>Ga0082212_10010458_pt1 | contig 11865 bp, 7 predicted proteins | sample TergutNt197P3_FD_71548 | JGI IMG/M metagenome (GOLD analysis project Ga0082212, IMG submission 71548) | Neocapritermes taracua P3 segment gut microbial communities from Petit-Saut dam, French Guiana - Nt197 P3 | ecosystem: Host-associated > Arthropoda: Insects > Digestive system > Gut ... | reverse complement strand
GGTCATTTCCAAGCCTGAATTTTACGAACGGGCAAAGCAATCTTTCTGTGTAGTAGCCACCGGCGAAACGGAAAGATTTGCCAATTTGATGATAAGAAAAGGGATTGTGTCCTGCTGATGTTGTTTGTGCGTTTCGGACAGGAGCTTTTAACTATGGTTTCTTTGTTACGGACACTTTGCCCTATGGCAATAGTTTGTAACTACGAGAACGTACTCTAACAAATAAATTACTCATGCACGGCACATCAAAAAAAGACAGGGCGCATGCGCCCTGTCGAAATCTAAATTATTCACTGGAATTTGTTTTTTTACTCGTAACCGCCGGGGTTTTGTACAAGAAGTGAATTTGCTATAATCTGTTCAGCGTCTGCCGGAATATGACGCTGCCTTTCACCTCTTGGGATAGGAGCAAAATATAGTTTGTTATCCCATTTGCGGGCTTCACGCGCGTTTAGCGGGATTACATAATAGGTGTAATCCCATGTATCTCCGCAGTGTACATACGGAATGGTAGCATTTTTACCGCCTAATCCGCCATATCCGCCTTGTCCAAAATTTGGTCCTCTTTCGGCAGGTGGTTTAAGCGTTCCTATTACTAAGATACCAGCTAACTGTTTGTTGTTGGTTTCGTTGGCTATCATCCAGCGACGGACGTCAAAGAATCTCTGGCTTTCGTATGCAAACTCTACGCGACGCTCGTGACGAAGTGCTGCACGCATATTTTCGACTTCAGAGCCTGCATAATTGCGATTAGCTATTGCAACCCGAACGTCTACATTACCTACGCGACCCCGTATTTCATTAATGAACTCTGCCGCCTTGTCAAGACTACCTCTGCCATCGCCCAGCGCGACTAATTCGATGTGCGCTTCGGCAGCAATCAGATACATTTCTGCTAAACGCATGAATGTCCAGGGTACTGCCTGAGGTTGAGTACGCGCTTCTACCGCACAGTCAATCAACTTACGCTCGTAGTAACCTGTCCACGATCCGTTCCAGTCTTCAATAGGACCTTGACGGGTGTCAATGCCATGGTGTCCGTTTGGTAAGATAATGGAGTCGGGTGGCACTTTTGTAGAGCGCGGATCTACAATCGCTAATCTGCGTCCTCCTGAGGTTAATTCATAGTGACCTGCCTGCAATCTTCCCAACGGAGTGGGGTCTTGTACACGTCCCGGTCTTCCGTTTTCGCGGGCGCGTCCCCATTCGTTACCGTCGGTTGCAACAGTGGCATAGAAGCGAGGTTCACGTCCTAAATAAGGATTCTCGGCATTAGATTTAGCTACATACACATCGCCCGGCACGTTCATTCCTGAGGTTTGAAGGGAACCGTCGGCTTCAAATTCGAATGCCATCACCAGGTCATGCGAAGGTGTTGTGCCTGCCCAGTTGTTATAGCCGTTAGGTCCGTGCCACAGTCCCATCCTGTTTCTATCGCCTGCATCAATACCAAATTGACGTACAAACATTTGTTCGGAGTTAGTTCGATCGGTGATGATTGCTTTAAACAGTTCGCCCCTGTCATAAGCTGTGGCTCCTGCTGTGCAGTCGATTAACTTGAATGGACCATCTTCTATCACTTTAATTGCATTTAATAATGCTGCATTATAGAGATCGGCTCTGTTCTTATTGGATTGATTAATGGAAAGGGTATTGATGGTGCGGTCATGATACAGTTGGCTGGCTATATGCATCTGAATACGGGCTTTTAGGCCTGTTGCTACATATTTCGTAACGCGCCCCAATTGGGCCGCAGCTACTTCGCTGGGTAAATACTGCTCAGCTAAATCCAAGTCTGAAATAATATGATCCAATACCTCGTCAACTGTATTTCTTGCTGATTTCATATCTTCCCACTGTGAAATTGGCAGTGCTTCAACAATAGGCACGCCGCCATATCCGCGAAGCAATTCATGGTACAGGTGAGCGCGCAGGTAATATGCCTGACCTTTCATAAAATCAAGATCATATCCCGATTTTGGAGGAACCTCGTCCATCCTGCTGATGATGATGTTGGCGTCATAAATACCTTCGTATCGCCGTACCCATCTCCATGGAGCGTTATCGTTATCAAACCATTCAGTGGCGGATTCAGTTATTGTTGCCTGATTTACGGCTATCTGACCGTAATTGTGCGTGAAGTAAGCGTCGTCTGTAAGACCGTCTGTCGTATGCTCCAACGCAGCATGTCGTATACGGTTATACAATTGGTTCACGTAAGCCTGAAACAAAGCGGCGTCAGAAAAAACCATGCCTTCCGAATACTGACTTCTTGGCTCCAAATCCATGAAACCGTCGCAACTGTTCGTCAATACTGCGATGCCTGCGGCTCACAAAAATAACGAAATAAATTTTCTGATATTTTTCATTCTATTAAAATTTTAAAAGGTTAATGATGCTCCAAACATATAGATACGTCTCTGCGGATATGATCTTGCGGAATCGTTTTGTTCGGGATCCTGAATTTTTTGCAATTTATCAATAGTAAACAGGTTAGATCCCTGTACAAAAATCCTCAGCGTTCTAATGTTCATGTCTTTGATAAATGGCAGTCTATCGAATGAATAACCTATTTCAGCGTTTCTGAGACGTATATGGTTATTATTCCACACATAGTACATACTTGACTGCGAAGTGCCGTGATTTCTTGCCCAGTATTCTACTTCCCTGTTATATACACGAGGGTGGTTTGGGTTTGGATTTTCAGGCGTCCAACGGTTTTTATAGGTATGTTTGAAGAAGTTACCTGCTTCGCCGGCGCGTTCGCGCCAGATGTAGGTATAGCCTCCTGCAGATCCCATGAAATAGAGTTCAACATTGAAACCTTTCCAATTTCCGCCCAACACTAATCCGGATACAAAATTCGGCTCTCTGCGCCTGTTATAGCGCACGCGGTCTTCGGCGTTAATTTTTCCGTCTCCGTTAACGTCTCTAAAAATAATATCGCCCGGGCGAGCGCCGTCCCATTTTGCCTCAGTTCTGTCTACATGTGCCTGGTCAACAAAAACGCCGTCGACCTGATAAAACAGTTGCGAATCCCATACTCTGCCGGTTGCTCTTTGCCAAGGCATTGTTGCAGGAGCTTCGTCGATGAAGTCCATTTTATCTTTACTGTAGGTCATGTTGAATGCAGCATAATAGTTAAATCCGCTTTTTGTGCGGTCATCCCATCTGAGAAGCGCTTCTATGCCTCGGTTAGACATTTTGCCGATGTTTTCGCGTGGGGCTGTCAGACCAGAAGTTTGCGGCAGCGAAGCGCTGCGGCTCATCAACATTCCTGTACGTTTGCGCATATATACATCGCTTTCGAAAGACAAACGGTTTTTCAAAAGTTTTAACTCGACGCCCAGGTTATACTCTGTTTGCACTTCCCACGTGATTTGGTCGTTAGGAGCGCGTGAAAGTTGAAGCGATCTTTCGAAACGGTTTCCAAATAAATAGTCGGTACCATATCTGTAGGTAGCTAAGTATTGAATAGAGCGGTCTAAGTTTCGGTCGCTGTCTATCAGAAAGTCGCTACCTGTTTGCGAGAGGGAACCGCGAAGTTTGAAGAAAGTAATACCGGGCACACTATTTTTCCAGAAATCTTCTTCAGACACGCGCCATGCAGCCATCACACCTGGGAAGAAGCCATAACGCTTGTCTTTCGGAAATCGGTAAGAACCGTCGTAACGCCAAACAAAATCCAATAAGTAGCGTTCGCGGTAGTTATACGAAACCCGACCGAAATAGTTCAAACGGGCTTCCTCCCATGAATCTCCAACAGCCTCGCGCTCATCAATAGAAGACGACATTGACATTTCGTCTAATAATGTCGAAATGTAAAATTTACGATATGCTTCAAAATTTGTTCGATAACTGTATGTACCTTCAGTACCTGCCATGATGCTTATGTTGTTGCCGTCACCGATTGTGAAATCGTAGTTCGCAACTACATTCGCCGTCCACTGGGTAAAGTCGGTATAATACATACGCATGTCAGGGTCTGAAACGCCTCCGTAGAAAGGAGTAGTTTTCACGTTATTCGGGTCGGATGCGTCATATGAAAAGAGCTCTACGGGCTTGCGCCATCTTCTTCGGTAAGTGAAACGTTTGTCGTATGCTACTGTTGGCGTGATCGTCAAACCGGTTACTCCGGGAAGCTTGATGGTTGCGCGAAGGTTGTTCTGCAAATAATAGGTGTTCGTATTGTCATAACCATTTCCTTTGCTTGCCATCACCACAGGCTGGTGTCCGTACTCGAGGTCGGGGCCCGGCTGTCCGTTGGGCAAAAAGCCATGCATTGTGGGCATGCTTCTTACAAATGAAGCGAATATTTCGTCATTACTAAAAATGGGACGTTCCTGTTTTTCAAAACGTCCGTTTATTCCGTATGAGATTGACACGTAATCGTTTATTTTCAGATCAAGATTTGTCCTGATTGAATATATATCGGAGCGGTTTTGAGAATTTATAAAAATTCCGTCTTCACCTCTTCCTGAAAGGCTAAGGTAATATCTCGCTCTTTCGTTTCCTCCGCTAACGTTCAATTCGTGCCTGTACATTGGCGATACTTTTTTCATCCCCTGTTTATAATAATTGGTATTGGGGTAATTCCACGGATCGGATCCATCTTTGAATTTTTGCAGGATTTCAGGGCTATATAGCGCGTTTCCTCCAACGTTTGTAGATATTTCATTACGCAGTGTGGCGTATTCAAATGCGTCACACATATCCGGCAATCTTGTAGGCTGCGAATAGCCCCATGAACCCGAGTATCTAATAACCGGTTTTCCTTCGGCGCCGCGTCTTGTAGTAACAAGAACAACACCGTTTGCAGCACGCGAACCGTAGATGGCTGCGGATGCATCTTTCAATACCGTGATGCTTTCTATATCCTCCGCGCTGATACGGTTAATACCACCATCTCTGTCAGGAATACCGTCAACAACATAAAGCGGATTCTGATAACCTGAGGTAGTAGTACCACGGACACGTATTGTAAGTCCGCCGCCACCCGGTTCGTCAGAGCGTTGATAGCCGATGATGCCCGGCATACGTCCTACAATACCCTGAGAAATGTTTGTAGCAGGCGATGCTGTGAGGTCGTCGCCCGACATTTGGGTAACAGCTCCGGTAACGGTCGCTCTTCTCTGTACACCATAACCAACTACTACTACTTCATCCAAAAACTGGGTATCTTCCAATAAAGTTACATTGATATTGGTGTTACTGCCAACCAGAATTTCCTGAGTGGCAAATCCAATGGATGAAAATACCAGCACAGCATTGCTATTGGGCGCCGAAATGGTATACCGGCCATTGACATCGCTTGCCGTTCCGGTCAAGGTTCCTTTGACCATAATACTTACACCCGGCACAGGTAAGCCTTCAACATCGATAATCGTACCTGAAACCGAGATGCTCTGAGCAAAGGCGCCGGCATGAATAAAAAACATACCGACTAATAAAAACATAAAACTCAATTTTTTACTTAAAAGTTTAACTATCATATTTTTCATTTAGATTAATATTTATGATTATTTTTTTTGAAACCCTGCTTTCACGTGAGTGAAGGCGGGTTGTTGATAATTCTCATACCGCATTTTGCGGATTGTAAGATTGCAATTTGTTCAATTATTTGAATTACTTGTCTTGGTTTTTGTCATAGGCATTCATTAAATTAATTTAGTTTTATAAAAGATTATGGCGCAAAGAAAAATATTTTTTGTTAAAAAAACAAAAAAAAGTAAAATATTTTTTTCGATTTTCGACAAAAATTTACGTAATACTGAATCAGTTTGATTCTGCAAGTAGACCTAACCCCTTACTTTTTTTCCGGTTCTACTCCAAAAGTAAATCCGCCTTTTACCCGTTCTATCAGTTCCGGCACAATATCTTCATATTCGCCTAATATACCGAAATCTGCATGATGGAAAATGGAAGCTTTGGCGTTGTGGTCAATGGCAACAATTTTTCCCGATTCCTTGATACCGGCAATATGCTGGATGGCGCCCGCTATACCGATGGCTACATATACTTTCGGGCGGACGGTTTTACCTGTCTGTCCGATTTGACGTGCATATTCGGAAAAACCTTCATCCACCACCACACGGCTACAAGCCCATTCGGCTTTGATTCCCTGAGCTTTGAGCGCTTCGGCAAGTTGTTTTACCAAAGAGAGTTCGTCGCCCACCGTTCCGCGTCCGCCGGCTACGATGATCTCGGCGTCAAATAATCCCTGCAAACCGCCTTCTCCGCGAATGGTTTTGAGTATTTCAACCACAAAATGTTCGTCGTTCAATTGAGGTTGAAACGTGGAGAGTTTTCCTGTACGTCCTGTCTGTTTTTCAGGTACTTCAAATGTGCCGGCGCGTGCAGTGGAAACCTGCGGAAATTCAAATCCGAGAATCGTAGCTAACTTGCTTTCGCCATAGGTTGGACGTCGCGAATGTAAAATCGGATACACAATCTCTTTCTTCTTTTTATCGACGTAGTTGCCGATGATCAATCCGGTACAGTCGGCCGTTACGCCGCTTCCGGTCTTGACGGCAGTACGCGGCGCCAGTTCACGTCCTGAAGTAGTTGCGGCAAAGAGGGCTATTTCCGGTTTTCTCTCTGCACAGATTTGAGCAAAAATATCAGAAAACGGCAATACCAAATATTCTTCCAAACGGTCGTCTTCAACCAGAATTACTTCATCGGCGCCGTGTTCAAAAAGCGTTTGCGCTAATGGTTCCACATTTTTTCCTATCAATACGGTGGAAATTTTGGTGTCATCTCCCAACTCATTGGCTAAGTTACGCGCCGGAGTGAGCAGTTCGATTGACGGACGGGCTATTTTTCCATTGGTGATTTCCGCCCATGTCAGAATACCTTTTGCGCCATCCCGTATATCCACAACAGGGAAATCAGGCGTTTCCTTTGCTTCCTTTTCTTTGGCTTCCGTTTTTTTCAACGTGTTTCCGCCGGTGTTGAATTTAGCGATGAAATCGTCCACCAACTGTTTTTCGCCCTGCCCTTCTGACATCATTACCGGCGGACGATCGCTCACGATATTCTGAACAGCCGAAACAATCGTCGGCGAACCGGACAGCCCGATTTTATCCGTAGCCAGATTGATGTCGGCAACGCCAAACACATTGATTTTGGCATTACGGGCTTTAATGGCTCCGACCAGCGACGGTTTGCGGGGGCCAACACCTGTCGGCGTGAGTGAAATAACGCACGGCATCGGAAGCTGCATCATCTGATGACCGCCTTCTATAATACGTTTTGCGATGATGTTTCCGTTATCATCTGCTTGTACCCTTTCGACGAAAGTAGCCTGCGGGATGCCCAGATTTTCGGCTACCTGCGAGGGTACATGCGCCGTATCGCCATCGCTTGTCTGACGGCCTGCAAAAACGATAAACGGTTCTTTGCTGTCTTTGGTAAATCCCAAATGTTTGAGCATGGTTGAGATGGCCAAACCGGTAGCGTATGTATCACTCCCGCCGAGTTTACGGTCGGAAAGGAGGTAAGCCTCGTCGTATCCCATAGATATGGCCGTTCGTAAAGCCGTTTCAAAGGAAGCAGGCCCCATCGAACAGGCAATCATGCGAGCGTCGGGATATTTCTTTTTCAGTTGCAGTCCGGCTTCAAGCCCAAACTGGCAATCAATATTAATGATTGATTTTGCTTTTGTTCTGTCCATCAAACCGTCATCGCCCATGCGCATTTCGCTGGGGAGCGGTACTTGTTTTATTAAAGTTATAATTACCATGGTTATAATTTTTCTATATACTAATTCTTGTCAAAAATAATTCTATCTTATCAAATTTCCTGCCGAATTTCTAATTGTACCGAATTCGGTATAATTAAAACCGGGATTGAACAACGCTTACAATTTATAATTCGTAATTGACCTACATATATTTATAATCAGGTCCATTACCGCCATTGGGCACATTCCATGTGATACCGTCGGCAGGTTCTTTGATGTCGCAGGATTTACAATGCAGGCAGTTCTCGAAGTGAATCCTTAAATCCTTATGTCCCGACTTATCGGTATGGAGTTCGTACACTTCGGCAGGGCAATAATACTGACACGGGGCGTCGTATTTTTGAATATTGATTTTGCCGTATGTTTCCGGATTATTGATTTGTACATGCGGCACCTGCTTTTCGTCGTGGAGCGCTCCGGAGTAATATACTTCGGTAACTTTATCGAAGGTCAGCGTTTTATCAAATTCAAATGTCGACGACCTTTCCTTGAACAACTTTTTCTTCATATTCTGAAGCATTTTTGTCGTTTGGCTGTCGGGATGCGTTTTCAGTTTTCCGAAGAATCCGGCGCCGCACGTAATCAGTTGTGTCCCGAAGTGGAAAAATCCGGCAACCATTCCGTTGATAAATCCCTGACGGAAATTGCGAACACGGTGCATCTCTTTATATATGGGACTTTTTTTCACCAGAAGTTCGTATTGCTGCAAGCTTTGTTCCGAAAAATCGTTTTTCTCCAATGCGGTCAATGCCGTTTCGGCAGCCAACATTCCCGAATAGATGGCGAGATGTATGCCTTTGAGCGCGGGCATCGTCAGAAATCCTGCGCCATCGCCGACGATCAGCGCATGGTCGGTAAACAGTTTTGGTAGTGAATACCAGCCGCCTTCGGGCAGTGTTTTTGCTCCGTACTCTATCATTTTTCCGTCTTTGAGGTATTTTTCAACGACAGGATGCGTCTTCCACATCTGAAACGCTTTGTGTATATCAAATGTCGGGTCGGGATAGTCAAGTCCAAGTACCAATCCTACTGTCACCTGATTGTTGTTTAAGCCATAGATAAATCCGCCGCCGAATACATTGTTTTGAATTGCCGGATAACCCATGGTGTGGTAAATCTCGCCGGGCTTGATCCTTCCTTCGGGTATGCTCCAGAGTTCCTTGCAACCCAGCGAATAAATCTGCGGATTTTTGCCTTTCTGCAAATCGAATTTTTGAATGAGTTTTTTGGTCAGACTGCCGCGCGTACCTTCGGCAAAAATCGTCAGTTTGGCTTCTACGATGCTTCCCGGTTGAAAGTTCTCTAATTTTTCGCCGTGATGGTCTATGCCGGTATCTATCGTTTTTGCTCCGGTAAGCTTTCCGTTTTCGTCGTACAGCAGTTCGCTCATGGCAAAACCGGTATATATCTCAACGCCTTTTTCGGTGGCTTTGGTTGCCAAATAGCGGCAAATCTCGGCTAACGAAGCGGTATAGTTGCCCTTATTGCCCATGTAAGGCGGGTCGAAAGGCAACTTGATCTTCCCCTTTTTGCTTGTCAGAAACAAGGCGTCTTTGCTTACTTTTGCATTGAAGGGAATTTCGCTAAAATCCACATCCGGCAATAATTCTTTGAATACTTTGGGGCAGACAACCGCTCCCGACAAAATGTGGCTTCCGATCGAACTTCCTTTTTCAATCAACAGGATTCTTCGTTCCAGCCCTTTCTGTTTCAATAAATCGGCAAGGCGAATAGCAGTAGCCAAGCCCGAAGGCCCGCCGCCGATAATCAAAATGTCTGTCGACACTGTGTTGGTATTACTCATTATTATATATCTAATTTACTTATTTATAAATTGTTGTTTTACTTACTTGAATGATTTTGGACATTTTTTTTAAGTGGCGCAAATGTATTCATTATTTTCAATTATCTGAAAAATGTCTACTTTTTCTTTTTCTTTGGTTTGATGCTGCCCGATTGCTGACGACCGGCAGTGGTCTGTTTTGCAGGTTTGACTTTGTTGGGTTTAAGTTTCGGATGCGGCTTAGCGCCAACATTCGGCTGACGGAAAGGGTCAAGCAACGGCGCCGGCTTTTCCTTCCGGCTATTGATGATTAACGAAATGATTCCCATGATGATAAACGGCGCACTCAACAGTTGTCCCATATTGAACATCATGCTTTCCTCGAAAGTTTCCTGTGGATTTTTGATAAATTCGATACAAAAACGGAATCCAAATACCATGATGAGAAATAATCCGAAGATGAGAAATGGCCGCGGGCGATTGTCGGCCTTACGGTAAACAACGCGCAACACCGCATATGTAAGCGCATAATACAGCGCTTCGTATATCTGGGTGGGATGTTTCGCTTCGGTTTCTCTGTGTCGCTCGAAGATAAACCCCCAGGGTAATTCCGTAGTATGTCCGTATATTTCGGAGTTCATCAGGTTCCCCATGCGGATGAAGAATCCAGCCACGCCGATAACAATCACTACGCGGTCGAGTACCCAGATGTAGGACTTTCCCGTTTTTCGTCCAAAAAGAAACAGGGCTATTAGTATCCCGCATGCGCCTCCGTGGCTCGACAGGCCGCCATTCCACACGGCAACGATTTCCAACGGGTGTTGCAGGTAATATGCAGGATGATAGAAAAAACAATCGCCGATGCGGGCGCCGATAACTGTTCCCAAAATCATATAAATCAAAGCGCGGTCGGCAAAATCGTCAGGGACTTTGTCGAATTTCAGCAATTCTCTGAAAGCGTAATAACTCGCAATAAACGCGCAGCCATAAAGGACTCCATACCAGCGAACGGTCACCCACGAGCCGAGGCTGAATGCATCAGGGTTGATATTCCAATGTACAAAAAGATCAATCATATTTTTAAGGTTCAAGTTTCAAGTTTCAGGTTTACCTTCGGCGAGCCCTTCGGGGTTCAGGTTTGAGGTTTCAGGTTTCATTGAGGATACTGATTGTCCCATATTTTTTAGTACTCGTGCTTCGTGGTCGAGCAACCATTTTTTACGTTCTAATCCTCCGGCGTAACCGGTCAACGAGCCGTCGGCGCCAATCACGCGATGGCATGGAACAATGATCCATACCATATTACGTCCGTTGGCAGCGCCCACCGCACGCACAGATTTCGGATTATTCAGCATTTTTGCCACAAAGCCATAACTAACGGTTGCGCCAAACGGTATGTCCGTTAATACGTTCCACACGCTTTGCTGAAACTTGGTTCCTGCCTGTTTTACCGGCAAATCAAATTCTGTCCGCTGCCCTGAAAAATACTCATCCAACTGGCGTACACATTCCGCCGGTATTACCGAACCGTTACAGGTATCATTTTTCCGTTCGTCGCAGAAAACCAGCGAGGTAACGGCGTCGCATGAAGCCTGTATTTCGATCCATCCAATCGGGGAATGATAATAAGTTGTTGATTTCATTTGATATGCACTGCCATTTGATTCGGTTTTGAGTTGCAAAAATATAAATTTTCGGGAAAATAAAAAAAAAGACACTTCTGTTTTCTTTTGAAAAAAAGCCGTATCTTTGCATCATTAAATCATAATCATAATACAATATTGCCATGTTAGAGATAGAAGCAAAGATTTTTGATCAGAAGTTACCCGAACTTGTCAAGACTGATTTGGGTAAGTTTGTTTTGGTAAAAGAGGACAGGGTAATTGGGGTTTTTGCAGCCATTGCAGATGCTTTGAGTTACGGGTATGAAAAGTATCAAGACCAGCCGTTTTTTGTTCGTCAGGTTTCTTTAACGCAGCAGCCGATGGATTTTGCCAACAATTATCATTTCTGTTAGATTATGCCGTCTTTTACTCAAAGGATACCCAATTTACAGCAACTCGGGCCGGTGATAAACATTACCCTGACGCCATCTTCTATTTATTTGCAGCAGATGAATATAAGTCCGGCGGCTGCAAAATCTGTAAAACTGTTGGCGATGATAGATACCGGCGCCACCGGAACGGTTGTCAAAGAGGGCGTACCTGACCAACTTGGCATTAACCCGATCGGTACAACCCTGATCAATACGCCGTCTTCAATGGGTGTTAGTTGTAACCAGTTTGATGTTCAGATCATTTTTCCGTATAATAACATCAATATACCGTCAATCGTTATC
>Ga0082212_10010457_pt1 | contig 11865 bp, 8 predicted proteins | sample TergutNt197P3_FD_71548 | JGI IMG/M metagenome (GOLD analysis project Ga0082212, IMG submission 71548) | Neocapritermes taracua P3 segment gut microbial communities from Petit-Saut dam, French Guiana - Nt197 P3 | ecosystem: Host-associated > Arthropoda: Insects > Digestive system > Gut ... | reverse complement strand
CTCCCGGGCTTCCTCCTTCCAGTCTTCGGGGAGGAGGCTCTGGCTCTGGGGGTTCTGCGTCAGGGCTTCCCGCATGATTTCCCTGGTCATGGAGTTGGGGGGTACGAGGCGCAATAAAAAGCCGTCTTGTTTTACCGCCGCGAGGTACAGGGCGGTGGTGCGGAATTTATCGGGGACAAATTCGATGGACCAGGGATCGTGCAAAACGGCGGCAAAGCAGAGTTCATTGTCCATAACGCTTTTTGAGACCCATTCAAGGGCTTCGCCTCTGGCTTTGACGGCCTTGTAGCAGAAATCAATCCGTTTCCACATTTCAGGGGGAACGCGGCGAAGGGCGTTTTCGGTGCGTTCCAGTGCCGCAAGATGATAGTCGGCATCGTCATGGCTTTCGTTAAGCCTGGCGGCCCTCACGGCCAAACGGACAATGTATTGGGCCTGTTGTTCGGTTACATGGATGGCCGCGTTTTCCAGAACCGCGTGCACTTCCTTTACGACATGATCCATATCATTCATTGACGCTGCCTCATCATCCATTTAGCGCTGCTCCTTTTCGTAATAGTCGCCGCTTCCCACCCAATTGCCGTTTTCGAGCATTTCTTTTCTGATGCGTTCCTGCTTTTTCTTTTCCTTGCGTTTGGGAGCGGTGGAGACGTATCTTTGAAAACGATACAGGGTATTGTATAAGGGCATATACATTCTGAGCAGAAAGAAACGGTTGTTCCGCTTTAACAGGATTCGCGTGTCGTCAAAGGCGTTAAGGAATTTCCATTTGCCCCGCATGTTTTTGTACACATAGCTCTGAACAGGTTCGGGCGTACCATGATCCATGAGGCCGACATGATGGCCTTCGCCTATCCATTGGTCATGGGCCGCTTTGAGTTCCTTCATCGTATATTCCGGGGGGCGGCTCCGCTTCATTTTATCTCCGCGTAATTCCTGTTAGGGTTTGTTAATTGATGGCGGCATTGGGGGGATAAACGTGAGGGTCGCTACTTTGCCGTCGTATTCTATCGTTGTGTGGTTGAGGCACACCGGGCACACGACTTTGACAACGGCTTCCCGCAAGAGGTTGAACGAAACCTTTTGCGTTACCTTGCCGCAGGAGGGGCAGTAGACGGAACAGAGGCGCCCGGTGTTTTTTATCGTTGTTTCGTGTTCTGTTACTCGTTTCACTTTGTTTTTTCCCGTTCCGCGCGCGCGCCTGCCACTTGAATGTAGTTGATAACAACCTTGTGGAGGCCATAGCGGGCGAATGCCCGTTTGGGTAATTCTATGGCGAATTCAACCGGCGGTGCGTCCGTACCGACAGCGGCTTGCTCTTCCTTAGAGATGTCCATCCATATTTCATCAAGGCCGTTGTAGATGGCGAGGATTTCTTCTTTCGGCATAGCTTTTACTTTTGCTAAGTCCGCGAGGATTGTTTTTTTCTCTTCTTCGCTTGCGTCTTCTAGATCGACGAGCCAGTTAAGGTGTTGGTGGATTTTTACCATTGCCAGGGTGTCCAGGCGGCAATAGGCTAAGAGGGCGGCGCGGATGCGTTGCTGTTCTTCGGGTGTTTTTGAAGGGAGCGCGGGGAACGCGTTCATTGCGTCGCCGCCTGAATGGATGAGGTCGAGTTTGCCGTAGTCAAGTTCCGGGTCGTTCGGGAACATGGCGGGGAGCACGGCTTTAATCGAGTTGGAGCCCTGCTGTTGGTAACTGTACCAATGGCGTTGCCGGAACGGGACGATGAGGTCGATGATGTGGTCGTGGATCTCCATCAACTTGTCTTCGTATTTGGGATAGAGGGCCGCGAGTTCTTTTAAGACAGTTTTTTCAAAACTCTGGTTGTAGACAAAGATGTATGCGCCATGTGCATAATCAAGGGTGATGTCCGCGCAGAGCTGCTTTGCGAGTTCCCGCCGGGGGTCGGCCCCGGCTTCGGCGAGAAACTCCCGGTGTTCCACGCATTCGGCCGTGTCGTCTATGGGGCTGAAAGAATCGTTTATGATGTGCAAGGAATACTGAAAGGGGATTTGCTGGTAGGGGCGCTGGCGGTCAAAGGAAGGTATGGCTTCCTGAAAGGTTTCAAAGTCAAGGTAGTACATAGTCAGTTGGTACAACATGTGCTCCTCAAAGAATTCTTTGATGGCTTTCCAGTTTACCTGGGGCGGCAGTTTGTTGATTGCACACTCCATCTGCAACCGTGCGTCTTCGCTGATCGTTTCGCCGGAGGCAAGGTAGTCTTCGTAGCTGGCGATGCCGTTATGGTACAGGCGGAGTTTGTCGGCGGCGCGAAGGGCGGTGCCGCTGATGGTGAAAATATTGTTTTCCGGCATATCCTTGAAGCACCATGCCTTGTAAGGGCAGCCGTCATATTCAAAACAGCACTGGTCAATGCGGGATTCCGGCTCGTTTTCATTACCGGCTATGTCTCGAATTCTTGCGATACTCGCTTCAATGTCTTTCTGTTTTTCGATTACCTCTTTGGTGCAGTCTACCATGGCAAAGAGTTTATTTATTTCCAGGGAACCGCTGCGTTCGTAGTGGCCATTGATGTGCATGAGGGACACGTTGCTAATCTTGTGGCCGCATGATGTAAGGACATAATACTGATAAGCCATATCATCCAGGTGGTAATCTTTTACCGAGGTGGTGCTTTTCACTTCGATGATTTGGAGGTCCGTTTCAGTCACGTTGAGTATGTCAACGCTGCAAAAATTTCCATCTGTCGCAAACGAGGCTTCGCAGATTGTTTTTACCGCTCCGGTTTTTGCTTCGTTGATAAGCCGTTCTGTTTCCTCAAGCATGGATGATTTATCATCGCTGTACGGGACCAGGGAGTAATCGCCGAAATACGAGCGGGCAAGGTCGCCCACTTTTTTGCCGGTTTCCAATACGGCGGTGTTTGTTGCCTCGGCCCGTAGTTCCGGTTTGTGCGCGTCCATCCAGAGGATTTTCGCACAGCTTAACCCTGTGATATAACGGGATTTCGACAGGTTGTATTTCCGCGCGGTAATGTTGGTTGCTTCTGTCATCTTCAAACTCCTTGTCTGGTACTTATTATATAAGATAAATTTGGGAAATATTCAAAAAAAAGGAAGAATGAATAAAGAGTTTCTCGCAGAGAGGCACGAAGGCCGCAAAGATCGCAGAGTTGTTGTTCGTCTTCCTCCGCGATCTCCGCGAACTTTGCGTCTCTGCGAGAGCTCTTCTCTTTTCATTTTTCATTCCCGATTGCCTTAATCATATACGGTAATGAATGGGAAATATTAACGTCGTAGGCTCTGACATCAACTGCCTTGCCGTCTGTGCCGAGATCCTCATACGCTTTTATGTCTTCGTGGATAAAGCGGGATTTGTAGTATTCCCGTTTTTCTTTGGTAATGTCGGCGGCTTCTTCCGGCGTAGGGGCACGGAAACCCACCAGCAGTTTTTCCGTTACCCAGCGGTTATGCTCCATGCGGGCCGCAAGGCGGATCTGCCGCTCCGTAAGATCAACGCCGGCCTTTATGCCGAGGGAGCGCTGTTTGACCGGAATAAAATTGGCGGCGTAACGGTTAGACGCTTTAAGCGCGGACAGGTTATCGGTCTTATTCCATTTTTCTATCCAGTTGCGCCTAACTTCGCTTTCCGGAAAGTCCTTGATTATTTTCTCATTTGTCGTGTTGTCATACACGTATTTTATCATCATGGGCAGAATGTCATCCGCCTGTTTGATGTCGTACGAGTTATTCACCATGCCGAAGGGGCGCAGGTTTCTGTACCGGCAATACTTTTCTTCTCCCTCTTCCCGGGAAATAATGGAAACAATGGCAAAGGAATGTTCCTGCCTTACCAAAACGCTGGCGCCGGAATCATAGACAAGAGGCGGCAGGCACAAGGCGGCAGACAGAGCGCCCGAAGAGTCGGGCAACGCAACGGCAACCGTAAGGAAGCTCGTTTTATCCAATGCGGCTTCTTCAAGGTAGCGCTGGACCGGATCGTCTTCAAAGTGGTCTTTGATAAACTCAAACTCAATATCGGTAAACCGCGTTTTTTCTGACGGGTTATCGTAACGGGTATTTTCGTCAAAACTTATAAAGGAATAATCAATTTCGTCAAAAAAATGGCGCAGCCGTCTTTTCAGGACGGCCATTTCCCGTTCCGCGTCTACGTCAATAAAAGTTATTTTGGTTTTAATGCCTTTGGTAATAAAGTTGGGGAAGTGGCAAATCTGGGCCGCCTGCAAGCCAAGGGAGATTCCCATACCGGACATCCCAAGGATAACAAGGTGCACCTTCATGGGGGAATCTTCGGTAATAGGCTCGTGGTCAAGGGGTTTATAGGTGATGCTGCCGTTATTGTATGAGTTTTCTATAAAAACTTTTTGCGCCCACATGTCATAAAAATTGAAAGGCACAAAATCAATATTTTTTCGGATGCCCGCAACCTCCTGCTGTTCAAACGCCGCAAACGTAAGGGGTTGATTAAAAAGCACATGGCAGCGTATGTTTCTCCCTGCGGTTTGAGCAATGTCATTGATAGAACCTAAACACTCGATGTTTTTTGAATCATGGCTGTCTTCATCAGTTTCGCCCAGAAGGAAAACCTGCACGCATGTATCAATATTCAGTTTTTTTGTGTCATCGTAAGCCGTCCGGTTTCCGCTCACAACGGTAATCCGCTTTGCAAGGTTATCGCTCATGCCCGACAAGAGTTCCTGCCGCACCGCCTCAACGTCCCGGGATGTTTGCAGGACAACTTCATTCGTTGCGGCAAGCTGGGCCGCGAGTCCGTCGCAGACAGGATCATAGCCGATAATAACGAAATGGTTGTTAAAATTGTAATACACCTCGCCGCTTTTTACATTGTCAATCCGCTGGTAAATGGTATTGGTTAAGAGCGCCACAAGTACACCGGCAAAAAGCACCATGCCCGATAAATTGGTAATCAAAATGAGGAGCCGTTCACCGTTGGTCTCATATTCAAACCCCGCGCCGGGATCAATAAAGTTTAGGAGCATATTCCAGAACCGCGGATTAAAAAATCCTTCCTCTGACGGTGAAGAAGAAAACGATGCTACGCTGATCGTTAACAGCACAATGAACACAGTAACAGCGATTACTAAAAAGAATAGAAGCTGCTTCCCCGCTGTACCCGCGATAACGCGGTCTATAGAACGGAATAGTGTGTCAAACAATTTTTTCATTCCGGCTCTCCTTTTAATCGTGCTATGCTTTGCCGAACCTCATCGGCATTCGAATGATCTATTGAACTGTATATGTCCAGGGCTTGTTCGTAATATTCCAGGGCATGTTCTTTGTCGCCTAACGCTTCGTAGTCCATGGCGGCTTTATTGCAGGCAAAAGCAATTTCGGCTTTATCACTAAGCTTTCTTTTTATTTCCAATGCTTCAAGGTGGTATTCCAGGGCTTTTTGGTAATTACCTGCTTTATAATTGACACTACCGAGATTGTTGCAGACTAATACGGTTAGAGGATGTTCATTGCCTAAAATTTCTCTGCGGATGTCAAGGGCTTTCCTATAATTTTCTATGGAATTAAAAAGGTCGTTTTGCCTGCTGTAATTAAGACCCAAAAAAAAGTATGAGTCTGCGGTATCAGCGTGATCCTTGCCAAGCACCTTCTCCCGTATCCCAAGAGCCTCAGTATGGTATTCAACGGCTTTTTGATAATCGCCGAGTTCAGAATAACTATTGCCGAGTTCAGAATAACTATTGCCTATGTTGTTATACGAAACCGCAGTATCAGCATGGTCCTTGCCAAGTACCTTCTCCCGTATCGCAAGAGCCTCAGTATGGTATTCAACGGCTTTTTGATAGTTGCCGAGTTCAGAATAACAATAACCGATATTGTTGTAAGATAATGCAGTATCAGGGTGATTTTTCCCAAGTAGTTTCTCCCGTATCACAAGTGCCTGATTATGATATTCAAGGGCTTTTTGATTGTCGCCGAATTCAGAATAACAAGAGCCGATATTGCCATAGAGAGATGCGGTATGAGGGTGATTTTTCCCAAGTAGTTTCTCCCGTATCACAAGAGCCTGGTTATGATATTCAAGGGCTTTTTGGTAGTCGCCGAATTCAGAATAACAAGAGCCGATAAGGTTATACGATGATACGGTATCAGGGTGATCTTTGCCAAATATTTTTTCTATCAACGCCAGAGCTTCCATGGCACATTCGAATGATTTTTGGTATTCGCCAAGGTAGTAATAAAAACTGCCTATAGAGCTAATGAAATTGGCGGCTCGTTCATCGTTTTTTCCATACAAATTTTCATATATTTCTTTGCTTTTTAGCGCAAAATCCAGCCCCAATGAATAGATACCCAGGTCATTCATTAATATTTTACTTGCATATTCATACACAGTAAAATCGTGATTGCCCGAATCAAGATACCTTCCTATCGCGTACAGATTGCGGTCCGTTTCCAGCAGAGAACGCCAGTATTTTGCGGCTTCATACCTGTCCTTTTTGCAAATATACTTAAAAACTTCATGATCCAAAATTAAAGAATACAGCCTGTCCCACTCCTCTAACTCAAACAACTGAAACGGCAATTCGTCGCATTTCCGCTCAAACGGGGCGTTTGTTTCCATGTAAGCGGCTATGCGGCGGCGGTAGGATTGCTCCGCAGCCTCATCTTGCAGATAACGCTTCTGTATCGCCTTACGCATCATGCGGTTAGAAAATGACACAAGGCCGTTCATGCTGGTTAAATGCCCTGCCATGCCGTTGGATAGCTGCGACCAGTACAGGGGCGCGGCTCCGGAAATGTCGAGGATCTCTTGCTCGGAAAGCCCTGAGCGCGATACCGCCAGCAATGATAGTATCTCTCCAACAAGGTTATTGTTTGCCGTACTGTCTGTGAATATATCTTCCATGCGTTCCAAGAGCAGCACAAAAAGGCTTTCATGGTCGGCGGCGGCAAGCCAGTGGTCTATTTGCGCGTCCAGTTTTTCATGTACGCCGAACACCCGGAGATCGTCCAGCACGGAGAGCATGACAAGGGGGTTTTCGTTTTTGCTGTCATTCGCAATCCGCTCTACCTGCTCTGGCGTAAGGGCCTTGCTGAAGGATCTAAGGTAATCAACGGCCAGGCGTTTTCTGCTTTCCAGGGGGAGCGGTTCAAGGGGGAATGATTCGCATGAGCGGAGTGTAAGGGCTTCCATGCTTGGGTCGTCAGGGGAGGTTGAAAAGATGGTTTGTACGTTTTCCGGCAGTTGGGGGAGCCAGTTGAGGAGCTTCGCGTTGTCAGCATCAAAAAGGTGGTCAAGGCCGTCCAGTACGATGATGAGTTTTTCGTTCTTTGGCAGGGAGAATAACAGCTCCTGCAGTTTGTCTTTGAGCTTGTCCTCGCCGCTTTGGGGCTCAACGGAAAGAGCGGCTTCTTCTTTGGGAATGGCAAATGCTGAAGCATACATATCCCGCACTTCGTCTATCAGTCGTTGGGTAATGAGGCGGTAATCGCCGCCACTGGCTGATTCGCCGATGAAGTGGTACAGCAGTTTTTCGTTGTGGCTGCTTTGCCGTTTATCAATCCAGTTTGCCAAAAGCGCGCTCTTTCCCATGCCGCTTTCGCCGCATAAGACGATTGCGTTGTCTGAACTCGCCACAAACTCATCCAGCTTCGCGTCCCATGCCGTATTGGGCGTATACACTTGCGTCCGGTTCCGGAGGAAATTGCGCTGCTCCCGCCGTTCCCGTTCAAGATGGGAATCTTCGGCCTGGGGGAAAATGCTGTCCACCAGGGCCTTAAAATCCCTTTCAACCTGGATTCCCAACTGCTCTATGGAATCATACTCATACACGGGGTAGACGTTCTGGCCGTGGAGCGTTGTTTTAAGCGCCCGGAGCATGGTTTCGGCAGGGCTGCCGGGGGGTTCGGTAAACTCGTCAGGGGTTTCCATTGCGGCCGAACGCAGGTAAAAGTAGGCGTTCATCCGTTCCTCGGAACGCAGCACCCCTTCCTGAATCTCGATTTCGGTGATGCTCGTGCCCTCGTCAAGTTCCGCGGCAATCCAGGGGTAATCCTCGAATACATTGGTATTTTCCCGCATGGTGCGGCGCTCGGCATCCGTGGGAACCCACCCGTAGCGCTCGCCTAAAAGCCCGATAAAAAACGGCCTGGTTCTCCGTACTTCGGAAAGGCAAATCTCAAAGACCTTGCCCTGCTTCGCCTCATCCTCGCTGATACCCCAACGCAGGTCCAGCTCAAAGATGCTGACGTCGCGCTCTTCGCAGTAGCGCCGCAGCTCGGGGAACACCCGGGTTACCAGGTAGCTCCGTTCTTCCTGCATATCCCGGAAGGTGGAGGAGATGAATATGCGGATTTGCCGGGTTTCAAGGATGTTGGTATTCATGGCAACTGTTTTTCTCCTTGGTTTATCTCATTTTATCAACTGAGATACATTCCTTTTTTTATAGATGATGCGGTGTATTTCTATTGTCTCTCCCAGAACGACATAGAAAACCAGGTGATTTTTTACGGTTACTACGCGGTATTCCGTTGGGATCGGTTTAATTGGGCGGTATAGCCGGTGCGCAAGGGGGAATTCCTTTAGATTGTTGATTGATTTTTCAAGTTCATCCAGCAGGTTTAAGGCGGCCTGGGGTGCTTCCAATGTATAGATTATATATTCCGTTATGGCGTTGAGGTCTTGTTGGAATGAGGGGAGATATGTTATTTCAGGCATTTTCTGCGGAGCCAAAACCTGCAATCTTTTTGCGAAGGGGGGCAAAAACCTCGTCATGGGATAGCCGTTTTGGGTTTGTAAGGGCTTCGGTTTGGGCTTCTAACAACTTTTGGTAGATCTCGTTTTCAAAGTTCATTTCTTCCCATCTTTCCATGCTCATGACTACCATGTCGCCGTATCCTTTATTGGTTAAGAAGACCGGTTCGTCATTTTCATGCACAATCTTGCTTATCCCGGATAAGTCTGTTTCCAAGTCTGTTATGGGGCGTATTACCGGCATATTTTCTCCTCTGTTAGCATTAGGTTTTGATCTCCTTTAATCTTGAATTTGCAGGTGCGATTTTAATGCCTCCTGCAAAATCCCGGAGAAATTAATGTTTGCACGTTCCGCCCGCTCGTTCAGCCACATAGGGATGGTAAGGGTTTTTTTTATGGACTTGTTCTCGTAAAATCGGCGGTAGAACTCCGTATCGCATCGTACAAGCGAAACAACGCTGCGTTTGCTCACTTCAATTTCCTTACTGTTGGATGGGGTGGGGATTGCTTTTTCGTCTTTCTCCATATCGTAAAGTGTTAAACAGAGGACATCCTCGGCCATTTCAAGGGCATCCGCCATATCGTCGCCGCCGGTATAACAGTTTTCTATGTCAGGAAACAAGACTGAATATTTGCCATCGTCTTCTTGTGTGAAGATTGCGGGATACACGTATTTAGCCATGCTCTTTACTCCTTTTCAGTTAGATCTTTCTTCACATTATAGGACGTGTCCAATACGTATATCAAGCCTGGTTTAGAAGGGCGCCCAAACCGTCAAACTGACGGCCTTTTTGGCGACAGTCACCCTTAGAGTCAGCGTTCAACATAGCCTTTGCCGGTTTTCTCCTTGATTTTCTTGTCCGCCTCTTTTTGGCAGGCTTCTTCGGTGTCAAAGTCTTTTGTTGATGTCTGCCCCTTGGTGCCGGTTCTGCCATACGTGACGGTGTAGCTTTTGCCGTTAACTTCGATTGTCCAGAACTTGTTGGATTTTCCATCTTCGTAGACGAATGTCCTGCTTTTCTTTGCAGAATTCAGCGCAGCAATGGCATCGTTTATTTGGGTTATCAGGTGTGCATTTTCCGGCACATATTGAGACGCCCAACTGTTTTGTTTTATTGCGGTAACGCATAGATCGACGGTCTTCAGCTCTTCAGGCACATAACCAAGCGCGGCGTAACGATGGTCTCCGGGGCCTTTAGGATCATCGTGCTGTACTGCCGCAAGGCATAGGGCTGCTGTTCTTAGCGCTTTAGGTACATATTGAAGCGCTCTGCCGTTTTGCTGTACTGCCGTAAGGCAGAGGGCTTCGGTCTTGAGCGCTTCAGGCACATAATCAAGCGCAAAACCTTCTGACTGTACTGCCGCAAGGCATAAAGCCCGGGTTTTCAATGCTTCTGGTACATACTTAAAAGCATTAATGTTGTGTTGCACCGCCGCAAGGCATACGGCTGCTGTTCTCAACGCTTTAGGTACATATTGAAGCGCAGGATAAGCTGAAAAGGGAGTATCGCATTGTACTGCGGTAAGGCATAATGCCCTGGTCATCAGTTTTTTAGGTACATATTCAAGCGCAGAACCATTTGATTGCTGTATTGCCGTAATACACAGGGCTTTAGTCTTCAGTTTTTCCGGCACATGTCCAAGACTGCCATCCTGCTGTACTGCGGCAAGGCACAGCGCTTTGGTTTTCTTTGCTTCCGGAGCATATTGAAGCGCATAACCTTGTTGCTGTACCGCGGCAAGGTACACTGCTTCGGTCTTCAGCTCTTCAGGCACTTTCTCAAGCACACGGCCATCCTGTTGCACTGCTGCAAGGCATACGGCTTCGGTCATTAATGCTTCAGGTACGTAATGAAGCGCAGCACCATTCTGTCGCATGGCGGCAAGGATTATGGCTTTGGTTTTCAGTTCTTCCGGTACATCTTGAAGCGCATAACCAAAATTTTTTACCGCGGCCAGGCATAGTGCTTTAGTTTTCAATGCTTCAGGCACATATTGAAGATCATAACCATTTTTTTGTACCGCGGCGAGGCATACGGCTTCGGTTTTCTGTGCTTCAGGTATACGTTTAAATACGTCAAAATCCTGTTGTACTGCCGCGATATAGAGGGTTTCTGTCCGCAGTGCTTCCGGCACATATTCTAGCGCTGCTGCTTCTTCCTGTACCGCGGCAAGGCATACAGCTTCGGTCTTCAATGCTTCAGGCACTTTCTTAAGCGCATAACCATTTTTTTGTACCGCGACAAGGCATAATGCTTCGGTCTTCAGTTTTTCAGGCACATATTGAATCGCATTGCCATCTTTTTGTACTGCCGCAAGGCATATAGCTTTGGTCTTAAATTTTTCAGGTATATATTCAAGCACGGAACTGAAAGAATCTTCATCATTTTGAATTGCCGTAAGACACAGGGCTTCAGTTATCAATGCTTCGGGCACATTAGCTATGGCCTTGGCGTTTTTCCGCACGGCAATAAGGCACAGGGTCTCGGTCTTCAATGCTTCTGGCACATAACAAAGTGTACCATGTTGCTGCACAGCGGCAAGGCATACGGCTTCGGTCTTCAATGTTTCATCAAGTGAATCAAATGCCCAATAGCTTAACCTAACTGCCTCAATGCACAGAGCCTCAGTCTTTAGCGCATCAGGCACATAATGGATTGCCTCACCATTTTGCTGCACAGCGGCAAGGCATACGGCTTCGGTCCGCAGTGCTTCAGGCACTAATCCGAGCGCTTTTCCGTTTTGCTGTACCGCGGCAAGGCATACAGCTTCGGTAACCAATTCTTCAGGCACTTTCTTAAGCGCGTAACCATCTTTCTGCACAAGCGTAAGGGCTTGTCCCTCTTTTGTTATTTTTGCCATGTTCTTACTCCATTATTTACCTTTTTTCTTTGGCCTTTTTTACGGCTGACTTCGCGGCGGCCTTTGTTGCGGCAGGTTTCGCAGCGGCCTTTGTTGCGGCTGATTTCGCAGCGGCCTTTGTTGCGGCTGATTTCGCAGCGGCCTTTGTTGCGGCTGATTTCGTCGTGGCTTTCGTTGCGGCTGACTTTGCCGTGGCTTTTGCTGCGGCGGGTTTCGCTGTGGCCTTTGTTACGGCGGGTTTCGCAGCGGCCTTTGTTGCGGCTGACTTCGCAGCAGCCTTTGTTACTG
>Ga0082212_10010456_pt1 | contig 11865 bp, 1 predicted proteins | sample TergutNt197P3_FD_71548 | JGI IMG/M metagenome (GOLD analysis project Ga0082212, IMG submission 71548) | Neocapritermes taracua P3 segment gut microbial communities from Petit-Saut dam, French Guiana - Nt197 P3 | ecosystem: Host-associated > Arthropoda: Insects > Digestive system > Gut ... | reverse complement strand
AAAACAGCCAGGGCGAGACGCTGTATTTGCAGAAAGTCACGGTGGTAAACAATACGGCCACCCGTGTGGGCGGAGCAGATATAGAAGTCGTCGTCCACCCGGGCAATGTGGGCGGCACGGAGTACACCTACACCGCGAGGACATATAACAGCGAATTTGCCAGTGTATTAGGCACCAATAATGCCACATGGGTTGGCATAGCCTGGCTATGGCTTCCCGCAGGAGCTACGTACACCATCTTAGCCGGGCACGACAACTGGGGCGGCGGTGAGAATATGTTCACCCAAGCCGCCAACGACAACGGGGCGACAACGGTTGTACTCGACCAAAGCTTAACCGCAACTCTAACCAACACCGGCAAGATTTACCTACCAAATACGGATACCATCAATTTAACTGCAATCAATCCGGGTGGTCCAGTTGCAGCTGTCAAATCCATCGCCTCCACCACAGAGTGGTTCCGTGAACCCATCACGGGCAACACAAACAATTACGACAAAACCACCTTCGACACGGCATGGGGTTCAGCCGACCCTTCAGACCGTGGCACCGTCTCCATGAGCGGCAACGACAGCCAGAAGACCGGTTCCCTTCCTGATGTCGATAAGAACGGTATCTACTGGTTCAAGTGCGTTATGACCTATAACGGTCATGACTATACCCAGGTAACGAAGTTAGTAGTAGATAACCTCTACAGTCCTGTAACGGTAATACAGGACGGTGTTAAAGATAACTCACCTATACCTATGGAATACCCGGAGAAATATCTGTACACCGATGACCTGGCTAAGACCACCCCCGGGGGCTCTGCCACTTACGGTATCCCTTTTGACTTCGGTAGTGCTGCGGATGTTATTCCCTCCCCCTCCAACGGTTATGACACCATCGCTTTAAAGGCCTATACCTCAACTGACCTGTCAGGTCTGGACTGGTGGAGATTGGTAGACCCCTCACAGAATAAGAACGTCGTTCTTAACGATACCCTGGATAACCTAAACCTTAACCTAGGCCTTGAGCTGAAATCCGGCAACCGTTACGAATTCGTCTACGAGAAAGACCCAACCAAGTGGTATCAGTGGAGTACCATCGTTAAGTACGAAGATACCGCGGGCACTCTGCTTACGCAGGGCGTAGAGCCTGACAATCGCACTGGAGATATCCTGACGGCCTGGCTGCCCATCGGCGGCACCTTAACACAGGCCTTGGCGGGATATGTTCCTCCCCTGGCCGTAGACACGGATTACACTATCAAGGGTTACTACGTTACCGACCCGGGTGGTAGCGAAACAGAACGGGTTAATGAATGTGTCTTCCCTTACGGATTTAACCCTACCACCATTGCCGGCGATAACTACACCTTACACCTGGTCTATGACGCCGGACTGGTAACCGTCACCGAGAAGTACGTGTCCATAATAGACGGCGCCCAGGTTAACAACGATACCTTGGCTACCATGGGAAAGGGCACGGCCTATACCAACACCGCTCCCGATATTCAAAACTGGGTAGCCGTAGGTTATCAGATAGGAAGTGACCCGGCTGTCTATCCGCTACCTTCTACCCCCTATGAATGGAATACCAGACAGGAACCGGTAGAGGTGAATATTGCAAGTGTGGGTACGGATATCACCGTCACCTATATCTATGACACCGACTTAAACGACAACGGTATCCCTGACTCCGAAGAGGCCAGCATTGACATCTACTGGATAGGGAAAAAGCTCCAGAGCGGAGAACAGACTATCAGAGGCGAAACCGTAATCGGACGGGACGGATGCGATGTTACCATCGGTCACAGAGATGACCTCATCCCTGACTCATCCAATGTCCCTGCTCAGTGGATATATGACGGGACTCCCGACCCGACCCTTAAGTTAGGTACCGATTCCTCCTATAACTTCTACTATGATTACGATACCAAGGGTATCGGTACCCCCGATAAAGACCAGCACATCACCGAACACTTCTTAAGTTATACCCCGGGTGGCACCCCCGTTGTCCTGGCCTCATCGGTCCAGAGATATACCTTCATAGGTGATACCTACACCCAGAACGCCCCCGAGATTGACGGCTGGGTAGCCGTAGGCTGGTACCGGGGAACATATGACGGTACCCAGAGTGATACCCAAATCCACCACATCACCACCAACGGAGCCGGGGTATCGGCGGCATTCCAGCAAAGCTTTGCCGCTGAGGAAGTAACCTTTATCTACCGTCCCGCCGCCGAACCCGTTACTGTTACCTGGAAGGGTGAAACCAACAGCGGTACTGTTGTCACCCTCTTCACCCGGGTTATCCACGGTTACGAAGGAGAACTCATCACCGTTAACCGCTCGGATGCCGGCCTTGGCAGTGAGTGGGAAAACGTAGCCGGTGAAGAAAGCTATAACAGTGAGAACATTACCCTCTCAGGCGCACCGCAGAGCTTTACCTTTAACTTCCACGAACACAAGGTAACCTCGGTGATTACCGTTAAGGGGGAAAGCAGTGACGGCAGCTTCAGCTACACCACCGAGCAGACCGTCCCCATAGGCGACCCGCCCTTTGCGGTAAATGCCTTGGGTGGTTTCTACGGTTACAAGGTAACCGGGTATTCCATTGACGATATCTACGGTAACCATATCCCGCTGGCTTATGAGTCCGACGGGATTACCCCCATCTACTGGTTACCCGGTAGCAGCGCTGCTGTTGACCCCGCGCTGGGGGACCAGATAATCACCTTCACCTACTCCTCCACTATCACCACCCTCACCATCAGAGCGGTGGATATTAACGATGACGCCAATGTCCTCTTTGAAGAGGAGATTACCGGCCTTGTGGTCGGACAGAGCTACTCCGCCATCGCCCCCTTCATCGACGATACCTGGGTGCTGGACGGCAACGTCCTCATGATAGTAACTGTTGATGAAGGCACTAACGAAGTTATCTTTGAATATGAACAGTCCGCCGGTGACGTCACCGTTATCCTAAGAGAGGTGGACAGTGCCGGCAGCCCTGTTTCCCCTGACCACTACATGCGGGTGATGATTATGCAGGCCGACCCCACGAACGGACTGGATATCGACCCCTCAGATTATCTGGCTGCCGACTGGTATACCCCGTATGACCCGGCTATTGTCCAGGTATCCTACGATGCCCTTAACCATCAGACCGTCTACATCGACTACGTCAAGGACATGATGGGCGTCAATATTGTCCCCATAGACGAGGATACCGGCTTACCCATCAGCGGAGAAACCAAACCCGCCTCCCCGGTCCGTAAAGGGGAGATGTTTACCGCCGGGGCCCTCACGGTTACCGGTTACACCCTGACGGAGGCCCCGACCAAACTGGTTTATGCCGACCCGGCTGCCAACCCGGTAGAGGTGGAGTTCACTTATAAGGCCGACGTTAAGGGTCTGGTCACCATCAACCACTACTATATGGACGGGTCAACCAAGGTCTATCTCTCACGCAGTGTCATCGAAGTCCTGGCCGGGGCTAAGCTTACCGTTAAAGCGGTGGATAATACCTATCCGGGTTTTGACTTCGACGACATCTACGCCGGCACCCCGGGCGCGGCGCAAAACGATAACGAGGTAGAAATCATTGTCTCCGAGACGGCAGGAGATAACCTCATTGAGGTCGCTTATACCGACGTTAGAATACCCGTTGCCGTATACACCAAGCTGGGCAGTGACAGTGCAAGTGAACTGTCCTCCTCCCCCTTAAAGGTCGTCTCCGGCGGGGATATCTCTGTCTATCCCCCTTACTACGGCGGTTACGTCCTCACCGGTTACGCCCTTAACCCCGCAGATGTCTACGCCGTTACCCCCGGTGAGATAACCCAACTAGGAACACCTTCCGCCTCGGTAAACCTAAGCGGTGTTACTGCCGGCCAGGAAATAGTCTTCCTCTACGTCACCGAAGAGGAGTTTATCCAGAGTAAGCTCATAGAGGTGACAGTTGAAGGCAGGGACGCTGCCGGGGCCGTCATTTACAGCTATACCAAACAAATCCTAAAAGGAACGTCCGTTGACGTTACCGCCCTCTCCCTGGCGGGTTACGTCCTGGACGAAACCAATGACGATAACTATAAGGACGGGGACCACACCAACACCTCCCCCGGCAACTTCGGCACTGTAGCAGTGACCTTAAGTACCCCGGGTAAGGTTACCTTCTACTACCAGAAGAACACCCGGGACGTCTATGCGGACGCCCAAACGGGAGGCTCCAGCCTCACCGGTTATCCCCAGAAGGCAGCCAGTTCCACTATAGGGGAAACTGTTACGGTCTATGCCCCCGTTATCCCCGGTTATGAACTTGCTCCCGCCGAGAGTGCCGTTAAGAGCCATACCGTTCTGGACAGCACGTCTCAGGCGGATAACACCGTTTCCTTTAACTACGTTAAATCCCAGGGTAACGTCCTCTTCCAGTACAAAGACGGCCTTACGGGTAACATCCTCCTCCAGGTAAGGGAGGATATAGACACCGGAACCACCACGTCCGGACTTATCCCCGCCTCCGGACACCCCGCCGCTCTGGGTACCCTTATAAGTAGCGGGGCTTGGGAGTTTAAGGACGGAGACGGAGACCCGGATTACAGTGATACCGAGGTCGGTATAAACACCGTCGTCACCTTTACCCTGTCCCCGGTACTTAAGGATATCACCGTAAACTACGTTAAAAAGGGTACGGCCGACCCGGTGGCCACCTCCACCACCGTCAGCGGGGTCCAGGTAGGCTCTGCTATTGACGTCCTGGCCGCCCCGGCTGCCGTCACCCCGGGTTGGGTACTAAGCGGTAATCCCTATCAGAGCCACACCGTAGTCACCGGTACCAACGAGCTTACCTTTGAGTACACCGACCGCAGTATCAGCGGGGCCGGGGCGGTGACTACCATCGGTTTTAGCGCCGGTAAGGTCATCTACTACAACGTATCGACCCCCCAAAGTACCGGGAGCTCCTACGGACCAGTCACCGTCCCCGCTGTGACGGGATACAAGAACGGCGTCTGGAGAAATACTTCAGACCCAGTTAACGGTACTATGCCCGAGGGCGGGGTGACGGTTATCTTCGACTACGATACAGATACCGTCAGTATTAACATCTATGTCCAGGACAGCGCCGGGAATCCCCTGGACGGGGTGAGCTATCTCGACGACACCGTCAATCTCTACCGCACCGATACCGTACTGGCGGGCAGTGACGTCACCGTCTACGCCCCCTCCTTCCCGGGTTACGTCATAGCGGACGGGATAACACAGTATGGGCTCAGCGGGGTAACGGGCAGTGAAAGTGCCACCTTTGTCTACCGGACCGTAGAGGAGGCGGCCGATGAAAACTACACCGTTATCACCATCCGCGGTGTCACCGGCTCCCTTACCCACTACAGCTATACCAAACGGATAGCCAAGGCGGATTTACCCTATACCCTGACGGACGGAGTGGATATCTTCGCCATACCGGGTTATACCCTGGACGATGCCCAGAACCACACCGTTACAGACGGGACTGCGGTTTATACCTTTAACTACACCTCCACCGACGGTACGGTGAGAATCACCCTTAAGGAAGAAGGGACCGGGCCCGTCATTAACAGCTTTAACGTCACCGCTACGATAGGGAGTCCCTTTACCTTCCTGGCCCCTGCCGTGGACGGCTACCGTCTGGTAAGCACCTCCAATATCGGGAGCGTCGACCCCGTGGCATCTGACGGCTCCAGTGAAATTGTCTTCGAGTATGCCCCCATACAGAGTAAAATCACCGTGGAGTACCGGGAGGACAGTCCTACCGGAACGCTTATCATGGTCGGTGAGATTGACGACAGTACCACCGGGACCGGCCTTACCTTCAGTCCCCCGCCCACCCTGCCGGGTTACTACACCCTGATGCCGGCTTATACCACTGTCAGTTATGACTTCAACGGCACTGATGCCGTCACCGTCATTGTCTGTTATACCAAGGACACCGTTACTATTACCGTAGAGACGGTAGACGACGTTACTGCAGCCGACCTCGGAGAGGGCTTTAACTTAACGGACCAGCGTCAGGGTGAGGTCATTAGCGTCAACGCTCCCCCCGTCACGGGATACGTTTTAGTTGGTGATTCCCCCCGTCTGGTGATTGCGGATACGGGTACGGTTACCTTCCGTTACCGCAGTACGGCTTCGGGCGGGGTCACCGTCAACGTCTATTCCGGGGATAAGGGCGGGGATATTATCCTCACCTACGTTATTCCGGCCAATGCCGGGGATACCGTCACCGTAGACCCGAACACCGTCAGTGTCGCCGGTTTCAGTTACGACGCGGGTCACTCCGACAACAACCTCTCTGCTCTCTCCGGGAGCGGTGACGTCATCGTCATTATCATGACCGATGACCGGTTTGTGGTTACGGTCAGGACCCAGATTGTCGGGGACGCCTCCTCCCTGGTCACAGCAGCTACCTATAAAGTCATCCCCGGGGAGAGTCTGGTGGTCCTGCCCCCCTATAAAGAGGGATATGTGGCCGTCTCATACGACGTGGACGGAGGGAGTACCACCACTGTCCCCGCCGGCTTTACGGGTTATACGGTAACGTCGGGGGCTACCATTGTCTTCTACTACGAAACCTATGAAGACTTCGTTAACGCCTCTTACGTCACAGTTACCGTCACCGGTAAGGAAAACAACTCCTCGGGTAATGTTTTATACAGTTACGCCTTACGGGTACCTAAGAGTAATACCTCCAGTATGGTAATCCCGGACGGCGCCCTCATTGACTTCTCCCCGACCTGGGTCCTCAGCTCGGGGCAGACGGGTAAGCAGTCCTTTGCCCCCGCGACTGATGTGACGGTGGAGTTTTACTACGAGTCCGGCACCACCAACGTCACTATCTATACCAAAGTCTTTGACTCCTCTCCCGCCGAGTATGTCCTTCCTGCCATTGTTATCCCCGGGGTAGCCCTGGGGAGTAACTTCTCCTATGACTCCCTCTCTATTCCCGGTTACCAGTTAGTGGACGCTAGCGGGGATAATACGGCCCCCTATCAGGAGACCATCACCGGCGTCAGTGCCAGTGATAACACGGTTACCTTCCACTACAAGGTGGCCACGGGTAACCAGACTGTTATCTATACGGATAAGGATACCGGGGCGGAAATAGGACGGGATACCTTAACCCTCAGCGTCAACGTAGCTGCCACTATCACCGTACCGACCATTGACAACTACACCACTACGGAAACAGCGCTCAGCCGGACCTGGGACGGGAGTACGGCCCTAACAGATATAACCTATGAGTACACCCGTAACAAGGTAAACCTCACCCTTAAGGCCTACGATACCTTGACGGGTAACGCCATTGAGGACAGCAGCGGCCCCGTTGTCTTTACCGTTACCGGTCTCAGGGTACTGGAGGGGTATGACTTCGACGGGGACGTTTCCTCCCTTACGGCCATGGTGGACGCGGAGTATCCTAACGGTTACTTTGAGACGGCCCGGGGTTATACCGTTTTCTCTGTCGGTACCACGAACGGTGAAGTCATCGTCTGGTACACCCCGTACCAGAGAGGGGTTATCCCTGTAGAGGTGCGTATCGGGAGTACCGGCGGGGAGAAAATCCAGGACTTCAGCTTACCGGCGGCACCGGGAGAGAGCATCACCTTTGATACCTCCCTTGCCCCTGACCTTTCGGCCTTAGGTCTAAGCTTCAATGCGGGAACAAGTGTCCTTACGGCCACCGAAGGCACGACGGATAAGATTATCCTGGTGTATACCGACTCCCGTCTCAGTGTGACGGTAAGTACCAATACCACCGGCGCCGATACCCTGCACCACACCGAGAAGATACCGTCCGGTACGGATATCACGGTCTATCCCCCCTATATCCCGGGATATCTGGCTACGGGCTACAGTGTGGACGGAGGGGGAGAAGTCGCCATCGGGGGAAGCTTCGCGGGGTATGTCACCGGCGTCCTCAGCGCGAACATATCCATTGTCTTCTACTACCGGACGGTAACCGATATCTATGAGAGCGAGACGGTAACGGTTACTGTTTATGCCAAGGATTACGATACCGGCAGCGACGTCGTTTCCCCCATCACTATCCCCGGGGTGTTAAAGGGTACGTCCTTCAGCTATACCTCTCCCGTGATACCGGGTTATCAGCTGGTGGACGCTGCGACGGGGACTGATGCCCCCGCCTATACCGACACCGTTAACCCGGTGAGTGTTACGGATAACAGCCTCACCTTCTACTACCGGGAGATAACCCGGGACAGCGGGATTCCGGTGGAGGTACGGGTTATAAAAGACGGGGCGAGTTACAACGCCGCCAACAGTGCCACCTTTGAAACCATCAGCACCTATATCCTCCCGGCCGCACCCGGGGAGAGTCTCACCATACTCTCCTCCCAGACCCCTTTGATACCGGGGATGAGTCTCAGTACCACCGACTGTATCCTCACGGCCACCGAGGGTACGACGGATAAAATTATCCTGGTCTATAACGATAACCGTCTCAGTGTAACGGTCCAGACGGTAATAGACGGAGAGGCCGCTTCCCTCAGTACGGCCGCTGTCCATAAGGTGGTAAGCGGGGAAAACCTGACGGTCTATACCCCCTACCTCCCCGGGGGATACGAACTTATCGAATACAAGGTAGGAACAAATGCCCCGGTTACCGGGGATACGGGCAGTATCACCCTGAGCGGGGTCACGGCGAGTGTAACCGTCCTCTTTACCTATCAGAAATCATCTCCGCCGGCCGCCCCTTCTTATACCGTTATCTTTAATGCCAACAGCGGTACTTTCAGCGGAGGGGGAGTAAGCACCTTCCGTACGGTGTACTACCAGACCAATGACACGGTGGGAGACCTGCCTGCTCCTCCCGCCAGAACGCTTTACTCCTTTGACGGATGGAATACAGCTGCGGACGGGTTGGGTACAGACTTTACCGGTTCTACCGCCGTCAGCGGTGATATTACCGTCTATGCCAAGTGGGTCCCGGTCTATACGGTTACAGTTAACGGGAGTTATGCCGGCAGTACCGGAGCGGGTAACTACCGGGAGAACGATACCGTTAACATCAATGCCGGCAGCAGGTCCGGTTACACCTTTAACGGCTGGAGTATCAGCGGGGCCGGTTCTTCTTCGGTCAGTCTGGATAACCCGGACGGGGTGGTCACCTTCTTTACCATGCCGGACGGTAACGTTACGCTTACGGCCAACTGGACGGCCTCCCCGTCACCGACGGTGACCACTACGGTTACCGTAACCACCCCGGGGTCCGGTTCCACCCGTCCCCCCATCATCCCCGCCAACCCCGTAGTGACGGTAACAAACACCAATACCGTAACCGTACCCCCGGTAACGATAACAACCTCTTCTCCCCCGGTAACGGGTACGGTTACCGTTACGGATACCGTTACGGTAACAGAGACGGCTCCTCCGGTAACGGTAACCACAGAAGTACCCTCAGCCGGTACGGCTCCCGTTACTACGACGGCAACGGTAACGGTTACGGCTCCCGGTACCGGTAACAATAACGGTCACAGGGAGCACTGGGCCCTCATTAACCTTTTCCTCTGGATTCTGGGGATTATCCTCGCCGTGATAACGGTGATAAGGGCCCTTACCGGGAGAAAGGGAGAGATTAAGTTCCTGTGGCTTATCGTTACTGTCGTCATGGCTATCATCGGACTCGTTCTGTTCTTCCTTACCGAGGATATGAGTAAACCCATGGCGATGATAGATATCTGGACGGTTGCCGGTGTCCTTGTCCTGGTCATGGAGGTTATCGGCATCAGTCTGGTCTTCAGGGGGGTGGAGAGAGAGCGGGGAAGGTAGGATTATCCTGAACTGACACCTAACAGGAGGAGTACCCAAGCACTGGGTACTCCTCCTGTTATAAGGGAACAGGTACCGGAATATACCACAGAAGAAAGGGTGAGGGGTGTGCACATAAAAATGGAGACTGACTACGCGGTGCGTATCGTGGATGCCTTGACCCGCAGCGGGGGCCGTTTGACGTCAGAGGTTATTGCCAGACAGGTGTGTATAACGTATAAGTTTGCCCACTTCATTATGCACAAGCTTATAGCCAAAGGGATTGTTAAGGCCTACAGGGGGCCGTCGGGCGGGTATGAGCTGACAAGACCGGCGGATGAGATTACGCTTTACGATGTTACCTGTGCCATCGAGGGACCCTTTGTTATCAACCGGTGTACCCTAGAGGATACCCCGTGCAGGAGGTGGCCAGCCTGTGAGTGTCCTTACCGTAATATCTTTAACAGACTGACCTGTTATATCCAGGAACAGTTATCCTCTGTAACCTTTGCCGATGTGGTAAAGGGAAACAAGGGGGGTTAGGGGGCGGGGTAATCGCATAACACTCGGCCAGTCCCGACACCCCAAAACCTGACTATTACAGCAAACAAGGCAAAGCCATGTCAACGGGTCGACGCCCCGTATAGTTGCCCCTAATAGCTTGTGCTATGATATGCCCATTTCCAATGGCTGAAAGGGCAACCATGGACTTTGATGACGCGTCCACTCCAAACAAATCAGAGAGGGTTAATACGTTTGGGCAGCGTACTTTCATCAGTGTTAATGAAAAGCGCATCCAAGCCCAGCACGAGCGAGGCAAACTCACCGCCATGGAGCGCCTGGCTCAACTCTTAGACAAAGATACCTTTAATGAATTTATTCTTCCGCGCGCAAACGGACATGGGTCCAATGAAGAAATATGCCAAAACAACAATGTTGTTATCGGCACAGGGAAGATAAATGGGCGCATAGTATTCGTTTTTACACAGGATTTCACTGTACTTGGCGGCTCTATCTCAGAGACAGCAGGGCTGCAGGTTAGACACCTTATACAACTGGCCATGGAAAATCTCTCCCCGGTAATCGCCATATGTGACTCTGGCGGGGCACGCATCCAGGATGGCGTCACGAGCTTGGCAGGCGTGGGGGATATATTATACGCCCATACCATGGCCTCAGGTGTTGTACCCCAGATTTCCATTGTAGCCGGCCCCTCAGCGGGTGGCGCGGCTTACGGGCCGGCCATTACTGACTTCACTTTCATGATAGAGGGCATCAGCCAGATGTACATAACCGGCCCTGAGGCAGTCAAGTCGGCTACCCATGAGGAGATTAGCCACCAAAACTTGGGCGGAGCACCAATTCACGCTCGCCAAAGCGGAGTGGCTCATTTTATGATGGACACCGAAGAGGAATGCTACCGTAAGGTGCGCCGCTTGCTTAGTTTCCTGCCACAGAACTGGAAAGAAAAACCACCGCGACATCAATCAAGTAGTGATCCAAAACACATTGATACAACATTACGCACCGTTATTCCCGAGACACCTAACCAGCCATACGATATGAAAAAAATCATCACCAGCATTGTGGATAATGGTGATTTTCTAGAGGTCCATCAATATTATGCACAAAACATCTTGGTAGGATACGCTAGAATGGATGGGCAAACGATAGGTGTTGTCGCCCAACAGCCCTCGGTGCTCGCCGGAGCAATAGATATCAACGCCGCAGATAAAGCCGCCCGTTTCATCCGCTGTTGCGATGCTTTCAACATCCCCATAGTGAGCCTAGTAGACGTGCCGGGATTCCTCCCCGGCTCCTCCCAAGAACACAACGGCATTATCCGTCACGGTGCCAAGCTCGTATTTGCCTACGCTGCGGCCACGGTACCCAAGATATCGGTCATTGTACGTAAGGCTTACGGCGGGGCGTACATCGCGATGGGATCAAAGCATCTCCGAGGCGACGTCAACCTCGCTTGGCCAAAAGCAGAGATTGCGGTTATGGGGGCAAAAGGAGCGGTCAACATTATCTCGCGCCGTGCCATAGCCGCAGCGGACGATCCGGAAAAAGAACG
>Ga0082212_10010455_pt1 | contig 11867 bp, 9 predicted proteins | sample TergutNt197P3_FD_71548 | JGI IMG/M metagenome (GOLD analysis project Ga0082212, IMG submission 71548) | Neocapritermes taracua P3 segment gut microbial communities from Petit-Saut dam, French Guiana - Nt197 P3 | ecosystem: Host-associated > Arthropoda: Insects > Digestive system > Gut ... | reverse complement strand
GATCAGCGGCGCGATCGTGTTCGGTAATACGTGAACGAATATGATTCTTGAGTGTTTTGAGCCTGAAGCCCGGCCTGCTTCTATATAGTCGTTGCTCTTGATCGTCATAACGGTCGCCCGCATCAGCCTTGCGGAAAATGGTATGCCTGATATAGAGATCGCAAGCGCGGTGTTGACGGGACCGGGCCCGAGCGCGAAGGCTATCGCGATCGCGAGAAGCAGCCCCGGCACAGCCATCACAATGTCCAGAATGCGCGTGATAACCGTATCTGTCGTCCCCCCGAAATAACCGGATATCGCTCCCAGTATTGTCCCGGCGCCGCTTGAGATCAGCGTGGCCAGAAAAGCCACCATGAGGGATATCCTGCCGCCGTAAAGCATCCGCGACCATAGGTCCCTTCCGAAGTTGTCTGTTCCCAGCAGGTGCTTCCAGCTCGGATACAGCCACTTGTCCTCAAAAACCTGAAGGTCGTACGGGTATTTTGTAAAGACTCCGGCGAAGACGCAGAGAATGACCAAAACAACGATGATCACCAGGCCGACCATTCCGAGTTTATTCCGGAGCAGCCTTCTCCATATGTCTCCCCACCGGCCTTTTTTCCGCGCAATATCGGCAAGGTCCTGAATGTACTCTTCCTGTTTTTTCCTTGAAAACATAAATAAACTCATGCCGACTCCCCTTCCGTCTCCAAAAGTGTCTGCAGCGCTTTTTCCTTCTTCTTTGATGTATATTGCGATCTGATCCTCGGATCGATGAACGCGTACGCTACGTCGACAATGAGATTAATCGCGCATATAAGGAATGAAAGCACAAATACAGTGCCGTTTATGACAGGATAGTCGCGCGCCGAGATCCCGCTGTACAGATACATCCCCATGCCGGGGATGCCGAATATCGTCTCGACTATTATCGAGCCGGAAAACAGCGTCGCGAGGAATCCGCCGAAAACAGTCGCGAGCGGGATCATGCAGTTTTTAAGGGCGTGCCTGCGGATCACGACCGACTCTCTCTGGCCCTTTGCCCTCGCCGTGCGTATATAGTCCTGCCGGATAACTTCCAGCATCGTTGTCCGCGTCATCCTGAGATAGATCGCCACGCCTTCAAAGGCAGGGGTGCCGACCGGGAGGATCCAGGCTTTCCATCCGTTGAGGCCGGAAATCGGAAGCCATCGCAGCACGACGCCGAAGAGAACAAGGCATAGGAGCGCCAGAATAAAGCTTGGTATCGCGGCTCCTATGAGCGCTATCGACGTCAGCGACGTATCCAGGACGCTGTATTGTTTCAGCGCTGATACCATGCCTAGAGGCAGACCTATAGCGACCATGATAATCAGTCCGTATATGTTGAGCTTGAATGTCACCGGCAACCTGTTCTTTATTTCCATCGTTATCGGCCTGTTTGTATTGAATGACTTGCCGAAGTCGAACTTTGTGACCAGGTTCCAGATATAGGTCCCAAGCTGCCCGAAGTAGCCTTTATCGAGGCCCAGTTCGGCTGCTTTGGCCGCGTACCTCTCAGGGGTGGAGGCCTTACCGAGCAGGCTTTGAACAGGATCCCCGGGGGTAAAGTACGTGATAGTGAAAACGACGATGATCACGCCGAGCATGACCGGGATTATCCATAAAATCCGTTTGATGATGTATTTTATCAAGACTTTGTGCCTCCTTTGCGAGAAAAGGATTCAGCCTCCGCGCGCGGGGCGCGGAGGCTGCTGCTGTGCTGTTACTTCCATGCGGAGGCAAGGCCGAGCCTGGAGATTTGATAGTTATCCGTGTACACGCGGTAGTTCATGACCTGAGCTTCGGAGAACTTGTCCGTGCGCCAGCCCACGGCCGACGTAAGCTCAAAGATCGGTATATACTGGAATGTATCGAAGAAGTATTGCTGGCACCATTTCCCGGCTGCAGTCACTGCCGCGGCGTCTGTGGAACGGAGCAGGATATTGAATTGCTCAAGCAAGTCAGGATCCGGCACATAGGTGTATGTGACGCCCTCGGGTGTGTAGCAGTCGAAGATACAAGCGCGCACTTCCCTTGTCACGGACCCGGTCTCATTATAGAAGAGCCCGTAGTCGGTGTTGCCAGGATTCAGCCAGTCGCCAAGAGCCGCCGAAACATCTTTAAATTCCACGTGCGCGTCGATATAGATATCCGCCGCGTAGAACAGGAAAGCTTCATAAGCATTTTTATTCATCGGGTTATCCATTGTGGATGTTGTTATGCGCAGCGGATTATTGGGACCGTATCCGGCTTCCGCCATGAGTTCCCTCGCCCTGTCCGGATCGAACACGTACTGGCCCGGATCGATGAAATCAGGCGAGCTTTTCGGCGCTACAGAGTAGGCTTTCATGTACATATCGCCCATGGCGAGCTGTCCGACTTTATCCCAGTCCACTCCTATCGCGACGGCTTCGCGGAGCCTTATGTCATTCCAGTAGTCGGCGCCGTCTTCCGGGTGCATACTGAATACGAAGTAAACAGTTGTGCCGTCCGGGCTCATCTCGACTTCAAAGCCGTCCCCGCCTGTCTGCAAAAATCTGCTGTAGTTCGCTGATGATACGCTCGCGATGTCGACGTCTCCGACCTCAAGCGCCATGTACAATGTCGCGCTGTCGGGATAGTATTTCAGTATCCATTCATCTACGACGATCGGGCCTTCATCCTTGTACCAGTAGTCGTCGCCCCTGGAGCGAAGTACCATATATGAGTCCGCGACATAATCGTAGACATAATACGGGCCGCTGCCCACGGGGTTGTACCACTCCATCGAATCCCAGCCTACTTCAAGCGACCATGCTTTGTCTATGAGGTAGAACGGTGAGTTGAAAAAGCCGGGGAATGGTTCGTAAAGCCCGAACTGCGCGGTGTATTTGTCGCGAACCACGGTCCTGTCCCAATCCATTCCGAAGTCGTTCAGGAAGTTTGATCCGCGCTCTACGTGGTTGAAGTAGCTGAATATCAGATCCTCAGCAGTCGCGTTGTCCCCGTTGCTGAAGAAAACGTCTTCCCTCATCTCGCAGATGAGCGTGACGTCGTCTTCCCAGTACCAGTTTTTCAGGATGTACGAAAAGACTTCCCTTGTTTCAAGATTTGTCCTGAACACCGTGTCAAATACAGCGTCGCAGCCCGACAAGTCCTCCGCCGGATTGATGCCCGCGAGGAACCTGCCGAGATAGTTGCCGATTCCGATGGTGTAAGACACCCAGTCAGCATCGTCCGGTGAACGGCCGCCGCCCGGCGTGCCCCCTGAAGGTTCCTTCTTGTTACAGGCAAATAACGAAAGCGCCATAACAAGAATCAGAAGAACAACAATGATTTTTCTGAAATTTTTCATTCTATTCCTTTCTACACAAGTGGTATTTGCGCCTATATCGTCAACGGCGATACCTCGGCCCCTATTGCCGGAGAGGCACAAAACCTTTTGAAAGGCTTGCCCTTTCAAACTTATCCTCTTCTTCCTGAATTACTATCCGGCCCCGTGAAAAATCAAATCGCCTCAGACAAGCCCCCTTTCCGTAAACTCCCTGACAAAGAAACCGGCTACGTCGTTCGCGTATTTCCGGGAACCGAAACCGGCGTCATAACCAAGCTCTTTAGCCAGTTCCCGGCTGATCCTCGATCCTCCGCATATGAGGATAAGCCTGTCCCGCAGTCCCTCCGCCTCCAACAGATCAACAAGTTCCGTCAAGTTGCCGATGTGTACATTCTTCTGCGTCACAGTCTGTGAAACCAGAATGACGTCGGCCTTCAGCTCCACAGCTTGTTTTATAAGTTCCTCGTTGGGCACCTGGGACCCGAGGTTGTGAGCCTCGATCATTCCGTAGCGCTCAAGCCCGTAATGCCCCGCGAAACCCTTCATATTCATTATCGCGTCGATCCCGACGGTGTGAGCGTCAGTGCCTGTCGACGCGCCGACGACCACTATTTTCCGCTTTATATTTTCCCGGATATAGTCGTCTATCTCCTCCATGCTCATTGCCATATCGTCGTCGCCGCGGTCTCCGATATCCTCATAGTTGACTGTATGCCTGACAGAACCGTAGACGATGTAGAATGAAAATCCGTCGTCCAATCCCCGGCTGTACGCGACATACGGATCTGTCATACCCATCTTGCCCGCAAGGATTTTTGCCGCTTCATCGCCTTTTTCACCGCAGGGGACAGGCAGGCTGAAGCTCATCTGCACTTTCGCGTCGTCGACCGTATCGCCGTACGGGCGGATCATCGTCATATCCATGCCTGTTCCTCTGTCATCAGCTTGATAAACGGATTGGAATAGTCCGCGCTCTTTTCAAAAACGCCGTCCAGACCTCTGCCCCCGTCCCTGCCGCGCTTTACGCCCGCCAGCATTCCCTTCTCAAGAGCGGCAAACAGCCCCGATCCCTCTATCTCGCCAAGCAGTTTTTCGGCGCCGGCGAGAACCTCGCAGGCTCTGCTGTCTACAATGCCGCCCGGCTTAACGCTTATTTCATCGCCGAAATCGCGCATCGCCCTGAACACATACTTCGCGTTATCTATGGCGAGCGCTCTGTCCGACATGAACGGCGTATGCAGCGCTTCCGTCATCATTCCGAGAAGGTGGATGCTCTGCCCTGTCAGTATTGAAATCATGTTAAACAGCGCGTTTTGGACCTGCCCCATGAAGATGTTGCCGCTCATATACTTTGTCGGCGGCATATACTTCAGTTTCGCTTCCGGGAAGATCTCTCTCGCCGCCAGTGCCTGCGCAAACTCAAACATAAAGCTGTTCTCTATTTCCGGGTCTATCTCGAAAGCGTGTCCGAGGCCCATCTGACTTTCAGGAATACCTGCTTTCAGCGCGAGCTGCTCATTCAGAAACTGCGACGCCAGAACCGTATGCGCCTCCTCGACCGCATCGGCTGTCGTGAGGTAATTATCTTCACCGGTGTTGATTATTATGCCCGCGAATCCGTTGATCACGCGGGAAAAATACTGGTCAACGAGGGTGCGCTTCATGTTGATATCGCGGAAAAGAATACCGTAAAGCGCGTCGTTTAGCATAACGTCGAGCCGTTCGATCGCGCCGAGGGCTGCTATTTCAGGCATGCAAAGCCCGGAGCAGTAATTGCAGAGACGTATGTAGCGGCCTTCTTTCTCCGATACTTTGTCGAGAGCCTCGCGCATCAGCCTGAAATTTTCCTGAGTGGCGTATGTGCCTCCGAAACCCTCGGTCGTCGCGCCAAACGGCACATAATCCAAGAGGCTCTGCGCGGTCGTCCTGATGACCGCGATCACATCCGCGCCTTGTTTTGCCGCGGCTTCCGCCTGAGTTATGTCTTCATAGATGTTACCTGTCGCGACGATCACATAGAGAAGCGGTTCGCGTACCTTCCCGTATTCTTCAATCAGGGCGTCGCGTTTGCGCCTGTTTTCACGTATACGCGATACGGTTCCGGACGCCGCGGATAAGATGAGTTTCCGCGCGGGCTCATGTGCGCCGGCAAGTCCGGATGAGTCAATAAGCGAATCGAGTTCGCCTGATAAAACCGGAGCCGAAAGCTGTTCCGGGCTCATGTTCAGTTCAATACAGGCGTTTCCGATGCACTGCGCCGCTCCGTGCTGAAGGAGGCCTCTTTCTTTCAGGCTGTCGACCAACAGGTTCGCAGCCGGAGCGCCTTCCGCGTTCACTCCGTCGAGGCCGAGAAGTCGGCATACCGCGCGTTCCACAGCGACTGTCGAGTGGGTATCGGCGAGCGTTTGCACCTCCGCGGCGATCCTTCCGGCGCGCGCTCGCGCGTTATCAATGATTTCCGGATCGAGCGACAGCTTATGTTCCATTCACATTTCTCCTCATGAATTAGTGACTACGTCCAGCACCGGCGTCCCGACCGCATCGCCGTTGTTAACGGCGGCGCCGTTTTCAATGGCAGCGCGCATCTCGCACAGGAAGCGTTTTTTGTTGAAATCAGGATAGCCGGTCGTGCAATGCGGGTTTACGCATATGCAGGCGAGTTTTATGGGTTCAAGCGTCTGGAACCTAACGCCTCTTGACAGAAGAAGCGCGTTTGCGTCACGCGAGATCATCATTTTTGACGCGTCGTCTGTGACAAGACTCAGCAACGCCCGGGTATTGCGGTTCCTTAGCACCGCGCCGCAGACGCGGTCTGTGACAGCACCGGGAATGTATGCGAAGACCGCCTTTTCCCAATGTTCTTCCTGTATCCGCACGGCTTTTGTCAGCACTCCGGCTTTGTCGTAAACCGCTGCGTTATCCTCCTCGTCTATAAGCGCGATATCCCGCCGCCCTGTACAGATTATTGCCTCAGCGGTCTTGCGATCTCGCAGCCCCGGGGTACACAGCAACACGGCAATATGCGCTGTGTCAGCGACGACTTTTGATATGTCCGGGTCATAATCCGCTCCGGCGCATAATATGGAGCATCCGGCGACAGAGGGTGATACTGACGCTTTTCTGGATACCGCGCCGTCTATAAGGACTTTTTCTGCGCCTCGCGACCGGAAGAAGTCTATCAGCGCGGGAAGCCTCGCGTTTGTCGAAGGGCCCGAGATTTGGACGAAACCGCGTTCTCGAGCTCGCAGTACGACTACCTCTCCGATCGGCGTGCCGATCCCCATGGAAAGCAGATGTTCCGTCGCTGCGCCGCAGTATTTCAGCAGACCTGTCGTGGTCGCGAACATCGTTCCGGCTTCAACGAAAATCCCCGGCTTTTCCTTGTTTGTGATCACGTCGTTTCTTTCGCCGTCGCGCCCCACCGAACACAAAGCTGTTGATATTCCCGCGGCTTCACATTCTGAGATCAGCTTATTCAGAACTGTTGTTTTCCCCGCGTTTTTGCATATCCCGACTATCGAGACGCACCGGTAATCCTCGATAAAATCAAGTACTCTACCCATAGCTCTCTATTACGCCATCCTCGTTCCTTCGTCCCCTATTCCCTGTTCCCTGTTCCCTATTCCCTGCGCTTCGGCACGACGCGTTTTCTCCACCCTAAGAAAGAAGTCCCGCGACGCCTGTCAGGGGGTTCTTCTTCCTGCCGGCGCAGGTATCGCAGTGGCATTCGCTTTTGTAGCCTGACGGCTGCGGATAAGTATAGACCTCGCCTTTGTAGTTTCTGACCACTACTGTCTCCGGGGACTGGGATATGAGATAGCTGGGCATGACCGGTATCTTCCCGCCGCCTCCCGGCGTGTCCACGACAAAAGTAGGGATCGCCAGTCCGGACGTATGCCCTCTGAGAGCTTCGATTATCTCAATGCCCTTGGATACCGGCGTTCTGAAATGTTCAAGGCCGAGCGAAAGGTCGCACTGGAAAATGTAGTAAGGTCTGACCCTGTTTATCAGCAGTTTGTGTACTAGTTCGCGCATAACATGCGGGCAGTCGTTGACCCCTGAGAGCAGCACGCTCTGGTTGCTCAGGGGAAGCCCCGCGTCTGCGATCATAGCGCAGGCTGCGGCTGATTCCGCTGTTATCTCGCTCGGATGGTTAAAATGCGTATTGACCCACAGCGGGTTGTATTTTCGCAGCATCTCTGTGAGTTCAGGCGTGATCCTCTGAGGCATGACGACCGGCGCGCGCGAACCTATCCTTATTATCTCCACCGTCGGGATAGCCCGTATCGCCTTCAGTATCTCTTCCAGTCTGCCGTCGCTTATCACCAGCGCATCTCCTCCGCTGATAACTATATCCCTGATCTCCGGGTGATCAGCGATATACCCGATAGCGCGTTCGATCTGCTCCATAGGCAGCGGGCTGTCATTCTGCCCCGTGAAACGCCGTCTCGAGCAGTGGCGGCAGTAAACTGAACACTGGTCAGTTATCAGAAGCAGCGCCCTGTCAGGGTATCTGTGCGTGAGTCCCCCTACCGGGGAGTACGCCTCCTCGCACAAAGGGTCAGCCATATCACGTGTCGCTGAATGAAGTTCCTTCGCTGTCGGTACTGCCTGCTTTCGTATCGGGTCGAACGGGTCTGAAGGGTCGATAAGCGAAAGGTAGTACGGGGTTATCGCCATCCTGAGGGTTTTCAGGCATTCCGTGACGCCGATTTCCTCGTCTTCCGTAAGCGGGATGTACTTTTTCAGGTCACCCGCCGTCTCTATCCTGTTTCGAAACTGCCATTCCCAACTGTTCCAGTCAGAGTCTGATACATTGGAAAATAACACGGCCCTACTCATAAAAAACCTCCGATCAGCATATGTATTTGAAAACGCCACTTATACCAAAAATGGCAATAGCTTTAGGTGAATAAGAACCATCTTTCTATTCATCGGTTTATGTGATAAAATACAAGCTGCCACAATAAAGACTGTTTCGGCAAATATTCCCGGAGTAAACTAATGGCAGGAGTTTTAAGGCAGCCGAAAGGCTTTTATAAGAGTGTATTCGCTCTGATGGTACCCATGATACTTCAGAGCCTTATCACGCATACGGCGACGTTTGCAGATTCTTTCATGGTGGGCATGCTGGGGGAGCAGTACCTGGCCGCTATATCCATTGCCACCGCGCCAATCTTTGCCTTTTCTGTTTTGAATCTTGGAGTACAGAGCGGCGCCGGCGTACTAGTCGCGCAGTATTGGGGCAAGGGCGATACGGACGCCATCAACCGGGTCCTCGGCGTCGGCCTTGGTTTTTCGCTTGTCTTTACCATGTCAGGCGCCGCCGTGATGGCTTCGGCGCCATATAAAGTTCTGAGCCTCTTCACGTCCGATCCCGCGATAGTCGCGGTCAGCGTATCGTACCTTCGTATCGCAAGCATCGCAATAGTCCTTAACGCGGTCAGCATGGTATACATCTCCTGCCAGCGAAGCATGGAAAACGCCGGGCTCGGGGTCGTTGTGCTGATCGCATCCTCATGCATCAGCATTTTCGGAAACTGGGTGCTCATTACCGGAAGATATGCCATGCCCGCCCTCGGAATCAAGGGCGCCGCGGTATCGACGCTTTGCGCCCGCGTTGCCGAGTTGCTCATCGTCTCTGTCTACGCGATCAGGAACTCCCGACTTCCGCTGAAAATCAAGCTTCTGCTGAAACCCGGAGTGATCATTCTTAAGGACTTTCTCAAATACTCGCTCCCGGTTCTTCTGAACGAGGCGATTTGGGCCTTCGGTTCGATGCTGTATCCGGTGATTCTCGGGCATATGGCAGGCGCGCAGTCCAACCTTGCGGCGTACAACATAACCGAGACCATAGGCCGTATGTTCGGCGCGATAGTGCTTGCCAGCAGCAACGCGACAGCCGTAATTATCGGCCGCGAACTTGGCGCGGGGAGGCATAAACAAGCTGATAGCGCCGCAAAATCACTTATAGTTCTCGGTCTACTGTTAGCTCTTATCCCCGGGTTTCTGATATTCCTCGCACGGAATACGATACTCAAGCCTTTCGTCTTTCCCCTGTTCGATCTATCCTCTGAAGCATCTGTCAGCGCTTTGACCATGCTCGCTATCTATGCCTTCATAATTCCGATCCGTACATTCGGCTTTACTATGGGGATCGGCGTTTTGCGCGGAGGCGGCGACGTTAGGGCGATGATGCTCATCGACTCCGGTACATTATACGCTTTCGGTCTATCATTCGCGGCGGTTACCGGGCTGGTTTTCAAACTAAACGTCGAGTTTGTATACCTGAGCATGCTTATTGACGACGTCATGAAATCCTTCTTTATATTTTTGAGGTACAGAAAGAAAAAATGGATACACAACGCAACGCGCGACCAACTCACATAGTGCCTAACCATGCGGGACGCCCGGGTGTGCGTCCCCTACACCCTATACCCTATACCCTATACCCTTTACACTTTACACTTTACACTTTACACTTTACTCCGTACGCGCCCGGAAGGCGCGCTCACACGTATCTTCCCTCAAAGTACCTGCGAAGCGGCTCACATTCCCTGAGAATGTTGAGTGTAATTTCGGCATGATCCTTCGTATATCCGTTGCCGACGATCATAGTCACGTCTTTTCCGACGCCCTCGGCGCCCAGCGCCGCGCGGGTAAAGCTTGTCGCCATTGAAAAGAAGTACACAGTTCCGCCGTCCCTGACGGGAAGAATGCAGCTCATCTCAGCCTTTTCTGTGTTCACGCAACTTATCGACACATCGTACTCTCTGCCGTTGTTCGCCGCGAGAGCCTTTACCAGCGAATCGATGGGGTCCGTCGCGTCAGCGTAGATGACTTCATGCGCAAGCCCGTTACTGAGCAGGAAATGCCCCTGCTCTTTGTTTCTGAGCAACGCGACTACCCTGCCGGTCGGCCCGACGCGCTTTACCGCCTCGCAGCAGCACAGCATTCCGGATTTTCCGCCTGCGCCCTGTATCAGCACACTCTGGCAGGGCTTGACCATCTTCGCGGTCTGAGCAGGCGCCCCCGCTACGTCGAGCGCAGCCAGCGCGAGTTCAGCAGGCATATCTTTGGGGAGTTTCACGTATATCCCACTCTCGAACAGAACCGCCCGGCCCTTTATATCCACCCTGTCGATCTCCGGATGGACGGCAATAATATTGTCGATTTTCAGCGGCGTAAGTGATAACGATACAAGTGAAGCGATTTTATCCCCGGGCTTTATGCCGCGATCCGCAAGGTCTTCACCCGCATAACTAACGGTTCCTATGAACATGCCACCGGATCCTGTGACCGGATTCTGCATTTTCCCTCTTTCGGTCACTATTTCCATGATTTTCTCGCTGATTTTGCTTATACTGCCGCCTACTTCGTTCTTTATCTGTGAAAAAGACGCCGAATCGATATTCAATGATGCCACGTCTGCTACTATTTCATTTGAATATCTGACGTCCATGTCGTTATCCAGCCTGTACGCTGCTTGCGGCAGCGCGCCGCGCGGCTCAATTACCCTGTGAGTTCCGTATTTATTGCCTCTAGTAATCATCATTACAACAACCAACCCTTCAACGAAATCTGTACGCGCGGCTTATTACCCTCTCTCCTAACATGCGGTGACTGCACGTTGCCTTCTTTAAGCCCGCGGCGCCAGCCGCAGTATCCTCTTCGCCTCGACGGGCGAAGCGATTTCCCTGCCGAGTTCACCGGCCAGTCTCACGACTTTTGAGACAAGTTCGCCGTTGGATTTTGCGGGGACTCCTTTTGATACATAGAGGTTGTCCTCAAATCCGACCCGCACATGCCCGCCAAGCAATATTGCCATTACGGCCATTCTGAATTGGTTCCGTCCTATGCCCGATACGGTGAACGTTGCGTCAGGCGGTATGCTCTCCCGCATGAATATCAAGTCGCGAGGTTCCGCCGATATTCCTCCCGTCATCCCCATCACAAAATTGAAATGGAGCGGCGCGGATATGAACCCTTGTTTGACCAACCTCAGCGCAGTATCTATCATACCTTTATCGAAACACTCCAACTCAGGCATTATTCCCCGCCCGGACATCAGCGCGGCGAACTCGATTATCGTGCTCTCAGAGTTCACAAATATCTCGTCGCCGCCAAAGTTGCAGGTTCCGCAATCCAAAGTCGCCATTTCCGGATAAAGTTCCAGAGGCTGCGTTCTCTCGGCATTAGTCATACCTACCGCGCCGCCGGTTGAAGGCTGGATGATCACGTCGGGACACTTTTCCCTGATTGCCCCAATGCACTCCCGGAAGCGTTCCTTATCCTGAGTCGGGACGCCGTCATCACGCCTGACGTGAAGATGTATGAGAGCGGCGCCCGCTCTATACGCCGAGAAAGCCTCGTTCGCGATTTCGCTTACAGTGTATGGAACGGCGGGATTCTGTTCTTTTGTTACCTCGGCGCCGCATATCGCGGCGGTTATTATCAGCTTTTCCATGGTAAAGCCGTCTTTCTCATACAGTCCTTCGGCACGACGCATGTTCCGGCGGCTCTGCATACGATCACCTGCTCATCCAGCACATCG
>Ga0082212_10010454_pt1 | contig 11867 bp, 5 predicted proteins | sample TergutNt197P3_FD_71548 | JGI IMG/M metagenome (GOLD analysis project Ga0082212, IMG submission 71548) | Neocapritermes taracua P3 segment gut microbial communities from Petit-Saut dam, French Guiana - Nt197 P3 | ecosystem: Host-associated > Arthropoda: Insects > Digestive system > Gut ... | reverse complement strand
TATAACACCAAAAACGGCTTAAGTCAACTTTTTCCGCGATTAATCGGAAAATTTCGGTACTTTTGCCGTTTTATCGGTTTTAATCCTTAGCAAATTGTAACTTTTAACGTCTAAAACACGTTTTCATATTTATGCATACCTGTTCCCGCAGGTATCAGCTTTCCTATAATGACGTTTTCTTTCAGTCCCAGCAAGGGGTCAATTTTACCGTGAATCGCGGCATCGGTCAGCACTCTTGTGGTTTCCTGGAATGACGCCGCCGAAAGGAAGCTGTCGGTGGCAAGAGAAGCTTTTGTAATACCGAGAAGCAAGGGACTTGCTGTCGGGTATTCAATTTGCTCACCTTTATGCTCACGGATTCTCAGCTCGTCAATCACGCGCTGGAATTCGTTTTTATCCACGGGCGAACCGGGTAAAAGATAGCTGTCGCCGGGGTTCTCGACCCTAACCTTACGCATCATCTGACGCACAATAACTTCGATATGCTTATCGTTAATGTCAACGCCCTGTAAACGGTACACTTTCTGTACTTCGGCAATGATATAGTTTTCAACCGCCTGCTCACCTTTAACCATGAGTACGTCGTGCGGGTTTATGCTTCCCTCCGTAATCGGGTCGCCGGCTTCAATCAGTTCTCCGTCCTCAACTTTTAATCTGTATCCGAAAGGAACAGTGTAGGTTTCGGATTCGCCGTCAACCGTCGTTACTGTTAGATGGCGGGTTTTCTTGACTTCCTCCACTTTTACAGTGCCGGTCAGGCGTGACATAATCGCACTGGATTTGGGCTTACGTGACTCAAAAAGTTCTTCTACACGCGGCAGACCCTGCGTAATATCCTCCGCAGAAACAATACCGCCGGTTCTGAATGTTCTCATAGTGAGCTGTGTCCCCGGTTCGCCGATAGACTGCGCGGCGATAATGCCCACCGCTTCGCCGATGGTAATCGGGTTTCCGTTGGCAAGAGACGCGCCGTAGCACTTCACGCAGACGCCGTGCTTAGCTTCGCAGGTCAGCACAGAGCGGATATTTACCTTTTTCGCACCGGTTTTAAGGATTTTATTAATGTCATCTTCACCGAGAAGCTTATTTCTTGAAACAATCACCGCGCCTTTTTCGTCCGTAAAATCACCGACTAAATAACGCCCCATTAGACGCTCCGGCAACGGCTCAATCAGTTCTTTGCCCTCTTTGATTTCATACACTTCTATGCCTGTTTTCGCGTAGCAGTCTTCTGTTCTGATAATCACTTCCTGCGAAACGTCAACCAAACGGCGGGTTAAATACCCTGAGTCGGCGGTTCTGAGCGCGGTATCTGCCAAGCCTTTTCGCGCACCGCGGGAGGAAATGAAGTATTCAAGCACGTTCAGCCCTTCACGGTAATTAGCTCTAATCGGGATTTCAATGGTTTCACCGGACGTATTCGCTATCAGCCCGCGCATACCCGCAAGTTGACGGATTTGGTTGATGCTTCCGCGTGCCCCGGAGTCTGCCATCATATAAATGGGGTTGTACTGGTCAAGGTTTTCCATAAGTGCTTTTGAAACTTCATCGGTTGATTTGTTCCAAATGTCAAGAATTGCTTCTTTGCGTTCGTTGTTTGAGAAAAAACCTTGTTCGTAGTAATTGTTGATTTCTTCTACTTGTTTGTCCGCTTTTTCAAGTACAGTTTTCTTCTGCGGCGGAATCGTCGCATCCGTAACTGCAACGGTTATCGCGGACTTCGTGGAATACTTAAAACCGAGTGCTTTTACTTTATCAAGCACGCCCGCGGTAATCGTTGTTCCGTGTATTTTAATGCAACGGTCAATGATTTTTCCAAGTTCCTTGTTTCCGACCTTGAAGCCTATTTCCGGTTCAAGCGCCTGTTCGGGAGATGTTCTGTCAACGAATCCCAAATCCTGCGGAATCGGCTCGTTGAAAATTAATTTCCCTACAGTTGTATTAATAATTTTCTCAATGATTTCATCGCCCATGTTTCTGGTAACACGCACTTTTATTTTAGAATGAAGCGTGATGATTTTTTCGTGGTATGCCATAACCGCTTCATTCGCGTCACGGAAAACCTTGCCTTCGCCCGGTTCGCCGTCTTTTTCAAGTGTGAGGTAATACGCACCGAGCACCATATCCTGCGTCGGAACGGTTACAGGGCGTCCGTCGGAAGGTTTCAGCAGGTTCTTCGCCGCCAGCATAAGCCCGCGTGCTTCGTCCTGCGCTTCCGTTGACAGCGGTAAATGCACTGCCATTTGGTCGCCGTCAAAGTCCGCGTTGTACGCGGTACAGACAAGCGGGTGAAGCTTCAATGCTCTGCCCTCAACCAATACCGGCATGAACGCTTGTATACCGAGCCTATGAAGCGTAGGCGCACGGTTCAGCAGTACGGGGTGTTCTTTAATTACATCTTCTAATACGTCCCATACGTTTTCATTGGCGCGCTCAACCATTTTGCGCGCGCTTTTTATATTGTTGGAAAGCCCTCTTGCCACAAGCTCTTTCATAACAAAAGGCTTGAAAAGCTCAATCGCCATTTCGTTAGGAAGCCCGCACTGGTCTAATTTTAAGTCGGGTCCTACCACGATAACAGAACGCCCCGAATAGTCCACGCGCTTTCCGAGCAGGTTCTGACGGAAACGCCCCTGCTTACCTTTCAGCATATCGGAAAGGGATTTAAGCGGACGGTTGGACGGCCCTGTAACGGCTTTACCGTGCCTGCCGTTGTCAATCAGCGCGTCTACAGCTTCCTGAAGCATACGTTTTTCGTTGCGGATAATAATTTCAGGTGCGCGGAGCTCAATCATCTTATTCAAGCGGTTATTACGGTTAATCACCCGTCTGTAAAGGTCGTTTAAATCAGAAGTAGCGAAACGTCCGCCGTCAAGCAGAACCATAGGTCTTATATCAGGCGGGATGACGGGAATCACGTCCATAATCATCCATTCAGGCGCATTGCCCGAAAGGCGGAATGCTTCAATGACATCAAGGCGTTTAAGCAGTTTCAGGCGTTTCTGCCCCTGCTGTGTGTTGGTTAATTGCTCTTTTAAATCATTGGCAACCCAAACGATATTATCTGTCCATTTATCCTTGGAATGTTTTGCAATATACTCATTATCGGGGTTTTCCTCTGCCGCAATATCAAACAGCTCTTCGATATAAGACGAGCCTGTTTTGGTTTCAACGGGTGCAAGCCCCTCACGGGTTCTTCTGATATTGAGCGGGATAATCACTTCTTCGTATAATTTACGCGCAATAATCTGCCCCTGCTCGAAATCGCGTTCACGCTGGGAATATTCCGGTTCTTCCTTTTCACCGATGACGCGCTTCCGGTCATAAATATCCTGCGGGAATTCGCTGATATAGCGGAAACGCTTGTTCAGATAATCCTCAATCTGCATTTTGTTCAAGCCGATAATTTTAGCGAAATCGCCCGCGTTTGCCATGATATAATAATCATACCTGTCCGAACCGTATTCGGAGAGAAGCTCTTTAATAGCTTCCGCACCCATGCGGGCAAAGAAGTCGTCTTCATACCGCTCCCGCATGTCCGTATATTCTTTTTCAGTCAGGAGCTGGCATTTTGTAAGCGCGGTGTCGCCGGGGTCAATCACCACATACTTTGTAAAATACAGCACTTCTTCAAGGCGTTTAGGTGAAATGTCTAAAACCTGTCCGATTCTGGACGGCGTGCCTTTAAAGTACCAAATATGCGAAACCGGCGCGGCAAGCTCAATATGCCCCATGCGTTCGCGGCGCACTTTATTGCGGGTAACTTCCACGCCGCAGCGTTCACAGATTTTACCCTTGAAGCGTATACGCTTATATTTGCCGCAGTTACATTCCCAGTCCTTCTGCGGCCCGAAAATCTTTTCGCAGAACAAACCGTCGCGTTCCGGTTTCTGGGTTCTGTAGTTAATTGTTTCAGGGCGTTCCACCGGACCGTAGCTCCATCCGCGGATTTGTTCAGCGGATGCTAATCCTATTTTCATTGACTCAAAAGTATTAAATCCCAAAGTAAAACCTCAATTCTGTTTTTTAGTTTTCAAGGGTTTGGAGATTGTTTAGTAATTCTGAGCGAATTACTAAATAAACTCTTTTTTATTCCGTTTCTGTAACCGCTTCTTCTTCATCATCGTAAATATCGGTTTCCTCGTTTTCTTCATCGTCTTCTTCTTCATCTTCAAAATCATCTTCATCGTCGTCTTCATCGTTCGTGAAGAAATCGCTGTCTTCAATATCGCCTGTGATATAAGAGGATTCAAGCTCTTCATCGGCAACATATTCAAAGTCGTCAGCACTGACAATTCCGACATCGTCGTCTTCGTCAAAGGTTTGTTTCAGGTCAATTTCGGAGTTTTCTTCATCAAGTACCTTCACGTCTAAACCAAGCGATTGCAATTCTTTAATTAAAACTTTAAAGCTTTCGGGAACGCCGGCTTTCGGCACGTTATCCCCTTTAACAACGGCTTCATAGGTTTTGACGCGCCCAACCACGTCGTCGGATTTCACGGTCAGAATTTCCTGCAAGGTATAAGCCGCGCCGTATGCTTCTAATGCCCAAACTTCCATTTCTCCGAAACGCTGTCCGCCGAACTGCGCCTTACCGCCGAGCGGCTGCTGGGTTACAAGCGAGTATGGTCCGGTTGAACGGGCGTGGATTTTATCGTCTACAAGGTGATGCAGTTTTAAATAATACATGTACCCGACCGTAACCGGACTGTCGAATTTTTCGCCCGTGCGCCCGTCATACAGCTCGGTTTTCGCGTCCGCGCTCATGTTTGCCATTTTCAGCATTTCCTGTATATCGGCTTCATGCGCGCCGTCAAATACAGGGGTCATAATGTTCCAGCCAAGAGCGCGCGCCGCGTAGCCCAAATGCACTTCAAGCACTTGTCCGATATTCATACGCGAAGGTACGCCGAGCGGGTTCAGAACAATATCAAGCGGCGTTCCGTCCGGTAAAAACGGCATGTCTTCCACCGGTAAAATCCTTGAAACAACGCCTTTATTTCCGTGTCTGCCCGCCATTTTATCACCTACGGAAATCTTGCGCTTCTGCGCAACATAACAGCGCACGACCATATTCACGCCGGGTGATAATTCTTCGCAGTTTTCACGGGTAAAGACTTTTACGTCTACCACAATACCGCTTTCGCCGTGCGGGACTTTCAAGGAGTTATCGCGGACTTCGCGCGCTTTTTCGCCGAAGATGGCGCGTAACAGGCGTTCTTCCGCTGTGAGTTCTGTTTCGCCCTTCGGGGTTACTTTACCGACCATGATGTCGCCCGAATGGACTTCCGCACCGATTCTGATAATACCGTACTCGTCAAGGTCTTTGAGCGCGTCCTCCGACAAGTTAGGAATTTCGCGGGTGATTTCCTCCGGCCCGAGTTTGGTGTCACGACATTCAAGCTCGTATTCTTCTATGTGTATGGACGTAAAAACGTCGTTATAAACCAATTTTTCGCTGATTAAAACCGCGTCCTCGTAATTATAGCCTTCCCACGTCATAAAGCCGATGAGTACGTTTTTACCAAGCGAAATTTCGCCCTGATTGGTTGCCGGCCCGTCAGCGATGATGTCACCTTTTTTGACTTCAGAACCTTTTTCGATTATGGGTTTTTGATTAATACAAGTTCCTTGGTTTGAACGGCGGAATTTTACCATTTTATATTCGTTTTCCTGCCCGTTTTCATCTGTAATGACGATTTCATCAGCAGTGACTTTCGTCACCGTGCCGTCCTGCTCCGCAAGCACCACAACGCCCGAATCCACGGCGGCTTTATATTCCATACCCGTGCCGACTATCGGGTTTTCGGTTATCATTAAAGGCACTGCCTGACGCTGCATGTTCGCGCCCATAAGTGCGCGGTTGGCGTCGTCGTTTTCAAGGAAAGGTATCATAGATGTCGCCACGGAAACAACCATCTTCGGGGAGATGTCCATGTATTCAACGGTTTCGCGAGCAACCTCAATGATTTCGTCCTTCCAGCGGCCTGTAACACGGGGACGGAGACGCCCCTGCTCGTCAATGGGCTCGTTTGCCTGTGCGATTGTATAAATATCCTCAACATCAGCGGTCATATAAACCACTTCGTCAAGCACCTTACCCGTACCTTTTTCTACTTTTCTGTACGGTGCTTCAATAAAGCCGTATTCGTTAATGCGGGCGAATGAAGCCATGTAAGAAATCAAGCCGATGTTCGGACCTTCCGGCGTTTCAATCGGGCACATTCTGCCGTAGTGGGAATAGTGTACGTCGCGGACTTCAAAGCCGGCGCGTTCACGGGATAACCCGCCGGGTCCCAAAGCCGAAAGTCTGCGCTTGTGCGTAAGCTCGGCAAGCGGGTTGTTCTGGTCCATGAACTGCGAAAGCGGAGAAGAACCGAAAAATTCTTTGATTGCCGCCACGACGGGGCGGATATTAATCAGAGAGTTGGGGGATACTTTTTCCATATCCTGCGCCTGCAAACCCATGCGCTCACGAATGACGCGCTCCATACGCGCAAAGCCGATTCTGAACTGGTTCTGAAGCAGTTCGCCGACTGAACGAATCCGGCGGTTGCCTAAGTGGTCAATATCGTCAATATTGCCGACATCTTCGCAAAGGTTAATAAAATAGCTGACCGACGCATATATATCGTCAAGCGTAACATGCTTAGGAACTAACTTGTCCGCATTTTTTCTAATCGCTTCTTCAATTTCGTCCTTCTCCGAAAACTCTTCAAGAATTTCACGCAGAACAGAAAAAGATACCTTCTCGTTTACACCGCATTTAAGCGGGTTAATACCCTCCGGCAGATACGGTCTGATGTCAACCATACCGTTCCCGACGACTTTAACTTCTCTGCCTTCTATTAAAAGAAGGACTTCCATGACCCCCGCCTGTTCGATTTCCCGCGCTTTTTCAAGCTTGATGTATTCACCGGCTTCAAGCAGCAGTTCACCTGTCAGCGGATTAACAATATTGGAAGCGGTTTTATGCCCGACTAATCTTCCGGAAATACCGAGCTTTTTATTATATTTATATCTGCCGAAGCGCGACAGGTCATATCTTTTAGCGTCAAAGAACAGCGAATTAATATGATTCTGTGCCGACTCGACCGTAGGCGGTTCGCCCGGACGAAGCTTTTTATACACTTCAAGCAGGGCTTCTTCCGTATTTTTGGTAATATCCTTTTGGGTGATGGTTTGCCGAATCCGCTCGTCTTCACCGAAAAGGTCGATAATATCTTCGTCCGTGCCTTTTCCTAAAGCGCGGATTAACGTAGTAGCGGGGATTTTCCTATTCTTGTCAATCCGGACATAGAAAATATCGTTGGAATCCATTTCGTATTCAAGCCAAGCGCCGCGGTTCGGAATAACCGTGGTTTTAAAAAGCTTTTTGCCTGTTTTATCATAATCAAAGCCGTAATAAACGCCGGGCGAACGCACAAGCTGGGAAACAATGACGCGCTCCGCGCCGTTAATAATAAAAGTACCGTTATCGGTCATAAGCGGAAAGTCACCCATGAAGATTTCGCTTTCAACGACTTCACCGGTGATTTCATTCTTTAAGTGCGCTCTGACCTTTAAAGGGGCGGCGTAGGTTACATCGCGCTCTTTACATTCCGCAATGGTATATTTGGGTGTTTCGTCTAAGCGGTGGTCAATAAAGGTAAGGATAAATTTTCCGTTTGTATCGGTGATTTGCGAAACGTCGCCGAAAACTTCTTTGATTCCTTCCCTGACGAACCATTCATACGAGTTCTTTTGAATCTCAATGAGATTCGGCATTTCAAGAACCTCTTCAATTTTTGAAAAGCTCTGCCGCTCTACTCTGCCTAACTGTACCGGCTTGACATTCACCATAGGCTTGACCACTCCTTAATTGTTCAATTTAATTGTATCGGAAAAAAGCATATTTATCCATTGTGACATTATATCAGTATATTATAAATTAAATAATTTGTCAAGCATTTTTTTGCAGATTTGTCATAAATTATAAAAAAAGTGTTGACATGGTTCGTACTTTATGTTATAATTTATATTGCGTTTGACTTTATTCGTGATTTTTTGCTTTCTTTTAAATTGTATTGCTTCTATAGCTCATTCGGCATTGAGTGTTGCGCTCTGCCGAATAACATTAATGCTCGCTTCTATTTGCTTCTGTAGCTCAAACGGCAGAGCGCATCCTTGGTAAGTATGTGCTCCAATTCATAAACCTCTCCGTAAACTCGCTTAAACGGCGTTTTCACGGAAAAGTAAATTTTGAAATTAAAAATTTTACCCATTGTAATACCCATTGAGAAAAAAATCGGATTTTTTGAAAAATTTTATCATACCCAACACAATGGGTACGGAAAAATGAAAAATCAAACCTTGTAAATCCGCATAAACACTGGCTTGCTTCTATGGCGCAGTCGGCAGCGCGCGTCCTTGGTAAGGACGAGGTCATCGGTTCAAATCCGATTAGAAGCTCACGGTAAACCCGCATTGTCATTGACATTGCGGGTTTGTTATTTTTTGTCAATGGGTAAAAAATCGTACCCATTACAATGGGTAAATAGATGGGTTGCTTGAAATCCATTAAAATGGATTTCAAGCCGTGGACAAGGCTCTATTTTTTCTCTTATAAATCAAGGTCATTGCGATTCTTGGATTTTTCCGGCGGTGGTTTTTCTTCCGTTTTTTCTTTTTTCGCTTCCCTGTCCTCTGCTAAGCGTTTTTGTATACTTATGCCCTTTGGAGCGGTAGAAAACTGCGGGGTTTCATCTTTTTCAATAAATAAGTCATTGATTTTAGCAATTTGCTCGTGTGCTGTTGTTCCTACAACGTGCGAATACGTGTTAAGTGTCGGAGTTACATCGGCGTGTCCTAAAATATCTTGAACGACTTTTGCGGGGACGTTGGCTTCCAACATTCGGGTAGCGAAGCTGTGACGCATCGCATGAAAAGTGAATTTTTCAAGTCCTGCCGATTCTGCAATTTTATCCATCGTGGTGCAAACTCGGCGCGGCTCTAATATAGTACCTACGTTTGAACAAAAAACGAGGTTTCTTTCGTTCCACACCGACCCTGCCTGTGATTTTTCGTTGTCTTGTCGCTGTTTATGCGCTTGAAGCACAGGCATTAAACTATCCATAATCGGAACGGAACGCCGTCCGGCTTTAGTTTTCGGTTCGGAAAATAATAAATTGGTTACTTTTGTATCGGGGTGTCGTCCTCGCTTACAGCTTGATAGACTTTCTTTAAATCAGCCATGAGCGGCTTTAAATCTTTATAAGAAACATATTTTGTGGAATTTCTGATTTGATGAATGATACATAATTGTTGCTCTGTTTTCGGGAAAACCGTTTCGATTGCACTCGAAAACCCGCTTAAATTGTCGCGGCAAGCGATTAATATATCTTGCACTCCTCGGTTTTTAAGTTCATTGCATACCGTTGTCCAAAAGCTCGCCGATTCGTTATCGGAAATCCATAACCCGAGAATTTCTTTCATCCCGTCCGTATTAATTCCCAAAACCGAGTACACACACTTATTTACCACTTTGCCGTCTTTACGGACTTTAAAAATTATGCCGTCTAAAAATACAATCGGGTAAACCGCATCAAGCGGGCGTGACTGCCATTCGGCGACTGCGGGTAAAATCTTGTCGGTTATACGTGAAATCAACCCTGCCGAAGCCTCCACGCCGTAAATATCACGCAGATGGTCTTCAATATCGCGATTCGACATTCCTTTTGCATACATCGCCAAAATTCGTGTTTCCAAATCATCAGAACGGGTTTGTCTTTTTTCGATGACTTGTGGCAAAAATTCGCCGTTTCTGTCGCGTGGTACGGATATTTCCGATTCGCCGAGTTCGGTTTTTATGGTCTTTTTCCCATAACCGTTTCGGCTGTTTCCTGTGTTATTTCCGAGAATATTGTGTTTTTCGTAGCCTAAATGCTCGTCCATTTCGGATTCAAGCATTTGCTCAATCGTATCCTTGAAAAGATTTTTCAGCATTGTTTGTACGTCTTGTAAATTTTCACATTCCGAGCTGAGCAGACTTACGAGTTCCTTTGTTTTTTCGATGTTCATGGTTTATATCTCCTTTAATGTTTGATATGGAGATTATTGCCATTTACACGGGAGGTTATACATTCTCGATTTGACGATTGTTTTTTATGTTTAATTTTATATTTTAACCCTTGACCCATCCCTCGCCGCAAAAGTTTTTGTGAAGATTTTTTTTGCTTTCTTTTCCATTTCGTCAATATCGTCATCGTTCAACATAAAACCGTAATGGAACAATGCCATTCTTTCGGCTTCGCAAGCTTCAGCCCACTCGGCGCATTCTATCCAGCTTGAATGACCCCACCCTTTGATTACCTTCCCGTCATCAAAGTGCGAATCCAAAACCAATAAATCAGCTCCGCGCATAAATTCTTTTAAATTTCTGTCATTTTTATGCTCCGCTAATTCAATATCTGTGCAGTAGCAAAACGATTTACCGTCATATTCCACGCGATAACCTAATGAATTATCAGGGTGAGAAAGACTGTGCATTTTCACAATAATATTATCTGAAAGTGTAATCATATCCCCCCCTTTTATAGTGTTGAAATTTAATTTCGCTTTAAAAGCGTCAATTCCCACAGGATAAAGCGGTGCGGAAAGGAAATTATTTATAACATCATTCACACCGCGTCCGTTGCTTTCGCTTCCGTATATATTAATGTTTACTTTTTCGTTAAATAATTCGGGGAAAAATAATAATCCGCTCAAATGGTCAACGTGATAATGCGAAAAGAAAAGGTTTAAATGAGTATTCTGATATTCTTCAAACTGATTAAAACCGCAAATACCCGAACCCGAATCAAAAATAAGGGTTTCATTCCCCGCTTTAACCGCAACACAAAGCGTATTCGTTCCATATTTAATACGTTTACCGTTATTATAAGCACAAGAACCGTTAGTTCCGAGAAAAATTACTTCAAAATCAGTCATTTTAACCTCTGTTATTTAAACTTGCTTAATTGCTCTATTATTGTATTAATGCGAACCTTGTCAAAATTGCTGATAATTTCGGTGCTTTTATGGAAATATTCATTGTAATAATGATAAGCTCTTTCTCCGGCTTTTTTCATAAAAATTTCGTTTTCTAAATCGTTATAAATCCAATAAAGTCTAATCCATGCTTTCGCATAACGTAAAGGTGCAGTTGTTACGCGCTTTAAACATTCCAAGTTAAGATAATAACTAAGTATTGTTTCGTCCATTGTACGCGCCAATGAATTGGCGTATCCTGTAAAATTTTCTGCGTTCTTGAATTGATTTTCTTGAAATTTCAAAGCGGAATCAGTTTCATATTGCTTAAAAAATTCTTGATAAGCATCTGTGTAATTACAGCAGGAACAGACTATATTTGTATAGCGAAGTATATCAAATTCATAGTATTTAATACGTCCGTCCGGAAATTCTCTGCTATTTTTTAATACCGAGAAAAGCGGAATATACTCTTCAAACACCTTTCCGCAATAAGGGCAGTTTACGGTAGCTTTGTTTAAATACATTATATTGTCGTTATGGTCCTCTATATTATAATTCTCGTAATTTAGCGGTAGTAATTTTAAAACAGATTCGGAAGAATTTTTTTGAAATTCTATTTTATTTTCCGAATCATTTACATTAGCCAAATTTTCGTTAGCGCTGCGAATCTGCCGCGCAATCATGGTCATCAGAACCATACCGCGGCTTGCATTATCAAATTTTGCGTTCTTTATATTATCCGGCAGTTCTTTAATATCAATTCCGGATTCTTTTACCGTTTCGGTTACAGCAACGGCGCGGTTTTTAAGTGTTTCCATGATTTCCGAACCGATTTCAGGTATACGTTCTAAAAGGAA
>Ga0082212_10010453_pt1 | contig 11868 bp, 5 predicted proteins | sample TergutNt197P3_FD_71548 | JGI IMG/M metagenome (GOLD analysis project Ga0082212, IMG submission 71548) | Neocapritermes taracua P3 segment gut microbial communities from Petit-Saut dam, French Guiana - Nt197 P3 | ecosystem: Host-associated > Arthropoda: Insects > Digestive system > Gut ... | reverse complement strand
GTGCCGTTGAGATTGACATCCTGATATCTCAAGGGCTCGGCCAAGCTAGGTTGAATTCCGGCCAGGGCCGCCAGATGAATGACCGCGTCCGGGCTTTCGCCCCCGGCCGTCAGGCAACGATCCAATATCTCCGCCTCCCGTATGTCGCCTTCCAAAAATTCAAGCGCCCCGCCTTCGGTGGCGAAGGCCAGGTTGTCTTCCTTCTGAGCGCGGGAATAGAAAGGGTCGAAGTTGTCCAAGCCCAACACTTGGTCTCCCCGGCTCAGAAGCGCCCGACAAAGATGGCTGCCTATGAAACCAGCCGCGCCAGTCACGAAAATTTTCATGATCTACCCCGCAAATCAAAGGCTGTGGACATATAATGAAACATTAGACCTCTCTCTTTCGGGGCTTAAACAGCCTATATTGCCGCTTGTAAAAGCGTTTGCCATTCCGCAAGATAACGATCCAAAGAGAACAGAGCACACGCGCTTTTCCGCGCCTCCAAGCCTATTTTCCAGGCTGCCGCCGGTCTTTCCAGGCAGAATGTTATATGTTCCCGCAGTTCCCGGGGGCAGCTTCCTATAAAACCGTTCACCCCGTTTTTTATGAACATATCCGCATCATGGTTAAGCAAACTCACAGGCACAAGGCCGCACAGCATGGCTTCGCCCCTGGTGCGCGGCATACAGGATCTCACAGTGGGGTTGAAATATACGGCATACTTGCGCAGTTCATCCACATAGTTGCGAAATTTAGCTCTGGCGTAAAGATTGCCCTTAAGGTCACCATTCCGGGGAGACGGAACTTTAATATGATGGGGGGTATGGGCCTCGGGCAAGTCCACACAAGTTTCCCGGTGTATAAAAAAACCGTTGTAAAATGGCTTGGCCCGCATGGTTTCTTGCTCCAGCGTCAAGCAACCGAAACTTTCCCTGTCGCGCGGCGGGAATTCCATAGGGTCAAAGCCATGCCAGATCACGGTGGATCGGGCAAAACCCCATTCCCGTTCAGCCTGGTGCGAGTTGCAGACCACGGTAAAATCCTTGACCGCCTCCACCAGCCTCAACCGTTCCGCTTCAATGACCCGCATCAGGTCCGGTTTGGCATAGGTGATGTCCCACTGGCCGTAAAACAGCGGTGTGCCGTGGCAGATACCGATTTTCGGCAAGGGAACATTGTGCAGGAACCACAGGAAAAGCTCTCCCCACCTCGGGTGGAGAACGCCGTTGCAATATTGCGGGGCAAGCACGTTTTCATCAAAAGGCACTATGGCCAGATCATAATCCCGTGGATCCAGCCCCCTATGACTGATAAAGCGGATATTGTCCGGCGCGGGCCGTAACTCGATATTCCATTTTTGCGATGCTGGCGCCCCCACCCCGTGCACCAGAAAAAAATCGTGCGGCAGTTTGAACAGTTCGTATTGGTGGGCTGTATGCCAGTGAAAGGAGAGGATGCGCAGCCTTTTGGGAGAAATCGGGCGGATTCGAGTGGCTGCGGAACCGCTCATCAACCGCTCTGCCCGCCGGCGGAGCGGCGTATGCGGGGCCGGAAGTTGCCCGTCCGTATTCAGGATGGCCGAATATGTATCGCGCACCCATCTGCCGGCGACTTCAGGCATATCAGGGTATTTTTCAAGTAACTTCACGAAATTGCTCAAGGAGCGCCAGGCCTGGCCCTGGGCCGGGCAGTCTGGCCCGGGTGAAACTGGCGCGCTAAATGTCCCTTCAGCATAGCCGAGGCGCAGGCCGGCGTCATACAGGGCGCGACCCATCGCCACCTCTGCCCAGCCGAGGCCAGAATCAGGAGCGGCGCCAGATGAAAAAGCCTCCTCAAACAAAGGCCGGGGAGCAGCGCTTTTCCGTAGGCTGAAATTGCGCGTCAGGCAATTGACAAAACCGGTGGGACAAAGGCTGTCCCGCTGTTTTTGCCCCTCATTTACCGGCCCCAGAAGGGCATCGTAGGGCCCCCATGCCATATACAGGGCGTGCAGGGAAAGAAATGCGGCGTTCATCAGACAATCGGAATCCGTTATTACCACGATGTCGCCGGCGGCGGCTTCAAAACCCATATTCCTGGCGTGGCCCTCACCGCTATCTCCCCTTGTGTGCAAGAGATTCAAAGAAATGGCGGCCGAGGGGAATTGTTTTTTTAACTGATAAAAATCCTCCCGCGCTGTTTCCGCCCTGAGCCGCGAACCGTAGTTCACCAGCACAAGCTCAACCGGCCCTGGGTAGTTCTGCCGGAACAGGGCCTTAAGGAAAAAAGAAAAAGGCTCTTTCTCCAGTTCGGCGGACAGGGGCGCCACAATGGAGATAAGAGGCAAACCTTCCGGGTAAGCTTCGGCCAATAACTGGGGCTGAAGGTCAAGAGGCGGAATATACGCCGCCGCCGCGGGCCCGCTGTGTTTAGCCTGCCGCCTCCAGCGCATTTGCCGCAACGCCGGCCTTAATCCGTGCCTGCGCGCCAGCGCAAACCCTGACAGGCTTTCCCTAAGGCCTTGCCACAGACGCGCGGCCACAGCCCGGCGCCGTGAAAAACCGGGGAGCAGGAAGCGCATGGCGCCGCTATGTTCGATCCGTTCCAACATATTGACCAAGAGTCCGATTTATGGGAACTTTACAACATCAATAACGCCCTCTTTAACAAAAACAAATCCGTGTGCGATAGACCATGAGGGCGTGCGTTCCTTGAGGATTTCGGCATCATCACTGAGCGTAGCGAAAATATGCTTAAACAGGTTTACATGGCTCATGGAATAACCTTGGGAGATGTCACGGGCGCCGTCCGGCATGCGTACCGCCATGAGCGTTCCGAACATGTCGTCCGCCAGAGACTTCAAACTTTCCCCGTTATCCTGCAACCTGGCTTCCAGCTTGAGCAAATCATCGCCTATATCTTCCGTGATACCTCTCAAACGATGAGCACCATGATCCCCAAGCAAAATGATGACTGATTGAGGATCTTCAGTGATGATATAATCAACAATGTCCGCTATCTGTTGATTACTTTGAATGACGGCATTCTGATACATTCCACTGGCAACCCAATTTTCTTTATCTTTATCTTTATATTTATAGCCAACCGGCGAATGTCTTGCTCCCGCCTTAAAACCAAGATAAAATTGGGATTTACGTTGCAGGCCTTCCTTTATTACCATTTTTATCCTTGCCAAAAGTTCTACTTCATACTCGCTTTTGTAGATCAGCGCCACCTTATTTTTTATCGCTTCGGCAACTTTTTGATTCAGATCAAGTATTGGTTGAAACAAATAGCTCCAAAACGGCAGATCAGTTTCATCAAGATATGATCCTTTCACCTGGAAGTAATACGGGCTATCCATAGTGAGGTATGTGGTATGGTACCCATTTCCCTTGAGTATCCTATATACGGCATTGTCGCGGTTCCCACCGATAGCCAAGCGTCCATTGGGGTCAATGTCCATTCTGCCGCGTTCCGGCGCAAATTGCGTTTTCATGGTATACAGGTCTTGCATGGAACTCAGAGTAGAACGACTGTTTGAATACACGTTATCGTATATGAAAAACCGCCTGCTACTCAGGTAATCAGCCAACTGTTGGGTATCAATTCCGTATATCTCGCGCATGATCGGGAGCGAGTGATAGGACTCCAACCAAAAAAGGTAAATATTCGGTTTTGTTTTAAGGGTAATGTTGGGGGGATCGGTATTCTCCTGGTTTTGCCGCGAACCATACGAACTGTAATATTGAAATACATCGATAGCCCCGGTTACGGAAAATAAAAACAGGCAAACAGCCAGAAAAAAATTGAGCGGCCTGAAGCCTGCCCAAAAAACAATACCAGCGGTCACAGCCAGAATGATTATGTTAAGTACATATCTGTGCAGTGAGGAGATTTCCGCAAAAACCGAGGCCGAGAATAAAAAGCAAACTATGCCTGTAACAGCCGCGCAGACTAAAAGGCTGAACATTCTGCTCAGCCAGGTGGGCAGGCTTTCCGCCTTGTAAAAAAAACGTGCGCCCAAAAACCTGACCGCCGCATAAATAAAAAACGCTGTGGCCAATAGAACACAAAAAGACACGCCCAGGGAGAGCCAGGAATACATGTGCCAGTTCCGGCTCCAGACAAAGACTGTCGGCGCCACGACAGCCAGCCCCAGAGCGAGCGCCGGTGAGCCCCACCCAAACGGTTGTTCTTTATGCCGATGTTTTATGAGGCCTGTGGCGACGAGACCAAGACCCAGCATGGATACAAACGCAGCCAGAAAAAGCCAGCCTCTACTTTCCAGCCGAACACTGTACGAATACGTTTTTCCATTTGTTAGCGGATCATCATTATATAATGTGGAAAAATAAATCTGGTCGCCCCAATGAGAGAATGATCCCGCGCCCTGCTGCCTGATATAATCGTGAACTGTATTGGGGTTCGGAAGCGCTTGCCTGTTTTCCTCCAGAACAAGAGACGAGTTAACGCGCCCTGAAGGCACCTTGTAAAACAACCACTGCCAGGATGACAGTTTGGGTAGGGAGGCGATCCAGCAGTGACCTTGCTCTTTATGAAAATTGCTTAATACGCCACTGTGAATCGGCGCGAAAAACATAAGCCCCAGGCTGGCGCAGGTTGTGAGGCCGAAGAAAAACAGCAGGGGTCTATGATATTCCGTAATTATGAGGCCTGCGACAAGACCAAGACCCAGCATGGATACAAGCGCAGCCAGAAAAATCCAGCCTCTTCTTTCCAGTTGGACACGGTACGAATACGTTTTTCCGTTTATTAGCGGATCGTCATTATGTAATGTGGAAAAATAAATCAGGTCGCCCCAATGAGAGAATGATCCCGCGCCCTGCAGCCTGATATGATCGTGAAGTGTATTGGGGTTCGGAAGCGCTTGCCTGTTTTCCTCCAGAACAAGAGGTGAGTCGCCACTCCCTGAAGGCATCTTGTAAAACAACCACTGCCAGGATGACAGTTTGGGTAGGAAGACAACCCAGCAGTAACCTTGCTCTTTATGAAAATTTCTTAATACGCCGCTATGGATCGGCGCAAAAAACATAAGCCCCAAGCTGGCGCAAGTTGTGAAGCCGAAGAAAAACAGCAGAGGTCTATAATACTTCGTGATATATGATGCCAGACGAAAAAATTTCATTGTTTCTTACTGTTTCTTACTTATATGCTTTGCTTTCGGTTGCGCATGATAAACAAAGTGCGCGGGCTTTCCGCTACTCATGCGGACACCTCCTCCACAAGAGCCGCCCCCTTAATATCCGGCGTATGAAGTCTGGCTTCAAACCAGCTTTGGAACATAAGCACATTCCAAAGCCAGTATTGATAGTTTTCTCCGGCCAGGTGCTTCTCCCACACGGGCTGGATGACTTCGGGCCGCAAAAAACCTTCGTCCTTCAACCGCGCCGGGTTCAACAGATCGGAACACCAATCCCGCAAGGGTCCGCGTAGCCAGTGATCTATAGGCGCGCCAAAACCCATTTTGGGCCTTTCAATCAGATTTTTGGGCACATATCGATACAAAACCTCGCGCAACGGCCATTTGCTCTGTCCGTCGCGGGTCAGCAGGCCCTCCGGCAGGCTCCAGACAAAGGCATAGACCCGGTGATCCAGAAGCGGCATCCTGGTTTCCAGAGATACCGCCATACCGGCCCGATCCACCTTGACCAGGATGTCGTCCGGCAGGTAGTTCATCGTGTCCAGAAATTGCATGAGGCCGTAAATATCGGGTATGGATTTCGCCAGGGAGGCGTCGGCGTATGCGTGTTCCGGCAGTTTTGCGCCAATGACCATGGCTGCCGCGTCCGGCCAGTGGCGCAGACAGGTTGCCCGGTAGAAGCCGACCGGGTCCGCCGTGAATCGGGCGGCGAAATTTTTAATGCGTTTGCCAAGGTTGGGTGGACGCACGAAAGACGGCAAGAGGCCGGACAGACGATCCAAAGTGTTTTCCGAAAAAGCTGCCGCCAAGCCCAGGATGATCACCTGCTGCCAGAGCGGAAGGTCGCCGCTCCAACAGGCGCGGCGTTTGCCGTTCCAGGCCCGGTAGCCATCAAAATAGCGGGTATAGCCGCAAAAGAATTCGTCTCCTCCGTCTCCGGAAAGGGCGACGGCCACATGTTTCCGGGCAAGGCGCGAAAGCAGAAAGGTCGGCAGTTGGGAGGGATCGGCAAAGGGCTCGTCATATATGGAGGCCATATGCGGGATGATTTCCCGCGCCTGCGACGCCGTCATGTATTCCTCAATATGTTCCGTGCCCAGATGTTCGGCCACGGCCTTGGCAAAAGGCGCTTCATTGTAGTCCGCTTCCTCGAAACCGATGGAAAAGGTTTTGACGGGTTTGCCGGACTGGGCCTGCATAAGCGCCGTCACCGCGGAGGAATCAACCCCGCCGGAGAGAAAGGCGCCCGGCGGCACGTCCGTGTCCATGCGGCTTTTGACCTCGTCGCGCAGCAGTTCATCCAGGCTGTCGATCAGTTCCCGGTCATCGCCGCGCAAGCGTTTTCTCCGGCAGAAGAGCAGCACCTCCAGAGGATCCCACCAGCGGATCTCGCGTATGGCGCCATCGGCCGTCACTTCCAGCCTGAATCCGGGCCGCAATTTCCGGATGCCTTCATAAATGGAGAGCGGGGCCGGAATGTAGCCGGTATCCATCAGCCCGGCCACGGCGTCACGGTTGATGCGTTTTTCCCAGCCGCTGTGGAGCGACAGGGATTTGAGTTCCGAACCGAAGAGGAAGAGAGGGCCGAATTGGCCCCAATAAAGGGGTTTCACGCCCATTCTGTCGCGGACCAGGGTCAGCCTTTTTTCCCGGTTATCCCAGAAGGCGAAGGCGAACATGCCGGTAAGCCGGGATATGGTCCGCTCCACGCCCAAGAGGGCGCAGCCGTATAACAGGGTTTCCGAATCCGAACGGCCCCGGAAACATACCCCGGCGGCCTCCAGTTCCCCTCGCAATGGTTCGTGGTTGTAAACTTCGCCGTTATAGCAAAGGACATAACGGCCGTCCGCCGTGACCATGGGCTGATGTCCGGCCGGGGAGAGGTCGCGGATGGCCAGGCGCCGATGCCCGAGCGCCAGGCCGTTTTGCGGCGACAGCCACACTCCCCCGCTGTCCGGCCCGCGCGCGAACATGCTGTTGGTCATGGGCGTAATGCGGCCGCGCAAAGTCTCCGCGCTCTCGTCCGCCCTCATGTTCCAGAATCCGGTTATCCCGCACATGGCTGCATTTCCCGCGTCCAATCTCCTGGTACGCGTAAGGAATACCGCCGCCCGTTCTCATTGGGTGAAGTGTTGTCAGGCGTGGAAAAAAAGAAGTCCTCGCCCCAGTGCGAGTAACGCCCTTCCCCGAAACGGCGGATAGCCTCGTGCGGGCTGTTCCGGCAGCCGGTGAGGCAGTTGTTTTCCAGGAGCAAGGCCGGGGACTTTCTGGGGTCCTCACTGCTGGAAGCCACATGGCTCAGCTTGGGAAGATGGGCGCGCCACATGAAACCCCCGGCATGTTCATAGGGCTGCGGGAGGGCTATTTCCGCCTGCTCCGCCAAGACGGCGTCCCAGTAGTTCGCCGCGCCCTTACGCCGGAAAAGGTATTCGGTGTTGCCTTCCCCGGTGTGCAAGTCCACCGGTTCCAAGCCCAGCTCATCCCGGCACAAGGCGATGCATTCCGCCTCCTTGATGAATTCCATAGGCCAGCCACCGAGCCAATCTTTGATATCCGTCCAGAATTCCATGCCGCGACAAGATTTATACGATCGTATCGTGCGTCGCAGGTTCCCGCATGCCCATAACGTGTGGATAGGGTGAGGAAGGGCCGGTCTGACCCAATGATCAAAAACATACCTATATTCCATGTATCGTTTCTTTATTAGCGATGATCTGTTATATATCTGCTTTATTTGCAGCCACTCTTCCGGAGAAGGATGTCCAAATAGAATTCCATCGCGATAATTCGTGTCGCTGTATAAGGCCAGGCACAATACGCCGTTATCGCTGACAGGTATTGCGGCATTGCGTATGGCCCGCCGCATATTGCCCGTATGGTGCAGAACGCCCCAGGAATAGACAATATCCGCCTTGCCGAGCGACTGCATAAAGGCGTCATCAAGCACGGACCCTTGCATGACTACCCACGTTTCCGGGTTCCCGGCATAGGCCCGCAAGGACTGCGTCGCTTCCACGGAATGCCGGTCATAATCAAAGCTGATGACCCTGGCCGCGCCGGATAAATGAGCGGCGAGTGAGTGCAACCCGCTGCCGCTCCCGACATCCAGAAAGGAGGCGCCGTGAAGATTGTCAAGGCGCAAAAGCGCCAGCAAGCGGGTCTGAGCTTGCAACAGCCGTTCTTCAGAGAAGGTATTCAGAAACGCCTGCCAGTTTTTGCCGAAGGCAAAACGGGCTTCTTCGCGGCCGTCAGGTGTCATATTGCCTCTTTGGCCTGTCAATGTGTTGTCCCACGTTTTCCTGGCGGCCGCGCCGGTCAAGCTGCTTCCGGTAGGCCGCCTGTTCCCGTTCCAGCAGGGCGGCAAAAGAAAATGCCTTAAGGCGCTTTTTCCCGGCGCGGCCCATCTCTTTCCGCAAGATCGGGTTATGCAGCAGAAATACCGTTTTTTCCGCCAAACCGGCTATATCGCCCACTTCCAGCAAAAAGCCGGTTTTTTCCTCCTGGACCAATTCTCCTGTTCCGCCCGCCCTGGTCGCCACCACGGGCAGGCCGGAGCGCATGGCCTCCATGACCGCGTTGGGCATGCCCTCCTGCTCGGAACAGAGTAGAAACACATCCGAAACGGCCAGCAAACGAAAAATATCCCGCCGCAGGCCAAGCAGATGAATGTGTTTTTTTTGAAAGTCCGGCAGTTTTTCGCGCCAAAGCGTCATGTCTTCCTCCAGGGGGCCATGCCCCGCATGAAGGCAATGAGCTTCCGGCACAAGTTCGACAATGCGCTGGAAAGCATGCATAAGGTCAAGGGGACGCTTTTCCTGGGAGATGCGGCAGACAGCCATGACCAGCGGCGCATCGCGCGTAATTTTTAACTTTGCGCGCAATTGTTGCCGTTCAGTAGCGGACAGGATGACCGCCTGCGCCGGGTCAATGCCGTTGGGGCAGACTTCAATGCAATCTTCCGGCAGGCCCAGCCAGGCCTCGTAATCACGCGCCCCGGCCCGGGAATTGGCTTCCAGGGCAATGCGGGGTTGTCGCGCCAACCATTGGTAGTGGCTGTCCATCCAGGATTGGTAAAAGTGAAAATGTGAAGGGTTGAGATTACGGCAGGAAAGACGCATGGCCGGCGTTCCGGCCAAAAAACCGGCCCAGCCGGCCATGATGTTGGCTGTGTCCAGAAAGGCATGAATAATATCCGCGGGTTCGCGCAGCGCTTCCACTGCCAAGGCTGCCGTGGCTTGGCGCAGAGCCGGGGGAAGCGCATGCAAGAGGGCAAGATCGACCCCCGCCCCGGCCAGGCGGGAGACATTTTTTTCCATGTTTTCACCGTAGAGATCGCGGTAATCAAGGCCGGCTTTTTGCAAAAACGGCGCATAATGCGCGTCAGCGCCGGCCAGGCTTTGCAGACGGACCCGGACCCTATGGCCCGCGTTGTGGAGATGGAGAGCCAGGTTGACCACTTGCCGCTCCGCCCCGCCCGCACTGAGGGTGCTGGTTATGAGCAGCACATCGGGCTTCCCGGCCTGGGCCCGTGGCGAAGGCGGCCGTGGCGGGAGGAAATGCGCGGCCGTGGGCCAATCTTCGGTCATCTCCCGCACAGTTTCCGGTTCATAACAATCTCGCTCGCAATTACGGCGCATATTCAGCGCCGGGCGCAGAAGTTTTTTGCCCCCCCGGATGAAAAAGGAAAACCCGGGAATACGGTGGGAAATGCGTCCCACGCGGCGCAGGGCATGGCCGAGCAGGTGAGCGGCGAAGGCATTATGCTTGAGCGTCTCCAGGTTATCTTCACCCAGAGTTGCGACCAGTTGGTCATGCGCTCTCTCCAGTCGCTCGTGTTCTCTCGACAGTTGGCCGTGCTCTCTCCCCAGTCGCTCGTGTTCTCTCGACAGTTGGTCGTGCTCTCTCCCCAGTCGCTCGTGTTCTCTCGACAGTTGGTCGTGCTCTCTCCCCAAAGCCTCCGCCTGTTGCCGCAAGGCGGCGCATTCCGCCCGTAACCCTGGCGCTTCGCTCCTCGCCGTCGTCAGCGCTTCAGACAAGGTCTGCGGCGCGGCAATATGGGCCTCAGGGAGGGTAAAATCCCTGAACCCGGCCGCAAAGCCCAGGCAGATTGAAAAATCAATGACAAAAGTATGGCAGTGGGCCAGACCGCTATCGCGCAGCTTAGCGGCCAGGCTTTCCCTGCTGAAAGAGCGCTGGTGCTGCCATTTGTGGAAAACACTCCCGCATTCCGGGCAAAGGCAGAGGTTTTGCTCCAGGTCTTCTTCCAGGGGAACCGTTCCGATGACCTGGCCGCCCGGAGCGCAAAACCCGGCCAGGAGGGCCATATCCGCGCTAAATGTTTCATCCAGAAAATGCTCCATCACTTCAAAAGCGCAAACAATATCGAATTGGGCCCGGCTGGCGGGGCCGAAAAAACCCAGCCAATTCTCATGCGTTGCTATGTTTTTGGCAACCAAATCCTGCCTTCGGCCCTCGGCTGGCTCATAAACGCCCACCTGGAAACCGGCTTGAAGCAAGCCTTCCGCCAAGTCCCCGCTCCCGCCGCCAAAGTCCAGTACGCGCACGCCGGGCGTAGCAAAGGCGCTCACCAAGCGGACCAGTTCGGCGCGGGCCAGGCGGCTGAACGACAGACGCGTCAGCGGCGTTTTCGTGAACATGGACCAGAAGGCGGCCACAGTATTTGCCGTCCAGGTAAAATGACGCGGCGAGGTATTATGCATATCGTTCTCTTACTGCCTATTTTTTGAAGGACACCAATATTCCATGATGCGCCGGCAGAATTTTATCAACGGGATAGTTATACGACTCAAAGTTAAACTTTGTATAATCAGAAAATAATAAGCAACAATTTTTACAAAGAATAGGCAGATCTTTACCAGTGTTTATTTTATTTATGAGCGATGTATATTTTTTATTATTCCATATCTTCACAATACCGTCTACATTCGCGTCGCCAATACTTCCGCATAGCTCCAGATTATAGTCATAGCAACAAGGAGTTGCCTTGCCATCTGCAAGGATGTGAAGGTGATCATGTAATTGCTCGCACTGAAAATGTATTTGCCTGCTTTCAACCGGGCAGAGTGTTACTTTCATTTCATCCAGGGACGACCTGGCCCAGTTTTGCGCCGTAGTGACAGACAAGGTGTCGTTTTCGCCCAAATACTCGCCAAGCAAGCTATAAACAGCTTCATGGTCATGCCTGTTTAGGGGAGTCGTAACACATTGAATACATATTTTTGTTGCCGGATTGATTGCATCACGTAATTTGGCGAATGAAATGATATTGTTAAAAACCGTCTGAAAATCAGCGCCATTACGAATAAACTCATACGTCCGCGGATTAGCAGAATCCAGAGCCGGCACAATCTGGCCTATCCGGTTTTCCAGCAGGATGCGGGATATGTCCGGCGTTAATAAAGTGGCGTTGGTATTAAAATATATATTTGAAGATAGCCCCGCTCTGTTCAGAAGGACCATTTTTTCCGGCAAGCCCTTGTCAAGCAATGGCTCGCCAAATATATTCAGATAGAGTTGCGGATATTGAGGCCAAGTCGTAATTTGGCGGATGATTTTTGCAAATAAATCAAAATCCATAGTCATTGGTTTGCGCTTGGCGGTATCCATTTTGTCTTGGCCGTGAAATAGAGGGCAGACAAAACATTCGCAATTACACATATTACTTAATTCAAGGCGCACACTTTTCGGCAAAGGCCGCCTGAAATACTGTGTCACTTTTTTTA
>Ga0082212_10010452_pt1 | contig 11868 bp, 11 predicted proteins | sample TergutNt197P3_FD_71548 | JGI IMG/M metagenome (GOLD analysis project Ga0082212, IMG submission 71548) | Neocapritermes taracua P3 segment gut microbial communities from Petit-Saut dam, French Guiana - Nt197 P3 | ecosystem: Host-associated > Arthropoda: Insects > Digestive system > Gut ... | reverse complement strand
TTTTTGCGTCTTTTTACAAATCGTTATTTTCCGGATTACCAGAGCATTGTTGCTGATTTTTTTGCAGTAAGACTAAGAGTGGGTTTTGCACGTTGAGAAAGGGGCCTGTTTTTCAGCGGGCCCATCTTGTGTTCCTCATTGTCCATTGTCAATTGTCCATTGTCCATTGTCCACCGCCCCCTCCTGCCCCTCCGGCTGGGGTCTGATCTGTAACCAGCGATGATCGTTACAGTCAACTTGACTTCTGACTTCTTGCGGCCGTAGGCCGCGCTGTGATATATTTACCATATAACATCATTTAGATACAATCCCCAATCCGGATTAACGGATTACAAGATTATCGGAGAAAAGGTGATAACAGTGTCCGATTCATCCACACCGTCTTCGCCGTCGGCGTCTATCACAAAATACGAACCTCTTTGGGGCTCATGGTATGTTGAAGAACTTATCGGCGAAGGCTCCTTTGGCAAAGTCTACAAAATTTGCCGGAGAGAATACACTGACCGCGAATTCTCTAAGTTTGATAAAACCTGGTACTCAGCAGTCAAACTCATCTCCGTCCCCCAAGACAGCGCTGAAATACAACGCATGAGACTAGAGGGGCTTGGCGACAGTTCCATACAAGAATTTTTTCGCGAGTTTGCTCGGAACATTATTTCCGAAATAGATCTGATGCGTGAATTCCGTGGCAACAGCAACATTGTCAGTATTGAGGATTACCAGATTATTGACAAAGCCCTCCCCTCCCTGCCTTCCGAACTTCGAAACAACCCATCACGAACCCTCGATCTCGGTTGTGACATCCTGATCCGGATGGAACTCTTAAAGAGTCTTCCCGCTCACGTGGCTGAGAAGCCCCCTTCCGTCGCTGACGTCGTCAAACTGGGGGTTCATATATGCAGAGCTTTGGAATTGTGCGCTCTGAAAAACGTCATTCACCGGGACATCAAAGCGGAAAACATCTTCGTCTCCCCCTATGGCGAATACAAGCTGGGGGACTTCGGCGTTGCCCGTCAGATTGAACAAACCATGTCCGGCTTGTCTAAAAAAGGAACCTACATCACAATGGCCCCGGAAGTCTTCAAAGGCGAAAAATACGGTGCCAGCGTGGATACATATGCCCTGGGCATCGTTATGTACACCCTTCTCAACCAGAATCGCGCGCCCTTCCTGCCGGCCTACCCACAGCCGATCAGACCCCATGACCGGGAAAACGCGCTGCAAAGGCGTATGAACGGCGAACCCATACCCGATCTCCTGCTGAATGATACCGGCCTCAGCATCAGCGCTCAACTGAACGCCCTTGTGCTGAAAGCCTGCGCTTATGACCGTCGGGAACGGTTCTCCGACCCCACCGTGATGCGCAAGTCTTTGGAGGCCCACGCCGCAGCCGAAGGGTACGAACTGGATACAGCGGCAATTAATCCGGTTCGGAGCGAAGACCGGCCGGAGATATCTGTTGAAAGCGGTCACTTGTCAAATACAATAGCCCTGCTTGCGGATGTCCAAGAAAACACAAGGGGCGATTTCACGCAAGCACAAGACTCCGAACCAGCCCCGGAACACCACCTCGCCGCCCAACCCGCCTCAATTTCTATGTCGATTCCCAGCGCCGACCAAGAAGAGAAAGAGAAAGGGAAGGAGAAAGAGAACAAAAACAACAGTCGGCGCAAGGATACCTTTCACACTGCTCTTTCGGCTGTTCTGACCAAACATAAAAAAACCGCCGCCCTGGCTTCTGCGGCGTTTCTCCTTGTGCTTATAATAGGCGCGGCAACCCTATTCTTGTTTTTCGGAGTCGGGGCCAAGCCTAATCCTGTAGGCGATCCTGACGCCGTACCTACCGACGATTCTGACCCGATAGAAACCATCGTGATAGAAACGGACGTGGCCACAGGATATGGCATCAGCGTCAACTCTCAGATCAAAATCGTTCTTTCCGACAAAGAGGAAGCCCAGGACGTGTTGAAGGAGCTGGAAGCCTATTACAAAACGCTCTTCATAGCCAAAGGCTATAGCATAACCTCCGTTTCCTTTGAGGAAAAAATAGAAATTGTCGGGATAGAGCAAGAGGAAGAGCTTATAGGAAAGGAAGAAGCGCTGCAAACCCTGATCGCCGGAGGCATCATCAATGTCATTGTGCAAGGGACATATGAAGTTACGGAAGAAACAGATTTTGCAACAGAAACAGTGAAAGACAGTACCATTGATGTTGGCCCACCCTTTGTCCGGCAGGAAGGGGTCAAAGGCACCAAGGTTATCACCTGGAGCTATATCGCCAGAAACGGCGTCATCCTGGACACCGAAACAGCCAAAATCAAGGAGGCCGTTACTAAAGAACCTGTGAAAAAAATCATTGTGGAAGGGAATAAGCCCTCTCCGACAAATCCGGTACCTGTCAGCGGCTTCTCGGGATCATACTACAAGTTCTACAACACCGTCACTGGTTACGTGATGGACGCCAATGCATACACGATGTACTTTGGGTGCCCGGTTCGCGCGGCCCCGGATCAAGGAGGATCGTATTTACACCGGTTTCGTTTGCTGAGTCAGGGCGGACATTGTTACTATATCCAATATCATGAGAATTATCGGAATAACAATGGCATTGCAGAATTTTATCTTAATCATTTTGACACACTGGGAGCCTCATCAACCGTACAAAAATGGTATTTCTTTGATATGGGAAACGGCGAGTTTATCATTGCCAACAGCGATAAAATCGTCATGAATCAAACCCTTGTTATCACCACCAGCAACGGAAACTCTTATTCGCTCATAGACCTTAAACCTTATACGGGGGACAACCGTTATCAACGGTGGAAATTGGTTGCCGTTTAGCACTCCGTTTCTTTCTTGAAGCCAGATAACACGACAACTCATACAGCCCCCACCCCAGCAGGACAAAACGCATGAAAAACAACGTCTGGGCGTAGCGGCTGAACGCAAATGTATAGCTGTACAAGCCCACATGAAACACATAATTAACCAGCACAAAAACCGCCTCTTTCGTACGACGGCGGTTCAGGATTATTCCTGTAAACCCGAGAGTGGCAAGAAGCAGATCCACACCGCGGAGCGCAAAATTGAATTCTCTGGGGATCCCGACCAAGGGATCCCAGTAAAAGCTGTGTACCAGCATCATAAAGGGCTTGCGCACGAAATAGCTCTCAAGCATGGACACAGGGTTCTGGGCCCACCATTCACGCATGCGATATTGGGCGATCATGCCGTCCAGTTTCAGCTCATGATATTTCCGTAGATGGTTCATGTGATTTTCCGAACCAAGGCCCAGACTCTCCCTGATATCATCGGGGAGCGTACTGTAAACCATGCTCTCCAGATCCAGTTCCTCATCCAAGGGGAATCCCCTTCCCTGATACGTACCCAGAAGCAGCGGGTTGCCCGTGCCATAGGTGAGCGGAATAAATGCGTTAAAAACCTGCATATTGCGCACAGTCCAGGGAACCAAGAAAACCAGCATCAGCAGGACGGCGCAGACAAGCTGCCCGAGCATTCGTTTGACATCATATTTGTTCCACAGGAGGTACAATATCAGAAATACCGGAAAAATGCCCAGCACCGGCTTCATCAGAAATCCTGCGAAGAAACAAAGAAACAACATGACAAAATAGCGGAAACGGCCCTCCTCCGCCAAACGGAAACTAAAATAAAACAACCAGATAAAACAGAACATGAAAGGCGTTTCGGTCAAGATAAGATTATCCATCCAAACAAAATCAGGCGCAAGCAAAAAAGCCGCCGCCAGACAGGCAAAAAATTCCGACGCGAACAGCCGGACAATCTTGTAGACTCCCAACACGGTTGCGACCCCCATGACAAGCCAGAGCAGCTTCAGACCCAGCCACAGTCTTACGCCCGTACCCAGAAAGGAAGCAAACAGTGCAATCAGCCAAGTCATTCCCGGCAGGATCTGTGCCGAGATCACATCATGCATCGTTATTTCGCCGGATTCCAGAAACCTAACACCGCTGATCACATATGCGGCGTCGTCGCTGCCCAGATTATAGGTCGCACCAAGATTCCACAGCGCGCAGATATGAGAAATCAGGGATACACCTATGATCGCTATAATACCTGTATACGTACGCAGAACGCTTAGAGGAGGCTGCCCATTCATGATATTCCCCGCGTTCTTATTAGTTTCGCCGGATTCCCGGCAACAATCGAAAATTTTTCAACATCCTTGGTTACAACCGATCCGGCGCCAATAACGCTTCCGGCACCAACCGTCACTCCCGGCAAGATAATAACGCCGTCACCAATCCAAACATCATCTTCAATTGTAACCGGCTCTATTTCACTTTCCCCTTGCGCTATCATAGGAATATCAACATCGCTGATATTATGATTGCGGGTATATATTCTTACATGAGCCGCCATCATCACATTGGCGCCTAATTTGACGCCCGATGTGATGATAGCGTTTTGCCCGATACCTGAATGAGCGCCAATCTCAATATTAGGTGAGAAGTAGGCGTTCTTCTCAATATTTATGTTCTTGCCACATTTCCGAATAATTCTCCGCGCCAAAAAACCCCTGACCATTTTACCGCCCAATTTGGATGAAGAAGCCGGTAAATGCTTAGCAACCAAATGATAGAGAATCCAACATATTCCTCGCATGATAAGTCTCCTTTCCTACAACACCACAGATCAGCTGGCCCCCGGTTCAGATTTTTGAAAAACCTCCCATAGACCAGCGCCCAGGCAGGATCTCCTTCCTCATATTTTTGATACCATGTTCATGGCTCCCTTGGAATGGTATTATATAAACCGTCAGGCTTTTTGCCCCAGACGCCTTCTTTGACTTCACTCTTTACACGCTCCACGAATTCCTCCTGATCCTCGAACACGAAGATGAATTTGAACGCCTCATTCTGGGACAGTTCATAACTGTTGTGAGGCTGATATGCCTGCATGGTCAGGTCGTCATACACTGTGATCCGCCCTCGGCGGCCCCCAAGCGTACATATATTAAAGTCCCTGTCAATATCGATAAACTCAATCTCAGTGAATCTGATGCGAAAGACGATCCTATTGTTGTGGTCTCCCCATTTCCAGTCCTTGCCCACATAACCATATTCGAGGCCGTATTCATTGGTGAGAAGGGATTCTTTCGTCATTTGCGAAAAGGGGGCCCCGTATTGGGATTTCCATTTCATTGAGAAAGCGACTCCTATGACCCAGGGGGCCAATCCAAGAACCAACCCCGCAAATAAGGTCGTTAGGATAAGAAAGAATGTAATATCTTGAGGGCGATCCATCCATAACAGGAATATGCAATTAGCCACAAAAACAAATGCGGCTATCGCATAGAACGTATAAGGAACAACCTTCCTCTTTTGCCAAGCCTCCTGGTTTTTTAGCCATTTGTCATAATATTTCCTCTTCATTGATCCTTTGTACGGATAATTCCTGTTCATAATCATACCTCTTTCTCGCCTCACGTCCCTGACAAGATAGAAACATCAAACTTTTTGTGATATGCTTTGTGAGCTGCACTTATACTAACTTTGGCTATGCCGGCAATGCTTTGCGATGTCGTTTTCGCGTCGCCGAACAAGGCTAGGCCCGGCTTACTTATGTTTGATATTTGCTTCATGTATTGCAGGGGATTGATGGAGGTGGGTTTGAACACTTTGAAATCTTTAACAAAGTTCGCTGCGAGTGTCGAGCGAACACCCTTATCCCCGGCAATTGTCTTGAATCCGTTCCAAACAGATTGAGAGGTAAAGGTGTTTTTGATCCTAATGCCATCCTTGCCTCCGGCTATGAATGTGCGTGAGGAAACCAAGTGGCTCCCTACTCCCGCGCGGGTGCTGAGGAGGTTTGACAGAGGCTTAAGATTTCCGACAAAACGCGCGCCCCCCACAACGCCACAGATCAGTTGGCCTCCGGTCCAGATCTTCGAAACAGATCCCCAATACTTGTTTGCTCCTCCACTTCCAAAGTTGTGTATCCTGATCGCGTCACTCACTCCATCAACCTTTCCATAGACTTTCGCCCATGCGGGATCCCCTTCCTTATATTTGGAATACCCCACACCCGTATGATAGAGCTTGACGAGAGAATCGATTAAGAACATCGCTGCCCCGATGACTGCGATGAGAGCAAAAAATCCGGACACAGGAAACGACATCACCAGAATAGCGATAGCCGCAATAACAACAAGAACGGCCCCCACAATTTTGATAATCTCTTTCCCGCCTCCGCAATGATACCAATTCAGGTAAGCGGCCCGCCAATCAGCCCACACCTGCATCTGCACAGCCAGGCAATCCCCAAGAAACTGAAACAGCCGATTGCTGTTCTTTAGATCAATCAGCCAATTTATCATGGCCTCTTTCCAAGCGCTGGCGCGCAGATTGCTGTGGCTCCCGAGGAAGGTCTCTTTGCTTCCCCGCATCGTTCTTTGTACATCTTGATCGACTCTTTGGGCGGTTGTCTTCAGCGTCGTCAATTGTGACGAGAGGGTATGGAAGGATTGGCTCTTCCTGCCCAGGGCGGCTATTTTTCGTGTGACATAATAGTCGGCGTTATGGGTGTATGTTGAAGAACCCCCCGAAAGTGCGGAAAACTTGCCGATGACCTTCTTGCTTAATTCATTGGCGTATTTGTCCGCGCTTTTGGCGATGGCGTCGGCGTTGGAAGCCGCTTTGGCGAGGTCGTTGTAATGAAGCGCGATTGCTGCCATGGTCTCCTCCTTCTATTGTTTCTGCCCTTTTTTTGCTTGCTCCGGTCGGGCATCACTTCCTGTCAACGTAGTGTATTCCTCTGTTCGAGATTCTCCCCACATGGGCGAGAAGGGTTGCAGATCCTTCTTTTTCAAGGTACAGGAGTTTTTCGCCGAATTTCGTTTTCCCGGGAGCTTTATATTTAGATCCTTCAGAATACCTCCCAAACAGGCGCAGGCACATGAGTTGGTCGCTGAATTGCATTTCCTGAATGTCAGTATACATGAATTCGTACGTATATCCATTATCCTGTGCTATCTGCATCCTATCCTCACGCAAGATCAGATCAAGCAGGCAAAATTCATAACGCTCTTTATTCTCTGGCCGCTGGTTAATCAAACCCACCAAAACAACAGCTAAGAAAAGCCTTCCTAAATCCGCCCCATGGAATCCTTCCATCAGGGCTGTGAAAAGACTGATGAGCACAAAAACAGCGATCCCAATATTGGCGACAAGGATCAAGGCAAACCTTTTACGGGAAGGCTGCTTATAATATTTGCTCTTTATTGTTGTCTTAAATAATTCCATTCTTCTACCCCTCAACATAAGAAACCATAAGAATTGTGGAGGCTATGAGATCCATAACCTCCACAGAGCAACCCTGAGAGCAACCTCGGGAACAACACCGAGAACAGCCCCGAGAACAACCTTGGGAACACTCCCGATCCGGACAGCTCATCACTTTCCGCTGAGAGCGTTGGCGATTTCCTCGTCCGCTTTCTCAAGGCCATCCGCGGCCGCGCCCAGCTGTTCGCCAATTCCACTGACCACTTCAGGCAAAGTATCTTTGAAGATCGGCCAAATATCGTTTTCAAAGGTTTGAATAAACGAGTTTTGAGACGCGCCTTCCCAATTGGCGCAGATTCCGTCGATTTTCGACTTCAGCTGATTGGCTTCCCCTACAAGAGCGTCAAGTTTCTCTAACATGAATTTCTTTCCTTCTCTGAGCTCCTCGGGGGTCATCTTAATTGTTCCTGCCATGTTACTTTGTCTCCTTTGTTTTTATTTATTTAATTCTTTTGAATTAAATCTGCATGGATTGATTTTGCTTGATTGCCCGTTTCCGCACCAATACTCACTCCGGAAGTTTCACCCCATCGGCACAGTCGAATACTTCCTGATATTTGTTTTTGGCCATCTTAATATTATCCGCCATATGTCTGAGAACATCTGTATAATCGCTGACAGCCCTAAGCCATTCATCGTCATACTTGGCAAAGAACGCGTCCCCCGCCCCAGAATCCCAGCCGGCGCGGATAGTGTCCATTGCTTCCGTGAGATCTCTTTTGAGCCCTTCCATAGCCGCGGCCAATTCCTCATATTTTTCTTGTGTTACCTTCATGATTTCGTCATTCACAACCAAATCCATCACGGGCACCTCCTCATTGGATTACAGCTTGAAATCCGGCAGATTCGTTAGAATCCCGCCCAGACTTTGCGCGATATTGTTCTCTTCCTTGGCTTCGTCGTCTCTACCCAAATCCGTTAAGACGGCGGCGCGCAGTATATGGAATTCGGAGACATCCTCTTTGACCATAATGAGATAGTCCGCCAACTCCAGGGCTTTGGCGTAATCCCCCAGTTCCCGCAGGCTCATAATCCTGAAGGTGTAGGTGTCAATATTGCCAGGATCCGCTAAGGAAAGACTGCGATAATGGGACACAGATTCTTTGAAAAGCTTCTGGGATTCCTCTCTCCTGCCCAGGTGCTTAAGAGCCAGGGGCTCATAGTAATAGGCGGCCAGAGCGTAGTATGCTTCCTCCTCGCTCTCAGCTTTCTTCAGATCTTGGGCACACTCGATAACTTTCTCGTAGTTTTCGGCACTCACATAGCAATTCATCAGCAAATAAGCGGCTTCATCATCAAAGACCGCCGGTTCCATGGACGCGTAAATCCCCTTAGCCTTTTCCAGGGCGTCAATGGTTTTGTTCACATCCTGCATTGAGACATAAACCCGGGCCTTCGTCATCTCAATGCTGTGCAAGACCTCCGGATCAACCTCCATGGTATGTTCAATGCCGGAGATATAGGCAAGGGCCTTATCGTATTCCTGTTTGGCGATAAGCAATGAGGCTTTATCAAGAGCGAATCCGGTATCTTGGGGAAACAGGCTTATGGCTTCCCGGATGACTTGTTCCGCCTCTTCAAGTTTGTTGAGTTCAAGCAAAACGAAAAACTTCAGATGATAGGCCTCAAAAACGTCAGGATTGGACAGCCTGAGCTCGTCCAAAGTCTGTAGAGCCTCAGGATAATGATTATTCTTAATTAAGAGCCGGGCTTTGTTGATCCTTATGTCGGCCCGGCGGGGATCCTTGAGAATGGCTTTGGTATAATTCCTGAGGGCCAGATCATCTTCGCCATCCTCTTCATGCATCAGCCCCAGGCTGAAAAACAACTGGGCGTCATCATAGCCATAAGCCATGGCGTTGTTATAGTATTCAAAACCCTTCGCCTTATGGCCCTGAAGCATCTCAATATTGCCAAGATGAAAATAGACAATCCCTTCTTTTTTATCAATCTTGAGGGCTTTTTCGAATTCGGTTCGGGCTTTTTCAAAGTCTTCTAAATTGGCGTAGGCTATGCCTTTAGACAGGTAGACATCCATGTTGAATCTGTCTTCTGTTTCGGCTTTTTCTAAGATAGCCAGGGCTTCTTGATATTTTTGCAGCCCCATGAGCCCACCGGCTTGAATCAGATACTCTTGTGCGTTTGTGTTCTCCATATCCATCACTCCTCGAAAAGTATTAGAATTGAGTCTATGAACTCTTGTCAATCGAGATAAAGCAACAAGCCTCGAAGAGTCGACTGAACATCTGAGTTCAGCTCTATTGGCCCCTTATACTTGCCCCAAACACCCGGATAGACTTTGCCCTTGACATATTGTTCGAAACCGTCCTGATCATCAAAGGAAAACAGGAAATAAAAGGGCGGCCACGAGGGGAACTCAACACTGCTGTTTTCCTGTAACGGGCCCTCTCCGTGAGGAGTCAGGCTCGCGTAGCCCCTAATCGTGCAGATATGGAAGTCTCGATCAATGTCAATATTAATTATGCTGTCATACTCAATGCGATAGATAATCCTTTGGTGGAACTCCCATTTCCAATCCTTGCCGATGTACCCGAACTCAAGACCTTTTTCGTCAACAAGGAGAAATTCTTTCCTCATGTGCGAAAAGGGGGCCCCGTATTTGGATTTCCATCGCATAGAGAGCGCTATTCCGATGAACCAAGGTATCATACCACAGAATGTTGATGCCAATAAGACAAGCAGTATTTCATTGATTGTAACATAAGGAAAAGGTTCTACCAGAAGAAGATAAACCCAAACAGCTATGAAAACAGCCGCGGCAACTACATAAAATATAGCGACGATTATCTTCCTCTTCTTCCATTTTTCATGATTATTTAGCCACTTGCTATAATATTCCTTCCTCTTCGATTTTATGAACGGATAATTCGTATTCATGGTCATCCCCTCGTATCGTATACTCATGTTCCTGACAGGATAGTGATGTCAATCGGTTGTTTATGGACAATTTTATGTCCCAAGCTTATGCCCGTCGTGTTTTCTGCCCCAGGCACCTTCTTTGACTTCATTCTTTACACGCTCGACAAATTCCTCTTGGTCTCTGAAAGCAAAGATGAATTTGAAAGCCTCATTCGGGGACAGTTCATAACTGTTGTAGGGCTGATAGGTCTGCATGGCCGGATCATCATACATGGTGATTCGCCCGCGGCAGCCTCCGATCGTGCATATATTAGAGTCTTGATCAAGATCCATGAACTCGATTTCAGCGAATCTGATGCGGAAAACAACCCTCCTGTTGACCTCCGCCATGTTCCAATCATTCCAGACTTTGCGCACATAGCCATATTCCAGCCCGTATTCAGTGGCGAGAAGAAATTCTTTCGTCATGGCGGAGAAGGGGGCGCCGTATTTTAAGTTCCATCGCATGTATAAGGCTACGCAAACAAAGAATGGAAATGGGACAATAGCCAGGCCAATGAAAAAACCACCAGCAACAGTTATTAACAAGTCTTCCGGAGCAGCACCCCAGACGCCCCAAAGGATATACAATAGCCAACTCACTAAAGCAAAGAGAACTACCACATTCAAAATGGTCTTTCGTTTCTGCCAGCCCGGAACTCCATCACGCCACTTCTTATAATATTTCTTCTTCTTTGATCTTTGGTACGGATACTTCTTATTCATGGCTATCTCCTGATCTTGGCCTTACGTTCCTGACAAGACAGTAATGTCAATCTTTTGATCTGGTGCTATTACTTTCTTAATTGTGCTTATACTACCTTTGGCTATGCCGGCAATGCTTTGCGATGTCGTTTTCGCGTCGCCGAACAAGGCTAGGCCCGGCTTACTTATGTTTGATATTTGCTTCATGTATTGCAGGGGATTGATGGAGGTGGGTTTGAACACTTTGAAATCCTTAACAAAGTTCGATGCGAGTGTCGAGCGAACACCCTTATCCCCGGCAATTGTCTTGAATCCGTTCCAAACAGATTGAGAGGTAAAGGTGTTTTTGATCTTAATGCCATCCTTGCCTCCTGCTATGAATGTGCGCGAGGAAACCAAGTGGCTCCCTACCCCCGCGCGGGTGCTGAGGAGGTTTGACAGAGGCTTAAGGTTTCCGACAAAACGCACGCATCCCACGACCCCGCAAATTCTCTGGCCTCCGGTCCAGACTTTTGCTATAGTCATTGAAGCTCTATTATATGCTGCATTATTAAAATTGGTCTTAGTCAGAAAGTCCGACATCCCCTCGCGCCTCCCGTAGACTTGCGCCCAAGCAGGATCTCCTTTATTATATTCTTCTAGCGCCTTCCCTGAATGATAAAGCTTGAAAAGCGAATCTATAACAAACATCGCTGCCCCGATGACTGCGATAAGCGCAAAGATACCGGACACAGGAAACGACATCACCAGAATCGCGATAGCCGCAATAACAACAAGAACGGCCCCCACAATTTTAATAATCTCTTTCCCGCCTCCGCAATGATACCAATTCAGGTAAGCGGCCCGCCAATCAGCCCACACCTGCATCTGCACAGCCAGGCAATCCCCGAGAAACTGAAACAGCCGATTGCTGTTCTTT
>Ga0082212_10010451_pt1 | contig 11869 bp, 5 predicted proteins | sample TergutNt197P3_FD_71548 | JGI IMG/M metagenome (GOLD analysis project Ga0082212, IMG submission 71548) | Neocapritermes taracua P3 segment gut microbial communities from Petit-Saut dam, French Guiana - Nt197 P3 | ecosystem: Host-associated > Arthropoda: Insects > Digestive system > Gut ... | reverse complement strand
GTTGCAGATGAAATACCGGCAGAATTGGGCATTCCGCAACTGATGCCCATCACAACAGGACTTGGCGAAATTTACCAGTATGTACTGAAAGTTGCGCCCGGATACGAAGACCGTTACGATGCCATGGAACTGCGCACCATTCAGGACTGGATTGTTACACGCCGCCTTTCAGGAATACCCGGCATTGTGGAAATCAACAGTTTTGGAGGATATGTGAAACAATATGAAGTTGCCGTTGACCCCGATGCGCTTTTTTCACTGAATATTACTATCGGTGAAGTTTTCGAGGCGCTGCATCAAAACAACCGAAATACCGGCGGCAGTTACATCGAAAAAGTGGACAAAGCCTACTATATCCGCACCGAAGGAATGATTGAAAGCCTCAAGGATATTGAACAAATTGTGATTACCAATCGCGGAGGCATTCCCATTCATGTTAGAGAAGTCGGTACAGTTCGTTTCGGAGCGCCCAAGCGTTTTGGAGCAATGACAATGGACGGACAGGGCGAATGTGTAGGCGGCATCGCCATGATGCTCAAAGGCGCAAACGCAAATACCGTTACCGCCGAAATCGAAAAACGCGTGGAAGCCGTTCAGAAAATGCTGCCCGAAGGCGTCAGCATACAGCCCTATCTCAACCGCTCGGAACTCGTAAGCCGAAATATATCTACCGTCATCATCAACCTTATAGAAGGCGCTATCATCGTATTTATCATTTTGTTGATTTTTTTGGGCAATGCCCGTGCAGGCTTTCTCGTTGCTTCAGTAATACCGCTGTCTTTGCTCTTTGCGTTTATCCTGATGCGGCTTTTTGACGTTACCGCCAACCTGATGAGCCTCGGCGCCATTGACTTTGGTATGGTAATCGACGGTCCGTTCGTGATTGTAGAAGGCATTCTTGCCTACATTTACAGTAAACGCTTTTTTGGAAAAACCCTTACAAAAGATGAATTTGGCAAAGAAACTGCCGACGCAACGGCGCTTGTAATACGGTCGGCGATTTTCGGAGTTCTTATCGTTATCATCGTTTTTTGCACGCTGCTTTTTCTCAGCGGTATAGAGGGAAAAATGTTTACGCCAATGGCAAAAACACTGATATTCTGTCTTTCTGGAGCGCTTATTCTGTCGCTCACCTACGTTCCGATGATGGCTTCGATGCTGCTGAAACGCACCGTCAAAGAAAAACGCAATATCTCCGACAGTTTTTTTGAATGGATGAATCGAGGATATCGTCGAATACTCAATTTCTGTCTGCGATTTGCATGGGCGACATTAGGAACGGCGTTTCTCATATTTGCCGCAAGTGTCATGCTGTTCACAAAACTTGGCGCCGAATTTTTACCCACGCTCGACGAAGGCGATTTTGCGATGCAAATAGTGTTGCCTGCCGGAAGTTCGCTGACGAAAACCATTGAGGCAACCACACAGGTGGAAAAAACGCTGTTGAGTAATTTTCCCGAAATCAAAAACGTTGTGTCGAAAATCGGTACTGCCGAAGTTCCCACCGACCCTATGGCGGTTGAAGATGCCGATGTGATGATTGTGATGAAACCTTTTAAGGAATGGACATCTGCCGGTTCACGCGCCGAAATAGTTGAAAAAATGAAAATGGCGCTCGATGACGTTATAGATGAAGACATTGAGATAAATTTCAGCCAACCCATTCAGTTACGTTTCAACGAATTGATGACGGGAGCAAAATCCGATATAGCCGTCAAACTTTTTGGCGACGACCTCGACGAATTGCATCTAAAGGCTCACGAGGCAGCGAAATATATTGAACAGATACCGGGAGCCGCCGATGTTATGGTGGAACAAACAATGGGACTCCCACAGTTGGTAGTGCGGTACAACCGCAGAAAAATAGCGCAGTACGGCGTGAGTATCGAAGATGTCAATACCATTGTCCGCACCGCTTATGCCGGCGAAGTTGCCGGAACGGTTTTTGAAAACGAGCGGCGGTTCGATTTGGTTGTACGTTTGGACAACGACAAAGTCCGCGACTTTAACATGGACAGATTTTTTATCCGCACCGCCGAAGGCACACAGATACCCATTACGGAACTTGTGCAGATAAATCAGGTAAACGGTCCGCTCGCCATCAACCGCGACGACACCAAACGCAGGATAGTCATCGGCGTGAATGTTCGCGATACAGATGTGCAAAACGTGGTGCATGGCATTCAAGCCTCGCTCGAAAAGAATATCCAACTCAAGCCCGGATATTATTTCGAATACGGCGGACAGTTCGAGAACCTTCAAAATGCAGTCGGCACCCTGCTGATTGTTCTTCCGGTTGCACTGTTGCTCATCCTCATTCTGCTGTTTGCCACATTCCGCAGTTGGCATTATACGGTGGCGGTATTCATTACCGTTCCGCTTGCAATGATTGGCGGCGTGGTTGCGATGTGGATGCGCGGATTGCCATTTAGCATAACGGCAGGAGTTGGCTTTATCGCACTCTTTGGCGTGTCGGTTATCACCGGAATTTTGATGATTAACCACTACCTCGAGCTTGCCAAACAGGGCAAATACAGAATGTGTACCAACGTGATTATCCGCAAAGGTACGCCTCAGTTGTTGCGTCCGGTTTTCCTGACGGGATTGACTACTGCAATCGGTTTTATTCCGATGGCTATCGCTACATCGGCAGGCGCCGAAGTACAACGTCCGTTGGCAACGGTGGTCATTGGCGGCGTCATTTTATCTACTTTTTTCACCCTTATTATTGTTCCCGTTTTTTTCAAATTAATCAGCGTACATAACTATCTAACGCGAAACGCCTTTTTAAAAAAGTTATTCCGTTCAAAATCAGCCATCAACAATCATTAAGCAAAAATATTTTTTATTAAAATTAAAACTAAAAAAGATACCGAAAATGAAAAATATATTGATTTTTATCGTTACCCTGACCATCGTTTCCTGTGGTAACAAAAAGAACGAACAAGCGAACGAACCTGCCGTTCAAACACCTGTTGAAACAACAGAAACAGACGCCGTAACCTCTGCCACACGAGTAAGTAACGCACCAACATTTCACGGTGTATTGATAATTCCGCCGCAATATCACGCCACAATAACCCTTTTTATGGACGGCGTAGTAAAAAACTCCTCATTGCTTTCGGGTGCATTTGTACGAAAAGGCGAATTGCTTGCCATTCTCGAAAACCCCGAATACATTGCACTGCAACAGTCATATATAGAAAGCCACGCGCAAGAAGAATTTCTCGAAATCGAATTTCTACGACAACAAGCGCTTGCAGGCGGCGAAATTTCCTCACAAAAGAAATTACAAGAAAGCAAAGCCGAATACCTTTCGATGAAAAGCCGCAGAGAAGCCGCTGCCGCCCAACTCAAACTATTGGGTTTTAACCCTTCACAAATTCTTGCAAACGGCATTACTTCGCAATTAGAACTTCGCTCACCCATAGAAGGTTATGTAACCAACGCACAAATGAACACAGGCACGCACATTGCCGCCGGAAACACCGTTTGCGAAATCATTGACAAAAGTAAAATGTTGTTGAAACTCACCATTTACGAAAAAGATATTGACAAAATAAAAGCAGGCGATAATTTGAGTTTTAACGCAAATGGAATGGGAACACAAATATTCAATGCCAAAGTGATTTCGTTGGGACAAATGGTAGATAACGTCAGTCGATCACTCGAAGTTTACGCAACGGTAATCGACAATAATCCCCAATTTCGACCGGGAATGTATGTTAATGCGAAGGTAGAGATTTAAAAACAATCATAAAATGAAAAGGCTAACAGTCATTATACTTATAATATCGGCAGGATTAATCTCATTCGCACAAAACAGTTACGAAACTGTTTTACAACAGATTGAAACAAACAACACCACGCTCGCCGCCTTGCGCCAACAAACCGAAGCGCAGAAACTCGGCAACCGCACAGGACTTGCGCCCGCCAACCCGGAAGTAGAATTTAACTACCTTTGGGGCAATCCGTCTGTTATCGGCAACCGTACTGATATTAGCATTCGGCAAACATTCGATTTTCCGACCGCATACGCACACCGCAACAGAATTGCAAATCTGCAAAACACCAATGCCGAACTATCCTACAAAGCCGAACGGCAGAATGTATTACTTTCGGCAAAACAAACGTGTATTGAATTGGTGTATTACAATGCCCTTGCCCGCGAATACGCCCTAAGATTGCAAAACGCCGAGCGTATCGCCCAAGCCTGCAAAATCCGTTTGGAAAAAGGCGATGCCAATATGTTGGAACACAACAGGGTGCAACTTAATCTTACCACTATACAAGTCGAAATTGGACAAATAGAAGCCGAACGCACTGTTTTAATTGCAGAATTAATACGATTGAACGGCGGAAAAGAACTTTCAACTTTTAATTTTCAACTGATTAAGGTGGCGATTGTGGACGACCATACCGCAGTAGCCCAAGGGTTGGAACGTTTGATTAATGACTCCGGAGTGGCAGGGGTTATTGGCAAGGCGTATTCGGCGGCGGGGTGTATGGAGTTGTTGGGGCAAAGCGAGCCCGATGTGCTTTTATTGGACGTCAATCTCTCGGACGGCAACGGGCTTGAACTTTTTCCGCAGATTAAAGCGCTCTATCCAAATTTGAAAGTACTGATACTCACAAGCCATGCCGAACCATCCATTATCAGACGGGCGTTAGATGGCGGCGTTTGGGGCTACATCCAGAAAAACGCTGCGGCAGAAGAGATCATTGAGGGGATTCAAACGGCAACCTCCGGCGAACGGTTTCTGTGTAAAGAGACCAAAAGGCTGCTCCAACATAGAGCGTGTCCAACCGTACTGTTATCGCGCCGCGAAGAGGAGTTGTTGCGCCTGATTGCATTGGGAAAGTCCGGCGCCGAAATAGCCGACAAGATGTGCCTCGGCTACGAAACCATCAAGAGTTACCGAAAACGCCTGATGCTCAAATTCAACGCCTCCAATGCCGCCGAATTGGTGCGGATGGCGCTGGAGCAGGGGTTGGCTTAGCGCTATTTCTTGTAGATTTGCTTATGTTTCAGGTACTCAATGCGCCCAAATTTGGATAATTTGGTTGTGTCTATATTCTTTACGTTTCCCACAATCATCCAGATGATGGGCTGCCCCTGAATGTGGTGTTGATAGAAAGCCTCCATATCGCCCACGTTCACCTGACCGAGCAAGGTATATGTGGACGAGGCGGGGTCGTGGTTGTAGCCCTCTCTCTTTAAAGAGGCAATCCGTGTGGAGATGTCGCGGAACACGGGGTAGTCATTGGTGAGCGTATTTGCCACATTTTGTTTGGCATAGACAAAGCGCTCCTCCTGAACGGGCATATTTTTAATCAACGAATCCAACACCTCCATGGCAGCGCCGGTTTTGTCTGCCTGTGTGGAGAGAGAGGCAATAAATGAGCCGTTTTTGTGGCTGTTTACGGGTTGGGGCAACAGGAATGAGGAGTTGGTGCCATAAGCAAAAGAGCGAAGTTCCCGAATCTCCTGAAAGAGGAGAGACGACATCCCGCGTCCAAAATAGGTGTTGAAGAGGTTGGCTATGGAGCGCCCTTCCATGTTCAGATTTTTGGGACCTGAAAGGTGGGCATAGACAATGGCTTGAGTTGCCTTGGGATCATCTACAATGTAGATCATGGGTTGTTCATACTCTTTGGAGGCTCTAAAAAGGGGCGGCGGTGAGGGTATCGAAACACGGCTTGCAAAATCGCTCTTTTGCAACAACTCGGCGATGGTTTCAGCAGGCAGGGCGCCGCAGTAGTGGATGGCGCACTCGGTTTGGAGCACCTCTTTAAAGAGGCTAATCATCTCCGTTCCTTTGAGTGATTTTACCTCAGCCAATGAAAGTTGGCGCAAATATTTGGACTCATCCCCGTAGAGCACTCGCTGCATCAGCGCTTGAATGGTGTTGGCGGGCGTCTTGAAGAAACCTCTGTTTTCAAACTTCTTGTTGTCAAGGAGTGGTTTCAGTTTTTTGGGGTCCACCTTGACACGATGGAAGAACAACTGCACCCACCGGAGCGTCTCCGTTATGTGTTGGTCAAACCCTGTTACCGATACCATAAAGTGGTTGTTTTCAGCCTCAAAGTTGAGGGTAGAACCCAACTGTTGCAGTGCGCTCCGGAACTCTTCATAACTGTGCTCATCGGTTCCGAGCAGGTGGAGGTAGGTGGATAGAGGATTGAGAAGGGGGTTTTCTAATGTGCCTGCCCCGAATTGAAATTTGAGGGAAAAGAGTTCGTTTACGTGATTTTCACGCACATAAAGCGTGAGCAGGGGGGAGAGAGGCACCGTTTGCACATCTTTCTCAAAATCGAGGAAACGGGGAGTAAGTTCTTTGGTTGGGATGGTGGAGAGCGCTTGGGCATATTTTGATTCAACGCCGCTGTTTTTTTGGGGAATGGGAGCGTAAGGGGGCTTGGCAACCCGCTCTTTGGGATAACGTCCGCTCTTTTTGGTTACTTCAAAGTAGTTGTCGTTAAGGTAGGTATTGGCAATGCGTACAATATCTTCTTTGGTGAGGGCGTCAATCGTGGCGCCCGTCTCCAAGTGCTTCTCCCAATGTGCTCCCTGAGAGTAGAGCGCCCTCATTTTGGCGGCGCGGGCGTCTATCGACTCCAACTGTTGATCAAACATACGTTTTTGCTCTAACTTCAGACTCAGGAACGTCTCATCACTGAAATCGCCCTGCTTCACACGCATGATTGCGCTCTGCACCGCTTTTACCGAACGATTATAGGAAAGCGACAGCATATTGGGCACCACAATCACGGCAAGTACACCCGCATCGTTCAGGCTCAGAGAGATTGCCTGTGCCATCATCACTTTGCCATTGACCATCAACTGATCTAAAAATCCCGTTCCGTTGGAGTTGTTCAACAAGGAAACGGCTATGTTCAAAGCAATTTCGTCAGCATGATTGGCAGGAACACCCCTCCATGCCCACGCCCGCGCCTTGATAAAGGGTACGGGAATTTTTAAGATCTCTTTTTGTACGCCCACAATCTCCTTGGGTTGAGGCATCTCCCTTGTGGGCGTTATGCCTGCCGGAATACGTGAAAATGTGGTTTCAATCAGAGGCATCACCTCATCGGTGTTAAAATCTCCACTCAAAATCAATCCCATATTGGATGCCACATAGTATTTTTGATAAAACTCCATCATTTGGGAGAGTTGCGGGTTTTTCAGGTTTTCGGTGCTGCCAATGATGGGATAGGCGTAGGGATGAGGGGCAAAGAAGAACTCCAGCACTTTGTTCATTGCCGCCGTCTCCAAACGGTCGTCATACATATTTTTCTCTTCATAAACCGTTTCCAATTCGCTTTGAAAGAGCCTGAATACAGGATTGAGAAAACGCTCGCTGGCAATCTCAATCCACTGATGGATATATTGAGGAGAGAAGGTGTTGTAATATTGGGTATCGTCATACGAGGTGCCCGCATTCAAACCGCTGCCTCCATATTTGGTTACCAAACGGGTAAATTCGTTGGGAATGGCATATTCTGCCGCATGAATACTTATTTCGTTGATTTTATTTTGGATAGACGCCCGCTCTCCCAAATCGCCGGTTTTTGCCAACAGGTCATATTGAGCGGCAATCGAATCCAAAAGGATTTTTTCGGCTTCGTAATCTATGGTGCCGATTTTGTCATTCCCCTTAAACATAATGTGTTCAAAGTAGTGGGCAATGCCGGTGTTGGGGGAATCTTTGGCGCCTGCGCGAACCACCACCGATCCAAACACCTTTGGTTGAGAGTGGTCCTCGTTTAGCCACACGGTAAGCCCGTTACTGAGTTTGTACTCTTTCACTGCAAGTTGTGCAGATGCCTGAAGGGATATGATAGAAGATAGCAACATACATAAAAACGGTTTCATGGTATAATGGTTAAGGTTGATTGTTCCACCCTGCAAAGATAATAATTTGTTCAATCCAAATAAAAACTCTACCTTTGCCGCCCTTAGTTGCGGGGAGAAATCGCCCCAGGTAAACTATTAAACTATTAAATTATTAATTATTAAACTCTTCAGCTATGGCGGCTTATTTAACAGCAGACAAAAAGCAGGAGATTTTTGGACAGTACGGGCAGTCTAATGCCGATACCGGCTCTCCCGAGAGTCAGGTAGCGCTATTTTCCTACCGTATCGCACACCTCACCGGGCATTTGAAATCCAACAAAAAGGATTACAACACGCAACGTTCATTATTGCGTCTGGTAGGGAAACGTCGTCGTCTTTTGGACTACCTCAAGGCAAACGACATTGAGCGGTACCGTAGTATCGTGAAAGCCCTGAATTTGCGCAAGTAAATTCCTGTTTTGAACCTCTTGAAACAGATGCACGGAGAGGACTTACTCAAAAGATGCGAGGAAGTCCTCTCATTTTTTAAATGATTTTGACTTAGAAACTCCATCAACCTACATTAAAGCAATCCGGGGAAGATGGAGCGCTGAATAATAAATTTTCCCTCTCATCGGGAGAGGCGGATTGCACAAAAAACATTATGAATATAGTTAAGAAGACCATCACATTAGAAGATGGCAGAACCATTGAGATGGAAACCGGAAAGTTGGCTAAGCAGGCAGACGGCTCAGTGGTGGTGAAAATGGGCGGCACCATGTTGCTTGCCGCCGTAACTTGCGCCAAAGAGGCAAAACCCGAAGTTGACTTTATGCCCCTGTCGGTTGATTACAAAGAGAAGTATGCCGCAGCGGGTCGCTATCCGGGCGGATTCCTCAAAAGAGAAGGGCGACCTTCGGATTACGAAATTTTAATCTCTCGGCTTGTTGACCGGGCATTACGTCCGCTTTTTCCGGAAGATTTTCATGCAGAGGTTTTTGTAAATGTATTCCTCATCTCGGCAGACAAAGAGACCATCCCCGACTGTTTGGCGGGTTTGGCAGCGTCTGCTGCTTTGGCAGTGAGCGATGTTCCCTTCAACGGTCCTGTATCGGAAGTGCGGGTGGCGCGGATTAACGGCGAATTTGTCATCAATCCCACCTTTGAGGCGCTCAAAGAGGCAGACTTGGATATTATGGTGGCAGCCACTTACGAAAACATTATGATGGTAGAGGGCGAGATGAAAGAGGTGAGCGAGAGAGAGATGCTTGACGCTATCAAGTTTGCCCACGTGGAGATTAAGAAGCATTGTCAGGCGCAAAAAGAGCTATCCGAATTGGTGGGCAAGGCGCAAAAACGCACTTATTGCCACGAAGAGAATGACGATGCGCTACGCCAGTCGGTGCATGACTTCTGTTACGACAAATGCTACGCCATTGCCAAGTCGGGCGCCGACAAACAAGTGCGCACAGACGCTTTTGCGGCGCTCAAAGAGGAGTTTATCCAAACCATTCCTGTTGAGGAGTTTGATGAAACAAAGCAGATTATGGTGAATCGCTACTACCATGCGGTAGAGAAAGAGGCGATGCGCAATATGATTTTGGACGAGGGTGTTCGCTTAGACGGTCGCAACACCACCCAAGTTCGTCCTATCTGGTGTGAGATTGACTACCTCCCCGGAACACATGGATCGTCTATCTTTACCCGCGGCGAGACGCAATCGCTCACCACCGTTACTTTGGGCACCAAATTAGATATGAAAGAGATTGACGATGTGCTCAACCAATCCACCGAACAGGTGGTGCTCCACTACAACTTCCCGCCCTTCTCTACCGGCGATGCCAAACCCTACCGCGGCACCGGTCGGCGCGAGGTGGGGCACGGGAACTTAGCCCTTCGCGCCCTCAAATCGATGATCCCTGTGGGCGAAGCAAACCCCTACGCAGTGCGGATTGTGTCGGATATTTTGGAGTCGAACGGATCCTCCTCCATGGCAACTGTTTGTGCCGGAACCCTTGCCCTGATGGACGCAGGGATTCAGATGAAGAAGCCCGTGTCGGGGATTGCCATGGGTTTGATTACAGACACAAAATCGAAAAAGTTTGCCATCCTCTCCGATATTTTGGGAGACGAAGACCACCTTGGGGATATGGACTTTAAAGTAACCGGAACGCTCGACGGCATCACCGCCACCCAAATGGACATCAAGGTGGACGGGCTGCCTTACGAAGTGCTCGAACAGGCATTGGAGCAGGCGCGTCAGGGGCGGGTGCACATTATGGGTGAGATGATGAAGACCATCAGCGAACCGCGTCCCGAATTGAAACCCCATGTGCCGCGTATTATCCAGATTACCATCCCCGCCTCCTTTATTGGCGCCGTAATCGGCACCGGCGGAAAGGTGATTCAGGAGATTCAAAAGAGCACCGAAACGGTGATTACCATTACCGAAGAGGGCGAATTTGGCATTGTGGACATCTTTGGACAGAACAAAGAGGGTATGGAGGCTGCTTTGGCACGCATCAAACTCATTACCACCGTGCCGGAGGTGGGACAGGTGTATCACGGAAAAGTGGTATCGATCCTTGAATTTGGCGCCTTCGTGGAGATTTTACCCGGTAAAGAGGGATTGTTGCACATTTCGGAAATAGATTGGAAAAAGGTCAACAAGACTGAGGATGTTCTGAAGGCGGGAGAGATGGTAGAGGTGAAACTGCTCGAAATAGATGAAAAGAGCGGCAAACTGCGCCTCTCCCGTAAGGCATTACTCCCCAAACCCGAAGGCTACGTTGAGCCGGAACGCAGACCCAGACCCGAAAGGGATGGCAGAGAGCGTGGCTCATCATTTGGAGACGACCGGCGTGGAGGCGATCGTTTTGGAGGCGATCGGCGTCCGCCGAGAAGATAGTTTCGCACTATTATTGCCCTTGATAGAGGCTGACTTCGCTCAGGTTGTGCGCTCCGCGAGAAGTAATAGTCGGGTTAATGTCCAACCTTAGCAGTTCTTTTTTGTTGCCCACTTCCATAATGGTAATGTATCCTAATTTTGTGGCTTTAAGGAATTTATCAAAGTCAATGTGGGATACCGCATCACGATGTGTGTGGTAGTCGTTGGATAGTCCGCAGAAGAACCAGACAGCAGGAATGCCGAAGCGCATAAAGGGGTAGTGGTCGCTTCTGAACAGGAGCCTCAGGGGATGAGTGGTGTTGGAGTAGCGATAGTCAAATCCAAACCGAATGCCGGGGGTATTGTTAGCCTTAATAATGGCATTGTCCAATTCAGAACTCATCATATCCGAACCAATGAGAAAGAGGGAGTCGGTGTGGTTCCTGCCCAGCATATCAAGGTTGATGCAGGCAGTGATTTTTTCCACAGGAACAGGGCAGTTGTTTACAAAATAGTTTGAGCCATTCATCATCTGCTCTTCGCCGCACATCCAGGCAAAAATTACTGAGCGTTTCGGTCTTTCTACAAGCAAGGCGCGACCAATTTCCATCATCGCAACCACTCCGGTGATGTTGTCGTCGGCGCCCGGGATAACCTCCCCATCGTCAATGCCCCTGCCGTCGTGATGGCTGCTTATGACCACGTATTCATTTTTGAGAACAGGGTCCGAACCTTCGATCACGGCAACAACATTGGGTGCGGTGGCTTTGTAGGTATCTATCACAGCGTCTAATCGTGCAAACAAGTTTGAATAAAACAGGGGTTTTAGCGCTTTTCCGGCGCGTTGTTCAGTAAAGAGCCTTTTCACCTCCTCTTGGTTAATCCCCATCAAAACGGCGGCAAGTTGATGGTTGATTTCGGCAACGGTAAAAGGTAAGGAGGGGCGCTGTTGAGAGGAGTTTTGTGAGGCGGTCGCTGTGTTCGTTCTTTGAGATTCGTAATAGGTACTGAGGCGTCCGGTGGGGACATAGTCGTAAAATCCTGATGGAATGGATATTCTATCTTGTTTTTCGGGGCTTGCTACGGACAACACAGCGGAAACGCCCTTTCCCCTAAAAAAGGTGATTTTTTGTCCAAGTCGGGTA
>Ga0082212_10010450_pt1 | contig 11869 bp, 9 predicted proteins | sample TergutNt197P3_FD_71548 | JGI IMG/M metagenome (GOLD analysis project Ga0082212, IMG submission 71548) | Neocapritermes taracua P3 segment gut microbial communities from Petit-Saut dam, French Guiana - Nt197 P3 | ecosystem: Host-associated > Arthropoda: Insects > Digestive system > Gut ... | reverse complement strand
GGAATGGGAAGAAGAGGTCGTCAGAAAATATGTCAACGAACGAGCGATTGATAGACCTAATACAAGCATCTTCACGGCTTTGATTTTCGTGTCGATGTTTGTGTTGGTATCGTTAATGAGAGGCTTCCAGAAACGGTTGAGGCACCGACTATTTGCATCGCAGCAACCGGTGTAGGCGTTTCTGATATTACCGAGGCGGAACAGGCATACATCGAAGACTCTGACGGTACTGTGCCGAATGTGAACGTTGCGAACCTAGACGAGGTTGTAACCGTCTTGAATGAAATCAAAGAGAGGATACCAACTGCAAAGGAACTTGCCAAAGCGTCATCAGAGAGGCGGAGAAAAGACATGACAGAAGCATTTGTAGAAGGGTCAATAGTGGTTGACACTTATGTAAAATTGGGAGAAGCGGAATCCAAAGTGAAAAACGAAGAAGATAAAAAACGAGTCAGAGAATTACAAAATGACTTACTTTTGAAGCATGGAGTGCAACCAAAAAAAATTTCACAGTTGCATAATCCGACCGGAAGCAAGAGCGATATTCGACAGCAATCGGTAAAGATTAGCAATGATGCAGGTCAGCGAAGGAAAAAAGATGAGGGTTCCAAGAAAAGAAAAGAATCGGAATCCTGAATACCGCTTGCGAACATCACCGGGACAATTATATCGCCTTCGGGCGTTTTCTTATGCACAGTACCCGCCTCTCTGAACAAAAAAGCCGGTTTTTGTCATGAACCAAAAAGCCGCTTTCACACAAGAAAAACTAGCATAAAAGGGAATATCGCTGGTTTTTTATCGTCTTTTTTGTCATGAAAAATCAGCACTCTTCTATTTTCCCGTATCATTTTCCACTGTGATAACCAATCGTAGTTATTGTTAACGAACCATTCGACAAGACTACCAAATGTTACGAAACACACGAAAGCCGCTAAAACTTTTTTGTACAGGAGACTCATCATGGAATTAAGATACAGAATTTTATTTATCACGCAAGTAGCCGCCCGTCTTGGGGTATCTGTTGCTTCAGTGAATCGATACCTTGCCTTGCGTAGGCAAGGTATTGGAACTTTCCCCTTGCCGATTAGCCCTTTCAAGGGGCGAGGGCGGTGGTTGGAGTCGGACATCGACCACTACATCGAATCGCTGTCGGCTTGCAATGCTGCCCCCAATGTACCTGCCAAACAGAAAAAGGAACGGAATTACGAAAATCGGCAGACATTGGCAGAGAAGGGGTTGAAGGAAAGACATGGAATTAAGAAGGGAGGGAAGTAGTCATTGTTTGGTTTTAGCAGAGAATGGTTTATCCGGGTTCGATTCCCGGCTCTGTAATCGCAAGTAAATGCGAACAGATTGATTCATTTGTAGTTCCCAACGGGAGCGGTGAAACAATCACTAACATCGGGTTATTCCGATAGAAGGAGAGAGATTTTTATGAGAAAGAAAACTTCAGAAGTGTCCGCAGGAGCGGCACAGGAAAAACAGATGACCTCGTCTAGTAGAGTTGCACCGTGTACGTCGCAGAAACGGAAAACAAACAGCCAGATTCGAGGCGAGGGCTACGACAATGGTATCAGACATTGTGTTGTGGCATTAGTAAACAATGGCTACTTCCGTGATGATATTGCAGATGTCTTTGAGGGCATTGGCATACCCTTTCCGTCCATCAATGACCCCCGCTCTGGTGGTGTGTTTGCATTTGACGATTGGATCGACTGGGTTAATGCGGAGCAATTCGATTGAGCCGTCAACGAACGGTTTTGGTTGTCCAACTGGACAACCTACTGAAAATGGGGTTATCGCCACCGAGCCGCATTCAAAACAAACATCGGAGCAACAAATTTATGTTAGATAGGATTTTATCAATACAACGATGCGAACCCTTCTCACATAAGAAGCCCCACAGGTGGCTATATCTGCGGGGCTTATCGAAACAAAACATTAACCCACAGGAGACATTATACATGAAAACATATTTTGAGCAAGACTTCGAGGGCTTCGTAAGCGACTTCATTGACACCCATTTCGTTCGTGATGGCGAGAGAGAACTGTTTTTCTTGGACGGTAGCCTCCACTATTTCAATGGAACCTATTACGAAACGGTAAATGATGCACATCGAGGTTTCATGGCATTGGTGAGAGAATACGTAAAAACACTGTCGCTCACGGAAAAGAGAGGGAAACCTGTCCTGACTCCAACATCGCCGTCGTTTTACAAAAACTTTCTCAAGACGGCTGCGGCTTTGTGTGTACCAAGCGAAAACGAACTGCAATCGTTTCGGCAACCAGACAAAGACATCGTTCCGGGGAAAACTAAAGCCTACCGCATATCGACGGGACAATTTGAACCGCACCGCCGCAGAAATCGAAACAGGTATGTTTTGAATTACGATGTTGCGGAAGACGACCGTGAGCCGGAAGTCTGGCAAGAGTTTTTCAATGCGGCTCAAATGGGTAAGGAGCAACAACTTTCGTGGTGGCGACAACTTTCCGTGATCGTAATGCGAGATAATCGACACCATCGCATTTTCTACGGTATCGGCAATCCGAGATCAGGGAAGGGTACAACCACAGCAATCGCCACAGAGTTTTTTGGCAAAAGTGGTGTTGCGGCAGTTCCACGCAGTATTAGTTCTGGTTCGCACGTTGCAACTGTTCTCGTTGGCAAATCCCTTCTGACGATCAATGATATGAAGTTCGACAAACATGTCAATAATTGTTTCATTCAAATCTTGCTGAACCTCATCGGCGAGGACGCAATTACGATCAATCCCAAGCACAAAGACATGTTCGATTATTACCCCGAAGCGAATATCATGATTACGTCGAATGAAATACCAAACTTCAGAGGGAATCTGTCTGGGCTGGATGGTAAAATCGTTTTTACCGTATTTCAGCGAGGCGAAAAGCCTGTCGATCTGACTTTGAAGAAACGGATGTTGGACACCATGCCATACATTATTCGGAAGGCTATTAAGATGTACCCTGAAACTGTTGAGTCTGGGTATGACTTCGATACAGAGCGGGGCAAAATAATTCGAGATCAATTCGCCGAATCTGCCTCCGTTTGCATTCGCTATATTAACGAATACTGTGTGTTGGGTAAGGACTTCAATGATAGCTCGCAAGACGTTTATGATGAGTTTGTGAAGTATGTATTCAAACAAGGCGAACACAAACCTACAATGACGCAATTCCAAAACGAGATCATGACCCATTTTCTGGGTAAAATTGGTAAAACTCGTTTCAACAAGAGGGGCGGTACGAAAGTAATGGTGCTGACTGGGCTACACCGTATCTGGCGTGGCAAGACTGTCAATGATCCTGTGCCAAAAGGTCCACCATATAATCCATTCCCAACGAGGATCGACTCACCTAGCACTCCCAGAGTTGATGACGAAAACGAGGACGAGGTGTATAGATGTTCCGGTGAAGATGTGCCATTTTGACAGGATGATGTCGAAAGGCAGGGGGTATGTTATATGATACTTTCACCGAACCGTTATCAATTATGCAAGTACAAAAACGCCTCACCGGTTAGTTTGAAGGCGAACCGATGAGGCAAACGCAACTCTATACTGTGATGGATTATACTCAATCAAGACAAAATTTCAACCCCACTCGCACCGATGGATTGACTCCAAATGATGGACGATTTATCTATGTGAGCCGACAATCAGATAAGGAAAATGCACACGGGCATGACCGTTACAAACCTGCGCTTGCAAAGGCACATGCGAGATTGTCGCCAGATGTTACCTTCCGTCAGTATTGTTACACAGGTAGCGGGAATGTGAGTATTTTGCACAATGCCTTCAAGTCTCGGTATGTGAAAGCGGCGATTAAAAAAACATACTTTGGGTGGTTGCTCAACATACTTGAGGATGGACTTCAGAATTCGCACGGTCAAAAACTGTACATTGTTTATCCTTCAATCGACCGGATTATTAGACCAGCAGAGTATGATCCGACCGGTAAAGGAACCGACTCATGGAATTACACCGAGGAAGACTTCGCTCTATTCCAAAAATTCCTAAACTACTTTTTTGGTGACCGAGCATCGGATATTATATTTGCTGTGATTGATGACAGTTCCCCATCAGAGAGCCGGTCGAATGCCATCAAAGCAGGACAAAGGCACACTGGACGACGTGGGGGACGACCAAGGACAATATCGCCGAAGGATGAGGCACTCCAACTCGCCAGAGACAATGGTTGGAATGCGGGACAGATCAATGGATATTTATTTGATCGGTACAAAATACAAAAGTCAATTAGAACAATTCAACACTGGCTCAAAAAAGCGGGATTGGAATCAAGGCGTGGACGACCTCGAAGCAATAATACGCAAACGTGCTGACGAGAAACGTAGAATGCACTTAACAAATTTAAGGTCTCTGCTAGGATAAACAACATGGATAAACCATCTACCGGTACATGCATGTAACAAGCGGTGATATTTTTAATTTTTACAAAAATTGCAGCACTTGTTACATTGTATTCCAGATATATTTTAGTGCGGACTACATGGACAACCCAGACAGGCAGTTGGACAGGCTGTTTAGATCAATAAAAAGTCCGCATGCCCCTTGTTTTTAAGTGTTTGAATCATCATGTAAACCAAATGGACAGACGGACAGGCACTTGAGGCAAAACTTTTTTCACGAAAACTCACGCTGACTCTTCTCAATTTCATATTTTTCGTAAAATAGATCAATATACTTCGGAGCAATCGGAAGCAACGGAGCGAAAATTTGAAACAATGTTTGATGAAAGATTCATCCAGAATTTCTAGTTCAATTCTAGTTCAACAATAGGGGACAAATCTGACAACGAAAACGGGGAATAGTACGAAATTGAGGGACGGAGCGGTTAGGGCGAAATCGTCCGAACCGGTTCTACCCCTAAAATCTAGCATAAATTGATCGGGGCGGTGGTTGTGCTATGTGGAAGATTGCGGCAGAATTATTCTACTGGGTGTCCGTGTACTTCGGGGTTGGGGTTATTCTTTCCCTGCCTACTCTGGAATGATTACTGTCTATGCAAAGCCGGATAGCAACATGGAAATCATCGGTGAAATAGTCCCCCGCTACCCACTAAAATTACTGCCCGAAATAATATAGTCTGCCTTTTGCTACAAGGGCTGGACTACAAGTGCAGGTAATCCAGTAAAACCAACTCAAAAAAGTATGTGCCAAACCTATCTGGACGGGCATTACACTGCCTTCACCGCAATTTTTTCCCCAGCGACTTATTGATGACCACCGTCCTGCATTTCAACGGCTCGAACGAATTCCGTACTTCTCCCGTCCAATCGCAGGCACACCTCATTTCGCCGTCGTGATGACTTTATTGGCAACAGCAGACTCGATACCACGATCAAGCACGAGACCATCGAGACCACTACCGGTGGTGTACGTCAGCCTAACCGTGTATTTGGTCTTCTTTTCCAAATCTTTGATCTCAAGGGAAGTTGTATCTTTGTCAACCCATACAACCTGAACGAGTTCTGGTTCGACACCCTTGCTTGCAGGTGGAGCCCACACCTCAACGATATAGCCGTTGACACCATCAACCCCAAATCCCTTCTTTGGAGGTTGCCATGTCAAATTGATAGTCGAGACGGTGGGCTTAACGGTTTTACTCGATGCCAATTTCGTAGGTGCAGCAATCTTCAACGTCTTCACCTTCACGCTCACTGTTTTGGTGGTCGTACCACTAGCATTTTGAGCAAAAATGGATACCTTGTAAGTCGTACTCGACTTCAAACCTTCAATCTTATAGGTTACTTTGTCATTCGTTGCGTTAGCAAGTTCTTCACCGGTGAGGACTTTCGTTATTGTGGTGCCCGGCACCCCTTTCACGCCGCTCGGAATCGTGTAAGTAAGGACATATGAAGTTGCATTTGCCACAGTAGCCCAAGTGATAGTCGCACTGTCGGCTGTGGTCGTATCGGGAACGGCTTTTGGTTTAGCGAACTTCGCCTTCTTCAAATCGGGAGCCTCGGCAGTCGCGATTGCCGAGGTCGTTTTTGCCGCCGCTACCGTTGATATCGCCGACCAGTCAGATTTCCCGGATTCGTTCACTGCCCGAACTTGAAATTGATAGCCGGTGTTGGCTTTGAGTCCCGTAACAGTTACCGAGGGCGAGGTGATCTCAATGATCTGCGTTACCCACTGATTCTTGTTTTTACTGTCCGCTATACTTTTTCCCTTGGCATTGGTGGTAAGGGGCACCGGGTACATTTGACCATCCGGACAGAGAAGAGGTGCCGGACAGTGTAATCATTCGGACACTGCCTTTTATGCCGCCGACGCTCCGGGCAATGGTCAAAATCCAGCGATTGACCGGTATGCGACCGGGCGAGATTTTTAACATGCGGGTCGGGGATATTGATCGGAATCGTGGTAACGGACTTTGGTACTACATTCCGGGTTCCTACAAAACTGGGGAGTTTGTCGGCAAGATTGAGTTCCCGTTGGGCAAGCCGGAGCAAGAGTTGCTCGCCCCGTATCTCATTGGCAAAAAGTCGACGGCGGCGGTATTCTCACCCCGCACGGCACAGGCGGAACGGTACGGTGGGAAACGGGCAATCCCGGTAAAGTATTCCGAGTTCTACAATCGGCATTCCTACCGTCAGGCTATCGAACATGCGATTAACAAGGCGAACAAGACCCTGCCGGACGACCAAAAAATCCCCATGTGGACACCGTACCGTTTGAGAAATTCGGCAGCGACGGCTACCGAAGAGAAGATCGGTTTGGACGAAGCCCAAGCCCAATTAGGACACAAATCGGCGAATATGACACGGCGGTACTCCAAAGCCCAATTACGAATCCGGGAAAAACTGGCACGGGATCGGCAGAAGCATAATCCGTTTGATGACGGTCTTGGAGGTGAACGGGCGGCGGGATAAGTGAACGCACACGAGCCGGGGCGGTTTCAGGAATTGTAGCCATTTCCCGATAAACCGCCGTTTGGCTGCCGTGGTTTCCCAAACGGAATTTTTTCTGTTTTTTGGGGGACACTCTATTGAATTTCGTTGCCGACCATGTTACAATAGGGGCGGGTGGCTGATAAGGTTGCCTTCTATATTTTTTGTAATTTGATGTTGACGGTTACATCTTATCACATCTGCGGTAAAATAGAAGCAGGTGGGATCGGCGTTACCGGCGCAACCCACTTCAATTCTGCGGACTATATCGTGCGCGCAAGTCTGTAGGAACAAAACATCAGCACAAATGATCAACCCTGCTATCTGAACAACAGATTAGCTCCCGCTTAAAATCCGTAACGCAACCCTCTGAAACGTCCAATTTCTGCTCGCTTTTGAACTTCGACCTCTACGGCACTTGAAGTGCCTAGAGGTTACAAAATCGCAACTCTTACTCTGCAAAACAAGTTTTCGATTATTCCTTTTTTCTTCTGCCAACTATATCTCCGTCTGAATATCAACGCCCTACCAATTCTCACCGAGAATTGGTAGGGCTATTCATTGGTATAAATTGCAAAACCGTTGGATGGACTTGCACTCTCAAAAACGCCTCATTTTGTGGCAAGTAACGATGAGTAAAAATACTCAAACATTTCCACAGGTTAGCTTTACGAAAAGGAAAGAAATATGGTTGCAACTATTCCCCCAAAGCCCAAGATGGGCACAAAATTTTATGATGCGGTCAATGCTCGCTATGCCGAGATGCTGCCGTTCATCACAAAGACCGCGATGATCGCTTTTGCTCCACAAGATTACCACTCCATCCAATAAAGGTACCTTCAATTACAATTATTGCCTCTATGATAATGGTCGAGGTCCAAGTGCTGCAATAAAAGATTTTTTTATAAAAATGGCGGGGGTCACCAGTGGCACTCCAACAGTCGACACCCCTACAATAGGGCTAAATTACAATGCAGACGACTGGGATTTTCGACTGAAACCCACCGCAACGTTGGCAATTAACCAAGGAAAGAATACCCACACCAATAGTTATGGCATAGTGTTTTCCGACATAATGTATGACTTGGACGGCAAGGCGAGAATAATCGGCGGCACCGTCGATGTAGGTGCGTATGAATGTGGCAATCAACCGATAAGACCGACCAACCTTCATAGCACTGCCACGACCGCAAATTCCGTAACACTGGCTTGGGGCACAGCGACTTACGCTTCCGGCTATCAAATTCGATACCGTCAGACTGGTAGCACGGGAGCATGGACAACCGTAACTGTTTCCGGTGGAACAATAGCAACGAGAGAGATCACCGGACTTATGGCAAACACTCCTTATGATTTTCAAATTTGCGCAGCATTTGGCACTGTTACCACTGCCAGCGGAAACTCCGACTGGTCATTAACACCCCTTTCCGTAACAACAAAGATCAAACTTGTCACCCCAACACTCGGCACGGTAACAGCGACACACCATAATGAAATCAGTGTTGCGTGGAGTGCCGTACCAGATGTCAACGGTTACATGGTTCAGTATGCGACCAATGCGGCATTCACTACCGGCGTGGGGACGAAAACCATTACGAATGGTACGATCACTTCGACAACCATTGACGGTCTCAATGCCAATACGACCTATTACGTCCGCATCAAGTCAATCGGTGCTGGTAGTTCATGGGGAGCCGATTATTCCGCCGCAAAGACGGTTACAACAAAGACCAAGTTGTCCACGCCCACGCTTGGTACCGTATCCGGCGTACATCATAATGAAATCAGCGTTGCATGGAATACAGTGTCGAACGCCAGCGGTTACACGATTCAATATACGACCGATGCAACATTCACAACCGGTGTCGGGACGAAGACCGTCAATTCGTCAACCACTTCGACAACCATTACCGGACTTACGGCAACAACAACTTACTATGTCCGTGTGATGGCAACCGGTATAGGAAACTACTGCGATTCCGATTACTCTGTCTCTAAATCGGCAACAACCAAGACCAAGTTGACCGCCCCGGTACTCGGTAATGTGACCGCAGCTGGTGGCAATACTGTCAGCGTTGTTTGGGAAACGGTATCAAACGCAGGCGGTTACACGATCCAATATGCAATCAACTCGTCGTTCAGTGGTGCTCTTATGAAAACCGTTACGGGTGGTTCAACCACTTCGACAACCATTTCTGGGCTCAATGACAGTACAGTTTACTATGTCCGAGTCATGGCAACCGGAACAGGTCCTTATTGCGAGTCCGATTATTCTGTCACAAAACAGGTTCTAACAATTCCCGCAGTACCACCAAACTTGCACGGTTCCGACACGACTGAAAATTCCGTTACGTTAAAGTGGAACACCCAGCCCAATCTGACTGGTTACACGTTGGAGTACAGAGTGTCTGACACATCGGATGATTGGACGTTACATACCAATCCCGATGCAACCGCTACCAGTGCAATAATATCCGGCTTACAAGAGAGAACGCGGTACGAATTCCGACTGACAGCGATCAATCAAAGTGGGTCGGCTTCTGCAGCGATAATCGCAACGACAATTCCTGAAGGAGTACGTTTCTTGTCATTTGAGAGTTCGTCTCAAACCGCAGATTCTATAACACTAACGTGGGACACAGAATCTCAAGTGGACAGTTATGTGTTAAAATACAGAGCGGGTGGGACTTTGGATTGGATTACTGCATCCGCGCCCGCACCAAACATGTTCACTGCAACAATACCCGGCTTGTTGCCGAATACTCAATACGAATTCCATTTGATGGGAATCAATGATAATGCCCCCGGAGAAATAGAAACGACTGCTACAACGCTTTGCAACATTCCAACGAACTTAACGGGTACGCCAACGGTGGACAGTGTTACACTGTCATGGAACGTACCCGTTGGTGGAGCGACATCGTATAAACTGGAACGTTCACTCACCGGAGAAAACGGAACATGGGAACAAATTGGCGGTACTGTTGACACATTTTATACGGATGATGATTCTCTTGAATCCAACATGGCTTATTATTACAGAGTGTCCGCCGTCAATTCGGCAGGTATCGCTTCGGCATCGTCTTCCATTTTGGAAGTCAAAACACTGCTTTCGGCACCCCATGGTTTGATAAACACTGATACAACGGCGAGTTCTGTATCGCTTGAATGGATTGCCGTGGACGGTGCTACCGGGTATGCGGTTGAGTGGCGCAAGTCCGACGGTAGTACCGAATGGTCAAGTGTAGGGGTTGATATTACTGGCGCAACAGCGGTCGTCCAAGGACTCGCAACAAACATGGAGTACGAAATCCGAGTCCGTGCCACGAATGGTAATCCCGATCAGAACTCCTCATGGTCTGAGTTGCTACCAGTAACGACGGGAAAAACTCAACTTTCCGCTCCAACTCTTGGCAATGTAACTGCAATCGGTAGCAATACCATCGACGTTACATGGAGTGCAATTGGAAATGCGAACGGTTACAGTGTCGAATATGCGACCGATGAGGAATTTACCATAGGCGTTGGTACAAAAACGGTCGATTCGTCAACCACTTCGACTGCCATTGACGGACTACACGCGAATACGACCTACTATGTCCGTGTCATTGCTACAGGCACTGGCAACTACATTGATTCCAATTGTTCTGCAGAAAAGTCAACGGCAACACTATGCAATGTACCGACGGTCTTGATGAGTCCGAGTCAAATGACAACGAGCATTGATTTGGTATGGAACACGCCAGTCGGCGGAGCAATATCGTACAAATTGGAGCGCTCACTTACTGGCGAGGATGGCACTTGGATGGAGATCGGCGGTACGCTCATTGATATATTTTGTACGGACGACGATTCGCTTACCCCCAACACGAGTTATTATTACAGAATATCCGCTGTCAACGCATCTGGAGTCTCGACACCGTCATCTGTTTTGGAAGTATCAACATCCCCGATCATACTCGACACTCCGGCTGTTAACCACAGAGGAACTCGCTGCCATTCTTGGTGGTTCTGCTGTAACAAAAGAGTCTGGCGATTGTACGTTGACTTTCTCCAAAAGTGTTAGCGGCGGTATCGAAATAAAGGTTTCCGGGTTGACAGCCAAGACGAAATACACGCTCAACATGCAAGCCGTCAGTGGAGATAAATTCTCGAAGGTTACAAAGATTTCTGCTTCGACGGCGAAATATGTTGCTCCGAAATCTGCTGGTAAAGCAACTCCCGGTTTGGGCACTGTGACGTTCTCTTGGAAACAATCGGCTGCAACTCCTGCCGATATGGATGTTGGTGCTGAAAGAGCCTACACGGTCGGTATTTGGATCAATAATGAGTTTATCGTTTTTGGTAGCGGCGATGGAGAACATTTACGTATCATCAATGGTAGCACGATCACGATGACTGTAACCGGTAGGACAGCAGTGGTAACGGGGTTGGCATCGCAGAAATACACATTTGGCGTACAGGAATTCGTATCAGTCGGCGATGGTGTTGCTGAATCGGCGATTGCCAAGATCAGTGCATCGCCTTCGATGTACAAGGCGGCAAGCATTAAGCAGGTTGCTGGCACCCCAATTCTCGGCGGGGCAATTTCGGTAACCTTTAAGGTTGGACTGCCTACTGGGACAACCACTAGAGGCTATGAGTACGCTTGGTACGATGATAGGGCTGGCAGTGAGACTCGCAAGCAGTATATTGCATTGCCTTCCGGTGAGGTCAGCATTAACGAGGCGGGCGGAATGATAACGGGTTCGTTTACCGAATTGCTCTCGTCGAAAGGAACCGCCGACAACAAAGCGACGATTGGCGTGTGGGAGGTTCTCTATGATGTCGATGGCAATGTCGTTGCTAAATCGGCAATGAAAAAAATTACCGTGAAATGGTAAAAGAGAGCCGTGTTCGGTTTATGATGCGGAAGCTGAATGATTGGGCGGTTTA
>Ga0082212_10010449_pt1 | contig 11870 bp, 8 predicted proteins | sample TergutNt197P3_FD_71548 | JGI IMG/M metagenome (GOLD analysis project Ga0082212, IMG submission 71548) | Neocapritermes taracua P3 segment gut microbial communities from Petit-Saut dam, French Guiana - Nt197 P3 | ecosystem: Host-associated > Arthropoda: Insects > Digestive system > Gut ... | reverse complement strand
GCCTCCCCTGTTTCCATGACGGGACAAAGGTTAGACGGATAAGCCCCGATGATTCATGGGTACTAGCCTTAACCCGACACAGCGCAGACGGGCAGGATTGCGGATTGGCCCTCGTTAATCTGGATATCAACTCAAGGCACACAATCAAAATCGACCCGGTGCTGTGGGAAACACTGGGGTCACCCAACCAAGACCTGCTGTGCCAAAATCCGCCTGAAAAAGAGATGCACGAAGATGTTGTTGTAATCATCATGGAAGCTGGAGCAAGCTATTTCCTGACTTCAAGGCCAGAGCCGCATGGCATGTGCGGATCAGATTATGTCAGGGCAAGAGCCAGGTCTGCCTGGGCCATACAAAACCTATCTGAACAAATCCCCGTGGAATCCCTTGGAAAATTTGATTGGAGAGAGCTTGCTGCTCTGGTTGATATTGACCCTCTTGCCTTTTTAGCTGCAGTGCCAAGGGTAAAACGCAATTCTGCTGAAAAAGCCGGACTAACAGAGTGTATTCAAAAGGCCATTGATAGCCATGCCTATCCCCAGGCACTTTTATGGACTCCTGATGATCTGAATCGCATATTCCTGGTACCGCCCGGCCATTCGTTACTCATCAGGGATGACTCTCCCTTTGAAGTCACCGTCACAATGCCAGACCGCGATCCGATTAACCTGCGCTCGATCCATGCAGGCGGACACCAGATTGCATCCCTGCCTCCAATATCAGAAATTTCTGTCACCGAAGACGTACACCTCGAACTGAACCGCTTCGGCGAAGCTGGCGGCAAGCGATCCAAGGGAATTTTGCGCTATATATCTAAGTCAATGGTTGCACTGGCCGCATCAGAAGAAAGACGCTCATTTCCAGGCTATGCAGGATACGGAGCCAAGCATGGCCATAAAAAAGTGCCTCCAAAAGATTCTTCAAAGAAGGCCAGTGCTGTTGCCATGGTGCGTGGGCTTAGCAGCATGGAAACAAAAACATTTCAACATCAATATGAACAGGACATACAGCATCCCGAGCCGTTACAAAAGCTCCGCACCGATGCAGTTGCCTTACTGACAAACGGGCGCGGTGCAATGGCCCGCATTCATGCTGACCTTGGCCGGATAACCAGCAAATATGACTGTGCCCTCGGCATTAATATGCACCCAACAGCACCCTGCGACCGACACATTTTTGTCAAGCGAGTCAGAATATGGTCAAATGCAGATGGATTCATAACTGCTTTGAATGGAGAGACCCTGATAAGATTCCATGAGGGGCCACCTGCTTCCTGGGTGTTTTTAGGCCATGCAGGGGATGGAAGGGCTGCTGAAATCTACTTAACAGCAGACCTGTTGCCAGGAAGCAACACTCTGGTATTGCGTTTAGAGCGTCCAGACGCACCACCCGAACATGGTGGAGACTTGCCTGACAGCGCAAAAGTACGCCTTACCTTGCGCCTTGACCTGGAAGACAGGTCTTTTCATCAGGAGACCAAGCGGTGGGACGGAGCGGATGAATACTTGTATGGGATTACTTCGCACAACGAGTCTGGCTTTGAATTTCGTCCAGCCCCTGACAGGCACCTAAAGGTTCATTCTGACTCCGGTTACTTTAATATGGATCCTGAGTGGAGTTTGAACCTGCCTCACACCATCGAAGGCACCCGGGGGCAGACCGATTGCGGTGATGCGTGGAGTCCAGGGTGGTTTGACATCCAGCTTCCCAAGGGCAAGGTAGTTCACCTGGTTATGACCGCTGAGCGTGAAATGCCAGACAATTGGGTTGGTTTTCAGGCAAGCCGCCAAAACGCGCTTGCTCCATTTGCAGAGCTACCAAAGACACATTTTGAACACCACCTCATACCCAACCTCAGTGCTTTCATAGTAGAACGGGATGGCGGAGCATCCGTCATCGCTGGCTATCCCTGGTTCCTGGACTGGGGGCGAGATACGTTGATCGCCTGCCGAGGCATGATAGCGTCAGGGCTTGCCGAAGAAGCCGGTAAGATTTTAGCGACCTATGCTGCCCTCGAAAAATTTGGCACCCTGCCCAACATGCTGAGCGCAGACAGCACCGCCAACAGAGATACGTCCGATGCCCCGCTGTGGCTTGCCCTGGCTTCCATGGAGGCCACCGAAGTACTCGGGGATAAGTTCTTAAAAACAACACTGTCAGATCGACGCAAGCTGATTGATGTCCTGGTGGACATTGCGGAAGGCTACCTAGCTGGCACCCCCAACGGAATCAAGGTTGACCCTGAATCAGGGTTGGTATGGAGTCCGCCCCATTTTACATGGATGGACACCAACTATCCGGCAGCCTCCCCACGGGAAGGCTATCCTGTTGAAATACAAGCTCTCTGGCTCTGTCTGTTGCAATTGCTTAGTAATAAACTGCCAAAGACAAAGGCTCAAAAGTGGATCGATCTGGCAGACCTGGTAGAATCATCAATCGAAAAATTCTGGCTACCCTCTGCTGGCTATTTTGCTGATGTTCTGGTAGCTCCTGCCGGACGGCCCGCAAAGGATGCCTTTCCGGCAGACCACTTGCGACCAAACCAACTCTTCTTAGTCTCATTGGGCATCGTAACAGGCCCAAGGGCACAGTCAGCCGTGTCCGCGGCTATGAGGCACCTGCTGATACCTGGCGCAATGAGAAGCCTGGCCCCTCTCCCTGTAAAAGAAACCCTGCCCGTACATGCCCCCTGGGGTCTCCTGAATGACCCACACAACCCTTATTGGGGCACTTACGAGGGAGACGAGGATACTAGGCGAAAACCATCCTATCACAACGGCACCGCCTGGGTATGGCCTATAGGTACATTCTGCGAGGCCCTTGCCAAGGCATGGCCAAACGACCCTGCGGCAAGAGAAGCATCACTGGCAATTCTAACCAGCATTGACCATCTGCTCTCTGAGGGATGTCTTGGCCACTTACCAGAAATTATTGATGGGAACGCCCCACACACAAACCGCGGATGCGATGCCCAGGCATGGAGCCTCAGTGAGGTAATAAGAGCCTGGCGAGTGGTCGGTGAGTCTATGTCGAATAGCTTCCGGTATGGGAGGCCATGCGGCCAGGTAGGTGAATTGACGTGCAAAACCTGAAAGTAATTTTGTCCAATTTCTATTTCTTAGTACGCCATTCTGTATTCTTACGGAGCCAGTAATTTGAAAAAGCCTGTATTAACTGCCATTTTGATCCTGACCTGTTTTCCAATTTCAGTTTCAGCTCAGGACAATTCTGTTGGATTGCCTCTTCCTCCAAAGTTAAAACCTGCTCTGGATGCCAGGACACCGGAAGAGCTACTGGATACTTTTTTAGGCGTTCCATTCCGCGAGGATGGCGCAATAGACGAGCATGGCAACTACACTTTGTTTGGCCGACCCGACAAATTGTTCAAGGAGCCAGGGCTGAATTGCAGCGGCTTTGTTTTGGCGGCATCCCGCTTGTTGTTTCAGAAAAATATCCCCCTGGTAGTTGCCGTTAGGGATCGTCTGGGGGACAGCGGCGGGGGCGCAACATTAGGTCAGGACTGGGATTTTGGCTGGGATTTAGTTCTAAATGTTTCAGAAGGTTTAAAACGTACCCTGATTCTGCCAGGAGGACTTTCTGCAAATCCAGCCGCAGGTAACGGTTTAGCTCCACTTGGTTTTGATTTACATTCGCCGGAAACATGGCAGGAACTGCCAGGCAGAATACGTCCAAATTACATATATCTTGTAAGTTTGAACAGACCGACTGCCCAGCGCGGATATATCTTATTGCATTACCATGTTGGGATTCTTTTGCGGACTCCAGACAATAACCTGTACCTGTACCACTCTATAAAAAAACAAGGAGTGGTCAGGGAAAACCTGGGTAACGAGGTGAGCAGGGCCAGATTCCTGGATAGCAACGCCAACATAGGTAATTCCCGAAAACATATCTTTGTTGTAGAAGTACCCAGAACTTTATGACAACCCACCAGAATTAGTCGTTTGCATTAATAACTCAGCAGCTTCATTGCATCCCTGACTTCAGCCATAGTCGTACAGGCAACTGTCCTTGCCTGCTCCGCGCCTTTTTGCAGTACTGCTTCAAGATGGGGTACGTTAGCAAGGTGGCCTTCGATACGAGTTCGTAAGGGTTCAACCCGTTCCGTCACTTTTTCTGCCAGCCGCTTCTTGCAGTCAAAACAACCTATGCCAGCCTTTGGGCATTGTTCGGTTATTTCGGCCAAATCTTCTTGAGTACTGAAGAGTTTGTGGAATGAGTACACATTGCATACTTCGGGGTTGCCTGGGTCTGATTTTCGCAATCGGGCGGTATCTGATGCCATCTGGCGGGTACATTTTTGTAAAATTTGCTCTGGCGTGTCTCTCAGATATATCCCATTATCGTAAGTCTTGGACATCTTGCGCCCGTCCAGACCAGGAACCTTGGCAGCTTGTGTGAGTACTGCCTGACAGTCAGGAAAGACTTCCTTCTGATATAAGAAATTGAACCTGCGCCCTATTTCCCTTGTCAGTTCAAGATGGAACAGCTGGTCTTCACCCACTGGTACTTTGTGTGCTTTGTATATTAATATGTCCGCTGCTTGCAGAATGGGATAGCCGAGAAAACCATAGCTGCCCAGGTCTGCACTGGCATTTTGTAATTTTTCTTTGTAAGTAGGAACTCTCTCTACCCAGGATATGGGGGTCACCATACTGAAAAGCAAGTGTAATTCGGCGTGCTCCTTTACCTGGCTCTGGGAAAAAAGAGCAGACTTTTCGGGATCAAGCCCTGCTGCCAAAAAGGTGGCTGTGACTTCATATATGGCGGGCAGTATTGACTCGGTCACATCAAACCGTGAAGTCAATGCGTGCCAGTCGGCAATCATGTAGTAGGTGTTATACTGTTCCTGCAGCTTGACATAGTTTTCAATGGCTCCAACCAGGTTACCTAAGTGCAGGGAACCTGAGGGCTGGACTCCTGACAAAACTGTTTGCATGAGTCATGCTCCAAAAAATAGCCGCGCCGCAGGGAGGATGTAGTAGTTAATAGCAACAAAAAATAGCGGGGAGAGAATATATTGTATGCCTCCAAGCAAAAATAAGAAAAGAATGGCAATGCTTAAAGTGGGTTGAATCCTGTCAAAGCCACTAACCATTCTCCATGGTAAAAACCCGCGGAGGATACTGGCTCCGTCAAGAGGGCCAAAGGGCAACAGATTGAATATTGCCAGTCCGACATTGATTATGAGCATCTTGCCCAGAAGTGCAATAAGGAAGACCAGCCAGGCACCTGATTCAGTTGTGTTGAAAAACTCCTTCAGAAGGTCGGAGAACTGTTCTACGGGCAAATCTATGGCCCTCACAAACACAAACAACTTGATTCTTGTCAATTCTAACGGATTTATCGGATGCAGGTCGGACACTAATAAACCGATAGCCAGAGCCAAAATCGGGATACATAAAAGCGAGAGCAACAGATTGGACGCTGGGCCAGCACCGGCAATCATTGCCATACCTGTCCGCTGGGTAAATTTCCTTGTGAGATTTCGCGGATCGACCGGTACGGGCTTGGCCCACCCAAGCACTCTCCAGCCTGTAACCATGCCTACCAATGGAAGCACGAGCGTCCCCAAAATGTCGATGTGGGGCAATGGGTTGATGGTCATCCGCCCAAGGCGTTTTGCTGTGTCATCTTCCAGCCAATATGCCGAGGCAGCGTGGGCTGATTCATGAACACTGAGGCTGAAAAGCAGGGCTACATAGCTTACGGCGATTGTCTGAATGGGGATAGAATCAAGCACAAAATCTCCAGAGGTATTATAATACCGTGTTATATGAGCAATCATGAAGGAATAAATAGCGCAGACTCTCAAAAGCCTTTCCGCTTCGTCAGATGGGTGTCAATAATTTTGCGCTCTGTTCATGTTTCTGCTATGGCCGTAGTCCTGGGCGGTGTTTTCATGGGGGCAGAACATGAAATGATTAGTATGGCTATCTGGGCCACACTCTTGAGCGGTTGCCTCATGCTGTTGATAGATATTGTCAAAAGTCCGCGAGTGATTGCACAGGGCAGCGGATTTATGGCAGCGTTGAAGTTAGCCCTTCTTGCCATCGGATTTTTCATTCTGCCGGAGCAGCGGTTCTATTGGTATCTGGCTGCTGCCTTTGTGGCCTCTGTGGGTAGCCATATGCCAGGGTCGATGAGACATTATGATATTCTTAAAATATGCCAGACTGGCAGACGTAACAGGTGATATGCAATTCGAAGTAAGGTTGAGAGCACAGGATGATATTCCGGCAATAAAAGACCTGATGGGGAAGGTCTATAGGCCTCCTCTGCATGGTCCAGAGGCAATATGGTCTGAGGAGAACCTATTGCTGCATATTTCAAGATTTCCAGAAGGCCAGTTCGTGGCCAGAGATAGTAGTGGCCTATTGATAGGGACTTCAACGACAATGAGAATCTCCAGGGAGAAGGCTCTCTCAAACCATACCTGGTCAGAAATATCTGGCCGTGGGTCTCTTTCGACCCATGATCCTGATGGTGATGTTCTGTATGGCATCAACATTGCGGTAGCTCCCGACTTTCACGGATTTGGCATAGCAAGTGCCCTGTATAAGGCTCGCTTTAGTTTGGGACGCAAACTAGGGTGTCTTGCATTTGTTGCAGGGGCGCGTATCCCAGGCTTTTCTGCACTGGCAGGGCAAATATCTCCTCATGAATACTTAGAAAAAGTAATTGCTGGAAGATTATTCGACCCAACTCTTTCAAAACAGATCAAAATGGGTTTTGTGGTATGTGCCTTGCTTGAAAATTATTCTCCTGATCCCGAAACCATGAATTTTGCTGCCCTCATCAAAATGGAGCTTGACAATGCGCCATAAGGCCCCAACCCCTATTCTGAGCCGCCCCGTAAGGGTGTGTGGCATTCAATACTGCTTGAAACCAGTACTCGATTTCGACATCTTTGCTGATCAGGTTGAAGCATATGTTGATGTTGCGGATGACTATGACTCTGATATTATCCTGTTTCCTGAATTACTGAGTACTCAACTGGTGAGTTGCCTCCCCAGAGATATAGAACCTGCCAAAGTTATGAGATTGCTGGCCGAGACATATACCGAAAAGATTGATAAGCTCTTTATCCAATTGTCAGGTGAATATGACAGGATTATTGTTGCAGGCACACACCCCCGCCTGATAAATGACAAGTTGTATAATGTCAGCGGTATTTATGTGCCTGGGCATCCGCCAGTCTATCAGTCCAAGATACACCTGACTCCCACTGAAAGCATAACGTGGCAGTTTGAACCTGGCGATTCGCTGGAAGTAATAGATGCAGGCTTTGTCCATTTTTCGGTGGCCATCTGCTACGATGTCCAGTTCCCAGAAATCCCAAGACTATACGCAAAAAATGAGATGCAGTTATTGTTGGTTCCCTATCTGACAGATGATCGCCGCGGATATACCAGGGTTACAAGTTGCGCTCGGGCAAGGGCAATCGAAAACCAAATATATGTAGTGACGGCTGGAATGACGGGCAGCTTGCCCATGATTACAGACTTGACGGCTCAATTTGCCCAAAGTGCTGTATTCACGCCCTCGGATTATCCCTTCCCCATGGATGGAGTTGCCACCGAAGCCGCTGCCAATGCGGAAATGGTCATTGTTGCTGACCTGGATATGGCCCTATTGGATCAGGCTCGGCAGCGCGGCACAGTCCATAACTTTGTGGATTCGCTTAATGACGGGATACGCATTGAATTCAGCGGCCAGCTAAATACACACCAGAGGCACTGGATATAATAAAAGATGAAGCGCTAAATAGCTCATCACTTGAGATAATTTATGGGGGAAGAAATGAAATACTTGTACATTGCGCTGGCAACCCTAAGTGTGCTTCTGCTATTGGCATGTAAGACATCCAATGCTTCTGAAGCAGTTGAAATCAGTGATGAACGCGTAATTTTTGCCTTTTCCCGTGGAATGGAGCCTATCCAGTCAGTTCCTGCGGGTACTCGCCTTGCAATCAAGACGCAGGATTGTTTTTCTAATCAACTGCGTACTTCTGAAGACAAACTTGAAGCCATGGATTGGAATCGGGTGAATCCAGCCACTGGGCCGATCTTTATTGAGGGGACAGAGCCTGGAGACGTGCTGGAAGTCAGGATTGAAAGCATCGAAGTTGGGACACAGGGAGTCATGATGGTGGACAAAACCTTCGGAGTCCTCAAAGACCGTTTTGACGGAATGTACTTCAAAATCTTTCCCATTAAGCAGGGCCAGGTCATATTTGATGAAAAACTCTCCATTCCCGTCCGTCCAATGATTGGTGTTATCGGAGTAGCCCCTGGGGATGGCCTTTTCTTCAACACAGGCACTCCTCATTCCCATGGCGGTAACATGGATACTAATCTGATTGTTGCGGGGACTACTCTTTATCTGCCGGTTTTTGAAAAGGGAGCCTTACTGGCACTCGGAGACGTTCATGCAGTAATGGGTGATGGCGAAATTTGCGGCACTGGCGTAGAAACGCCTGCCACAGTCACACTGGTGATCAACATTCGCAAAGATATAAAGCTAAACAACCCTGTTCTTGATAACGGCAAAGAGATAATGGTTATTGCGTCCGCTGAAACCCTGGACGAAGCTTCCCGTATTGCAACTTCAGACATGGCGGACATATTGGCATCCCACCTGCCGCTCGACATGCAAAATATTAACTATCTGATGAGTGCCATTGGAAATTTACAGACCAGCCAGGTAGTTGATCCATTGATGACAGCGCGTTTCGCCATGCCGAAGAAACATATCGAGAATGCTTACGGCTTTAAGTTTTAGTAGCAACTTTTGATTGGAGAAGGATAACACTATGATGGAATCTGCCAGGGTATTTTTATGCACACTTTTCATGGCTGCTGTTTGTACTGCAGGCATCGCTGGAACAGATCGCGTCCAATCGCCGGATGCCAAGTGGAAGACCATTAAGACAGTCCATTACCACATTCATTACCCTGCTAATCCAAAGGGTGACTTTGAACAGTTCGCAATGGAAGTAGCCTCAAAAATAGAGGGGATACATGAAAAAGTAGCAGAGTGGGTGGGCTATGAAGAAAAGGGGCCAACCAATGTACTAATCATTGATCCCATCATGGAAGCTAATGGAGCCACTATCCCAAACATGAGAAGGCCGGCGGTTCTGCTCTATAAAACTCAGCCAGAACCAGAATCGGGCATCGGCCATTACGACAACTGGGTTGACCTGCTGGTGACTCACGAACTCGCACACCTGCATCATCTTATGCGCCCACAGAATGGCCCCAAAGCGGGCAGTCTATTTGGTTTACTTTTATATTCATCTTATGGCCCAATAACTATCAAAGCACCGAGGTTGATTGTGGAGGGATATGCCACGCTGATTGAGGGCCGAATTACCGGCTCTGGTAGGCCCCATAGTGCTTATCGCGCCGCAGTCATCCGCCAGTGGGCCATTCAGGGCAGATTGCCTGGTTATGACGTGGTTTCGGGCAGTGGCGGGTTCAGAGGGGGACAGATGGCCTATCTGTTGGGCAGTGCTTACCTTGAGTGGCTTGAGAAGCAAAATTCAGACGATCCCGACATCCTGAAAAAATTCTGGAAGCAATTGACTTCAAAAAAGAAGAGGTCATACAGCGATTCCTTCAAAGCTACTTTTGGCTTGAAACCAGAAGATAGCTATTCTCGGTGGAGGGCTGAAGTAACCCACGATGCAATCGCCTTCGAGCAAAAAGCCAAGGCCAGCGGATTGATACGCGAAGGCGAAGTTGTCGCTCGCTTCGATACAGAAATCAGCGGTCTGGCATTAAGCCCGGATGGTTCAAAGTTGATGGCTCGGCTACTGACTAATGACAGGCCGGGCATCAGGATTTGGGATCTTAATGCTGGGCCGGAACCCGACAAAAAAAGCAAAAGAGTGAAACCAGAAAAGGCTGATGACCCCAACGAAGTCGAAGACCGCAAGCCTGAATTTTTGGAACCAAAAATATTAACGGTTTTAGGCAAGCGTAATGGCGTAATGCCCCGGCGAGCATGGTGGACAGGCGATGACCAGGTGACTCTTGAAATGAGACCCCCCAACCACGAAGGGATATTGACTCAGAATTTTTTGGTAGCTGACTTAAAGGCAAAAACAGTAGCACCTGCAAAAATGCCACTGTCTCACGCAAGCAGCGAATTTACCTGGAAAGAGATAGACGGCATCTGGAACATAGTTAGAAAGCTACCAAACGGTAGTGAACAGCAGATAACCAGGGTACTATCCGCAGCATGGCAACCCGCTCCCACTCCCGATGGAAAGGTACTCTACTATGTCCAATTGACAGCTACTGGCTGCGAAATCCGAAGGCTGTATCTCGATCAACCTGAAATGGAGACAGTCAGGCTACCAATTCCTGAAAACATTATTATCCAGGACACAATAATTAGCCCACCAAATGCCCCAAGCCTACTCCCTTCGCCAGTTGGCGTAACTGCTAAGGTTGATGATTATTCTGTTTTTGGCTCTCACCTGATGGAGGTCGTAAACGCATATGGATATGCGGTAAGCCCAGCAGATAATTCTCTCGCCATCGGATTTGGTGGTTCAGATATATTGGGTCGGCTGAACTGGTATGCTGTGGGCGCAATAGGGGCCGCCAGGGGGCCAAGGGGCGGTGGGATTGGTATTGCTTATCGCGGTTGGCGTTTAGCACCCAGTCTACAGGCATTTTCCAGCTTTGAAAAACCCAGTGCCCAAAAATATGAACCCCTGCAAGGCCTGGACAGGGAAAGGCAGGGGGCTGAATTAGCCTTCACCTGGCAGCAGAAGGGAATGACACCGATTTCCATTAAGCCATTTACGGCTTGGGAAACTGTAAAAAATATTGATTCTGACATTGCCGATACAAACCGCTACCTGGTTGGGGCAGCAGCAAGTTTTGCAAAGCAGTGGTCTCGGAGCGACTGGGGCGTAAGCGCAAACGCAACCTTCCAGGGTGCTTTTGGACGTTCCAATACAAGCTCTGGCATTGATGAGGACAGTGACTGGAATATATCAAGGCTACAGGCCGGACTGAGCTTATTGACACCTGCAGGCCCCATAAATATCACTGCAGAAGAGGGCCGCTTGGGCGGTGACTACAGCATATTAGACGCGTTTCGCCTCGGTGGGCAAAATACAGGGCTAGTGCCGGACAGCTTGGAAATAAACCGTGTCCAACAACCGGCCCTGCCAGGATACCTTCAAGTAGGCGACCGGATGCGCAAACTGAGGGCCAGCTATGGAATAGTTGGACATGTTTATTATGAAAGAGCTGCAGTCTGGTCTTCAGGCCAATCCAGCATTGATTACCAGAGCGTTCTTGGCATTGAGCTTCGGGCGGACGAGGCATTTGACATGTTTGATCCGCTCAATCTACTACAAGGCCCTATCCCAAAAATTACCATTGGAGTCCACCGTCCTTTGGATGGAATAATGAAAGAAAGAGGCAACAACAGAAATATCTGGACAATTAATATCTCCATCGTAATATAAATTTAAGAAAATTTCAGTGAATGGTTGTGCTTTTGCGCTCCATACTGCTTTCTGCCTTGGAAGATACCAAATTCAGAACTGGCTCGTCCAACAAAAACAAACTCCAGTGAACGGTTTCAAGCTATAATCATAAAACAAGCCGATAGGCCCCATCGTCTAGCGGTTAGGACACCGCCCTCTCACGGCGGCGACACGGGTTCGAGTCCCGTTGGGGCTGCCAAGCTAAACCGCCACTCTCCGGCGGTTTTTTGTTTGTAGTGGCTGATAATGCTGTATTTCATGTCAAGAATCATTGTTTAATAGTGTTTACAGGTTAATATTATTCGTTTCGTGGTCATACCGTGGTCATAACTCG
>Ga0082212_10010448_pt1 | contig 11870 bp, 9 predicted proteins | sample TergutNt197P3_FD_71548 | JGI IMG/M metagenome (GOLD analysis project Ga0082212, IMG submission 71548) | Neocapritermes taracua P3 segment gut microbial communities from Petit-Saut dam, French Guiana - Nt197 P3 | ecosystem: Host-associated > Arthropoda: Insects > Digestive system > Gut ... | reverse complement strand
CGTTGTTCTGTATACTCCCGTGCTTTTTGGCATATTTTAGGGTCGTCAAAAAAGGCTATCATCGTGGGTCCACTACCCGAAAGTAGCGTCTTTTTTGCCCCTATTTTATGTAATAATTCTTTGGTTTGTTGCAGGTCTGGATATTTTGCCAATATACCTGCCTCCAAGCGATTGAAACAAAATTCGGCATCTTGTTTCGCCAGTAGCTGCTCCCCCGGTGTGAGGTCACACATCCTGTCAAAATGTAAGGGATCTATCGACTGGTAGGCTTCTCGGCTTGCGATAGGATACCCAGGGTTCACCAGCAAAATATTATCGAAAAATAAATCGCTGTCCAGAGGCTGTATCACCTCTCCCCTATTCGTGCCTATAGCTGTGTAGCCTTCAAGGAAAAAATTGATATCGCTACCAAAACGGCTAGCTATATCCTGCATCTCTCCTATAGATAAATCCAAGTTCCACAAGCGTGACAAACCCTTTATGGTCGTGGCTGCATTACTGCTGCCTCCTCCCAATCCGGCTGCTACTGGTATATTTTTGTTTAGTTCTATTTTTACACCATATTGCACACTATATTTTGCTTGTATATAGATCGCTACTTGATAGATCAAATTATCTTTATTATTTAAACTTTCAAGCGAGGACAATATTTTTAAATCCCCGTTTTTTGTCAAAGAGAATTTTAATATATCATATAAATTTATCTCCGAAAAAACTGTCCATAAGCTATGAAACCCGCTGTCCATCCTGCCTAACACCTCTAAATAGAGATTTATCTTGCCATAAGATTTTAGTGTAAAAATATATACCTCTCTTTTAAATTATAAATTATAAATTAGAAATTAGAAATGTGGTGTGCTAGTCCAACTTCGTTGGAGTTACTAATTACAAGTGACAACACAACTTCGTTGTGAGTTACTAATAGTGGTGTGCACCGCACGGACGAGGACGCTTGCGTGCCTCAACTGCACCAAGTGCATTCCACATTTCTAATTTCTAATTTCTAATTTAATCGAATCTCCCATCTAAAGCTCTCTGCACATGCTTCAAACAGAGAAATATACCTCTCAAAGTCAATCTGGGTCGTCTCGCAAACTATCTCTGCTACGCTTTCTTCACCTGCAATATAATAAACAACCTTTTTCAAGTCAATCGCCGGGTATTTGACGACCATCATCAGCTTTTCGCCCCTCTCACCACTTGCTGTGACGAAAGAACTCTGCTCTACCTCAACGATATGAGGCAGATCCGAATATTCTTGCGCTTTATCCCCTACAAAATCTGCAAAAGATTCGCACTCCCAAGCGTAATATCCTATACTTGGCTTATACAGAACGGGCTCTGGGGAAACTATCATATTGACCTCTGCATTTCTCCAGCCTTTGGGAGACGCGAAGGAGAAGTGCCTGTATCTAGAATACACCCTGATTGCTTCGATAGACTTTATGCATTTTTCCAGTTTGGGCAGGTATTTTTTCGCTTCACTGCCCAGAACTTTGCAGCTAGCTATGAGATAATATCCGTCTGCTTTTTGGATTTCATACCTTATCTCTTTTACCTCGTTCTGGTCAGACTCCTCAAATATATCCCAGCTCACGTCAAGCTTCGTGTCGGTAGTAAACCTGTTTTCGCCACTAGTGACACCTATCTCATCTTCCCAAAAGTCGATATTCGCAGCAAACCCCTTCTTCACAGGAGCTACCAAAAGTCCAGCAGGTGCGATGTCCTTTTTTATAGCCCAACCCCTCGGTGGTATAAAAGATATATTTTTCTCCTCGAAAAACACCCTTTTCCCTTTATAGTTAAGCGCTTTGCGAATATCTGCATCACATGCCACAAAAGCACTGATCACTATCAACATAACTAAAATAAGGTTTACTATTCTGTTCATACTATTATTTCTACAAAAAAAAATGTCCGCTAAAATATTTCTAATTTCTACACGGAAGGCTTGGGGGAAAACGATGTGGATGATATGTCTGCTTCGCATAATGTGAGAAGGATGTGTTTTCAACTTTCTAACGAGCGAAGCTCCTCAACGCACGCTTGCGTGCCTCAACTGCACGAAGTGCACCACATTTCTAATTTCTAATTTGTTTTCACCCCTCCGATACAACCCCTTGCCGTCATTCTGAACGAAGTGAAGAATCCAGAAATTCCCATCCAATTTGGAGGGGTGGACGCGACAGCGGACGGGGTGGTTAAAAATTTATCTCCGTGCGGAGCACACCACTATTTCAAATTTCTAATTTCTAATTTAATTTAATACCCCTCACTCGTCAGCTCGCTATCCACGATAGAAAAGCTCACTTTACTCAGCTCTTCTGTGATATGTATCGACTTTTTCAGTATCCGGATATATGTGCCGGGAAAGACCTTTTTATAGGCAAGTATGTGCTTTGGCAGGTTATCGAGGTTTTTTAGCATGCTATTCACCTCTTCCTCGTATTTTGCTTCCAGGTTTGACAGTTCGTCTTGCAGGTTTTGGTATTCGGGAGCGTGCGTCAGCTCCATTTCGTGCATGTTATTTAGCTGCTTTGTCACGTTCATCATAGATTCTTTGGTAAAGGGTGTGATAGATATTTCCACTTCTGTGCCGATGCCACCTGTATTCCCAACCACAGCCACCTCGATATGTTCGCCGCTATGGTAGATACCGCCCACTATGCTACTATTTTCCTCGTGACCGTAGAGCCCACCTTCGGCAACTAACCGGCAAAACTGCATATTTCGGGAAAATTCTATCTTCTGTCCTGCCACTATTTTCGAGTTTTCAGCCGATGTAAAGCATATATTTCCTGTGGCAAATACTCCCGGATTTTTGCAATCTATGATATCGCCTTTTACATTGATATTGCCTTTTACTTCTACTTCCGCGTCGTTTATATCACCCAGAACCGTTAGGTCGCCTTCCACTTTGATTTTTACTTTGTCTATGATATCGCCGTTAACGGTCAATGACCCAAAGAATTCGAGGTCTTCGAAGGTTAAGTCGAGGTTTTTTTCCAGAGTAAATTCGCTCTTTACATGGACGAGGGACAAGGCATCCATATAGGGATAGCCTGACTTTTCGGCTATGATCTGCCCGCGTTCTTGCGAGTAAGACACATTTTCGCCTAAATAGTTCTCTATGATGCTCGATTCCAAGAGTTCTGGCTCCACCGTCTGACCGTAGATATTTATTCCCGCCTTGCTCGGTTTGGTGATAAATAAATGGGCAAGTGGCTCACCTTTCTTTATCCTCTTAAAGTCCCCCAGTTTTTTTAGATGGTTTCCACTGTCGGGGCGATAACATTTTTCAGTGTCGAAAAGGGGGGAAAATTCTATTTCTGGGTCTTTTGGCTTCACACCCATCGCAAAAGGGAAGGGGCTGTTGTAAACCTTTGCTATCTGCTTCTCTTCCACCATTTGGCGGGTCTCGTCGAAGCCATAGCTGATATTGGTCGTCTCTATCAAGTTCAGCAGTTCTTTTTCATTGATAAATTCTTTACTCGGCTTGATAGTCAAGTATGCACTAAAATTGTCCTCGGCTATTTCTATCACGAAATTGCCAAATTCGCTCTCATATATCTCTGCCATAAACCATCCCTGTTATGCTTATTTGTCGCCTATTCGTGCGGTCTCGTCGGTAGGAATAGTGCTGCTCATCCTCATAGGTGCAGCCACTTTTTTGCTCGATATTCGCCTCTTTGATGCCAGATAGCAACGCTGTGCTTCGGATAGCACCTGCTAGATCCAATTTTCGGCTAAAAGTATACTCACCAAACACATTCCCAAAGTCCTCTGCCACCTCGGGTGACACCTCGTAATGTTCACTGCAAATACCCACACCCACAGACATCTTGATGTCAGCCGGGTCGCTCTTATAAACTTCTTTCATAGTCATTATCACTTTCTGAACTATTTTTTGCCGCGTCCCCTCGCGACCAGAATGCACCACAGCTACCACTTCTCTCACTTTATCAAAAAGCAAAACTGGATAGCAGTCGGCAGTCCGCACGCATAAATATACCCCCTTTATATCCGTGAGCAGAGCATCCACTCCCCAAAAAGTCAGATTACCTTCTTTTTTCATATCGGATAAAGCTTTTTCTGTCAACACACCTACCTCTGCCGAATGGATCTGCTCCATAAATACTATATCGTCGGTCAAAATCTTTGTGCTGCTGTCTACCCACACAAAACCTCTGCTACAGCAGGATTGGTAGTCTTGTCGAGCATCCCCAAAAAACTGTTTTATCACTATATTACCTACTTTTTTACGAAGGTGCTATTTTTCTAAAACAATAAAAAATGTCAAGGGAAATTAGAAATTAGAATTTAGAAATGTGGAAAGCACTTCGTGCAGTTGAGGCACGCAAGCGTGCGTTGAGGAGCTACGCTCGTTGAGAGTTGAGAACAATTCGCGCGGAGCACACCACTATTAGTAACTCACAACGAAGTTGTGTTGTCACTTGTAACTAGTAACTCCAACGAAGTTGGACATGCACACCACTATTAGTAACTCACAACGAAGTTGTGTTGTCACTTGTAATTAGTAACTCCAACGAAGTTGGACTAGCACACCACATTTCTAATTTCTAATTTCTAATTTCTCTTCCGTCTCTATCTTCACATCTCCCCGAAAAACCACATTTTCCCCAAAGCTTACATTCCCCCTGATAGTCAGCGATTTGCAGGCTGCTAATGAAGGAATACCCTTTTGGCAGGCGGTTTTCAGCTGATCGATATTGCTATAAAAATTCGGGTCGAGGTCTAGTATAGTCTCTATCGCGCCTTCATTTTTCTTTAGCTCAAAATGTTCATCCAAAGAATACACATCAGACCATAATAGCAGCAGATCTTGGTTCTTTTTTACGGGTAAAAATCGGCTACGTGGAACCACGCAAGCCTTTGAATTTTCAAAAAGTGATATAGCTGAACCCATAGCAGTTTCCAGCTGATAAACAGGCACTTCTGCTACCTTTTTTTCGTTTAATATCAATGGCAACGGAAGCACATCTTTGTTGGTTTCGAGCAATTTTTGCAGAGATTTTAGGTTTACCCAAAGGTTATTGGTGTTAAAATATTTATACACCTCGATATCTTGGAACTCCTCCACCTCATTTTCAGGGCATTGTGCCACTTCCCGCAGGGTCAAGCGATCGCCTATAGCTGCCAAATGACCGCCCTTTTTATCGTTTTCTGTCCTATCACACACTTCCATCACAAACTCGATACCTTCTGCCACCATTTTGTTTAGTATTCCGGTGTCCACAGTGGCGCCCAAATTGTCACTATTCGAGATAAAGACATACTCGATGCCCCTGTCCAAAAGGCTTTGTAATATGCCTGTGCTTTGCAGCACTCCGTAAATATCTCCATGACCGGGCGGATTCCAGTTCTGTGTCTCGTCCTCATTTTGCAGAGGCGACAGGCTGTCTTTGCGCACCTTTAAAAACCTGTTTTGGATAAATTCAAGGGGTAGCCCTGCCAGCTCCAAGCTTTGATATTTCTGCAGAAATTCCAATGTATCAGACGAGGTGACAAAGCTATTCATAAAGAGCAATGGCAAGTCTATCTGGCAAGTTTCCCGTAGCAAGAGCGTCTGCTGGGCTATGATATCCAAAAAGGTGTAGCCGTCTTTCACTGTCAAAAGCGATTTCGCCTTGGAAAGCCCCATCGAGGTGCCCAGCCCACCGTTTAGCTTGATGATAGCCAGCTTCCGCAGGTTTACAGTATCCCCACCTGTCAGACTATCATGATAGATCAATTGATTGCTATTCGGCGTGCTAATCTGCGCCTTCGATAGCTTCCCCTTCTCACCCTTTTCCAGCTGCTGATAGTAGTATTCGAACACCTTGATACTGCTGCTGTGAATACCTTCTGCCTGCATAATATCGACAAACTTTTTTATCTCACTCATAAAACAACCTTAAATAAATTAGAAATTAGAAATAAGGTGCACTTCGTGCAGTTGAGGAGCTTCGCTCGTTGAGGACAAGCAAGCTTGTCGTTGAAAGCACTTCGTGCAGTTGAGGATGCTTCACGTCGTTGAGAGTTGGGATAAACACATCCTTCGCATCGTGCGTAGCACACCACTATTAGTAACTCACAACGAAGTTGTGTTGTCACTTGTAATTAGTAACTCCAACGAAGTTGGACTAGCACACTACATTTCTAATTTCTAATTTCTAATCTCTTCCCCTCCACTTTCACCCTCATACTCTCTTTGTATGCTAAAAGCTTTTCTTGCAGGTCTTTGCAGCCTGCCGACAGTATTTGAGCAGCTAAAATCCCCGCATTTTTCGCCCCGTTTAAGGCTACTGTTGCCACAGGTATCCCTGCTGGCATCTGCAAGATAGATAGCACAGAATCCCAGCCGTCGAGTGAATTTGCAGACTTTATGGGGACACCTATTACAGGCAGAGGTGTCATAGCTGCTATTACGCCCGGCAGATGAGCAGCGCCACCAGCCCCGGCTATGATCACTTTTATCCCTCTTTTATGGGCATTTTTGGCAAAATCTATTGCCTTGTCGGGAGTGCGATGAGCAGACACTATATCCATCTCATATTTTATCTCAAATTCCTCTAAAATAGAGGCTGTTTCACGCATGATAGGCAGATCGGAATCCGAGCCCATCACGATACTGACCACTGTCTCACTCATTTTTTATCCTCTGCTTCATCAGCATTACGCAGCATGGTGTGATATCCACTCAAGGCTTTATAAACAGCTTCGGGAGTTTTCGCGTGCGTCAGTAAATTTTTATTCTCGGCTGACATCAAAAATTTGGACAAGAAAGACAGGGAAAATAAATGTTGCTTGTCGTTGTGCAGGAGCAGCATAAAGAACAGGTTAACCGGTTGGTCGTCTATCGCGTCAAATTCTATCGGCTCGGTGCTACGCCCAAAAAGTATGGTCGGAACTTTGATTTTGGTGGGGTGCATGTGCCGTGGGTGGAGCAGCGCAACGCCGTTCCCCACAGCGGTCGAAACTAAATCTTCGCGGGCTATCACTACTTCATAGAGCCAGCGGTGGTCTTTTACTATCTTTAGATCGCGAGCTTTTTTACTGATGGTGGCTATCGCCTCATATTTGTTGTCAGCTGTAAAATCGAGGACGATATTCTCCACCTTGAAATAATCTTGAAAATGACAGACCACTCGGCGCATAGCCAAATCCTCTGCCTCTTTATGATCCAAAGATGCAAGCCAAGAATCTACACCCGCCTTTTCTATGCGGGCATTTTTCCCAACCCCTACCTTCTTTAATACCCCCGAATTTACCAGCTCGTTTACGACTTTATCTGTTACCTTCAAATACTGGGCAACCTCCGATATAGTCATCATACTATTCGCTTCTAACATCAAATACTCCTTTCGCAGACCTCAAATTTTCCTATCACCTAAAAGATACGCTAATATCCGCGTCATTATTCACAAAAACGAACACCTTCGCTCTCGTATAGGCAATAGTATTTTTATTATTTTTACAAATACCAAAAAATTTTTAGCGCCTATTTGTGTCAAGTTTTTTTTATTATTCCCCTTCATATCGTAGGGAACAGCCTAAGGTGAAAGATGTGTTTATCTCAACCTTATTTATAATTTATAATTTGTTTTAAGTCTGCTTCGCAGAATGTGAAAGATGTGTTTATCTCAACCTTAAACGACGCGCAGCGTCCTCAACGACAAACGAAGTTTGTCCTCAACGCACGCTTGCGTGCCTCAACGAGCGAAGCTCCTCAACGCACGAAGTGCACCACATTTCTAATTTAAAAAAAGGACGCAGATTGTAGTCTGCGTCCTTTAGGAGGTGTCTATGAAAAACGTGTAGACACTATTTATTGATCGATAGATAAGACTATCATTTCGACTCTTCTGTTTCTTTGCATACCTTCTTCGGTGTCGTTATCTGCCAGCGGTCTGCTAAAGCCATAGGCTCCTGTCTGCATTCTGTTTCTATTTATGCCTCTGCGAACTAGTTCATTTCGCACAGAATCAGCTCTGCGTTGTGACAGACCCATATTGTAGGCTTCTGACCCGCGGATATCTGTGTGACCTGCTATCTCGACTTTCATAGTCGGGTTTTCGTTTAGCATATTATACATTTTCACCACTTCTGGCATAGTGTCTGTTCGTATGTCAGATTTATCATAGTCAAATTCGACCACGAAGGCATACGCTTGCCCTTTTGCATACACAGTAAGGACAAAGTCTCTGGTTTGATAAGATTCGCCTTCTATTAGGTTCCAGCGACCTTTTAGGGCTACATAGCCTTGTTCTTGGATATCGAAGTCGATATAGCGTATATTTGGTACTTCCATGATGTAGTGACCGTCATCGTTTGTTTTGCTGCCTCTTTTTACTGTCTCGCCTTCGTTTACGTAGGTCCAGTTTATAGTGGTGTGGACAGGGTCATCGTATTGGTCATAGACGCGACCAGCGAGGCGCAGGACGTTTTTACGGTGGACGGGTATGATGATTTCTGTATCGCGCTGCACTATATCCTCTTCGCCTTCTACAAAGAAGTATCTTTCGTCATCGATGTAGTAGGTTACTTTCTTTGTAGGTGAAAGCAGGAAGCGAAATTCGCCATTTTCGTCAGTTTTGGTAAAGAAGTCATGATTTCCGTCGCTCCAGTTTACAGTGGTTTGGACTCTTTCGTTTGTTTCGTCATGGACATAGCCGTGCACCAATCTGTAGCCGAGCTTTTCCAGGTCGATACCCAGTATATTTTCCATATTTAGATAGGCAAATCTATTGCTAGAGTAATACGCTGTCAAAGAGTTTTCCGCTAGTGAAAAGCCTCTGTCATCATTTGAGCTGTTTATGATGGGTCCCAGATTTATCGGGGTGCCCCATTCGGTCCAGCTAGCGCCAGTTCTTTTGCTTACAAACAGGTCAAATCCGCCGAAGCCGGGGTGAGTATCGCTAGCAAAGAACAGCAGATGTCCGCCGGGAGCTAGGAAAGGAGTTATCTCGTTTCCGCTGGTGTTTATGGTGCTACCCAGAGAGACTGGTGTGCTCCAAGTGCCGAAGCTATACTCAGACACATAGAGGTCATAGCTCTTGTGGTCGCCACCGCGCGTGCTAGCAAAGACCATAGTATTACCGCTGGATACAGACGGGTTTATATCATTGAAGTTGCTAGACAATGCGTCTACTTTTTGCGGGCTTCCGAATTTTTTCCCAAGGTTGTAGGCTATATAAATACTGTTGTTATAAGCTTTTTTCTTATTTCCGTATTGACCAGCAATATACAGGTTTCCGTCTTTGTCAAACGAGCCAGCTGTTTCGTTTCTATCTGTCGCAAGTTCCTTGATCTCCATAGGTTCTGTCCAGCTACCGTCTACCAGAGCGGAATAGAATATATTCTCGCCTTTGTAGGGGCTTCGCCGGTCTGACCCAAAGACCATAAAGTCGCCTTCTGCATTTACAAAAGGCAGATATTCGCTGTGGATAGAGTTTAATCTACCGGGCAGGTCGAGTATCACGCCTTGTATAGCAAAATCTGTTGCGTCGGCTATGGTGGCATAAAGTTCGCCTGTAAGCGGCACGCCTTCTCCACCTTCGCTGCGGTAATCATTTAAAGTCGCCAGAGCTTCTTCATAATCACCGGTCGCTATCTGTAATTTAGCTAAGAGTAGCAGATAATCTGTGTGATTATGATACTCTTGGTCCACTCTTTTCATGCTGTTCATCGCCTGTGTGTAATTACCTATTTTATAGTAATTCTCTGCATCGAGAAAGCTACGATCCTCTCTAGCAGATGCAAACAAGCTCACAAAAAGCACTAAAATCATGAACAATGAAATAATATATTTCATGCTAACCCTCCGTTATTTTTTTAAAATTATAAATTATAAATTATAAATTATAAATAAGGCGCACTTCGTGCAAAACAAATTATAAATTATAAATACTGTGTGCTTCGCACAATATAGATTATAACCACCCCGTCCGCTGGCGCGTCCACCCCTCCAATTTGGAGGGGAATTAATACCCGTCCGCTACAACCCTTTGCCGTCATTCTGAACGAAACGGCAGAATCCAGAATATTCTTCATCTGTCGGAATGACACCGCATTTATAATTTATAATTTATAATTTATAATTTACTATTGAGTGTCTTTATTATCTTAGTAAGCATTTTACCCAGCTCGACACTATCCTTATATATACTGTTAAACTCTACTTCAGTTAGATAACCTGTTTCAAACAGCAATTCTAACCAGTAGTCTGTCTCTTGTGCTTCCTTTAGAGAAATATTCAGTTTTTGTCTAAATTCTGCAGGGCTGATACTAGCATGAGCTTCACGAACATTGGCACCAATACTAGTTCCACTTCGGAGTAGCTGTTTACTAAGAACATATTCCTGTTTCTCATCTTTTAGATATTGGTATAGTCGAATAATTCTGATGGCAAACTTTTTGCTCTTTTCCAAAATCGCATTGTTCTTTGTAGACATCTTATACTTCTCCAAAACCACTCTATTTATAATTTATAATTTATAATTTGACTAAGTCCGTCCGCAGGACACCAAGCTATTTATAATTTATAATTTATAATTTCTAATTTAAAATAAAATCTGGGGGAGGCTTCGCCTCCCCCAATATTTTATTTTAGAACCTGAGCGTCAAGCTCATCAGGTGGTGGTCTTGTCCATCCAGAGTATCTTCGCTTTTCTTGTCAGTCAGCTGATAAGCATAGTTCACTTCGAACATGCTGTATCGTAAGCCGAAGCCAGCTGCGAATTTACCGTCATTTAGACCAGCGCGGATACCTGCTTGAGTGCGGGCAAAGATGTCGCTCCAGGTGCTGTTTTCACGCACGCGGATGCCTGTGATGCTAGATCCCATATTGTCATCTTGTCCCACTCCGAGCCAGTATTCTGCACCGAGGTTTAGAGAAGTGTCTTTGAAGTCGTTAGTGCCGACCATGTCAGCAGCTACAACCAATCCTGGCACTGGGAACACAGCTATACCAGGTATCAGTTTACGAGGCATTTCTAGCCCGTCTCCGTCTACATCGCTAGCAAGCTCGCGAGCTACGAAACCGAGGTTGAAATAGCGGTTCATGTGCCATACAGCACCGAGGTCCAGTCCGAAGCCGGTAGTCTTGTCATCGTCTATATTTGACATATAGAGTTTTGGTGTGATACCGACATTGAAGTTGCTTATTTTCAGAGCATAAGACAGGTTTATGTTATTTGCACTGCTGTCGAAATCGCCTCTGGGGTTACCTTCGGGGTCGAATCCTCTGATCTTGTCTGTGCCTGCATATTTCCAGCTGAGAGCCAGATAGCCGAGTGGTAGCTCGAAGCCGCCGGCAGCAGAGAAGTAGCTTCTATCATATTCCATATTTGCTCTGTAAGAAAAGTTGAATTCGTGTCTCTTTACGTCAGCCAGAGTGGCAGGGTTCAAGAAGGTAGCTGCTACATTATCGAGAAATCCAACGCCGACTCCTCCCATACCTGCGGTACGAGCGTCTAAACCGAGCTCAAAGTTCGCATCTGCAAAGTTGTTTTCAGTAGCGAACATTACGGTGATTCCGAGCATTATTACTAATGCCAGAACTATTTTTTTTATTGTTGTCATGTTTCCTCCGATCAACCCACCTCCCCCCTGCTTTCGCAGGGGAGATTTAGGTATGATTTATTCTTAGTTAATGATAGCTATTTTCACTACCGATTCAACCATCTTAGCCTTATTGCTAATCGTTACTCTTGCGAAGTAAGTTCCTCTTGCTGCGCGCACGCCTTTATCTGTCTTGCCGTCCCAGCTGAGCTGACCAGCATCCAGATCGCGAACTATACGACCTGCGAAGTCAAATATTCTGATCTTCACTATGTCGTCTTTTTGAGCACCGAGGTAGTTCAAGCTAA
>Ga0082212_10010447_pt1 | contig 11871 bp, 13 predicted proteins | sample TergutNt197P3_FD_71548 | JGI IMG/M metagenome (GOLD analysis project Ga0082212, IMG submission 71548) | Neocapritermes taracua P3 segment gut microbial communities from Petit-Saut dam, French Guiana - Nt197 P3 | ecosystem: Host-associated > Arthropoda: Insects > Digestive system > Gut ... | reverse complement strand
TGAAAGCGGCGTGCCGAGGGCGTCACGCCCTGCTCCTGTGCATTGCGAGTAAAAAATTACTTGCGTTTTGCCGGATACTCTGATAAAATAGCTCCAGAGAACAAAATAGTGGCAGCCGAGGGAGTGGCTGAAACACCCCCACGGCCTATGCAGGATGAGTAACGCATCCCACACAACAGCGTTTAGACTGCGCCATACCCTATTATAAACCGTTTCCCCCGTTGGGGCAAGGGGTATATTGTGCTTGACGATACGCGGCGTTGGGAGAATCTCCCTGCGCCGCTTTTTGTTCTCGGCCAAGACGCTCACGGGGGGCTGAAAAACGCCCTCCGGGGGGCGGTTTTGCCGGGAATCACATTTTTACTATTTGAGGAGATGTACCCTATGAAGAAGAAAATTTTATTTCTCACGCTGGCGCTCACGTTGATAATTGCGCTCACCATGACCGCCTGCGGCGGCGGGAATGGTGTCGGGAATACGCCAAGCGGCGACAACAGCACGCCCACGCCAACACCCTCACCGACGCAAAACGAAGACCCTTCTCCGCCACCCTCTGGTTTGGATGAAACCCCTGTAAGCGATTTTGAGTATAAATATGACGCCGGGTTGGGCGGGATTGTGATAACGAAATATACGGGGACTTCCATTCGGGTGCGTATACCTGAGAAGATAGAGGGCGAGCCGATAACAGGCATAAGCGCTTTTAGCAATAGCGGTATTATGGAGGTTCATATTCCTGACAGCGTGACGAGTATCAGTGGGTTCGACAATTGCACAGGGCTGACGAGCATTACGATACCAGACGGCGTGACGTATATCAGCGGGTTTCAAAACTGTAAAGGTCTGACAAACATTACGATACCAGACGGTGTAACGGAAATCGGTTATTATGCGTTTTATGGTTGCGCAGGGCTGACGAACATTACGATACCAAACAGCGTGACGAGTATTGGTTATAGTGCGTTTCTCTATTGCTGGGGGCTGACAAGCATTACGATACCCGACAGTGTGACGAGTATCAGCGGCAATGCGTTCTATTGTTGTCGCGTAGAGTTGACGGTAACCTACAAAGGCATAACATATACTTATATTACAACGAAGCATGAGCCTGTTTTGCAGAAAGAACTTTTCGACGCCATAAACGGAAAATAATCACACCCAACTACCCCACCAAATCCCACAACCTCAACATAGTAATAATCCCCTGCTCCCGCGTAAACACATCCTTGGGCAGAAAGTTGTTGCCGACCGCGCCTGTCATTATGCCGACGGCTTGCGCCGCGCCGATGGCGTCGGCGGCCCACGGGGAGAAGCTGTCTCTGTCGGCGGAGGCCGACGCTTGTTTGGGGAGCGGTTTGCCCAGAGAGGCCGCCAGGTTGACGATCAGAACCGCCGCTTCCTCGCGGGTGAGCGCGCCGCCGGGGTTGAATTTGCCGCCCGAGCCGTTCACCACGCCGAGGGCGGCCATTTTTTCAACATTTACGTCGTTTGTATCGCTGAACGCCTTGCGCCCGGTTATCTCCCTGCCCGTCACAAGCTCATGCAGAACCACGGCCAGCGCGCAGAACTCGGCGCGCGTGACGGGCTGCGTGTAATTCGACCGCAACGCTTGCGGCACTAATTCGGCGGCCAGCGCCGCGTTCACCTGCGCCTCGGCCCACGGCGACGGTTCTGCGCCGGGCGGCGGCGGTATCATGTCCTCCGCGTAGTCCACATACCTGTGATGGCCCGAAAATGTGTACAGCGTGGGGTCGAAATACAGGCGTTTCATGCCGTCTTGCGTGCTTTTTCCGTCTTGGAGCTTGTTGCCGCTGTCCCATGTGGTATCCAAGATGATCCAGCGGCCGTCGGCATACGCCTCATTCCACACATGCCGCCCGCCGTCCGCGTAGCCCGAAACGCGCTTGGCGGGGATACCCGACGCCCGCAGCAACGCCGCCGTGAGCGAGGCGTACCCCTCACTCACGCTTTTTTTGCTTTTCAGCACGCCGACGGCGGACGTGTCCCCGTATGGCGAGCGTCCGTGGTAGGCGTCGAGGTCATGCCAGATGTTTTCGCAGACCCAGTCGTGGACGGCCTTGATTTTCGTGTAATCGCTGTTTTTACCCGCCGTTATGTCCTTTGCCAGCGCGGAAACGCCGCCGTCGCCGCTCTGTATGTCCTCCGACGGCATCAGGTAATGGTCGAGCGCGGCCCTGTCGGAGCGTTTCGCGCCATAGATGGCCGCGTTGCCCTGATAGTTGGGCGGCGGCACGAATTCAGCCGCGCCGCCCGTGACTTTTATCTTGACCATGTCGCCGTAGATATATCCCCTGTAGGTCGATATTTTACCGTTCACGGGCGCGGCCGCGCTGTAAAGCTGGACATAATACGCGCCGTCGGTCACGCTCTTTAAGCTGTACGCCGCCGTGTCGCCCGAATCGCGCGTTGTGAACGCGTAGGCGGTGTTTTGGCCTTTCTCATTGAGTAAAAAAACACTCAAGTAGTTGAATTTCTCACTTTTGGGAAGATCGTAAAAGACCAGCCGCCCGTCCTCGGCGCAGACACGGAACGTGTCGCCGGGGTCGTTTGAGAAGCGAAAAACAGACGCCGCGGTTTCCGCCGTCTGCCCAAACGGCACGGACGCCGCCAAGAACACAAGGCATAACGACACGGCAATCAGCTTTTTCGCTTTCATGTTTCTACCCCTCTAAGTTATTCCAAACGCTCTGCACGTCGTCGTTGTCCTCCAGCAGTTCGAGCAGTTTTTCCATCTTCTTTATGTCCTCGGGGTCGCTCAACGCCACGCGGTTTTGGGGAATCATCTCGATTTCCGCGCTCAGGAAGGCGTACCCGCGTTTCTCCAGCGCGTCGCGCACCTCGCCGAAACGCTCGGGCGTCGCGGTTATCTCGAAAACGCCGTCGGCGGCTGAAAAGTCGTCCGCGCCGCAGTCGAGCGCGGCTTCGAGGGTTTCGTCCTCATCGCGCCCCTCGGCGTCCACGATCAGGATGCCTTTTTTGTCGAATGACCACGACACGCAGCCCGCCGCGCCCATGTTGCCGCCGTATTTGTCGAAGTAATGGCGCATGTCCGACGCCGTGCGGTTGCGGTTGTCGGTCATGGTTTCGACGATCACGGCCACGCCGGACGGCCCGTAACCTTCGTATGTGATGCGCTCGTAGTTCTCGCCGCCCGCCGCGCCCGCCGCGCGCTCAATGACGCGCTTGATGTTGTCCATCGGAACGTTGCCCGCGCGGGCCTTGGCCACGGCGTCGCGCAGACGCGAGTTGCTGTTGACGTCCGCGCCGCCGCCCTCCCTGACGGCCACGATGATCTCGCGGCTCAGTTTGGTGAACAGCTTGGCCCTCTGCGCGTCGGTCTTGCCCTTTTTATGCAAGATATTCTTCCATTTTGAATGACCCGCCATGAACGGTTCGCCTCCTATCAATTATATAGCGACCTTATAATAGCGTCCCTGTATACATTTCCCTCTGGTAAGTTCAACGCTGAAAAGGCTTCTTGTATCTTGTAAACCGTGGTACAGTGTTCTTCCATTATATCAAGCGGACGTATTGAACCGTCGATGATCTCCGTTTCGGTGTAGTCGTAGGAAACAAAATGAATCGAAGCGGGTTGGGCGGGGAATCTTGGTAAGCATTCTCTCCCTCCAAGCCGTCTTAACACACGCTCGTAAATCGGATGTGGGCAAACGAAGTATAGTCCTGTCCGACAAAGCTCCTCACGTTGGAGGACTTGTCCCTTGTAGATGATCTGCGGAATGATCCGTTTGGATACATTCTCCCAGTTGAACCCGACCGTATCACTTAAAACTTCACGGCGAGACAACAAGCCATCTCTCGCGGTTCTGTAGTTGCCAGTGGTATCAATGGTCTGCACTTCAACGGCTGTAAACTCAGCGAGTTCACCCGCTCCATCCAGACGTGCCAAGACCCAATCAACGAAGTAGGAACCTGTACCTTCTCTCTGCGGAAGCCGGAGTTCTCCACCCCAGCCTTGTCCGAAAACTGCTACCGCACCGTTTTCTTCCCTCGCTTTCTCAACGGCGGCACGTCCCGCGTACAGATTTAATTGTTGACGGAAAGCATCACCGGAGATTGTCTTTAACATCTTATATTCATCAGCGTACAACCGATTAGGACAGCATATTACACTCGGCGATCCGTCAGTCTTTTGTCTGATAGCACAGACCCCGGAAACGGCTCGGTCACGCGATAATATCTTTGTGCATTGACTTCCTAAGAACGGACATATCCCGCTTGCTGCCGTTCGCAACGCTGTTTCAGAATTATCCTCAGCGCGGTATCCAAAGAACTCAGAAATGTAACCAGCCATTATACTCCCTCCGTTAGAACAGATTTGATAGCCAAGCCGATTGCACTTGCCAACAACGGAGGAACTGCGTTTCCGACCTGTGCGAATTGCTGTGCTTGTGTCCCGGTAAAGATAAAGTGATCTGCGAACGATTGAATCCGCGCCGCTTCTCGAACAGTAAACACCCTGTCTTGATCGTAGTGGAAGTACGATCCCCAATGTGGGTCACACTTTGTTAGGATAGTGGAAGCCAGCCCGTTTGGGTCAACTCTGCCGTATCGTTTAGTGTGATCAGATTTTCTGGCTCGTTGCATACCCTTTGGCAACAAATCATCCGGTATGTCCGTCCAGTTTCCCCCCGGCTTTATGTATTTTAACCGTCGCAGGTTTACTTCCGATAACCTCGGGGCCTCATGGTTAATCACACCTGTCGAACCCGTCCGGGCTCTTCTTTGGTAGTCGCAACTTGGGCCGTTTGGGTACTGCTTTATCTTTTCCCCCTGCTCCCCGTTGGTCAGCGTAGGAAGGTCATCAATAGCTTGGCTAACGGTGACAAAATTAGCATCTGTTTCAGGCGTCGGCATCTTCAGAAGAGATTGACCATCGAATGTCGCAGTAAAATTAGGACGGATGGGAGCATGGTATACGGGTTCCGGGAATACTGATGAAGGTACATTCTTCCCACGAAAACCAATTATAACAGTTCTCCACCTCATCTGCGGAACACCGTAATAAGCCGCTCCCAAAATACGGACATCAGCTCCATATCCTAACTTTGCCAACGAATCAAGGATTGCGTGAAGCGTTGCACCATCCTCAAATGATACCAGACCGGGGACATTCTCAATCAAGACTGTCCGCGGAGCAAAGGCATCTACGAAACGAAGAAAGTCTTTGAACAAGTGGTTGCGCTCGTCAAGTGTGCTTCTAATCGGAGCGTTTATAGAAAAGCCTTGACATGGAGGCCCCCCGGCAATCAGGTCAAGTTCCTCCCGTTCCAATCCCAAATCTATTCTAATCTGTTCAGGGTCAAGGCTTCTAATGTCAGCCGTTACGACCGTCGTGCCGGGGTGATTCCGTTGATAAGTCTGAGCATATTCGGGAACAACCTCGTTGGAAAACAAACCATGAAATCCGGCTTCAGTCAATCCTTCGGACAGGCCGCCAGCTCCGGCGAAAAGATCAATGAACTTCAAGTCATGCACAGACATATGGCAGCCCTCCTATCCCCCTACGGTACGTATTCAAACTCCAGACCGTACATCCTCACGGTGTCGCCCTCCTGTACGCCGCGCGCCTCGAGCAGGTCGAAGACCCCGGCGCGGCGCAGGGTGCGGTCGAAAAAACGCATGGACTCGTGGTCGTCGAAGCGCACGTCTCGCATGACGCGCTCCAACCACGCGCCTTCCACGGCCCACACGGCGTCGTCGCCGCGGCTGACCGTGAAGTCGCGCTCCTTGGGCGCGGCGTGCGCCTCGGGCGCCAATTCCGGGCTGAACACGGTCACTGGCGGCAATGCGTCCAGCATGGCCGCCACCGCCCCGATCAGCTTATCAACGCCCTGGCGCGTGGCCGCCGACACGGACAGCACGGCGCGCGGCGCGCAATATTTTTCAAGTGTTTCCAAGACGCCGCCGTCCGGCCAGATGTCGCTCTTGTTGGCCACCACGATCTGCGGCCTGGACGCCAGCTCCGGCGAATAACGCTCCAGTTCCTCGTTGATGGCGTCGTAACCGGCCAGCGGGTCGCGGCCCTCGATGCCCGATGCGTCGATCACGTGCAGCAGCAGGCGGCAGCGGTCCACGTGGCGCAGGAACTCATGCCCCAGCCCCGCGCCCTCGGACGCGCCCTCGATCAGCCCGGGGATGTCCGCCGCCACGAACGAGCGGTCGCCGTCCGCGCGCACCATGCCCAGATTGGGCGACAACGTGGTGAAATGATAGTCCGCCACCTTGGGTCTGGCGGCTGAAATAACCGACAGCAACGAACTTTTCCCGGCATTGGGAAACCCGATCAGCCCCACGTCGGCCAGTAGTTTCAGTTCCAGCGCGGCCTTGACGGTCTTTCCCTCCTGCCCGGATTTGGCGAAGCGCGGCGCTTGGCGGGTGGGCGTGGCAAAACGGCGGTTGCCCCAACCCCCGCGCCCGCCGTGCAGCAGCAGGAACGGCTCGGGCCCCGACGCATCGTGCAATAACCGCCCCGTATCGGCGTCCTTGATCAGCGTGCCGCGCGGCACTTTTATGGTCAGATCCTGGCCGTCCTTGCCGGTACGGCTGCGCGGGCCGCCGCCGTCGCCGTTCTGGGCGGCGTATTTGCGCTTGTACCGGAAGTCCATCAACGTGGACAGGTTGTAGTCGGCCTGAATATACACATGGCCGCCGCGCCCGCCGTCGCCGCCGTCCGGGCCGCCCGCCGGGACATACTTCTCCCGGTGGAACGACACCGCCCCGTCGCCGCCGCGTCCCGACGCCAACACAATTTCCGCCACGTCAATAAACATAAGCAAACCTCTATAAAAAAGGTGACAACCGGCCGCCTACCGCTTTCAACGAGGCAGACAAGCCCGTTCTCACCCCAGTATCTGGATCGCTTCGCAGTACATTGCCCTGCGGGCAAGTACCGCTCGCAATGACGAAATAATTGTCAATTGTCAACTGTCAATTATCAATTATCTAATCGACACTTGTTTGCGGTCGCGGCCCTTGCGCTCGAAGCGCACGCAACCGTCACTCAGCGCGAAGAGCGTGTCGTCGCTGCCGCGCCCCACGTTGACGCCGGGGTGTATCTTGGTGCCGCGCTGACGCACCAAAATGGTGCCCGCCAGGACCGCCTGGCCGTCGGCGCGCTTGGGGCCAAGCCTCTTGGACATGGATTCGCGCCCGTTGCGCGACGAGCCGACGCCCTTCTTGTGGGCGAAAAATTGCAATCCTATATGAAGCATAGGTCATCATCCCTTCTATATGATCCGAATGTTTTCGGGGTATTCCCGCGCCAACTGTTCCATGTAAAGCGCGAACCCTCTCAAAATGTCCTGAACGCCGCCGGTGCGCGCCTGAGCGCCTGATAATTTGATCACGGCCCGCGCGTCCGTGGCCGAGGCTTCCGCGCCCAAGCCCATGGAATCGTTCAAGACACACTCCGCCAGCCTGACCGCGCTTGTCACCGCCGCGCACACGACGTCGGAACCCTCTTCCGCGTACCCCGAGTGGCCCGAGACCTCGACGCCCGAGATCAAATCACCGTCGCGGCGCAGATTTACGCCGATCACTTCCCGGTCAGCGATATGGCTTCGATCTGTATCTTGGTGTATGGCTGGCGGTGGCCGCTCAACACACGATAGTTCTTCTTGGCCTTGTACTTGAACACCTTGATTTTCCTGTTTTTACCGTTTTTGAGAACCTTGCCGCTGACCTCAACGCCCTTGACGGGGCTGCCGGTCTTGATCTTATCCTGCCCGAAAACGGCCAGGACGTCGGTGAAGATAATGGTTTCGCCCTCGGTTTTTTCGAGTTTTTCGACAAAGATCACGTCGCCCTGTGAGACGCGGTACTGTTTACCGCCGGTCTGGATGATCGCGTGTTCGATCGCAGTGGACACAATGTCACCTCATAACGCGCCTATGGCGCGGAGTCTCGCTCCGCCGGGCGGCGGTAACGCGCTTGCCCCGGTCACACCGGGCCCGGAATTCAGAAGCGGCTATGATATATTACTATATCCGGGACAATTTGTCAAGTGTTGGTTTCGCGTGGCAGTGGACACACAGCGTTGTTATAGGAAATCAACCAAGCCAAGCGGGCAATCGCGGAACTTGTGAAGGCGTTTATTTGGCGCGGATGATCTGTGTACAATGGGGATGCGATGCTTTGCTTTATAGGCGCCGAATTTATTGTAAGCATCGACAAAAACGGATACAATAGCAATTAGCGTTTCGAGACTGCGAGAGAAACATCGTACCCGACGAGCCAAAACCGGAAGATAGTGCCGCAAATCAGCATTGATTCCCTCGACCGTAAAGGTGTCATTTTTATTGTGAACATTACGCACATGACGACCTGGATATACTACATCGACATAGCCCAAGTATCCATCCGTACAGTATTTCAACGCCGGCGGCGCGGAATCGACAATACCCTGAATACGCATGGGCGATTTATCATATGCAACCGCGAACCCTACGATTTGACGCGGTTCACGGCTCACCATCGTAATTAGATAGACATTTTCGCGGGTTTCTCCCTTACCCTTTTGTCCAATGAACCAGTACAGCTCATCCAACTCAAAAACGTCGAACGTATGTTCATTTGTCCATACCTGATCCGTTTTTTTTAATCCAGTTGTAGACATTCGCCTTGCTCATGCCGAATAATACGCCGACTTGCCGTCCGCTCACGCCTGTATAATAAGTCTTCATGGCACTGTCGCGTATCTCCTGAGTATACGCCTTTGTTTTCGGTTCAAGTGTGTACATCCTTTGGCATTCCTTACACTTGCACCGTTGCGTGCCTGACCTATTACGCCCATGATTCACCTGATTTTCAGTACTTCCGCAATTGGGGCAGGTACGTCCCTCAATTATTTTTGTTGTTCTCATGTTTTCATTGTATCATAATATACGCTATTTGTCCACTCCTGCGTTTGGGTAATATGAGAAACTGCCTGCCGAAGCAGACAGCCGAGGAGTTGTTGTAACTCCCGCTCTCCCTACCGCCCTTTGCGGAGATCGTCAACCGTCCGTTGTTCAACGCACAGGCCGCTGAACACGCGGTCGCCGCCTTGACCCATCGGGCATTGCGCTTGGATGCCAACTTTGACGGCGCCGTCCGCGGGCAGGGTACACAGCCTGACCATATCATACCGAACGCCGTCTATCGAATAATGGACGGCGAAATTATTGCCAACTCTGGCCACTTGCAGCCAAACCTCGTCCGCGTCTATGTTACAGCCGTTCGCGTCGTCGGAGACCCGGTTGGTAACCACGCTGACCACGGCCTTGGTTCCGAAGTCGGATTGCTCGAACGCCGCCTTGAGCCACGTGTTCCCGTCCCGCATGACCATGATACAGGCCGCGTCGTAGGTTGATTTGAAATTCGGCCTCACCTTGACCCGGATCACGAAGTCGCCCGTGACGTCGGTGTAAAAGAACGGAGCGTTGCCCTGCGGCTTGGACAGCGCTCCGTTTTGGGGCACCGGGTCGTTGAAATAGTCGCTTCCGGGCGGCGCGAAAATGGTAACGGTATCGCCGCCGGTTGTCATTTTGCTCTCGTTGAGCCATTTGAATGAGCTGATGTCCATAGGTGCGGCCTCCTTTTGTTGGGGCTGTTCGCCCCTTGTGCCCTCGAATTTCTCTTTTTTGCTCTTCCTTTGTCGATAATGCTTATTTTGTACGAACTATATATTCTTCCATTGCTTTTAATCTGTCCGCTCTGTTGCGTTTGGTTTCAAGAGCATACCGGGTTTGAAAAGGCTCGATATACAAGTTAAAACCATTATACATTACTTTATCGTAGCAGTGATTTTCGATGTTCATTTTTTCAGATGCTGCAATATCAACGATCGCCCCGTCAACACATAAACGACCAAAGTACCGCACGAGCCATGTGTCTTTGTTATCTACAAACGGTTCTACAATGTTGTCGGGGAAAACGTCTTTTACTTTGTAAAAATCTTTTGTATGAACAATTATATCTATGTCATTTGGTTTTATATCAATACCGCGCACAATCTCGCAGGAACTTCCGAAAATGTACCATTCAATTCCATTTCCTAAAAATTTCTGAGCAAGAGTCAATAAGACTCTTTTCCAGTCGAATATCCCCTCAAACATAGATTGACCCAAGCGGGCAAAATTACTTTTTATACGCTCTTTTTCTTCAATATTCTTATACCATGATTTATCCGCGCCACTCTCCATTGGATATGTTTTTATGAATTTATTCCCTAACTTTTCAAACCATGCGTGCAAAATAATATCCTCATGTTCAACACCTGCATTTTCAACGCACAGAATAAAATCATCATTGGCTTCATAACAATGGCATTTCATACGCTCACACCTTACAAAATTTCGGTTAGTAACCGCGTCCAGTTGCCGTGGGCCATTAACTCTATGTCGGAGGCGGGGACTCCGGCTTTGGACAGCGCGTCCCATAACTTGTATATGTCCGCGGCGCCCGTGATGCCCGAGGGCAGGACGTCGATGCCGTCAAAATCACTGCCCAGCCCGACGCACTCGCGGCCCCCGATGTTACGCAGGTGCATGAAATGCTTCACCACGTCGTCCGTATCGGCCTTGGCCGTGCCGTTCAGGAACACCGAACACAGGCACACGCCCATCACGCCGCCGCGCTCGGCCAGCGCGCGTATCTGCTGGTCGTTCAGGTTGCGGCGGTGTTCGCACAGGGCGGCGCAGCAGGCGTGCGACACCGCCGCCGGGCGTTTGATCATGTCGATCGCGCCCCAGAAACCGGCCGCCGATATGTGCGCCAGATCGACCGCCATGCCCAGCGTCTCCATCCGTTCGATCACCTCGCGGCCAAAGGCGGTCAGCCCCTGGTCGGGCGTCTCGCTGCCGCCCGACAGCGCGTTGGGGTGGTTCCACGTCAGGCCGACGGAACGCACGCCGCGCGCGTACAACTCGTCCATGCGCGACAAATCGTTCTCAAGCGCCTCGCCGCCCTCCACCGAGCGCAGAACGCCCCACGAACGGTTGCCGGCCAGCTCCTTGATACGCGCCGCGTTGGTCACGGTGGGCAGCCCGGCCTCCGCCTGCGCGGCGTCGAGCGTGTCAAGCAGTCCGGTCACCAGCTCGTAGGGACGCATACCGCGCAGGGGGAAGCACGCCATCCATTGCAGGCCGCCGCCCTCGGGCAGGCGGTCAAACGACAGGTGGTGCGGCGGCGGCGACTGCGCCATAGCCGGGTCGTGCATGTGTAAAACCGTGTCGCAATGCGCGTCTATGGTAAACAATCCATCACCCTCTATTGTCTCTTGGGGAGCGGCCTGGGCCGCGGGTCTTTGGCGGCCTCGGCGGCCATCTCGAAGGCCGTCTCCAACTGCCGGTCAATCAGTATTTCGATTTCGGAGAGTTCGTCTATGAGTTCGGCCAGCGTTTCGAGCGTCTTGACGTCCGCGTCGCCGGTAACGTCCAACCCGCAGTATTTTTGCAGGACTTTGAGCGACCAGCGCGTGGTCTCGTCGTACACCCCGGTCACCTCGCCCGGATAGATGCGCAGCGCGGCCAACCGCTCCTGCACGGCCTTGACGCGCGCCGAGACCGAGCCGAATTTTATGGCGCGGCTGCTGTCGAGTTTACGGAATTCGCTCACCGGGTACGGTATGTACTCCTGTTCCACCTCGACGTCGGGCGTGAAGCCCACCTCGTCGTAACCGGTGCCGTCCGGCAGCAGAATATCGTAGACCGTCACCACCGCCACGCCGCCTGTGATCGGCACATGGAACTGACAGCGGCCCTTGCCGTATGTCTTTTTGCCCACCAATTTGGCCATGCCGTGCATTTGCAGGCTGCCCGCCATCATTTCAGACGCGCTGCACGAATTTTC
>Ga0082212_10010446_pt1 | contig 11872 bp, 14 predicted proteins | sample TergutNt197P3_FD_71548 | JGI IMG/M metagenome (GOLD analysis project Ga0082212, IMG submission 71548) | Neocapritermes taracua P3 segment gut microbial communities from Petit-Saut dam, French Guiana - Nt197 P3 | ecosystem: Host-associated > Arthropoda: Insects > Digestive system > Gut ... | reverse complement strand
AAAATACATCCATTCTAGTTTCTTCGTATTATCAACCACATTCAAAAGTGTATGAAACATTTTTCTGTCAAGGGTAACTCCAAGTTTAGATGAAATTCTTGGCGGATTATCAGTTTTGTTGAAGTGGGCAAGGTATGTGGCACGTATGGAAGACGGGAGGAGTGCATACAGGATTTAGTGAGGAGACTTAAGGGAACGAGAGCACTTAGTAGACCGTGGCGTAGATGGGAAAATAATATTAACATGGATTTTAAAAAAATGTATGATGGGGCAGGGCCTGGATTGATCTGGCTCAGGACAGGACTGGTGACTCTTTTATGTGAACAAGGTCATATAATATCTGGTTTCATTAAATGCGGGGAATTTCTCGACTGGTCGAGGAACTGTTAGCTTCTCAAGAAAGACTCTGCTCTTTGGAGTCAGATAATTAGTTGCTTGCTTGCTTCGCTTTGCTTGCTCTGCTGTGCTTTGCCTTGCTTGCTTCGCTTGCTTTGCTTTGCTTGCTTATTTGCTTGCTGTGCTTGATTTGCTTGCTTGGCTTGCTTGCTTACTTGCTTAATCTGTTTGGATTTCGACGAAACATATCGATTACTAATCATACACTCTCCATTTTTCAAGTACTTCACTAAACATTGGAATGTAATGGGGCAGTGCATCATCTTTTGATTTGACGTCAAGAAATCCCATGATTCAATGTCGAGAGAAGTTTTGTGTAATATTTTTACTGAGTATGATATACCCATGTAAGTAGTTGGATTAATACAAATATATATTTGAATGAAAGCTATAATAAACTCCGATATGCAGACACTTGTCTGATAATTTTTTCTTAACAATGATCTGAAACAAGATGTTTTATTGTCATCGCTTTCAACTGTGCTTAAGAGAATGTCGTTAGGAAGGTCCAAGCAAACAGGACGGGTGGAAATGGACGGTGACACATCAGTTTCTGGTCTGTGCTGATAACGTTAAATTATTGGGCGATAACACACTAGTAAAAGAAAGACGCAGAACCTCTGTTAGTCCGTAGGTTGATATAGAAGTAAATGCTGAGAAAGCTGAAAATATGTTTCTTTCACGAACAGCATGCAGCACAAAAGCACATTACATAAACATACGTAATAAATCCTTTGAAAGGCACACCACTTACTGTGGGTTCTGTCTTTATTTCTGGAACTGTCGTTGGCTCTTGATCCTCTTCTCCTGTAACACTGAAGACCCTTTCAGCTTCTATACCAGTCACCTCATTTCCATCAACAGTAGATATTACACATGTATCGCTACAGGAACCACGTTCTCCTTTCTGTAAATCCATGCTGTTCTGTAAAAACACGACGCTAATCACACCTGTGCCCTCTCATGACATGAATCAGGGATCTATTAGAACCATTTTACTCAGCATCAAAATGATCACAACACAACTCAACATATTCCAATTATAGTGAATGGTGAAGTAATTGAAACAAAAAATAGCAAAGTAGAATTATTCAATACAGGTGATAAAGAAAGTACGCAGAATCCTATGAGTGAGTTGAGAATGGAATTGATTAATAAAAGAAATAGTTGTTTAGTAAACAAAAAACATAAAATAATCTATATAGGAGACAGTCACATCAGAGGATTCACAAATGTGGTACAGAACCTTGTAAGCAGTAACTTTGAAATTTACAGTGTTCTAAAGCCAGGATCAAGTTCAAGTCATTTACTTGAAACTGCAAGTCAATTGTGATGACATTTTAATAATTTGCAGTGGTACAAATGACCTAGCAATTAATTAACATAAATTGGCCTTCCAGAACATTTCAAACATGGTAACAAAAAATACTCACACCAATATTATTCTAGTAAACATCCCCTACAGATGTGACACAGCAAACACAAATACTGTCAATGAAGGTACTAAAAAATTCAATAAGAAACTAGAGAAATTTATTAAAGCATCTCCTCATGCTAGCTTTCTGAAAACCGATTAGAATAGGAAATTGTTTACTTCATAATAACAGATTGGGAAAACAATACTTGTGTCCTGAAATAGCTTCAATGGTGTACTCCTTATTTGAACAAAAAAAGCCTCTTGTCCTTTAAGTTTAGGCTGGAACAAACCTGATGGCTCTATATCTGAGGATAAATCACTCAACAGAGTTACTACTTGCAACAGAAAATTACCGGTAACAAGATCCAAAGATTTTTTATGGTAACTAACCTTGGGTTTAATAATGCTTGTAGAACCATGAATAATAACACCCGTGAGGACCATGATCAGTCTAACAAAAAACTGATATCAAATAAGCAAAATAAGCATACTTTTACAGTTTTCCATCAAAATATCTGTGGCTTACTTAACAAGAAAGAAGAATTACTTCATTCTTTAACAAGAAACTCCACGCAAATTATCTGTATAACAGAACATCACTTAATTGATGAAGAGTTGGAAGGTATATCATTTTACTCCTACACTTTGGGAGCCAAATTTTCTAGACAAACGCACAAATGTGGATATATACTGTAATGAAAAGGACATAGAAATTTGTGCTGTGAAATTACATATTTTATTCTGTACCATCTGTCTACAGATCTCAACTGGTAATACAGCATATTTTCTAAATAATCTGGACGCAGCTCTAAACCAAATAGTATAATAATACTGTTGATATAATATTATGTGGAGATTTTAATATTAATTATCTCAATGTTAACCAGAATAAGCAAGCCTTAAATTCCTTATTAACTAGTTACAGCATTTATAGTATAATAGACTTTCCTACAATAATTCATAATAATTTGCACACTATGATAGATAATATTTTCTTTAATAAATTTAAGAATGAAAATTATTCAGTATCTCCCTTAATTAACGGTTTATCTTATCATGATGCCCAAGTCCTCTGCTTATTTAGTATGATTGTACTAGATGACAGAAATAATTTTTATTCCTATAGGAAAATTAGTAAAAACTAGTTAAGTGAATTCCAAACTAGCTTAAGTCATGAAGCATGGGAGAATGTATTCAGTAATAATGATAATGATACAAATACAAGTTTTAATCATTTTTTAAATACTTTCCTTACTAAATTTTATGCTAGTTTTCCTTAAAAAAAAAACAGAATTCCAAAGCTTGATTAACAACTGGGATAAAAACATCATGCAGTAATAAAAGGATATTTATACTTATTATGTAGGAAAAGTGTGGGCCGGGTAGCTCAGTCGGTATAGCGATTGACTATGGGCTGGACGGTGGGGCGAGATTTTCCTCCCGTCCAGATTGGCCTTGGGGCCCACCCAGCCTCCTGTACAATGCGTACCGGGTCTTTCCCGGCGGAAAAGTACGGCCGGGGCGTGCTGCTGTCCACTCACACCCTCTAGTGCCGCGGTCATGGACGAGTAGAGCTATACTTCTACCCACTCTCTGGGGCACAACTGGGCCTGTAATGGAAACACTTTACCTTATATATGAAAAGTAATGATCCTAAATTGAAAATATATTATAGGAATTATTGCAAAATACTATCTAAAGTTATTATATTAGCCAATAAAATGTACTACAGTAGTAAATTAGCGAACTCTACCAACAAACCTAAATCAACGTGGAGCATTATACAAACAATCACTAACAACAAAAAGAATCTTAATAATATATTAATGATGGAAATTTATGGGAAGATCACAACACATCAGAAAACTGTTGCAGAAAAATTTAATAATTATTATGTTTCTGTTGCTGACAACATTACTAATAATAATCCTGTAAATAACAATAATGGTGATTTAAAAAAGTCAACCCATTAAATTATTTATATTCTGCGTTTAAACAATCTCACAAATATTAAGATAAAAAATACAACTACTGATGAAATAACAACAAAAATTTTAAAAATTAGCAGTCCGTTTATTGTGTCACCCCTAACATATATATGTAACAGAGTGCTTTCAACTGGAACATTTATGGACAGATTAAAATTTTTAGAAATTAAACCTATATATAAAAAAGGTGACAAACTTGTCACTAATTACAGACAAATTTCATTACTTCTTGTATTTTAAAAAATTTTTGAAAAGATTATATATAAAAGACTATATCACCATTTAACCTCTAACAATATATTAGTAAAGGAGCAGTTTGGTTTCAGGTGTAACAATTCAACTGAAATAGCTATATATACATTAATTAATAACATATTATCATCTCTCAATAACAGAATAATATCGGTGGGTTATTTTGTGATTTGCAAAAAGCATACAATTGCGTAAATTATGACATACTATTATCGAAAATGAAATTTTATGGTATATCAGGTGTTGCTAATAAGGTAATGGAATCCTATTTAAGAAATAGATATCAGAGAGTAGTTATAAATGTTCATAATAATTCAAATGGTTATTTTTCTAAATGGGAAGAAGTACAGCATGGGTTCAGTTCTTGGACCATTATCGTTTTTAATATATGTTAATGATATTTCCAAAAGTGTATCTGACAAATCTAGCCCAATCTTATTTGCTGATGACACAAGCTTCATTATTGCAAATCGCAATGAGATCGAATTTAGGTTTAATACTAATGAGATATTTAATGAAATAAATAAATGGTTCCATAGTAATTTATTTATGTGAAACTATTATAAAACATATTTTTTGCAATTCCTAACTAAAACTGATCATGAAATTAATATGCAAGTATCTTTTGGTAACAGAAAAATTGCTACTGCTCAAAGTTTAAAATTTTTGGGACTGACTATCAACACTTCCTTGACTTTGAAGCATCATATTGGTGAACTAACATCTAGACTGAATAAGGCTTGTTACGCCAGCAATTGATTAAGCCATTTATGTCCCTAGATGTACTGAGAAGTACATGTTTTTTGTATGTTCACTCAATTATATCTTATGGAATTACATTTTGGGGGAATTCATCTCATAGTGAAGAAATGTTTGAAATTCAGAGAAGAATAATTAGAATAATTATAAATTCAAGTAAGAATGCCTCTTGTCAGGAACTATTCAAGGAATTAAATATCCTTCCAACTGAATCCCAATATACATTCTCAATGCTTTTATTTGTTACTAAAGATAAATACCAATTTCTCTCTAACTCACAAGTACATAAAATCAATACAACGCAAACTTCTGATCTGTACGTACCTACAGCTAACTTGGCAATATACCAAAAGGGTGTTTATAACTCAGGAATTAAGATCTACAATCATCTACCAACAGCTATTAAAGATTTATCTGGTGATGATAATAAATTCAAACTAGCTCTAAGAAGATATCTCTTACATAATTCCTTTTATACTCTGGAGGAATATTTTAATACACAATTCACTATGATATTAATTCTATTCATATTATTACTTATGCTTATTCTAATCATAGTACTTATAATTGTTACTGTAGCTGTCCTGTGACACTACAATAAGGCACAACTTATGCTGAATGTACACTTGCTTTATTTATTATGCTAAATGTATACATGACATGACCAGTTGCACATCTGTATGAGATCAATGGAATGTGAAATAAATGAAATGAAATGAAATAAAATGAAAGTGGCCTCCTCCCATCAGGTTCTCCATAATAATTCTATATGCATTTGTCATCATCCTCATACATGCTTCACACCCCACCACCTCACCTTCTTAATTTCATAACCCTAATTGTAACTTAGTAAGGAACACAAATTATGCTAACTTCTCACTGTGCAATTTCCTCCAGCCTCCTTTTTGCCCCTCCCTCTCAGATCACTACATCCTCAGCACCTTGCTCACACAATAACCATGTAAAAAATAGGGAAAGTGCACCCTTGTACAGGCCATATGGCCCATAGTGGGAGTAGAGGTATAGCTCTACCCTTTCATGACCATGTTACTAGAAGGGTTGAGGGGTCAGCATCATGCCCCGGCCGCTCTTTACCCCCGGGAAAGACCCGGTACCCATCGTACAGGAGGCTGGGTGGGCCCCAGGGCCGGTCTGGACAGGTGCGGAAAATCTCGCCTCCACTGGGATTCGATCCCCGGACCACCCAGCCCGTAGCCAGTCGCTATACCGACTACGCTACCTGGCCCACAATACGTAAAGCAGTCCCTTTACTGGCCTGGAGTGGCCCAGAGGGTTCCAGGAAGTTAAGATTCCCAGATTTCATGACAACGGCACAGGAAGGTAGTAGGATTGTCAGCCCTACGCACTGGTCACAGTACTCATAGCTGTTAGATGCTGAGTCGCCCCAGGGCCATAGTGTGATCAGAAGGATTATGTCAATGAAAAATTTCAATGACACCATCTGGAATCGAACCAGGGACCTTACGATTTGTAGCACAGCATCTTAACCACTGTGCCACCGCGGTCCCCACACACTAACCATACCTCTATGTTATTCATAATATCCATGATTTCCCATGAGACATCTGCATAATGGGAAGTCATGGGTTCCATAGCATCACCATCTTTCTAGAGTGTCTTATCACTGTTTGACAATTCTCCTGCAACACAAACGTATTTGCATGTTATCAATGATTACTGAATATACTGTGATAAGCATACCACACATTTTGGGATACATTCACAAAGTGTTTAATTATGTTGCAATTCTGGAAATTTACTAACAATTTCAAAACTTTCCCTCTTCAGCCACCAAAAAGTCCTCACCCCCAGAAAGCAGTTCCAGTAATTTTACTATCATCTGAAAAAATAAATTAAACCACACCTCTATGCAGCACTACAAAGACAGTCACGGTGCCTGCAGCTGTACACAAATTTTCAGGAATTCTATAAAATGGTTGGCAATGAATACCTCTACCCTTGACAAATTCATGTATTTCTGAAACTTCAGGAAACCAAAGTGCATTTATTTACAGATATTCCCCATGGACTACACTTTTCAGTTGTGTAGCTCCAGATTTACGGTTGCTACAAAAAGAGTGCTCTGGACGATGATATATGCAATTATTCGTTACATTTAACAAAATGTTCTAGGAACAAATTATAATTCCTACCTTTCAAAAATCCTTTAAGGTGTATAGCAAAGCCAGCAGTAAACATAAACCAATAATTATACAATTTACTGATTCTTTACTGTGCAAAATTTCTGTAAAATTTCCTCTAGTAAAAATTGTGGCTACTTTAAATTTGTTCGACAGACTTCAAGGTATTGCACTATTGCTTTGTTTATGAATGCTGATGTACAGAAATCATTTGATGCAGAATTTATGTCACTTCGGACACTAAAATTTCTACCCATCATTCCTGTATGCGACATTTTTGAGTCATTATCTTTTCAAGTCTTCTGGTCCCAAAACATCGCACATATAAAGAATTTACACCTACATCAGATGCATCATTCCTCAAAGTGTTGTATTAGCACATCAGTTTTCCAGAATTCTCAGTCACGACCCACAACATTCCAAAATGATGGTTTCTGAGAATAAAATAGCAAAAAGTAATGTTTTTTTTTTGGAACATACAGTAGTGGTAACCTGCCTGTACTGATAATCGCCATCACAGCCATCATGGTACTTACAAAATGTCACAAAACATCAGCCAAGTAAAGAATGATGGTTGGGCAGAGGCATATCCGAGACCTGTCATTATCATTTATTTAGTATTCCAGAGATCCACCAGAGTGGACAGAGAACTTGTTATTAGATAACAACAGGCATAGTACAGAGTGAGTCTTGATAATAAAATACATATCATAATCATTTGTGATTATAATACATAAATAAGACAAATCAAGTTTCTACAAGGAAATGTGATCAGTTCAGAATATACAGTCAATGAATACATACATAATGTACCTAGACAGAAACCTAAATACAATCCAAGAGTATTTGCATAATGCACTTAGATAGGATCTTAAATCAATGTACCACTATAATAATATCTTGTGATACAGTACTTAATTCACGGTTGACTAAGGTAATCTTCCATTGTGTAAAATGTATAAGTGTACAGAAGTTTTTTCAAAGATATTTTGAACTTTTTTTGGTTACCAGCAACATACTTAATCTCCAAGGGTAAATTATTAAAAATTTTTATCCCCAAATAATGAGTTCCTTTTTGATAAGTGGCTATGTTTGCTTGAGGAAGGTATAAATTATTGTGTGTAAACAGGCATGACAGTGGCCACTGTGATGCATGCTGGCACTTGACACTTTTCCACTTTGGAATACCTGTGCCAACCTTGCAATTCTACAGTACGGTGCAGCACAGTCATCAATGCTCTGTGAAGCTCTGCATGGCGCTCCCCTCAACTTCTGTCATGAAGAACTACTATTTTCATGTACAAACAACATCCCACTTTACAGACTTCCATTTGCAAACAAGGTTACCAACACAGGATGTTTGCATATGAAATGCATGTACACTCCTGTACATACACACCATCAGACAATAACATTTATAAGTACATACTTCATTCCTCCAAAAGTATATGCGCCACTTTCTGTGCTGCCAAAATTTTGTACAACCACCCCCCTCCCAAATGGTGGGGGAGGGGGGAAGAAAAAACAAAAATAAGAAAGAAAGGGGGGAAGGGGGAGGGGGAGATGCTACCATCACTTTTGCAGAGCTGCTGTTATGTTATGTACGGTAGCAACACACGTAAAACACTATACCAGTACAATATTTACTAGCAACTTGTTGCACAATGTTTTGTTATTAATTATTGCTCCGAAATGTTTTGGCCACATTTCTTGCTCATCTTCAGGGAGCTAGCAAGTTTATTGATGAATATAGCTTATGCCTAAATTATGTGGAAGAGTGTACCAGTATTGTGGTAATGTTTTGGAAGTAAGCTGAACCCTCAATTCTAGTCTCTCCTTTAAATATACAAATAACACTTAATATTTTAATTTGGGTCTTGCTCTTCCTTTCAAGCGACAGCCGTTGCACACTGTGACAGTGACAAGGAAAACAAACATAACCTGAATTCAAAACAAGACTTTCTGCTTGCTTATTATGTCATAACCTCTTTAAATTTAAACTGAGTACAAATTTAGAATTAGAATGATGTGCAGAATCATGTGCCATTGCATTATAATCAATGTACAGCAGTAACAGCTGTAATAGTTAAGATAATGCCAACCCTCAACTACGTACCACTAGGACCACCTTCTAAATGACAAATAGAAAATGGATTAAAAAAATACATTTTTCATACTGATAGAAATTTTAAAACCTTTTCAATGGCTGCATAACCATTCGTCTTATACACATTACCCTAAAATAATCACACCATCACGCTGATGAATCCAGAAAATCCCGTCAGTATGTGCATTAACACATGGTAACACAGGCAGCACAAATGATGTGCACCCACAAAAGGCAAAGAGTAGAAGGACAATAACAAAACTTTCAACCCAAAATAAAAGCTTAGAATGGAAATAAAATAATATTCATACCTGCAAGCAGATATTATGGGAATAACTAATCTTCGTCCTTACATCAGGGAATAACCACCATAAAAGATGCAGCTTACAATGTGGTGTTCAGCTTTAAAAACCATAGCAGAACTACAGTATTCATTAAACAGGAAGGTAATCACAGCGTTGCAATAGTTCAGACACATCTGTGCGAAATGTGGTGGCAATATGTCAACAGTGTCACTAGTGAGCCCAGAATCATACATTTACATATTACTTAGGTGAGGCTGATTGACCTGTGTTGAATTTGTTTTATTCTCATGTTGTGACAAGTGCTTACTGCAGCATACACATCATAATATTTACTCATTATTATTTGTTCTTCTCATAACCATGTTTGTACTTGTATGTATATACATCTTGTGTTGTGATATTTATGGCTATGTTGACTATTCCTATATCTATAAGGGGCTTGCACCCTAAAGATCCATGGAATGTAAATATAAATAAATAAATAGATTATACTCTGGCAGTGTGCTTAATGCATTCCTGGAAATCCAAGCTACAACCAAAACAATGGACTCTTAAACCAATTTTCCAATAAAAATTAACATGAATAAACATAAAGTGGTATAGCAAGTCCTAAAAAATGAGATCCAGTTTCATGTCAGCATTAAGCAGTCACCACAATAACACAGATTATAACACTATAATAAGACACAACTCTGGCACAATCCAATATGGCATTCCTATGAATGACTTCCTTTTGTTGATTGTTGCTGTAATTTCAGTAAAAACTCCAAAATCAACGCCTGATTCTGTTAATAAGATACTGGCACCACAGAGAAGAAGAAAATATATTAACACAAAATTTGTTTCTACTTAATCTATGAAACATTTAATTGCTGTCAAAACTTATTACACAAAGTAACATTCAGAACCAGAAACCATATTTGTAACTGTGATTGCTAGATGTCTCCCGCCCCCCCCCCCCACTCATACAACAAACATCACACACATGCATGCACACTACTTTTAGCATCGAATAATTAATAACTTTTAATAATTTTGTAAAATCTGTTTTTAAACATAACTATACATGGTACAAACACTGACATATGACCACAGGAACATCACACACATGCATGCACACTACTTTTAGCATCGAATAATTAATAACTTTTAATAATTTTGTAAAATCTGTTTTTAAACATAACTATACATGGTACAAACACTGACATATGACCACAGGGTTTCATATAAGACCAAATATAATGGATTGCCTGCTTTAATCACATGTGCATTTGGTACATTAAAATTTGTATTACAAATATACTTTATATAATAACTGAACTTTAGATATTTCTGTAAATGTAATATGTTGTGTTCAAAAACCATACATCTTGATGATAACTTCAGAACAAAGCATGTTGAGACATGGATAATGAACCTGCTACCAACAGGACATCAGCTGTACTTTGACAGTTACTTATTAAACTGATATAGCACAATGGTGTGCAGTACAGTGTCAAATTATCTGAGGACTTTCCTGTTCTTATGACTGCTGTAATCCTTCTGATGGAATGTGTACTATAGCTTACTTTCACATCCCTATGCATCTTGCCCATGCTGTGAAGGTAAGCAAGCCCATGTAGAGTCTCCTTGCACATGTAAGCACTTTGTGGTTCTGTCAGCGGACCTGTAACATTAAGAAATGAAAGACTGTTCAACTTAAATTTTATTGTATCCATGTTTGATATATTTCTAGCATTTTGCATGTGTCTTGCTATTATATATATATATATATATATATATATATAATACTGTTCAATGATTTTGAGGCAGAACAGTCAGAAGATAGTCTCCGTAAAAAAGCTATGTCGTATCATGTACAATATACAATATAGAATAATTGTGTATATTTTAATGATGAAGTCTGTATCAAATGCAATTGTAGAAATGGATTGACCAATCATACCAAATTAAATCAATCAATCAATCAATCAAATGATCATATATTAATGTCATTTTATTACTAGCTTGAATTAAGATAATTACTTTGTAAATTGAATCTTTATGCATAAGTATCTTTACACATATTGCATTATGACTTGTTCTGTATCCAACAGGTCTTACAGACTTGTAATGGATTTTATGGAATTGAATAAACTGAACTGAACTGGCAATATAATCCCTGCCATAGGCTTTCAACAGGCAAGAAATCACAGTAGTCTGCACTAAACATACAACCATGGTTCAGGGTATAGAAATATATTCATGATGAACCTAAACATGGAAAGCTCTTTGTAAACCCTCTATGCCTACCAGTAGCAGAGGTTTGACTGCATGAAGTGGAGATGAGCCTAAACTATTACATTATACACATGGATACAATAAAAGAATAAGCAAGTCACAGACATGCTTATTTTAAAATAAACAGTCAGGTTAAATGTAATGTTATAATTTTGGTTTATTCATACAAAATATACTACTTACATTTTGCAACTGCTGAACCTGTT
>Ga0082212_10010445_pt1 | contig 11873 bp, 7 predicted proteins | sample TergutNt197P3_FD_71548 | JGI IMG/M metagenome (GOLD analysis project Ga0082212, IMG submission 71548) | Neocapritermes taracua P3 segment gut microbial communities from Petit-Saut dam, French Guiana - Nt197 P3 | ecosystem: Host-associated > Arthropoda: Insects > Digestive system > Gut ... | reverse complement strand
CCTCTTTCACCATCTGGTAGAGCAGCACCCCCTCAAGCGCCGACGGCTGGTTGACGTCCATGGAGAGCACGCCTCTCTGGCACCAATCCCAGGAGATCTCGCGGCCGTTCATGCTGCCGAGCCAATAGTCGTCCGTGGACAGGCCCTGCTGCTCCATCGCGCTGATCGCGCCCTCTACCATCGGGTTGTTCTGGACATACGCGCCGTCCCACTCGGGATTCGCGCCGATCGCGTCGAGCATGGCGTTCATCGCCGGCTCTGTCATCCATTCGCCGGACTTCCAGGAAACGACCGTGATGTCCGGGCTGCCCAGGATGTCGGAGACTCCCGGCTTCAGCGTCGCGACCTCGTCGGCGGTCCACGCCGAGCCGTCGGCCTTCTCGCCGAGGCTCTTGCCCGCGTCCTCATAGGCCTTCAGGAAACCGAGCGACTGCGCGGATGCCGAGCCCTGTCCCAGGACGCCCTCGATGATGATGGCCTTCTCGACGCCGTTCGCCAGCGCGTCTTCGCCGGCCAGGACGCCGCCGTACTCGAAGTCGTAGTTCACGCTGCCCGCGGAATCGCCCGCGTTCGCGACGTCACCGAAGAAGTGGGCCGCGCCGAAATACGGGATCCCGGCGTCCTTGCACTTCGCGATGCACTCGCTCGTCGTGTTCGGGTTGTTCTGGATCACGATGATGGCGTCATAGCCTGCCGTGATGAAGTCCTCGACCGCCTTGAGCTGCTCGTCGGCCGTGCTCTGGCCCGCCTTGTAGTCGATCTTCCAGTCGCATTCCGGATCCTGCGCGGCGCACAGGTTGAGCACGTCGTTCATGAGCGAATAGTAGCTGTCTGCCGCGTCGGCGTAGAAGCCGATCGTCTTCGAGCCTGACTCGGCCGGCGCCGCCGGCTCTTCCTGGACCGCGCCGCCATCGTCGGCCGGCGGCGGCGCCGCCGGCTCGGCTTCGGGCGCCCCGCCGCCGTTGCAGCCTACCGCGAACACGAGGACCAACGCGAGCGCGAGGACTATTGCCAATACCTTGCTCTTTTTAAACTCTTTCATACTATAACCTCCTCCTATAAAACTTGACTACTGTATCCTTGTTTAAGCGGGCCGCGACTGGCCCAGGCCCGCGATAAACCGATTTTTGCCCCGGGCCCCGCTACTCCGCCGCCTTGTCCACGGCCGCCGACGCCAGCGCCGACGCGTCCTGCTTCATGCGCAGCTGGCGCCTCGTCTGCACCGTCGCGACTATGGCCGCGGCCGACACCGCGCCGATGATGATGAGCCCCTTCGCCACGTACTGCCACTCGGCGTTGATCCTGAGCATGTTCATGCCGTTCTCTATGGTCCCCATCAGGAGCGCCCCGATGAAGACCCCCCATATGGACCCCTTGCCGCCCGACATCGCCACGCCGCCGACGACCGCCGCGGCTATGACGTCTATCTCCCTGTTCTGGCCCACCGAGATGATCGCCGTGTTGACGCGCGCGAGCAGTATGAGCGCCGCTATGGAAACGAGCAGGCCGTTGATGACATAGGTCGAGAAGATGATGTTCTTCACGTCGATGCCCGCGAGGTACGCAGCCTGCCTGTTCGCGCCGACCGCGTATATCCTGCGCCCGTATTTCGAATAGCGCATGATGATCCATATGATCACCGTTATGGCCAAGAATATGAATATGTATGGCGGCAGGTTCACTATGAGGCCCGCCGGGTCCCTGACCTCCTTGATGACCGATGTCTTCAGCGGGTCCATGGCGCCTTTCATGCTGATCTCCTGCGAATGGACGACCAGCAGCGCCACCCCCCTGAAACATATCATGCCCCCCAGGGTAATGATGAAGGGCTCGACGGCGAGCCGCGAGATGACGAAGCCCATGCCGGCCTCGAACGCGACCGCGAATATCACCGCCGTGATAAGCGCCTGCGGCAGCGTCAGCCCGAAGTCGATATGGCTCTTTGCCGCGTACAGCACGACAAAGGACGTGAGCATGCCGACCGACAGGTCTATGCCCCCCGCTATCATGACCATGGCCATGCCCATGGCCATGATGCCCGTCGCCGAGACCTGCGCGAACACGTTCGAGAAGTTCGCGGGCGCGATCATGGTCGGGTACTGGCCCGGCATCAGCGATATCGCCTGCGCGAGCGTTATTATTATCACGAACGCGATCCATATGACGAGCACGTTGAGGTTCGCGTTCCAGTGGAACTCGAACTTGCGCTTTCCGATCCTCTCGCCGGAGTCATTCATATCTTCTTCCCTCCTATCGAATACTCGAGTACGTTTTCTTCCGTGACGTCGTCGCCCGACACCTCGCCTACGATGCGGCCGCCCTTCATCACCATGATGCGGTCGCTCATCGAGATTACCTCCGGCATGTCGGAACTCACCATGATGATCGCCTTGCCATCGCGCAACAGGTCCGTCATGAGCTGGTAGATCTCCTGCTTCGCCCCGACATCGATGCCGCGCGTCGGCTCGTCGAATATGAATATCTCCCCTTCCGTGTTGAACCATTTCGCGAGCACGACCTTTTGCTGGTTGCCGCCGGAAAGCGTGCTCACGAGCGCCCCCGCGTCCTTCGTCTTGGTTCCCAGCTTCCTGACGTACTCATTGCCTATCTCCTCTTCCTTCTTCGGCATATAGAACGCGCCCGGGGATATGAGGAGGTTCGCGACGATCGTGTTTCTCGCTATCGTATGTATGAGGAAGAGGCCCGAATGCTGCCTGTCTTCCGTGATAAAGCACATCTTGTTGCGTATGGACGCCTGCGGGTTCCTCAGGTTGGCTTCCTTGCCGAAGAGCTTCACGGTCCCGCTGACCTTCTCCACGCCGCCGAAGAGCAGCGTCATGAGCTCGCTCCTGCCCGACCCGACCATGCCCGCGAAGCCAAGCACCTCGCCCCTCCTTACATTGAACGTGCAGTCCGAGACCCCGTTGCCCGTAAGCCCTTCGGCCTCGAGCACGACCTCGCCCGGCGGAAAATGCTCGCGGTTGTAGAACGCCGACGCGTCCCTCCCGACCATCTGGCGGATGAGTTCCTGCTCCGTGATCTCCGACGCGTCGCACGTGTTGATATGCTTGCCGTCGCGCAATATCGTGACGCGGTCGGCGATGCGCGAGACCTCGTCCAGGTGGTGGGATATATAGATGACGCCGATGCCGCGCGCCTTGATCTTCCTGACGGTCTCGAGAAGGTTCTCTATCTCCGTCACGGAAAACGACGCCGTCGGCTCGTCGAGTATGATGACCTTGCGGTCGAAGACGAGCGCCTTCGCGAACTCGACGATCCTCTGCTCGCCCGACGAGAGGCTTTCCGTGAGCTCGTCGGGGTCGATATTGCTGTTCAGGTAGTCGAGCACTTCCTGCGTGCGCCTGCGCATGTCCTCCTTCTGCATGAAGCCGGCCTTCGTGATCTCCATGCCGACGAAGATGTTCTCCGTGACGGACAGCGGCCCGAATATCGTATGCTCCTGGTAGATGCACTGGATGCCCAGCTCCATGGCGCCGAGCGGGGTAAGCGTCACGGGGTTGCCCTCGAAGAGTATCTCCCCGCCCGCGTCGGGCTGGTAGGCGCCCGAGACGATCTTGATCAGCGTCGACTTGCCAGCGCCGTTCTCGCCGCATATGCAATGGACCTCTCCCGCATTAAGGGTGAAGCCTATACGGTCCAGCGCCAGTACGCCCGGGAATGTCTTGGAGATGTTGACGAGCTTTAGAAGCTCTTTGTGTTCGGTCATATGAGCACCTCGTTTTCAGAGTTTTCTGCAACATCGTAATATATTTCCTGCAACTTTGCAACTATATACTTATTTATATAAATGAAATATGCCTTTACGCGTATTTCGCCCCTTTGCGCCTCAGACAGCCAGCCCCTTGCCGTTTTCGAGCAGATAGCGTTCGGCTTCCGCGTTCCAAAGCCCGCCATGCGCCTCCACCGCTTCGGCGAGCCCCTTGAAGAGAGGGTCTTCCTCCCCGAGCGCCGCGAAATCCGCGATAGCCGTCAGCGGCATCGAGATATGGTTGTAGACAAGCTTCTTGCCGCCGCCCGCCTTTGGCAGGTTCAGCGTCGCCTCCGCGGCGCAGTCGAGCCCCCCCACATGGGTCACGAGTATCGCCGGGTCCGTGCGCCCGGCCGACGCGAGTTCGAGCGACTCGACCATATCGTCCGTGCTGCCCCCGCTCGTGCCGGCGATATGCGTCAAGTTGTAGTGTACGTCGTAGAAATTGAACGCGGCCGAAAACTCCTCCTTCTCGGGGCCGGCAAAGAAATTCAGGCAGCCGTCGTACGCGAGGATGGCGTCGCCCTGCTCGACGACCGCGGCCACGGGCGCGAACACGAAGACGTCGTCGAAGCCGTCCCCGCCGGCCAGCGCGCGCAAGGCAGCCGCGGGGTCTTCGGTCTCCGCCGTATTCACGTAGACAAGCTCGACGCCGTGCCTGGCCGCTTCCTCCGGCGCCAGTATCCGCTCGGCGCGCGCGAGCCTGCCCGCGTCGATATCGGTGCATACGAGCAGCGAGGGGCTTTCGTCCCTGTGGATCAGGTAGTCGAGCAGGGCCAGCCCCATGGGGCCTGCCGACGCGAGCGCCGCGGCCTTGCCTCCCGGTTTTATCCCCATGATATGCACGTACTTGCCCTTTATCGTATGGTAGTTCGCGTGCACGGCGCCCGTCACGCACGAAAGCGGCTCCGCCAGCGCGCCGGCGAAAAACGCCTCCCCGCCGTACGGGAGGAAGTACCCGCCGCTGACCACGGCGGCCGGCACGATCCCGTAGGTCATGTTGCCGCCCATGTGCGGGAAGCTGTAGCCGATCGCGTCGTAGGTGTCGTCCATGGCCGGCTGTATGACGAAGCGCTGGCCCGGCTCGTACCTGCCCTGCCACGCGGCGCCGGCCTCTACGATCTCGCCGCAGAACTCGTGGCCTATCACCGTCGGGTTCTCGGCTATGTCAGCCGGCACGCGCTTGTGGTCCGACCCCTTGACGGCCGCCTTGTACGACGACATGCAAAGGCTGTCGCACACTATCTTCACAAGGAGCTCGTCGTCCTTTATGGGCGGGAGCTCGAAGCTTTCGAGCCTGATGTCGCTTTTCCCGTATAGCCTTAGTGCGATTGTTTCCATTTTTGCCACCACTTGTATTATCGCGACGCCTTATGCCGCCGCTTACAGTATCGTAACGTCGCCGGCCAGCTTCACCGTCCGGGCCAGCATCGCCGCCACCGCGGGGCTTTCGCCCATGCCCGCGTACGCGGGGCTTTCGCCCATGCCCGCATACGCGGGGCTTTCGCCCATGCCCGCATACGCGGGGCTTTCGCCCGCTGCCGCGGCGTACGCGGTGCCGAGCGACATTATCAGCTTATAGGGCTCGCTGTCCTCCGCCAGCCCCGTAACGTCCGCGAGGGACGGCATCGCGCCTTCCCCCTCCCATGTCTTTTCAAGCGCCAGGGCGGCGGCCGCCGCGGCCGCCGCGATATATGCATAGGGCAGCCCGTATTCCCTGCAGTTCTCGATCGCCCCGACCAGCCTGTCATGCCTGCCGAGCTTCCTTACGGGGTCGGCCGCGACGCGCTTGCACGTATCCCCCAGCGCGCGGCTTGCGACCCTGTAGAGCAGGTTGTCCACGTGCCGGTTCAGGTTCGACGCGTCGCCGCTGTTCTCGCAAGCCAGGGCCGCCGCGCTCTCGCGCATCGCGCCCGCCGCCATGAACATTATCTCCGCGTCCGCCGCCGCGTCGGCAATAAGCTCGTAGCCCTTTAAAAGCCCGAGGTACGCGATCGCCGCATGCCCCAGGTTGTGCACGAACAGCTTCCGCTTCACGTAGTAGTCGAACCGGTCGAGCGGGACCATGCCCTCGATATTCGGGATGTCCCCCTTGAAAGCCGCCCTGTCCACCGGCAGGAACGAATATCTCTCGGCGCAGACGCGGAGCGGGTCGCCGTCCTTCATCCCGTCCGTCTGTATCGGCACCATGCGCCCGATGACCGCCTCGGGATAGCCGGATATCAGTTCCACCGCGCTGCCGAAGCCCGCGGGCAGGACATCCATGACATGCCCCTTGAGCTTCGCTCCCGCGTCGATCATGTTCTCGCAGACGATAGTGTCGAGCGGCCCGGCGCCTTCCGTGCGGGCGCGCACCGCAAGGCCCATCGCGAGCAGCCTGGCGATATCGGGCATGGCTCGCACCCCTACGGCCGTCGCGCAGATCGACGCTCGCGCTATCTCGGCGGACGCCTCGCTCATGTCCCTCGATTCCACGGCCCTGACGCCGCGCACCATCATGTCCACGGCCTCGCCGTCAGGCGAAAAGAGCCTTAGAGGGTATTCCCCGCGCTTGTTGATTTCCTTCACGAGCTCCGCGTCGATGTCGATAAAGACCGTTTCGTAGCCGGAAGCCGTGAACGCTGGCCCGACAAAGCCCCTTCCGACATTGCCCGCCCCGATCATCACGGCGGTCTTGCCCACGCCATATAGTTTCATGCCCGGCAGCGCCTTTCCCCTACGCCTCTCCGAGCAGCAGGTCTATCACGTACATTTCAAGCTTCTCGAAATTCTGCTCGGCTACGCACTCCTTCTGGAACCCGTAGTCGAACCTCTTTGCCTTTTCGAGCAGCTTCAGGAAGATCGCCTTGCTGTTTATGAGATGGCGGTAACAGTCCTCGGCCGGCTGCGTGCGCATGGCCTTCACGTCGAGCCCGACGCACTCTTCGTTGCCAAGGTCGCCGAAACCGTTTTCGTACAGGACCTTGACCTGGTTGAACGCCTGCCTCAGGTTTTCCGCCCCGAAGGTCTTGTCCTGGTCGTAGCGTATGCCGTTCTGGTCGTTGAGATGGACGCCCCACAGCTTGTTCCACGCGAGCGCGAAAGCCATGTCGTTCGCGGGGTCGAGCCCCGCCATGATGGAATGCGCGCTTTCGATGCACAGGCCGACGCGCGACGGGTCGACCGTCTGCGCCCCGAGCGCCAGGGCGTGGCCCGCCGTGCCGCTGTAGCTGCGGTCGATCGGCTCGTTCGGCTTGGGCTCTATGAGCACCAGTATTTCCGGGTCGTATTCGAGCATCGTGTTGACCGCGGCCAGCATCTTCTTTATCTTCTCCACGGGATCCTTGCCCTCCGCGCAGAGCGAGCCCTCGCGGGCGTACCATAGCTGGATCTTGTTCGTGCCCAGCGCCCTCGCGATGTCGATGGACCTCAGCGACCGCCAAATGGCGAAATCGTAGTCCTCGTCGAGGCTCGCCGTATAGGCGCCGTCGTTCGTGCGCTTGTCGAACCAGAGCCTTGGCGCGACAAACTCGGCGAACAGCCCCGTCTTGTCGAGCAGCGCCTTGACGTCTTTCGCGTAGTCAATGATGGCCTGCTCGCCCATTTCGTTCATGTCCGGCACCGCGTCGTCGTCGTGGAACTGGACGCCGTCGAGCCCGATCTCCTTGAACTTCGCGATTTTCTCCTCGAACGGCACTGCCGGCCTTATGCCCGGGCCGAACGTCTCGTGGCCTTCATGGATATTCCACGGGCCAGCCGTAAACCTGAATGTAGCCATTGCTTCTCCTTTCCCTATAAAACCAGTAATTTTGGGCTATACGCCCGCTTTGGCGCGCCGCAATTGGTCGGCTGCCATGAAAAGCCCGGTCCCGGGCCTGTAACCTTCCAGCGGCATCAGCTTCTCGTGGATCGCGTCGAGTATCCAGCCCTCCTGCGGGAAGAAGAACTCGTCGTATTCGAACGGCGGCGTTATCCAGTTCTGCGCGCCGACTACCACGGGCGGCCCGTCGAGCCTGTCAAAGGCGAGCTCCGTGATATTGCGCGCGACGTCGGAAATGAACGACCCGCGCGCGCACGCGTCGCTCGCGAGCACGACCTTGCCCGTCTTGTCCACGCTCTCCAGTATCTTCGCGTAGTCGAGCGGCACGAGGCTGTGCAGGTTGATGATCTCGGCCTCGACGCCATATTCCCTCGAAAGCGTCTCCGCGGCGCCGACGGCCTTGTACAGCGTGGCGCCGACCGTGAGTATCGTAAGGTCGGCCCCGCTCCTGACCGTATTGGTATCCCCGATCCTTATCTCGTAGGGCGCCTTGGGGACGCCCCCCTCGCGGAACAGCTCGCCCATGTCGTAGATGCGCTGGCTCTCGAAGAAGACCACGGGGTCTGTGCCGTTCAGCGCGGCCGTCATGAGCCCCTTTGCCTCCCATGGCGTCGCCGGGAAACAGACCTTCAGGCCCGGGATATGGGCGCAGAGCGCCGTCCAGTCCTGGCTGTGCTGGGCGCCGTACTTGGCGCCGACGGACACGCGCAGCACGACAGGCATCTTCAGTATCCCCGCGCTCATGGCCTGCCACTTCGACAGCTGGTTGAATATCTCGTCGCCCGCGCGCCCGATGAAATCGCAGTACATGAGCTCGGATATCACGCGGCCGCCCATCATGCCGTAGCCGACGGACGTCCCGACGATCGCGGCCTCGGATATCGGCGCGTTGAACAGGCGCGTATACGGGACGACCTCGTTCAGGCCGCGGTATACCGCGAAAGCCCCGCCCCAGTCGCGCACGTCCTCGCCATAGGTGACGGTAGTCGGGTCTTCCTTGAACTTGTCAAAGATCGGCTCGAAGATGGCGTCGCGTATATTTATCATTTTTAGCTTGCTGACCGGGTTCCCCTCCGCGTCGACCGCCGCGCGGCTCTTCTCCGCAAGCTGCGATACACGGCTGCACGAGTCCGGGTTGGCAAGGAACACGGGAGTCCCTTCCCCAAGCCTCGGGGCCTTCCCCTCCGAAAACATCGTGCGCTCGATGACGTGCCAGTCCTTCCTGAAATCCGCGTACGGGGACAGCTCCGTGTCCGACGCCCAGGCGCATACCATGGTCATGCGCTCGTCCGTCTCGGCCCATATCCCTTCGAAGGCCGAGTCCTCCGCGACGCCCGCATCCACGAGCGCCTTGCGGAACACCTTTATCGGGTCCGCTTCCGTCCAGGCGTCGATCTCCTCTTTTGAGCGGTAAGCGTTCTGGTCCGACGTCGAATGCCCCGAAAGCCTGTATGTCAGCACGTCGAGGAAGATCGGGCCCTCGCCCTGCTCTATCAGCTCCTTCTTGCGCCTGTAACAGTCGATGACGGCCAGCGGGTCGTGCCCCCAGATACGTTCCGAGAACATCTGCTTGGGCTCCACGCCCGCGCCTACGCGCGCGAGCATGTCGTAGCCCATGGTCTCCCCGCGCGTCTGGCCGCCCATCCCGTAGGCATTGTTCCATATATTGAATATTATCGGAAGCCCGCCCGGCTTCCTGTCCTCCCACAGCGTATGGTACTGGTCCATGGCCGAGAAGTTCAGCGCTTCCCACACCGGCCCGCACCCGAGCGATCCGTCGCCTATGTTGCAGATGACGAAACCGGGTTTCCTGTTCACGCGCTTGAACAGCGCGGCTCCCGCGGCGATAGTCCCCGAACCCCCGACAATCGCGTTGTTGGGGTATACCCCGAACGGCAGGAAGAACGCGTGCATCGAGCCCCCCATGCCGCGGTGGAACCCGTTTTCCCGCGCGAATATCTCGCACAGCGCGCCGTAGAGCACGAAGTGGATCGCGAGGTCCTTGACGTCCTGCGCCTTGTAGACCGTGTCAAGCGCCCTGAGGATCGCGCCGCCCTGGAAGCTTTCCATTACGGACATCAGGGCCTCGTCGTCGAGCTTCTCGATGGAGGAAAGCGATTTCGCGAGTATCTCCGAATGGCTCCTGTGGCTGCCAAAGATGATGTCCTCCGCGCCGAGCAGGTACGCCTGCCCGACCGCTCCCGCTTCCTGGCCGAGCGACAGGTGCGCCGGCCCCGGATAGGTCGTCTTGATGCCGTTGTACTCCCCTTGCGTCTTTATCCTGTTCAGCATGTCCTCAAAGGCGCGGAGTATCGTCATATCGCGGTAGATGCGGACGAGCTCCCCGTCCGCGAAATCCGCGCGCGCGTCCCTGACGCTTTTCTGGTACGCGTTTACCGGGATGCTTTGAAAAGCGATCTCGGTCGGCGTCTTCAGCAGCATAGGGTCAACAAAAAGTGTTTTCGTCATTTGGTTCTCCCATTCCCAAAAGGCTTACTTCAACTCCAATAATGCGTCGCGGAATATCTCCCCGACGGTCGGATGCGGGTATACGATCCTTCCCGCGCTCTCCCTGTTCCATTTCCCGCCGATGAGGACGGACGCCGACAGTATGATTTCCGATGCGTACGAGCCGACGATGTGGATGCCGAGTATCCGCCCCGTGCGCCGCTCGGCGAGCACCTTCGCGAAGCCGTCCCCCTGCGCGTTCTCCGCGACATAGCGCCCCGAATACTGAAGGGGAAGGACAGCCTTGTCGAATTCATACCCCTTCGCCGCGGCCCCTTCCTCCGTCTCGCCTACGCCGGCCGCCTCCGGCGAGGTATATATGACCTGCGGGATGGCGTCGTATGACATGATGTCCTTTATCCCGGCCATGTCGTTCACCGCGACGGCGGCTTCGCGGTATGCCGTGTGCGCCAGCATCGACTTGCCGTTCACGTCGCCCGCCGCCCAGACGCCCGGCACGCTCGTGCGCATATGGAAGTCGGTGACTACGGCGCCCTTGTCGATAAAGAGGCCTATGGCCTCGAGCCCGGCGCCCTCTACGCGCGGCTTGCGCCCTATCGAAACAAGCGCCTTGTCGGCCGGGACCGTCTCCTCCGCGCCGCCCCGCATGACGCGTACGGCGCCGTCGCCCATCCCCGTGACCCGCGTTTCCAGCATGAACCGCACGCCAAGCCTTCCGAGGTTCTCGCGGAGGCGCTTCGCGATGTCGGCGTCGATGGGCCCGCCGATCTCGGGCAGCATCTCGATGACGGTCACTTCGGCGCCCGCGACAGCGAAGTAGTTCGCCAGCTCAAGCCCTATGACGCCCCCGCCGCAGATGGCGAGCCTTTCGGGTATGGCGCCGATGTCCAGTATTTCCCTGCTCGTCAGGGCAAAACCGCTTTCCAGCGCCTCGGCCAGGCCGTCGATCGGCGGCGCCATGGTTTCCGAGCCCGTGCAGACGAGAAGCCGCGCGCCTTCATATGTCTCGCCGCCAGTTTCGACAATGAAGCCGTTTTCGGACTTCCCCCTGACGACGCCGTGCGCGCGCACCGCGCTGATGTTCTTTTGCTTGAGTGCCGTCGCGACGCCGCCGACCAGCTTTTGGACGACCCTGTTTTTCCGTTCGAGCGCCTTCGCGTGGTCGAGCCTCACATTGTCGGCATATACGCCATAGTCCCCGCCGTGCTTCGCGGAATGCGCGAGCTTGGCCGCGTAGAGCAGGCTCTTTGTCGGTATGCACCCCTCGTTCAGGCAGACGCCGCCAAGCGCCCGCTCCTCAAGCATGAGCACGCGGAACCCCGCGTCCGCCGCCCTTTCGGCGGCATAGTATCCGGCCGGCCCGCCGCCGAGTATGATGAGGTCGTATAGGGTCTGTTGCTTTTCCTGTTCCATCGTTTTCCGGTTCTCTCCTTCGTTTTTCCGGGCTTTTCCTTCGTTTTTCCGTGCTTATCCTTGTTCTATTTGCGTTCCCTGGCGTCTTCGCTTTCAAGCTCCTGCGCCAAGGTCTTCCACGAGAATTCAGACAGCGCCTTGCACAGCTCGGCCGCGAAGCGCGACGCGGGCGCCCCGTCAATGGCGCGGTGGTCATATGTGATCGAGACGCCTATCGACGGATAGGCCTCGGGCCTTCCGCCCTTGCCCCTGCGCATCCGCTCAACTACGCCGCAGATGCCCAGGATCGCGGCCTGGGGCGGGTTTATTATCGGCGTGAACATCTCGACGCCCGTCGCCCCGAGGTTGCTGACCGTGAAAGTGCCGCCCTTCATCTTGTCCGGGCTGAGCCGCCCTTCCCTCGCGGCGGCGGCAAGCGACCTC
>Ga0082212_10010444_pt1 | contig 11873 bp, 8 predicted proteins | sample TergutNt197P3_FD_71548 | JGI IMG/M metagenome (GOLD analysis project Ga0082212, IMG submission 71548) | Neocapritermes taracua P3 segment gut microbial communities from Petit-Saut dam, French Guiana - Nt197 P3 | ecosystem: Host-associated > Arthropoda: Insects > Digestive system > Gut ... | reverse complement strand
CGCTCAGGCGGAAACGGAAGCCGCCGCCAAGGAAGAGACGACGACGCAGGCCGCGGCGACGACCGCCAAAGCCGAAACTACTGCAGCGGCCAAAAATAAAATCGCCCTCACGTTTATTGATTGGGTAACAAGCCCCGAGCGCGAAAAATATTTCCTCAACATGATGGACATATATACGGGCGAAAACCCGAATATAACGATGGAATACGGCTCGGTGCCATACGAGGACGCCCCGATAAAATTTACGCAACTCGGCGCCGCGGGGGACTTCCCGGACGTCGTCAATTTCCACGGCTCGATGACGCCCTCTTTCGTAGATTCAAAATGGATAGTCCCGATAGATAAATATATCGAACAGGAAGGCTACATGGATATATTTATCAGCCCGATCATCGACGTGGACTGGCGCAACCAAACCAACGCCTACGGCGCGATATACACGCTGCCGGACGGCATCATGACGAACGGGATTTTCATCCGAAAGGACTGGGTCGAAGAAGCAGGCCTCAACCTCCAGGAGTTAATGGACAACTGGACATGGGAGACTTACATCGACACAGTTTATAAATTGACGGATCCGGAAAAAGGCCGTTACGGCATATCCTACCGCGGCAGCGGCCCCGGCGCCTTCGACCGCTTGCAGCAATATATTATTGCGTATTCGCAAAGCTACGACTTCGACGACGAGGGCAACTGCCTGTACTACACTCCCGAGAACGTCGAGCGCATCCAAAAATTCCTTAACATGTACATAGACGGCTGCGGGCCAAAAGATTCGATTAACTGGGGCTTCGCCGAAATGGTGGACAACTTTACGGGCGGCCTCACGGCGACTCTTAACAACGACGTCGAAGTGGTCGCAATCTGCATGGACAGGATGGAGGACTCCGAGTGGGCGGTCATGCCGCTGCCGAAAAGCTCAGTCGACGGCCGCATAAATTCATATATGGGCGGCGCGTATAACTACGGCGTATCCGCGCAAAGCGACTATCCGGACGAAGCCTGGGGCTTCATAGAAGTGATGTGCCGGGCGGAAAACAACGCGGATTTCTGCATGCAGTTCACGAACATGCCCATCCGCAAAGACATCAACGACCCGTTCTTCGGCGAGTCGGGGCCTGTGGCAGGCTTCGTAAAGCAGCTTAACGACCCGCTGTTCTGCATCCACCCGGGCTACGGCGGCGTATTGGATTTGGCCGAATGGCGTTCCGAAGTATACGTGTTGTTCCAAAAAGTCCTGATGGGCGAAGAGACGTGCGACAACGCCCTCCGGCAGGTGGACGAGGATCTGACGAGAATCGCGAAAGAATGGCTCGCGGCGAACCCGGGCAAGCAAATGAACCAGGCCGTCATTGGCGGGGAGTACGTGCATTACAATGGCCCAAGCGGGGAGAATTAGGCTCCCCCGCTGGCCAGGAAGGCCGAAAGGCTGATGAAAAACCGAATCAAGCTGCAAAAAGCGGAGCCGTATTTATTTTTGGCGCCGGCCGGCATAGCGCTTCTGTTCATGTACGCCTATCCCATCTTGAGCAGCTTCTACATCGCGCTTAACAATTACAACCTAAAAAGGCTGGACAGGGTATATTTTATCGGGCTGGACAACTTCCGAAAAATATTCCGGGACGGCGACATATCGATGGTCGCGCGCAACACGCTTGTATATGTCGTCGTCTGCGTCCTGTCGCAGTTCCTCCTGGGCACCGTCCTGGCGCTCGCGCTGTGGCGGCCGTTCCCCGGGCGCGCGATATACCAGGGCGTCGTGTTCTTTCCGTGGGCCATGTCCACTTTCGTAATCGGCCTGATATTCCGGTGGTCGTTCAACGGCGAGTACGGCGTAGTAAACGACCTGCTGCTAAAAATCGGCCTTCTGGATTCCAAGCTCGCATTTTTAGGGACGCCGGGATTGTCCATCATGGTAGTGATACTTGCCGTCATATGGATGGGCGTGCCGTTTTTCGGCATTATGGGCCTCGCCGCGCTGCAGTCCATCCCCGAAGACGTTATGGAAGCGGCGGAAATTGACGGCTGCGGCGCGGTCGCGCGTTTCTTCAACATAACCGTGCCGTACCTTTCGCCGACGTTCACGACGACGATACTGCTTCGGACGATATGGGTGTTCAACGGGGTGGAGATGGTGCTCGTCGTCACGGAAGGCGGCCCGGCCAACACGTCCGAAACCCTGTCGTCATACCTGTACAAAAAGGCCTACGCGTCGTTCGACTTCGGCCACGCCGCGGCGCTGGGGCTGTTCTTTATCGCCGGCCTGCTGATATACCTCGCCGTCTATCTTAAAGTGACGAAATACGAAGAGGCGGGTGATTTTTGATGAGGAGGAGACGGTACAAAAAAAGCTTGAAACATACGAGCTTCGTTGTGATGCACGTATCGATCCTCGTTTTTTTCCTCGTTTTCGTGCTCGCCCCAGTCTATTGGATGTTCATCACGTCGCTCAAAACGGACAAGGAGATCGTCAATGTCAGGAACATCACATACTGGCCGCAAAATCCGACGCTGGACAATTATAAACGGCTTTTCGACACGCTGCAGTTCGGCGTATACATAAAGAACAGCATATATTTCGCGGTCGTATCGGCGCTGTTCGTCGTCATGATATCCATATTCGGCGGTTATTCCCTGGCAAGATATAAGTTCAAGGGCAAAATGCAGTTCATCCTGTTTTTGCTGATCACGCAAATGGTTCCGGGGATACTCGTGACGATCCCGATGTATCTTGTCTATTTAAAACTTTCGTTAACCAATACATATACGGGGCTTTTTATCATTTATATTATAGGCCAACTGCCTTTTTGCGTCATCACGATGCGGAGTTTTTTCCAGCGGATACCGATCTCATTGGAAGAATCGGCGCGGGTGGAAGGCTGTAGCAGGATTCAGGCCATCTTTAGGATTATCGTCCCGATTCTGCTGCCGGGCATTGTCGCGGTATTCGTTTTCGCCTTCACCGCCGTATGGAACGATTTGATGACGGGCATTATATTTACAAGCAGGAACGCGCTGCGGACGATTCCTGTTGGCATGCGGGGGCTGATTGGCAAGCTGAACGTCCAGTGGGGCGAGCTCACGGCCGGCGGCATTGTGGCGCTGCTCCCGACAGTCGTGATGTTCGCGTTCGTGCAGCGGTTCGTAGTGTCGGGGCTGACGGCCGGCTCGGTAAAAGAGTAGCCGCGCGACGCGCCCTAATCTGCAAGCGACAGCGCGTAAAGCTGCTGCATGGTATTATTTTCGCCTAATCTGCAAGCGACAGCGCGTGCAGCCACTGTATGATATTGTTTTCGCCTAATCTGCAAGCGACAGCGCGTGCAGCCGTTGCATTGTATTGTGTTCTCCTAATCTGCAAGCGACAGCGCGTGCAGCCGCCTGTACAGCCCGTTTTCCATTGCAAGCAGATCGCCGTGCCGGCCGCTTTCCACTATGCGGCCCCGGCTCATTACATATATAATATCCGAATTGACGATGGTGGATATGCGGTGAGCTATGACGACGAGCGTGCGCCCGGCTGAATAGCCAGCGAGCCCGTCCTGGAGCGCGAGTTCGGTTTCGGTGTCGACAGAGGCCGTCGCCTCGTCCAGTATCAGCACAGAAGGCCGAACGGCGAGCGCGCGGGCGAACGATATGAGCTGCCGCTGGCCAAGCGAGAAGTCGGAGCCGCGCTCCGCCACCGGATGCGCGTACCCGCCCGCCTGGGCGAGGATCATCGCGTCGCAGTTCGCGGCGGCGGCGGCCTCCGCCACGGCGTCGTGCGGGATGTCGTTGCCGAGCCGTATGTTATACTCTATATCGCCGGAAAACAGGAACACGTCCTGCATCACTATGGCGACGGCGCGCCGCAGGCTGCTCAGCCTATACTCCCCGAGCTCCCTGCCGTCCAGCAGGATTCGCCCCTTCTGCGGAATATAATAGCGTAAAATCAAGTTCATGATCGTCGTCTTGCCGCTGCCGGTCGCGCCCACGAACGCCGCATGTTCGCCTGGCATTATGCGGAAACTGACGTCGCGCAGCACCCATTCGCCCGGGTTGTACGCGAACCAGACATTCTGGAACTCAATCTCCCCATGCAAGCCGCTTTGGGGCGTTTCGCCGCGCAGGCCGTTTCCGGGACTTTCTGCGCGCAAACCGCTTTCGGGAGTTTCGCCATTTGATCCGCCATCGGTACTTTCTTCGTGCAAGCCACCCGGTATTACATATCCGGCTTCCAGGTCTTCCGTATCCTCAGTATTGTCCATGATGTCGAAAATCCTGTCGGCGGATATCAGCGCCGACTGGGCGGTCGTAAGCTGTTCCGCGAGCATCGCTATCGGGTCGAAGAGCTGCCTGATATACGCCGTAAACGCATAAAGCACGCCGATGTCCAGGAGGCCAAGGCCAACGCGCGAACCGAAGAAACTGATCAGCAGAGCGATCATTATATTCGAAATCATCGTGATGAGCGGATTTGACAGGCTGTTCAGCAACATACGGCGCAGCCCCAATTTATAGAACCGCTTGTTCATCACTTCGAAGTCGTCGTACTTCCGCTGCTCACGGTTGAATATCTGGACGACGCGCATGCCTACCACATGCTCCGCGAGATAGCCGTTGATGCGGGAAAGCAGGGCTTTCAGCTCGATAAAGTTGCGCCTGGCCAGGAACCTGTAAACGACCGTCAATAAAGCAACGACCGGCGCGGCGCACAGGCACCACGCCGCGAGCCCCGGATCGAGCGCGAACATCGTAATCAGCATGCCGATAATAAGTATCCCCTCGCGGATGCCCATTATGACGACGCTCGTGAACAGATCCTGCAGTTCTTCGATGTCGCTCGTGATTCGGGTCAGCACCCTGCCCGACGAGTTTTTGTCGAAGAACCGCATATTCATCGTCTGGATATGCGAAAACAGGTCGGTCCGGAGCTTATGCAATATCTGCTGGCCGAGCGAAACGAGCGTCAGCGACTGCGCGTAACGCGAACCGTTGCCCGCGAGCGATACTGCCAGGTATGTCAGCGCGTACAGCGCGATCGCCTGATAGTCGAACACGCCGGGGTTGAGATAATCGTCGATGAGCGCCCGTATCACGAGCGGCTGCACAATTATAGCGATGTTCAACAGCATCGAGAACGAAACGGCGAGCGCCGTTTTGCCCTTGCTGACGCTAAAATACTTAAGCAAGCGCAGGAACGTGTGCCTGCGCCTTTTTTGCGTGTATTCGCTCAGCCCGGAAAATGAGTCGGCGTCGCCGGCGCTGTCCCAACTGCGAATTTTTTCCCGCCGCTCGCGTCCGTCCTGCCCGGCAGACGGACCGGCGCCGCGTTTGCGCTCCGCCCCGTTACTCATCGAACGACCTGCCTGTCTGTTTTTCTACAAGCTCGCGGAACCTGCCGCCGCGCTTTGCGACGAGCTCGCCGTATGTGCCGAGCTCCGCGACGGAGCCGTCGGCGCCCATCACCAAAATCCTGTCCGCAAGCGCTGCCGAAGCGACCCTGTGCGTGATGATTACCGCGGTCGTGCCGCTTAAATATCCGCGCAGCCCTTCAATTATCTCCCGCTCCGTTTCGGCGTCGACCGCCGAAAAACAATCGTCCAGCAGCAGTAGCCTGGGGCGCCTTGCCAGCGCCCGCGCAATCGCTATCCGCTGCATTTGCCCGCCCGACAGCGTGACGCCGCGCTCCCCGACGATTGTATCGTACCCCTCTGAAAACGACGCTATGCTGTCGTGCACCGAAACCGCGCGGGCCGCAGCGTATACGTCCTCGTCGGAAAGGTTTTCGTCGTAGAACCGGATATTTTCCATAATACTGACGGAAAACAGGAAGTTGTCCTGTGGTACGTAACCCATTGCGTCCCTCAGCGTTTTTACGGGAATGCGGTTGATGTCCTGCCCGTCGATGTAGACGGCGCCGTCGGCGACGCCCCATTGGCGCGCGAGCAGCGCGGCGAGCGTGGACTTGCCGCAGCCGGTCGGCCCGGTGACGGCTATGACCTCCCCCGGGCTGATGTCGATAGAAACGCCGCGCAGTACATGCGGGCGCGAACCGGCGCCGGGGTACGCGAAACTCAGCCCCTTTATTTCTATGCGCCCCTCCGTCACAACGGCGCCGGGATCCGCCATGCGGTCCGCAACCTCGGGCGGATACATGAATATTTCATCCAGGCGCGCAATCGATGCGAGCCCGTTCTGCCAACGCTCGATGGCCATCCCGATATTCGCGACCGGGTTGACCATAAGCAAAATATACCCGTTGAACGCCGTAAACTCCCCCACAGTCATGCGCCCGCTTTCGATGATGCGCGAACTGAAAATGATGAACGTTGCGAAAACGATTCCGAACACAATTTGGATGGACGGGCTGATAAGGTTGGAAAGGCGGGCCATCCGCATCTCCGCGTCCCATTTGCCAAAGCTGCGCCGCGCGAATTCCGCGCATTCGCTTTTTTCCTGCGCGAAACCTTTTATAACGTGGATGCCGGTCAGGTTCTCCTGCACTTTCGACGCCATATACGAGGTCGCGGTTCTGATTGCGCGCTGCCTTTCGCGCAGTTCGAGGCGGATTTTGATAACGAAAAACAACAGCAGCGGAATTGGCGCGACGGCTATGGCGGACATCGCAACGCCGGCCGAATTCACCATATTGATTGCGGCGAGCACGAATATTATCGCCGCGTCGACGATTGATACAAAGCCCTGGCCGAACATGAAGCGGATGGCGGATATATCCGAAATTGCGCGGGTGATGATGTCGCCCGTGTTGAATTTTATATAGAAATCGGAGGAAAGCGCTTCCAAATGCGCGAAGAGGTTTTGGCGCAGATAGGTCTCGGCCCCGCGGCAGAACCCGAGCACGAGCGTCCGCCATATGAACCGCAGCGCGAACGCGCATGCGGCGGACGCGCCGAGCAGCAGCGCCGTGCGCCGGACTTCCGGCATTACTGCGGACATACCGGAGCCGCCGCTTACCGGCACGGCCTGCGCGCCGCCGCGCAGCAAATCGATCGCAGCGCCAAGCAGGTTGGGTATCCGCATCGTGAACCACGTGGCCGCGAACACAAAAAACATGCCTATTATGTATTGGAACCAATGCCGCTTGAAATAAAAAAGCAGTTGATCCGCCGTGGACGCCTGCCCCGAAGGCGCGGACGCCGACATAGCGGCCGAACCGTCTGTGTCAGCCAATTCGTATCCCCGATAGAATCAAAATGGAAAATCACAAAATCAACATAACAATATGTAAGTATTATAGACCCGGCGCCGGGTTTTTTCAATAGCCATACGCGGGCGGGATGACCGGCGTCGTCATAACCCAAGTTGACGCCTTTGCCCCTATGTTTACATCACATACGCGGGCGGGATAACCGGCGTCGTCATAATCCAAATTGACGCCTTCGCCCCTACATTTGAATTTTAACTAATCCTATTTATAATATCTATGCCATGCAGATGCACAATAATAAATAATGCTGATATAATTACATAAACGCAAATTAATGGAGGTTCTAATGCAAATTAAATTATCGGAAAACAATAAAACGCTGTATACAATCGTCACGGCGGCGGGCGCGTCCCCGTCGGAGCTGCACGCGGCGGCACAATTAAAACAGTACTTGGACAAAATAACTTCATTATATTTTACGATTTGCGGCGAAAAGGATTTCACAGGCGCCGTAAACAAGCAGGCAATAATAGTCGGCTATTGCGGCTTGGCGGAAAAACTCGCCGGGCCGGTCGACCTTGCAAAACTGGGCGACGACGGTTTCGTAATCAAATCCGGCGAAGGCTATGTCGTCATAGCCGGCGGCAGGAAGCGCGGCACGCTTTACGGCGTATACGAATTCCTGGAGCGCCTCGGATGCAGGTTCTTCACGCCGCAATGCGAAAAAATACCGTACGCGCGCGATTTGGCGGCCCCGATGCTTGACGTCGAACAGGTTCCGGCGCTGGAATACCGCGAGCACCGCTACCGGTTCTACTTCGATTACCCCGAATTTGCCGTAAAGAGCCGCGTGAACGGCCATTACTGCCGCATGAACGAAGAACAGGGCGGCTTCATACCTTACGCGTGGTTCGTGCACTCCTTCAACCACATCCTCCCCCCGGAGGAATATTTTGACGCCCATCCGGAATATTTTTCGCTCGTGGACGGCAAACGCAAAAAGGATATGACGCAGTTATGCCTTACGAACCCGGAAGTACTTGCGTTAACGATAGAAAAGGTCAAAGCGAAGCTGCGCGAAAACCCGGCCGCGCGTATTATTTCGGTTTCGCAAAACGACTGGGGCTTCCACTGCGAATGCGACGGCTGCAGGGCCATAGATGAGCGCGAAGGCGCCAAATCCGGTTCGTTGATAGCGTTCGTGAACGCCGTGGCCGAGGCTATCGAGCCCGAGTTCCCGGACGTGATAGTCGATACGCTGGCTTACCAACAGACGCGCCCGGCGCCGAAGGGCCTGCGCCCGCGGCATAATGTGTGCGTGCGCCTGTGCACGATCGAAAACTGCCTCGTCCATCCGTTCGACACATGCGGCTATCAGGACAGGGACGTCGTCCTGGCCGACGGCAGCCTGGCCAGCTTCGCAAAAGACATGAAAGACTGGGCGAAAGTCTGCGACAGGCTTTACGTCTGGAACTATGTCACATGCTTCGCGCATTACGCGATGCCGTTCCCTAACTGGGGCGTATTGAAGGCCGACGAAAAATTTATGGTTGACAACAATTTGAAGGGCCTTTTCCAGCAGGGCAATTTTTCGCGCGGCGACGGCACGGACCTGAACGAGTTGCGCGCTTATGTAATCACAAAACTGCTTTGGGACCCGGACGCGGACGCAGACGCGCATATGCGCGAATTCGCGGACTATTTCTACGGCGCCGCCGGGGAGCATATTCTGGAATATATTCGGCTGCAAACTGAAAAAGTGATCAATGAAAACATCCACGTCTGCTTCAACGACAACTGCGACAAAACGTATTTAACCGGCGAAATGCTCGATAAATACGACGCGCTGTTAGCAAAGGCGTCCGCCGCCGTGGCCGGGGACCCGGTGCGCTCGATGCGTGTTTTCAAAGCCAACATGCCGCTCCGCTATGTGCGCCTGAAGAACAACGCGATGAATGGCGTAATCGACAAACCGGCTATCGACGCATTCTTCGACGATTGCATGGCGCTTGGCATATCGCGCATAGACGAATGGGTCGGCCTCGAAAAGACCCGGCGCGCCATGTACGAGGGCAAATGGCGCGGCGTAGAGTACCTTGAGCATTGGTGGGAAGAAGGCGGCGAACCCGGCGACTATCTGGCGTAAAACGCTCCGTGCAAATATCGGGCGCCCGGTGGTATTGCCGGGCGCCCGATTGTCGTTTCATACACTTCAAAGTTTTACTACGCGCCGGCAGCGCCAAGCCTGTCGGTTATTTCTCAGCGAATCCACCGATATAGTCATGCACACTATGTTTTTAGCAATATTTTTTCTTTGATAAAATTCCTGATTCTCTCACTATCTTTTATGGCTAAGCGCATATCATCCTCTGAAATTTCTAAGCCGAATGGATAACGCGGTTGTGATGAATAGTCATTTAAACGAACAGACTCGCTTGATAATAGCGAAAAAGATCCGTCAACCACTTCGCATTTATTTCTGATTTCTTCCAAATCATGCACTTTGGGAGGTATAATTCCTACATTCACTAAAAAAGCTTTAAGCATCTTTTCAGCAGATTGCTGACAATGGTAACATATTATTTCTATTTTAGGCGGATGAAACGTCGCCAGTTGCTGCGCCGCTTCAAAATCATTATCAGCATAAGCAATCCATTCACAAGCCTCGTCATATCTATCCATGCAGTTTCACCCCCGTTCTTGTCACTTCACTCTCAATGAAAGAGAGCGTATCTTTATATTTTTCAAATTTACTCACAGTCCCTACCAATAAGTCGACGCATCTTTTTTGTTTTCCTACAAGCTCTTCTCGAATTTTCCAAGTTGCTTCTCTCGCGCGAATGCCTCCATCTGGAATTATCACATAAAAATCATAATCGCTATTTTCAGTCGCTGTACCATTTACGTGTGATCCAAAAAGATAAATCCCTATTACTGGAACGGCTTTTATAATAGCGTCTACTATTTCGTTTATTTCTTTGTTTATATCACACGGCATGTTACATGACTTCTTCAATACGTTTCACCACCCTCATTGTAGCTTTTTTTAGATAATCACGGCGATAAACAGAAGCCGATTGGAATTTTATTGCGCGAGAATTTTTTGGTATGTCTTTTTGCTTCCATACAGAATACCCGAATGGTTCAAGGATTGTTTTTACTATTAAGCCTACATCCCTAATATGCAATACGTGAAATCGAATGTCAATGAGAAAATTAATGGTGATACATGGCGGAGCGGCCGCTATCTTGCGGAATAACCGCCGTCTACGATGACGTCGCTGCCGGTGGTGTATCCAGAGGCGCCGCTTGCCAGATATAATATGGCAGGCATCAGCTCTTCCGGCTCGCCCATGCGGCGCTGCGGTATGAGCGGCATCCACGCGTCGCGGAGCTCCTGCGGCGTATCGGCGGACATAGGGGTGTTAATATAGCCGGGGCTTATCGAATTGACGCCGGCCCTGGCAAGCCCAATAGCGACCGACTGCCCTATACCCCGCCCCCCGCCTGTGACAAGGGCCGTCTTTCCCTTTAAATTAAACATCTCATCCAAGTACATATTTTTTCCCCCCGTCATTGCGCGTCGTTATTCTACCCGCTTCCTTCTCTTTGCGGACCGCCCGCCGCTACGGTAAATATTACCGATATCGCTAGCATTTTACCATTAATCAGGTTGTTTACGAAACCGGACAATAATTATTACCGGACGCAAAAAAGCATTTTTTGACGGGACAATTCGGAATGTTTTCGGTATCATTGTTTTAAAGAAGAGGTGAAAACATGGATTGGATTCAACAAGTTCAACGCGCATTAAACTATATTGAAGCGAATATGTTTGATAACGATTTGGACAACGAAACAATCGCCAAACAAGCATATTCGTCAAATGCGAATTTTCAACGCATATTCAGCATAGTCGCCGGAGTGACAATCGCCGATTATATTCGCTGCCGCAAGCTGACATTGGCGGGTAAAGAGCTAGCCGATACGAATATCAAAGTAATCGACGCCGCGCTTAAATATGGTTACGATACGCCGGACAGTTTCGGAAAAGCCTTCATGCGATTTCATGGCGTTACGCCGTCGGAGGCAAGGCATAATCCAGGGGCCCTTAAATGTTTTTCGCCGATTTTTCTTAGAATCGATGTACAAGGAGGATTTAACATGAGCGCAAAAATTATCCCGAACCTTCCCTTGATAGCAAACAGTTGGCAGGGCGAAAACTATCATTTCAACGGCGTCGCCCGTTATGTCATGGGCTGCCTTGGGGAAATGGCGCTCGCCGATTATTCGTTGATTGCGGGAATAACCGGCGATACTTTCACGCAATTTTACCCGCTTGGCGACGGCGGCTTTAAGGGCGACAGCGCGTCCGCTTTTTATTTGGGAGTTCGTAATTACGCGAGCGTTTTCGATAAGCTGGGCTACTCCGCCGAATCTTTTACGGAACGTGAATTTCAGTTAAATTACGAATATCACGTTAAAAAGATCATCGCGAGCATTGACAGGGGCATACCGGTAATATGGCATCGCCGCGGCCCCACCGCCGCTATAGTGGGTTATGAAGGCGACGGCGGCGCGTTTTTATACTTGAATAGTTTAAGTAAAGACCAAACGAAGCCGGAACGGATGGCGCTCGACGAGGAATGCTTCAAAGACGACAAAATAGATAGCTGCGGATGGACAATCGTAAACAATAAAGTCCGTGACGTGTCGCTGAAGGATA
>Ga0082212_10010443_pt1 | contig 11874 bp, 9 predicted proteins | sample TergutNt197P3_FD_71548 | JGI IMG/M metagenome (GOLD analysis project Ga0082212, IMG submission 71548) | Neocapritermes taracua P3 segment gut microbial communities from Petit-Saut dam, French Guiana - Nt197 P3 | ecosystem: Host-associated > Arthropoda: Insects > Digestive system > Gut ... | reverse complement strand
CAAACGATGAATTCCGGCTCGATAGACAACGCGCGCGCCACGCCGATACGCTGCCTGCGCCCCCCGTCGAGCTCGTGAGGGTACGTATTTACGAAACGGCGGGCCAAACCGACTATGTCCATCAGCTCGAAAACCCGTTTTTTGATATCGCCGCGCGAGAGTTTGCCGTCTATTATCATGGCCTCCGATATTGTCTGCGCGACCGTCATTCTCGGATCCAGCGAAGAATAAGGGTCCTGAAAAATGATTTGCATCCTGTTATGCAGTTGAACCAGCTTCGCGCCTTTGACCCGCGTAACGTCCTCGCCGTCAAAAATGACCCGGCCGCCTGTGCTGTCCAAAAGGCGCAGCACTACTCGCCCGAGGGTGGTCTTGCCGCACCCGGATTCCCCGACGACGCCCAGAGTCTCGCCCTTCTCGATGGTAAAACTCACGTCGTCCACCGCGTGGAGATACCCTTGCGGAACCTCAAAATACTTTTTTAAGTTGTAAACTTGCAGTAACGGTCCAGACATTTTATTACCCCTGGTTTTGCTCATATTTGAGGCAGCGGACTAAATGGGTTTCGGATTCCGCGCGCAGCCCTACAGGTTCCTGTTTGCACGAATCGTCGCAAAGCGGGCATCTGGGCGAGAATTTACACCCCTTCGGAAGCGCCGTGGGGTCGGGCATGAGACCTGTTATCGGGATCAGACGTTTGCGGTCCCCGGTGATATCGGGCAGCGAGTTAAACAGGCCGGTAGTGTACGGGTGGCTCCTCTTTTCAAAAATGACGTCCGCCGCCCCGATCTCAACTATTTCGCCGGCATATACCACCGCCACGCGGTCGCAGGTTTCCGCAACGACGCCTAGGTCGTGCGTGATCAGAACCATAGAAGTATCGAGTTCGTCATTGAGTTCTTTTATCATGTTGAGGACCTGCGCCTGTATCGTCACATCCAGGGCTGTGGTCGGCTCGTCCGCCAAAAGCAGTTCGGGCTTGCATGCCAGCGCGATGGCAATAATGACGCGCTGTTTCATGCCTCCCGAGAACTGATGGGGATAATCGTTGAAACGCGAGGATGGTATGCCGACCATTTCCAGCATCTCGGCAGCTTTACCGGCGGACTGCGCCCTGTTCAGCTTCAAATGAAGGCGGACCATCTCGCTTATTTGATCCCCGATCCTGTCGATAGGGTTGAGCGCGGTCATAGGATCCTGAAATATCATTGAGATCCTGTCGCCGCGGATACTGCGCATTCTTGAATCCGGGATTTTGAGTAAATCTTCATTATCCAACAGGATCTCGCCGGATACGATACGCGCGGGCGGCATTTGCAGCAGCCGCATGATGGACAGCGCTATCGTAGTCTTACCGGCGCCGGTCTCGCCTACCAAACCGATGGTTTCGCCTTTCTTAACGTCGAAAGAGATGTCATTTACGGCATGGCAGACGCCTATTTCCCTGGATATATATTTCACTGTCAGGTTTTTGACCGAAAGTATGTTTTCACTCACAGTACAGGTTACCTCCGGCTATATCTTCAGTCTCGGGTCAAGACAATCCCTGAGCCCGTCGCCCAGAAGGTTCAGCGCTATGATTGTCAGCGCGATCGCGATCCCGGGCATAGTGACCATGTATGAGTGTTCAAGAAGATAATTTTTTGACGCGGTGATGATAGCGCCCCATTCGGGGTTCGGCGGCTGTACGCCCATACCGAGAAAGCTGAGGCCCGCCGCGAGCATGATCGACATAGCGACGTTTATCGTGAACTGCACGATCAGCGGCGAGAGGATGTTCGGCAGCAGGTGCCTGACCATGATACGAAGCTTGCTTGCGTTGACAGCGCGCGCCGCTTCGATATATTCCTCGTTTTTCAGTTGGATGACTGGGGCGCGCGCGCGCCTCGCAAAAATCGGTATCGATGAAATGCCGATAGCGAAAATAGTGGTGTTCACGCCGGTGCCGAGGGCGGCGGCGATCGTAATAGCAAGCAGGACCGAGGGCAGCGATGAGATGATATCCATAATCCTCATCGTGATATTATCGGATTTCCCGCCGTAAAAACCTGCTATGGCGCCGATAAAGATACCCGCGACCGCTGAAAAAACGGTGGAGGCGAACCCGATGTAAAGGGAGATCCTGCCCCCATAGAGTATGCGCGTGAATATATCGCGTCCGAGATTGTCCGTACCGCAAAGATGTTTCAATGACGGCGGCTGAAATTTCGCATTAAGGTCCTGATGGTTGAACCCTTCCGGGGCTAACACCGGGGCAAGCAGGCATAGTATGACGATTATCATTAAAAGAACGAAGCCTATCATAGCGGACCTGTTTCTTACAAGCCTGTCGAGGGTTTGGCGAAACATGCTCCGCTGCTTGACGACGATGTTTTCAGAAGATTCCTGAGTGGAAACTATCATGTTAAACATGCGCTTCCTCCTTTTGGGACAGGCGTTTGCTCCGCTGTCTCGCGCTGAAGAACGCCTGACTCTTGAAGTCCGCCCTGATGCGAGGATCGACGGCCGCATACAGCAGGTCGAGGATAAGGTATATCACGCTGAAGCTCACTGCGAGCAGTAATACCGCGGCGCGGATGATCGAATAGTTGCGCACGGCTATAGCCTCGACCATCAGCCGGCCGAGGCCGTTTATCGAGAAAACCTGCTCGATGACCATCGCGTGCCCGAGCGCGCCGCCGAAAGTCCCGCCGACGGTAGTGATGATAGGGATGAGCGCGTTCCTCACGATATGGTGCCTCGTGATCACGCGCTCTGTCTGTCCTTTCGCCCTCGCCGTGCGTACATAGTCCTGCCTGATGCATTCAAGGACGCTGGTACGCGTGAACCTCATCAGAATAGCGGCGTTTTGCACCCCGAGCGCCACCGAAGGCAGCACCCAGTACTTCGGGCCGGAAAAACCCGCCATAGGGAACCATTTCAAGTTGAGCGCGAACAGGATAAGCAGCAGCAAACCCAGCCAGAACTGCGGCATGGATATCCCGACCATGCCGACGGTGGAAAAAGTCGTATCAAGCCACGTGTTTTGGTGTTTTGCCGTAAAAATCCCAAGTAAAATGCCTATGACGAACGCTATGGCGGTAGTGAGGCACGCAAGCAGGAATGTGTTCGGGAACCGCAGCATGATGTCGCTGGTCACAGACCGTCCGCTCACATAGTTAGTGCCCCAGTCGCCGCGCAGCACAATCCCGCCGATGAAATTGAAATACTGCACCAGAAAAGGGTCGTTCAAACCATATTGGTCGCGCCAGGCTTCACGCATTTCAGGCGTGGCTTCCGACGTGAGTATTATCTGAGCGGGGTCGCCCGGAGTCAGATATAGTATAGTGAAAATCAGAAAGGACACGCCAAGCAGGACCGGGATCATATGAAGCAGCCGCTTAATTATATATTGGATCATGTGGATATTCTCCATCGGCGATCGAAACTGTTCAGGACCCCTTTTGCGTCAGGGGTCCCGAACAGCCGCATATAATCAAATCTACCTGAAGTAAGCCTGGTCGAAGTACCCCTGGAAACCGACGATCCGAATGCCCGTCAGGTCTTTATTGAGGCCGATATAGGTTTGCGCCACGGCTATCGGGAGCCAGTAGAGGCCGCTCTCAAAGAAGTATGCCTGTACATCTTTGTACGCCTCGGCGCGCTCGGTGACGTCGAATGTCGAGCGGACTTTCCCCCAGAGCTCCGCGTATCTTTCGCCTGAACCGTCGGCCGAAAGCTCGGGGTGCGACGCGCCGAACAGCATCGGGTTATCGACTGTGCTTACCGCCTCGCCGGAGGCTTTTGCGCTGTGCAGGAACATGTCGTACGCCCCGGTATCGCTGCCGAACACTATCGACGATAACGTAGCGTTATCGGTAAGTGTGGGCTCAAGCGTGATGCCGACTTCGGCGAGCTGCGCCGAAAGCTGCTCTACCACGAGCTGGAAGTTGATGGTCGACTCCGCTATTATGCGCAGCGTCAATCCGTTGCCGTAGCCCGCTTCAGTCAGAAGCTCTTTTGCCCTCGCGACGTCGTATGCCGGGAACGGGGAGTTCGCCTCATAAGCTGTGTTGTACCCGATACTTTCAGGGGTCAGGACACTGTAAGCCGTCGTCGCCAGACCGTCGTATGCGCCCTTGATGATATCGTCGCGGTTGATCGCGTGGAATATCGCCTGCCTGACGCGGAGATCGGCAAGCGCCCCGTTGCCGGAGTTCATCGCCATGTAGATCATGAAATTGCGGCCTGTCATAATGGTCTTGAAATCATCGTTCGCGTAGGCCGTTTTTACCTGGTCGGCGCTGATGTTCCACAGCAGGTCGATCTCGCCGCTCATAAGGGCCATGAACGCGGCGGTCCTGTCGCTGATTATCTTCATCGTCATTGTTTTAATGGGAGGCGTCCCCCTGAAGTAGTCGTCAAAACGGGTGATCGTGATATGGTCGCCCGGGACCCATTCGGAGACATAATATGCCATAGGCCCGACCGGTTTCTGATAGAAACTGATGTCCCTGCCCGCTGCTTCATAAGCCCTGCCGCTGATGACCGTCAGCATCTCAAAACTGGATTCCCACACGCCGTTGAGGCGATTGAAGGGGAGATGCAGGGTGTAAGGGTCGATGATCTCAGCGTCCTCAAGGTCGACGAAGCCCAGCTGCCAGCCCATGCCGTTGTGGTCACGGAACGCCTGTATGGAGCCGATGATATCGATCGCCTCAAAAGTATTGCCGTCGTGCATTTTTATACCGGGGGTGATATGGAAAGTCACGCCCAGTTGATCCGCGTCGAGCTCGTATGAGTCGCAAACGAGCGATACATACCTGCCGACCTCGTAGTCATAGATCATAAAATATTGCTGGGTCGAGGTAGAAAGCGGGTACATCGTCAAATCGAGCATGCTGAGTATCTTGCCCGGGTCCGCCACAGCCGCGAAAGTGAAAGTATCCTTCGAACTTACCGAGCCGGGCCTGATTTCAGACTTGACCAATGCGGAGTAGTCAAGCGAATCCTGCGCGATTTTACGGCCCAGATCCGCCGCGCTGTCCGCCGTAGGGGGCGCCGGAGCGGTGGAAGACGTCGGCGCTGAGTCCGTTCCCGCAGGGGGTTGATCCACAGGTTTGTCGTCTTTTTGGCAAGCCGATAAGACCGGCAGCGCCAACATTGATAACACCAGTATCGCAATTACTATTTTTCTGCTTTTCATTTTTATCCTCCTTAACAATCCCTGAAACTTTTAAAGTTTTTTGGGTTTTTGCAACACCACTATGCTAACGCAAAGCAGCCCTAATGTCAACAAGATTTTAAACGTTCTGTAATTGATAAAGTCAATTAAAATACGTTTTGTATAGTTGTGTATGATCGTATATTATGATAGTATTATCACCGAAAGTGAGGAATGATGGCAATGGCAAAAAAGACAGATATAAGGATCAGCACTAAAATGGCCGCCGCGCCGATGAACCTCCCGGAGATCGACTACCCCGTCCCGCCGAGGGAGAACATGAAACTGGTGCTCGATCACAAGAAACCATTGTGGGTACCGGTACTGTTCAGGGAAAACAACTTCTGCATGGCGGCGGCGGATAAAGAAAGGCCCCCGCTCAATGAGTCGGGCCTGGATTGGTTCGGGGTCACATGGGAGTTCGTCGAAGAAGTAGGCGGCCAAATGTCGCCTCCGGGAAAACACATTTGCCCCGACCCCGCCGACTGGAGGGAAAAACTTATCTTCCCGGATCTGGACAAGATCGATTTTACCATAGACAAAGAAGAGAAGGCGTCCGCTTTTGACAACTCCGAAAAGATGAACATGTATATAATGCAAAACGGTATGTTCGAGCGCCTCCTCGATATCGCGGAAGCCAACGAAGCTTTCGTGTGGCTCGCTACCGAGCCGGAGGACGCGATAGAGTACGCAAACGCGATCGCGGACTACAAAAACAAGCTGGTCGACAAAATCGCCGACGAATGGCTGCCTATCGATATATTCGCCCTCTCAGACGACTGGGGGACGCAGAAATCAACCTTTGTTTCCCCCGCAATGTGGGAACAGATTTTCTACAAACCGACGAAGCGCATCGCCGACCATATAAAGAGCCGCGGCTATTATGTGAACGTACACTCCTGCGGAAAAATCGACCCGCTGGTCCCGTTTATCGCCGGCTTTGCGGACCTCTGGGAAGGCCAGCCTATGAACGATCACGTCGCCCTGAAGCGGAAATACGGCGACCAACTCGCTTTTACCATAGTACTGGATCCATATCTGCTCAACGACCCCGACGTAACGGAAGGACAGCTTGTAAAAGCTGTCCGAACCGCGATCGACACATATGGAGAGGGCGGGGGAATGATCATGATGTCCACAGGCCCCAACGAGTTTGTCGCTTCCACCGTTATCAGGGAGACATTCGAGTACAGCAGAAAGAAATACTCGAATAAGTAATGATTGTTACATGATGCACAGCAGGCCGCCGTCGAACGCCCAGTTTGCGCCGGTGACCATGGCGCCGAGCGGCGACGACATGTAAACGCACAGGCCGCCGACTTCTATCGGTTCCCCGAAACGGTGGACCGGCAGGTCGTTTTCAAACCTGTCGATGCTGCTCTGCGGCAGTTGCTTGTCCAGGTCGGAGTGGATCGGCCCGAGGATGATCGAGTTTACGCGGATCCCGTCGTCGCCCAGGACGATAGCCAGATAACGGGAGAAAATATCCAGCCCCGCTTTTGAAACGTTATACGGCGCCAGGTGATGTCCTTTCGCGCCTGCGACGCGCTGGCTTGCTATCGCCGATATATTGATTATCGTGCCGCCGCGCCCCGCTTCGACCATTTTCGGGGCGACTTCATAGACGAGGTTCGCCGGGCCGTGCAGGTTCGTGTTGATGACGCGGTGCCACTCGTCGAGGCCGCCTTCGCTGAGGAAAGGCATGCTTGTCGCTACGCCGGCGTTGTTCACGAGGACGTCTATGTGGTCGAAAGCCTTGAAAACCTCCGCAACGGCGGCTTTTACGCTTGCGATATCGGATGTGTCGCACTCAAACGCGGCGTGCTTGCCGCCTAATTTTTCGATTTCCGAAACAGCCTTCTTCCCGCTCTCATGGTTCTTGTTGAGGATAGCCACGTTGGCGCCGCATTCCGCGAAAGCCTGGACGATGCCGCGGCCGATACCGCGGTTGCCGCCGGTTACGATGACGTTCTTGCCTTTCACATCGTATGCGCCTTTTATTTCAGTAATGGGTTTGGATTTAATGATCATGATTTTTATTCCTTTCAAGATTGACATATTCAAGCGCCGCCTGTCAGCAGCGTTTGCGGTGGATATTCTTCATAAATAATATACTCCGCGCGCCGCGCGATTGTCAAGCGGTTACAAGGGAAAGCAGGGGAAAGCAAGGGGACGGTTCATCTGCTTTCCAAAGCAGATGAACCGTCCCCTTGCTTTCTGCGTCCCCTTGCTTTCCAAGCGTCCTCGCCATTAACTTCGGACCCGGCGGCGCTTGACAGCCGCGGTAAACGCGTGTTACCATAAATTACAAATTACTTTAACCGGAGGGCAAAAAAAATGGGAAAACACGATGACTTGATATCCTATATACCGAAACCGGACAGGCCGGGTGAAAACGTCAGTTGGGACAGCATAAGAAAAATCGTCTGGATGGACAACAGCTTCATGCCCGGCGCGATGTATTTTGAAATAATGTGGTACTGCGGCCCGAGGGACCCCGGACCGCCGCCGCATACCCACGATTTCGACGAGATAATCGGATTCGTCGGCGGCGACCCGTCGAGCCCGAAAGACCTCAACGCGGTGGTCAAATTCAAACTGGACGACGAATGGTATACCTTTACGCAAAGCGTGCTGATCTTCATCCCCGCAGGGATGGAACACTCCCCGATGCACATCGTATCGGTGGAAAAACCTTTTATCCACTTCTCCGGCGGCGCGGCGGCCGGCAGCTATGTCAAAAAAGAAACATAAGGATGGCAGGTCAAAGATATGTATAAAGTAAAATGTACGCTGAAAGAATTCGTCCGCGGCATAGAAAAGCACCCCTGCCATTTCAATTATGAAATCGGCGACGAGATATATTACGACGGCGACACATTTACGGGCAGGGTGTGCCCCGGGATCTTGGCGACGATGATGCCGGTCGTAAACAACGTATTCATGCTCGGCCATAAATGCACCGAGAACATGGCGTTCCGGTACAGGGGATATGACGTCAGGGACCCCGAAATGGAGAAATATGACGGGGCGGGGTTCCGCCCTGCGGAGGAAGACAAACCGCCGAAAAGGGACTACTCCCCGAAAGGAAGGTCGCGCGGCCACCATTTCCTGTGCTCAGATTCGAGGATACTCGCGCATTTCTACTGTGAACCGGTCGACTTGAGCGACGGAGAGTATGCCCAGCCATTTTATAGAAGGGCTGTCTCCATATTGCAGAAAATCGAAACAGAACCCGGGATAAGGGCGGATGAGATCCTCGACAGGTTTACGGAGTTTCAAAAAAACGGTATATCGCCGAAGCTTACCCCGGTTCTGACCGGCGTGCTGCTGGAGGCCCTTGAGGACATGGGGTATGTCGATATAAAAGACGGTAAAGCGTACGCTACCGGCAAAGAACCGCCAAGCCGCCCTGTAATAGTTGATGAACCCTAAAAACGTGTCATTCTGAGGGAGCAGCGGCTAGCTTGCGATGAATCTCGAATCTACTGTACTGCAACGCATTGAGATTCTTCACTCCGTTCAGAATGACACTTCGTGTAGATACTTCGTGTAGTTGATCAGCGTTTACCCGACAAGCCAGCCGTCCAGGCAAACGCCGCACGACTCGCTTACCTTGCGGGCGAACGCATCCGGATATTTCTCCTTCCATCCCGCCATTTCCTCATCGGTAACCTTTGAAACGCCGACCAGGAACCCCGACACAACCATGCCTGTGGCATGTTTGGATATAATGTGGTGGGGCGTGATAAGATTGATCGCGCCGCCGCGGTCGAGCGATTCGGCGTCTATCGGGTCGAAACGCGAACCGTGGTCGACATACACAGCATTCGGAGTCAGCCGCTCTGTCAAGTATGCCGCGCACAAAACCGTCCCGCGCTCGTTAAAGACCTTGACGATATCGCCGTGCCCGACGCCCTGCTCCGCGGCCGTCGACGGGTGCATCCACGCCGGTTCGTACTGATATCCGTCCTTACAGCGGATCTTCATCGTCCCGATCTCACGGTTCCATGTGATATCGTCATGGTTTGCGTGGAAACGCCATCTGCCATGGTTCGATATGCATAAATACGGATAGAGTTTTGCGCGCTCCGACGAAAGGCGGTCGTCGTGTAGTTCGCTCCGCTCGATCCACTTCGGGTAGGGCGGGCGTTCCGGGTCGTTCGGGAAGTGCTCCAGCAAGCCTGTCGACGTGAATTCGAGCTTTCCGGTCGGCGTTGTGAGCGGGTTGTTTTCAGGGTCGTCATAAAACCTCTTCAGCCCGGCGGGGTGATCCTGTATCTTCGGGTATGTCGGAACGATGAATATGTCTTTCTCGTGGAACTCATCGTCCGCGTCCAGATGAGAAACGCCGCTGCCGTGCCAGTACAGTTCTATAACGCGCTCCAAAGCTATGTCGTTGCCGGTGTATGCCATGTAAACGTCGTCGCTTATTTTTTTCGCGACAGCGGCGACGCATTCAAAATCGTTCAATGACTCGCCGACGGGCGGGCAAGCCTCATACTCGTGGAAAACCGACGTAATAGTCCCGCCGGCCTGGTCGTCGCAAATGTCTTCCATCTCGAATTTCGTCTGTACGGGTAAAATGATATCAGCCAGGTAGCAGTCATTTTCAAGCCATGGGTGCTGCGCGACGATACATTCGATCTCGGGATCCCTCATAGCTTTGACATGGCTGAACCCGTCGTTCCAGCACGTGACGTTGCAAGGCGCGTCCGTCCATACCATGTGAAGGCGCGGGCAGCCGGGCTGCGGGAAGACATGCTTGGTCCACTGCTGCGCGGCGGGCCCTGTGAACGAATACAAGCCCCACCATTCTATGCCATCCTTTTTCAGGATGGCGTCGTGTATCATACACCTCGGGATAGATTGCTGCGGCGGTACTTCAGTGACTCTTGTCAATGCCGCCAACTCCGCGTCCAGCGCCCGGTTTTTGCCCGTATCTGCCGGCACTTTGTCAGTGCCGTTTTGCAGTTTGAACGGATCTCTATTGTTTGCTGCTTTTCTTGCGACGTTTGCCTCGGCTGTTTCGCCGTACGGCCTGACAGTCTCGCAGCGGCGGGGGATATCGATTGGTTCAACGCCCTGGTACGGCATCTGGTATATCGAAGAGAAAAGGTTCCACTCCAACCATTTTGCCTGATGCGCTCCGGGCTTCCCAAGCCCTTGCATACCAAGCAAAATGGACTGCAAACGGGCGGGTTCGGTCGAAAACGCGCCGCGTATCCCCGGGCCGCCGTTACCGATAGTAAGGCTGGTGACCTTCCGCGCCCACTCCCGGGCGACGGCTTTTATCGTCCATTCCGGTACGCCGCATTTCCCGCTCGCCCACGCCGGGGTTTTCGGCTCCCCATCTTCCTTTCCGAGAACATAGTCGAAAAAAGGCCCCGCCCCGACGGCGTGAGTTTTCACATACTCCTTGTCGTATGTATCTTCCGTAAGCCACACATACGCTATCGCCAGCGACATTGCGGCGTCGGTATTCGGAAGTATGGGTATCCATTTATCCGCCATCCAGCACGCCGAAAAGTTGAGCGCCGGGTCTATGTAAACGTATTTTATTCCCAGGCTGTGCAGCCATTTGTTGAGCCTGCTTGCCATATAGCCCTCGAAACCGACGGAGGTCGTTTCGGGGTCGGCGGCCCAGAAAAGCAGCAGTTCCGAGTGTTTGGCTATATCGGGCCACAAGTTGCCCGCCGGCTGCATCTCGCCGACCGGTTCGCTGCCCCAGACATTTTTGGAACCCCAGGCAAAACCTTCCCAACTGTCATTGTTGCGCATCTGGATAGTATACCCGCCGAGCAGCGACAAAAGCCTGTTCGCGCAGCCGTGGCTTGGCGCCACATGCTTGCCCTCGCCGTGCATGTCAGCCTGTGACAGCACCGCCGCCATGCCGTATTTTTCACGGATACGAAGGAGTTCGCCGGCAATGATATCGGTGGCTTCATCCCAAGAGATACGAACATAAGGGGACTTGCCCCTGTTCCCGGGATTGCGCTCGCCGTTGGGATCCCAGTCAACGCGCTTGAGCGGATATCTGACGCGGTTTTCCGAATACACGCGCTTTTTATACGTCATGTAGTAGACCCCGGGCATCGTGCGGTCCGGCGCTTCCAAGGTTTTCCCGCGCGCCTCGATCTTCCAGGGGGTCTTGCTTTCCCAATCCACATAGTCCCGGTAGTACAGCGGGCGTATCCGCGTAAGCTTTCCGTCCTTGCCGCTTTCGACTATTGACGGCGGGCCGCTCCGTCCGCCCATGAGGCTTGTCGCTTTAAAAACCCGCCTGTCGGCTTTGATATCGATAGGTTTTACTTCCATAATAAAGTCCGTTCCTTTCGCAATGCAGATAACGCGGGCTGTGCCCGCGTTATCTGCTTATGGATTAAGGAAGCAAATAAGAAACAAGAAAAACACGTATTCGCGTCCCATTCTGACTCCTGACTCCTTGCGGTCCGCAGACCGCATTAGATTTTAAGCCTTACTCCTGACCCAGGAACTTGCTCTTTTTACTCAGTGAAGTCGGCGTGATGCCGAAATCAAGCATCTGGTGCAGCGGAATATGGACGTCGATGGCGACTTCCGGGCAGACCGTTTCGCAGAAACAGCAGATCGAGCACTCGCCGGAGTGGGCGACCGTCGGCCTCTTTTTCTCTTCGTCCCAGCCGAAAATA
>Ga0082212_10010442_pt1 | contig 11875 bp, 7 predicted proteins | sample TergutNt197P3_FD_71548 | JGI IMG/M metagenome (GOLD analysis project Ga0082212, IMG submission 71548) | Neocapritermes taracua P3 segment gut microbial communities from Petit-Saut dam, French Guiana - Nt197 P3 | ecosystem: Host-associated > Arthropoda: Insects > Digestive system > Gut ... | reverse complement strand
TTCGGGTACGCTGATGGGAGTGGGTAAGGGATTGCGTGAAAAGAACAAATCAATCCGGATTGTGGAAGCACATCCGATAAAAGGTCATTACATACAGGGATTGAAAAGCATGGAAGAAGCCATTGTGCCTGAAATTTACGACTCTTCGAAGATTGACGGAAGTGTCATGGTTGAATCGGAGGAAGCCTTTGAGATGTCGCGGCGCATTGTCAACGAAGAAGGTATCTTCGTCGGAATGAGCAGCGGAGCGGCCATGCTGGCAGCCCTCAAAACCGCCGAGCAGATCGACAGCGGCGTAATGGTCGTCATCTTCCCCGACAGAGGCGAAAAATACCTGAGTACAAATCTTTTCCACTTATAGGTTTTAGTAATACCCGGCAGGTCTATGGCCACGATCAAAGGCAAAAATCATGATCTTATTTATTGTTTCTTACCTGACAATAACTCCGTTTGTTACCGCGTTTTCGGGTGTTACAAATACTAATTTTCCATCGGTATCTTCAGCCAGCAGGATCATGCCTTGCGAATCAATACCCCTGATTTTTCGAGGCGCCAGATTTACCAGTATACACGCCTGCTTGCCGGTAAGTTCTTCGGGGGTGAAGTATGCTGCAATACCCGACACGATCGTCCGTTTGTCTATACCCGTGTCCACCAGCAGTTTCATCAGCTTGTCCGTTTTGGGTACCCGTGAGGCCTCAAGGATTGTTCCTACACGGATATCCATTGTCGAAAACTCGTCATAACTGATGTCGGGTTTGGCAGGAGGTAATGTCACGGCCTGACACGTCGCAGCATGACTGACTTTCTTAATATCTTCCAGTCGTTTCAACTGTTTTTCGATGGCTTCGTCTTCGATTTTCTCGAACAGCAGGAATGTCTCACCCAATTGATGTCCTGTAGCCAGCAAATTGCTGTTGCCAATGTTATCCCATGTAATTGAAGGCAGTCTGAGCATGTTTCTGAGTCGCGCCGAACTGAAAGGCAGAAAAGGCTCGAACAGCAATGCCATATTGGCTGCTAATTGTAACCCGATATTCAATATCGTTTTTACCCTTGCTTCGTCGGTTTTGATCAGTTTCCAAGGTTCAGTATCAGCTAAGTATTTATTGCCAAGTCGAGCAAGATTCATCGCTTCTTTCAAACCTTCGCGGAAACGGAAATTTTCCAACGATTTTTCTACATGAGTACGAATAACAGCAATTTCGGACAGCGTTTCATTATCGTAATCCGTCAATCCTGTAACTTCGGGCACAACGCCGCCAAAGAATTTATGAGTGAGTACCAGTGCACGGTTCACAAAATTTCCGTATATGGCAACTAATTCGTTGTTGTTGCGATCCTGAAAATCTTTCCATGTGAAGTTATTATCTTTCGTTTCTGGTGCATTAGCGGTTAATGTATAGCGTAATACGTCTTCTTTTCCGGGAAAATCGTTTAAATAATCGTGTAGCCACACTGCCCAGTTGCGCGATGTTGATATTTTGTCGTTTTCGAGATTCAGGAACTCGTTTGCCGGTACGTTTTCCGGCAGGATGAACGTACCTTCGGCCTTAAGCATCGCCGGAAAGATGATGCAATGAAACACGATGTTGTCTTTTCCGATGAAATGTACGAGTTTGCAATCGTTCGATTTCCAATAATCCGTCCATCTGTCGGGAAGCAATTCCTTAGTATTGGAAATATAGCCGATAGGCGCATCGAACCATACATACAGCACTTTTCCTTCTGTGCCTTTGACAGGGACAGGTACGCCCCATTCGAGGTCGCGGGTAACGGCGCGAGGCTGAAGACCCAGATCAATCCATGATTTACATTGACCATACACATTGCTTTTCCATTCCTTATGGCCTTCAAGAATCCAGTTTTTCATAAATGAATCGTATTCATCAAGCGGCAAATACCAGTGTTTGGTAGGTTTCATAACCGGCGCCGATCCACTAAGCCTCGAGTGCGGATTGATCAGATCGGTAGCATTTAGGGAGGTGCCGCATTGCTCGCATTGATCGCCATAAGCCCGTTCGTTGCTGCAATGTGGACATGTGCCGGTGATGTAGCGATCGGCAAGAAACTGATGTGCCTCCTCGTCGTAATATTGTTCGGTTTCCTTTTCCACAAACAGCCCGTTGTCGTATAATTTCCTGAAAAATTCGGAAGCCGTCTGATGATGAATTTTCGATGTGGTACGCGAATAAATATCGAATGAGATACCGAATCGTTCAAAAGAATCTTTAATCAGTGTATGATAACGGTCAACGATATCTTGTGGTGAAACGCCTTCCTCCCGCGCCTTAATGGTAATGGGAACACCATGTTCGTCACTGCCGCCGATAAACACGACGTCGCATCCGCGCAAACGCAGATAGCGGACATAAATATCGGCAGGAATATAAACGCCAGCCAAATGGCCAATGTGAATAGGACCGTTGGCATACGGCAAAGCAGTGGTTACCAGATGTCTTTTAAATTCTTTCATTTTGATTTTTTGATTTTGGATGATGGGACAAAGGTATCAACTTTTCCTTATTCTGATCCGAAAATTTCGAGCCGTTTCACAGATTCGACACCTTTGATGGCTTTCAGTTGCTTCATCAGATCATTCAGGTCGTTGGTGTCGTGTACATACAGTTCAATGGTTCCCTCGAAAATTCCGTCATGGCTCGCCATGTTGAAAGTGCGCACATTGACGTTCAGTTCTGCTGTGATCGGTGTGATGATTTGCAGGTAAATGTCGGCGTGATCAATGCCCTGTATGGCTATTTTAGCCAAAAACGAAAACATCTTGTACGTTGTCCATTTCACGGGAACGATCAGATCGGCTTGATTGGCCGAAAGCTTCACTGCGCTGGGACAACGCGATTTGTGTATCAGGATCAGATCTTTTGACGTATCCATGTGGCCAATCACATCATCGCCGGGGATTGGATTGCAACATTTGGCAATCCGGTAATTGAATTTGGATTTGTCAATATTTTTCTTTGACGAATCGGCCATTACACCGCCGGTGATCAGTTGTTTCTTTTCGGGAGCCGGACGCGGTTTGGGACCAAACAATTGAAGCTGCCAATAGTGTATCCATTTGTTTTTGCTGTTTCGTTTCAGGATTTTCGGCAATTCGTCGAGCGAGATCAGGTCTGCGCCTATTTTACTGTATAGTTCGTCTTTGGTACGTGTATCGTATGCTTCCAGTAATTTGCGCATCACACGCGAGTTGGGGGTAACATTATTGACCCTGAGTTGTTCCTCAAAGATGATTTTACCCCGTTCTACACGATTTTTATTTTCTGCTTTAATATTATTCTTGATGCTTGATTTGGCTTTTGCAGTGACCACTTCGTCGAGCCATTCCCGTTGTGTCCGTTTTTTGTCGGATGTGATGATTTCCACCTGATCGCCGCTGCGTAATACGTGGTTGAGCGGCAACAATTTATGGTCAACCTTGGCCGCTATAGCTCTGTTGCCTATTTCGGAGTGTATCTCGTAAGCGAAATCGAGCGCTGTGGATTTTTGAGGCAGTGTTTTGATTTGTCCCTTTGGTGTAAATACGTGAATTTCATGTGTGAAAAGATTCATTTTGAAATCATCAATAAATTCCATTGCATCAGTATTGGAATTTTGTAATGATTCGTTTATTTTCCGTAACCACTTATCCAATTCCGATTCCGACGAGGCCACACCTTTGTATTTCCAATGCGCTGCAAAACCTTTTTCGGCAATCTCGTCCATGCGCCGTGTACGGATCTGTACTTCCACCCATTTTCCGTCGGCGCTCATCATCGTGATGTGCAGCGCCTCGTAGCCATTGGCTTTAGGCGTGCTCACCCAGTCGCGGATACGGTCATGCTTGGGTGTATAAATATCGGTGATCAACGCATAAATGTTCCAGCACTGATTCTTTTCAGGAATTTCGGGATCGGCTTCAAACACAATCCGTATGGCCGACAGATCATAGATTTCCTCAAGCGGCACACCCTTATGCTGCATCTTGTAATAAATGGAATAAATGGATTTCGAGCGGCCTGTTATTTCAAATTGATAACCGTTATCAATCAGTTTTTGCCTGATCGGAATCATGAACTCTTCGACGGATTTTTTACGTTTTTCTTCACTGTCTTTCAAAAAGTTGACGATATCCAAATATATTTTGGGATGACGATATTTAAGGCTCAGGTCTTCGAGTTCCTGCTTGATGGAGTAGAAGCCCAGCCGATGCGCCAAAGGAGCGTACAGATAAACAGTTTCTCCTGCAATCTTGATCTGTTGTTCGGGCGATAATGCATCCAGAGTACGCATGTTATGCAAACGGTCGGCCAATTTGATCAGTATTACCCGCACATCATCCGAAATGGTCAGTAGCATCTTGCGGAAATTTTCGGCCTGCAGCGCAGAATTGTTGTCGAAAACATCCGATATTTTCGTCAACCCGTCTACAATAGTAGCCACTTTAGCGCCAAACTGACTCTGAATAAAATCCAGTGTATATTCGGGGTTATCTTCTACCACATCGTGCAGCAGCGCCGCCATCACCGATGTGGTTCCCAATCCGATTTCTACCACCACAATACGCGCCACACACAACGGATGAATGATATACGGATCTTTCGATTTGCGACGCATATTGCAGTGCGCTTCATGCGCCACGTCAAAAGCCTTACGGATCAGGCTGCGGTCTTCTTCCGAACGAATAAACGTACAGAAATGCAGCAACTCCTGAAACTGATTTTGAATGGCTATTTCTTCATTTTCGGACAATACAGACATATACAATAAATATAAACGGTCAAATAGAACTTACAAAGATAATAAAATTATTTTTTTTTCATCATCTTTTGGTAGGAAATCTATCTTTTCCTGCAGGTACTTTCCCGTATATGATCTTTCGCATTGTGCAACTGTTTCGGGCGTTCCCTGACAGACAACGTTTCCACCTTCCTTTCCGCCTTCGGGGCCAAGATCAATCACCCAGTCGGCGCATTTGATCACATCAGGGTTATGTTCGATCACCAGCACGCTGTGTCCGTTTTCGATGAGCATGGTGAATGCGTCGAGCAATTTACGGATGTCGTGAAAGTGCAGGCCTGTGGTGGGCTCATCGAAAATAAAGAGCGTAGGATTACCGCTGTTTTCCTTTGATATGAACGAAGCCAGTTTGATACGCTGACTCTCGCCACCGCTCAGGGTACTGGATGACTGTCCCAGTTTGACATAACCCAAACCGACGTCCGATAAGGGTTTCAACTTCTCCACAATCTTCTTTTCGAGCAAACTTTTTCCGTTTTGACCGAAAAACCCGATGGCTTCTTCTACCGTCAGTTCCAATACATCGTAAATATTTTTTCCCTGATAGGTCACTTCCAGCACATCTTCCTTGAATTTCTTTCCTTTGCATGTTTCGCACACCAATTTGACGTCGGCCATGAACTGCATTTCCACAGTGATTTCGCCTTCGCCCTGACATTCTTCGCAACGGCCGCCTTCTACATTGAACGAGAAATGAGCCGGTTTCAGGTCGTTGTGCCGGGCTTGCGGCTGTTCCGAAAAGAGTTTGCGCACCTCGTCGTAAGTCTTGCTGTAAGTAACCGGATTCGATCGCGATGAACGTCCTATGGGATTCTGATCAACGAACTCTACGGCTTTAAGTTTCGTCAGATCTCCTGTCAACTTGTCGAAAGCACCTGACCATTCTCTACTTATCCCGCTCAGGGTTCGTTCGAGTGTCGAAAACAGGATGTCGCGTACCAGCGTTGATTTACCCGAACCGCTCACACCGGTCACAACGCACAGTATTTGAAGCGGAAAACGAACTGTAATGTTTTTCAGGTTGTTGGCACGCGCCCCAAACAGTTCGATGTAATTGTTCCATTTGCGGCGTTGCGCAGGAACGGCGATTTGTTTGCGCCCTGTGAGATAATCAGCGGTAAGACTTCTTTGAGTTTCAGGTTTAAAGTTTAAAGTTTCAGGTTTCGAGGTTTTGGTGACTTGTAACTTGAAACTTGAAACTAATTCGTCGCACGAACCTTCGAAAACTATTTCGCCACCTAAACGTCCGGCCAACGGACCGATATCAATGATATGGTCGGAAGCGCGCATGATTTCTTCATCGTGTTCCACCACCAGCACCGTATTGCCCAGCGCCTGCAGTTTTTTCAGGACGCCGATCAGTTGCGCCGTATCGCGCGGATGCAGCCCTATGCTCGGCTCATCCAAAATATACAGTGATCCTACCAAACTGCTTCCCAGCGAAGTAGATAAATTGATGCGTTGCGCTTCGCCGCCACTCAAAGTTGACGAAAGCCGGTTGAGGGTGAGATAACTCAAACCTACCTGCATGAGATATTCCAGTCGGTTGATGATTTCCGTAAGGATGCGCTGCGCAACTTTTTTCCGGTATCCGTCAAGTATCAAAGTTGTGAACCAGTCGTGCAACTCATTGATGGGTGTCAATACCAGTTCGTTGACCGTTTTTCCGTTCACTTTCACATAAGTAGACTCTCTACGCAGCCGTCCGCCGCGACATTCGGGGCAGGTAGTTTTTCCGCTGTAGCGTGCCGTGATCACACGATACTGTATTTTGTATTTGTTTTCGTCCAAATATTTAAAAAAACCGTCAATGCCACCCCAACTGTCCGCTCCGTGCCAGAGAATATCCAGCTGTTTTTCATTCAGTTCATTGTATGGTTTGTGAATCGGGAAACCCATACCGACAGCCATGTATACCAATTCGTTTTTCCATTCGCTCATGCTTTCACCTTTCCAGCAGGCCACTGCATCCTGATATATAGACAGGCTCTTGTCGGGCACTACCAAATCTTCGTCAATACCTATCACTTTTCCGTAACCTTCGCACCGCACACATGCGCCGTATGGACTGTTAAAACTGAACAGATGCACGTTAGGCTCGTCAAACAGGATGCCGTCGCGCTCGAACCGGTTTGAAAACTCTTTCGTTGTCGCCCCAATTACACGAATGACGCAACGTCCGTCACCCTCGTTGAACGCCGTTTGCACCGAATCAGCAAACCGCGCCGACGATTCCTCATCATGTGCCACACGAATACGGTCAATCACCAGATGAACTTCATCTTTGACCTTGATCTTTGATGAAGCCTCTTCTAATCGCTGTATCTCGCCGTTGATTTCCACGCGACTATTTCCCTGCGCCATCAGTATTTCGCGATATACAGCGAAATTTGCCTTCCGGTGTTCGTCAAGCGGCGATAAAATCAGTACGGCAGTATCATCGGGCAATGAAAGGATGTAATTAACCACGTCGGTAACCGTGTCTTTTTTCACCACCTCGCCCGATACAGGCGAATAAGTGACGCCGACACGGGCAAACAGCAATTTGATGTAATCGTAAATTTCGGTAGACGTGCCAACCGTAGAGCGCGGATTACGCGTGTTCACTTTCTGTTCGATGGCAATGGCAGGCGGTATACCGTAGATAAAGTCCACTTCGGGCTTGTGTATACGTCCCAGAAACTGCCGCGCATACGACGACAGACTTTCCACATAGCGGCGTTGCCCTTCAGCATAGATGGTATCGTAAGCCAATGACGACTTGCCCGAACCGCTTAATCCCGTGATGACCACAAATTGATTACGCGGAATGGTCACATCAATGTTTTTCAGGTTATTTACCCGTGCGCCTTTGATGACGATGGAAGGATTCAATTTTTGATGGATGATTTTTGACGAACAAAACCTGAAACTTCAAACTTCAAACTAAGTAGAGCGCTTCCGACAAATCCCGACATATCCAGTCGGCTTGTTTCAACTGTTCTGCGCTAAAACTGGTGGTCAGCGCCAAACAATACATTCCGGCGGCTTTGGCAGCCTGTACCCCGTTGATAGCGTCTTCCACCACCAGACAATGTTCGGGCGCAACGTTTATTTTTTTCGCAGCCGTGAGATAAATCTCCGGCGACGGTTTTTTGTGCACCACTTCCAGTCCGTTGACTGTGGCATCAAACGTTTCGGCAGGTAACCCTATTTCGCGCAGGTTGATTTCCATCTTCGTCAGATCGGCGCTGGTGGCAATGGCTGTTTTGATGCCCTTTGTGCGGCATCGTGCAATAAAATCGCATACTCCGGGAAGGGGCTCCAGACGTCCGCGTACTATTTCACCATAAATGGTATATGTACGAAACTTGGCGGCGTCAATATCCAGTTCGATGCCGTATTTTTCGGCTACTCCGCCCAAATAACGATTTTCGCCGGCGCCGACGAAAGGCAAAAAGTCTAAGGGCTGCACCGTAACACCCATTTCCCCAAACATTTGAATTGCCGAAAGACATATCTGGCGTTCGGTATCTACCAATACGCCATCCATATCGAAAAGTACCGCTTGAATCATGTTTTATATTTTTCTGCAAAAATACATAAATTTCGACGTAATTTTCTTTTGAGGATATCTTAAAATAATTTAGCCACCAATTACACGGATTTTCACTAAAATAATTCGTGATCATTTGTGTAATTCGTGGCCAAAAAGAAAAAAGATGTATCTTTGTGGCGTACATTTTATAATGTAATGAAGAATATTATCATTATTCCCACATATAATGAAGCAGAGAACATAGAGCGGATCATCCGTAAAGTGTTTTCGCTGCCGCGTGATTTTCACATATTGGTCGTTGACGACAGTTCACCCGATGGAACAGCCGACATCGTGAAACGGCTGCAAACCGAATTTCCCGAACAGTTATTCATACTCGAACGTCGTGGAAAACATGGGCTTGGCACTGCATACATTGCCGGGTTCGAGTGGACGTTGGAACAGGGTTATGATTACATTTTCGAGATGGATGCCGATTTTTCACATGATCCCGACGATCTGATCCGTCTGCATGATGCATGTGTGAATGGAGACGCTGATCTGGCTATCGGCTCGCGTTACATCACAGGCGTCAATGTGGTCAACTGGCCAATGTCGAGGGTACTGATGTCCTATTGCGCTTCCAAATATGTGCGGTGGGTTACCCGCATGAAGGTTTGCGACACGACAGCCGGCTTCAAATGTTACCGCCGCAAGGTGCTCGAAACTTTGCCATTCGAAAGTATACGATTCAAAGGTTATGCTTTTCAGATCGAAATGAAGTTCACCGCATGGAAATTCGGATTCAACATCGTGGAAATACCCATTATTTTTTACGATCGTCGTGCAGGGACATCCAAAATGAGCGGTGGTATTTTCAATGAGGCCTTTTGGGGTGTGGTGGTGATGAAATGGAAAAGTTTTTTCAGAAAATACAATTCTACATCAGGAATCAAAAATCAATGATCGCATGAGTATACTAAAAGAATCATGGATAGACCGATATTTCGTTCATTCATACGAGATTGACCAACAGAGCCGGTTGTCAATAGTGTCGGCTATCAATTATTTTCAGGAGAGCGCGTGGCGTAATGCCGAAGCGATGGGGTTCGGTTTCAGTGATTTGGCTGCAAAAGATCGTTTTTGGGTGCTGTCGCGCCTGTACGTGGAGATGTACCGCTACCCGCTTTGGGGCGACACGATACAATTGGAAACCTGGCCCAAAGGGATGGAAAGTCTGTTTGCCCTGCGCGATTTCCGCATCAAATCGTCAGATGGTCACGAATTGCTCGGAGCGGGAACTACAGCATGGCTCATCATTGACGGAACTACACATCGTCTGCAACGCGTAGAACATGTGTGTGAGGATATGCCCTGCTATCCGCAAAATGCGCTTGACCGTCAGCCCGAAAAAATTGCCCTTGCCGCAACAATGACATCGCAAACACGCATCGTTGCAGGGTATACGGATGTAGATGTCAACCGGCATGTCAATAATGTTTGTTATCTCAACTGGGCAGTGAATTACCTGCCATTAGAAAATCACCGGTTAACCGTTCGTTCGGCAGAGATCAATTTCCTTTCGGAAGCCCGTCTGCACAGTCCCGTTGAAATACTCTACGGTAGCGATGACAGCCATACATGGGTTTGTTCGCTCCGCAATCCCGACACAAAAAAAGAATACTGCCGTATTCAAATGATAATTGATGATTGAATTACATCAACTCAACAAATTTTTGATAGAAATACGATGCGCTTTCGATACCTTTGAAGAGATTTTCTATCGGGAAATTTTCATTTGGCGAATGGATGGCGTCGTCGGCGAGTCCGAAACCTATCAGAATTGATTTGATGCCCAATATTTCCTCGAAAGCGGCGATAACGGGAATGCTTCCACCGCTGCGCACCGGAATCGGGCGTTTGCCGAAAGTCGTTTCCAGCGCTTTGACTGCTGCCTGATAACCCGGTGAGTCGGCAGGCGATACGTATGGTCGTCCGCCGTGCAGGTAGGTAACCCTTACTGTTATACAGTCGGGCGCTATCGAATGGAAATGCGTTGTGAACAGTTCGGCAATCTTCTCCGGATTCTGATTCGGGACAAGGCGCATTGATATTTTGGCGTAAGCCTTCGACGGGATCACTGTTTTGGTACCCTCGCCAATGTAACCACCCCAAATACCGCAGACATCAAGCGTAGGCCGGATGCCGATACGCTCAATGGTTGTATATCCTTCCTCGCCGTGCAGATGCCGGATGCCGATCGAACGTTTGTATTCCTCCGGATCGAAAGGCGCTTTGTTCAGTTCGGCGCGGTCGGCATCGCTCAACTCTTCCACATCGTCGTAGAATCCTTTCACGGTGACACGCCCTTTTTCGTCGTGCAAAGAAGCAATCATTTGTGCCAGAACATTACAGGGATTAGCCACTGCACCGCCAAAAAGCCCCGAATGTAAATCGCGTCCGGGACCGGTAACCTCCACTTCGAGATAGGAAATACCGCGCAACCCGCTTGTAATCGTCGGAATGTCTGACGCGATCATTGTCGTATCCGATACCAGAATCACATCGGCTTTCAGCAACTCTTTGTGGTTGGCGCACCACTTGACCAACGCTCCGGAACCAATTTCTTCCTCACCCTCAATCATAAATTTTACGTTACAGGGTAATATTTCGTTGCGTACCAGATATTCAAAAGCCTTTGCATGTATGAAACATTGTCCTTTGTCGTCGTCGGCGCCACGGGCGTAAATCTTCCCGTCTCTGATTTCCGGTACAAACGGGTCGCTTTTCCATAACGCGACAGGATCTACAGGCATCACATCGTAATGCCCATACACCATCACCGTTGGTAAATTGGCATCAATAATTTTTTCGCCGTACACTACCGGATTACCGGTTGTCGCACAAACTTCGGCTCTGTCGGCTCCTGCCTCAAGGAGCAAACGTTTCCAGTATTCGGCGGTAGCAAGCATATCAGGCTTGTGTTTTTCTTCCGAACTGATAGACGGAATACGTATCAAGGCAAACAACTCATCCAAAAATCGTTGCTGGTTCTCTTCAATGTATTGTTGAACAGGTATCATCATCAAAAAAGTATTAAAAATTTAATGCTGTAAATGTACAAAAATATTTTTTTTAATCAAAAATATGGTAATTTTGTATTGTGTTAGTTTTATTATAAAATATTAAATGTGAAACAAATAGCAGTATTAGCGGGCGACGGAATAGGTCAGGAAGTGATAGATCAGGCGTTGAAAGTTATCAAAGCCATTGAGCGGCGGTTTGGATACAAATTTACGTATACACCTGCGTTGGTGGGCGCTACAGCCATCGAGCATACCGGTAATCCCTATCCCGATGAAACTCACGACATTTGTATGCAGTCGGATGCCGTACTGTTCGGCGCTATCGGTGATCCAAAGTACGACAATGACCCAAAAGCCAAAATCCGACCGGAGCAGGGATTACTGGCCATGCGTCAAAAACTCGGTCTTTACGCTAACATTCGTCCTGTCATGGCTTTCAAATCGCTGCTGCACAAATCGCCGCTGAAAACCG
>Ga0082212_10010441_pt1 | contig 11877 bp, 13 predicted proteins | sample TergutNt197P3_FD_71548 | JGI IMG/M metagenome (GOLD analysis project Ga0082212, IMG submission 71548) | Neocapritermes taracua P3 segment gut microbial communities from Petit-Saut dam, French Guiana - Nt197 P3 | ecosystem: Host-associated > Arthropoda: Insects > Digestive system > Gut ... | reverse complement strand
ACACCACCTGTATCCACGCCGTTTTGGAATCCGACAGACTCATAATACGCTTAAATGCAGCCAACATGGTATCAGTCAGATTATTAGGAACCGCCCACGCAAAAAATAAGGTAGTCAATAAAATAAAAGGCAATAATAAACTTTTGGGGATAATTTCAGATTTCATATATACTTGATTTTATTTTTTTCATTATGGTCGTGTGTAACTTGCAAGTTCATTCCCTTGAGTGTGGAGAAATTTGTATGTTTTTTTGATACATGGTTTTTCAAAACGTACTTCAGATTTTTTTGATATATAAGAAATTAAACTTTCCATATTCTTTATATTTTGAATTATGAGCACAAAAATACGTTAATTTTTCCAATTATGTAAATGCGGGTAATTTTTTCATTTGTAATGTTACCTGCAACTACCAACAGTAATTCATTGAGCGAACTAAGCAATCGTAGTTAAAATATTAACGAATTAAGGTAAAATAAATAACGGCAATCCAACGTTTAAAAGATAGAGGATGATAATTTTGAAATGTATGAAAGATAAAATCATTTTAATCAGTGCTAAAATTTTGGTTTGAATCAAGTTAAAGACAGAATAACATATTAAATTAAAAACTATGCACGAACTATCCATAGCGCAAAGCATTGTGGAATTAGCGGAGCAGGAAGCGCAAAGTCATCGTGCTGCTTCGATAGAAGAATTGGAATTGGAAATCGGCGATTTGGTGGGAATCGATTGGTTGGCTTTGGAGTTTGCTATGGAAAGCGCCATTAAAGGCACTATTTTGGAAAACGCCCGCGTCGTACGGCAACGAGTCGCCGGCGAAGGCAGATGCGGCGATTGCGAGAATCAGTTTCCTGCAGAAAATCTCCTGACTGCTTGCCCTTTTTGCGGCTCGTATGTGGTGAAAATTATCAAAGGGAAAGAGTTGAGAATTAAGTCATTGATGATAAAATGATAAAAAGATAAAATGTCATTGCGGGCTTGACCCGCAATCCCCTGAATGATAAAACGAAAAAATTATATATTATGTGCGGAATTTGTGGATGCGGAAGTCATCACCATCACTCGGATCATGAGCATCATCACGATCACGATCATCATCATTCACATGATGAAAACCGGATTATTGCGGTAGAACAGGACATTCTTCAGCGGAATAATCTTTTGGCGGAGAGAAGTCGGGGGTATTTTGAAGCGAAAAATATCCTTTGTCTGAACTTAATGAGTTCGCCCGGCTCGGGAAAAACCACTCTATTGGAGGAAACAATCCGTCAGTTGAAAAGTCGTAAATCCATATCTGTGATTGAGGGCGACCAACAGACTTCAAACGATGCCGACCGAATTGCTGCCTTGGGAATTCCTGTTTTTCAAGTAAATACGGGCACAGGCTGTCATTTGGACGCTTCTATGGTGAATCATGCCTTGAAACATTTGAATCCGGAGGCAGACAGCCTGTTATTTATTGAAAATGTTGGGAATTTGGTTTGTCCCGCTCTTTTCGATTTGGGAGAAGCGGAAAAGGTGGTTATTGTCAGTACGACTGAGGGAGATGATAAACCGTTGAAATATCCGCATATTTTCAAGGAAGCAAGCGTATGTGTCATCAACAAAACGGATTTGGCACCTTATCTCGACACTTCTGTCGAAATGCTTCGTGAAAATTGTTTGAAAGTCAATCCCTGTTTGCGGATTTTTGAAGTTTCGGCATTAAAAAACACCGGAATGGAGGAATGGTGCAGTTGGTTGGCTGCTAAACCAATTTCGTGAAATCAATATGAGAATAGAATATGCTGTTTTGTGCAACTTTTATTTCTTCCTTATCAAAAGTATCTAATAACAATTCTTCTTTGATAATTTGTTCTATTTCTTTTTTCAAAACGGGTAAGTCTATCTTAATGACTTTGAATACAATATAAATATTCAATCCCGCATAATCGTGCACAATCCTGTTTCTTAAATCTCTGACTTTTTGCCATTCAATGTCCGAATACTTTCTTTTTAATTCGGAACTCGTTTTAGTGCAGAGTTCTCCAATGTTGGCAATCAGATTGAGGGAAGCGTTAAAATTCAACTGTTCATTGAAATAATAAAAATCATCAGCTGTTGAACAAGGTATTACATATCGCTCTATTTTTCCAATAGACTCCAAAATACCGAGTAAGTACAACAAATCATTTCTAATACTGGGTTGCATAGTGTAAATCTTTTTGTGCACGGTAAAGAATGATAGGGTTAGCAAACTTCGTTAGTACGATATCTACTTTTTTTTGGAACGATTCTTCTAACATTATTTTAAGTTGGATTAGTTTGTCGGGATCTATATCATCTTCAATAAGAATATCAATGTCCTTGGCGTTTTCTTCATCTCTTGCGAAAGAGCCGAAAACACCAATCCTATTCAGATTATATTTAGAAAAAATCTGATTATTACGAAAATATTGTTGCAATATAGATATATTGTTCATTACATTATCTTGTTAAGTAATATATGGTTTCTCCTGCGTTTTTCCCTACACGATAAATAAAGTACATAGACAAGATAATTGCAATTATCATTGCCAATTTATTTATCAGAATCAAATCTTTAAACTCTTCATTTAACTCTTTTTCATACATATTATGTTATGTTATCAATTCTTAATCAGTTTTGTTATCAAGAATGCAATTAAACCTCCGGATAAGGCTGCAATTATTTTTTGTAAAATAAGACCGGTTACCCAATCTCTCGTTAATAATATTTGGATAATTGCTCCTAACGTTACAGCGCCAATAATTAAACTTGATTTTGGTGTCTTGCTAAACAAAGTATATAATAAATAGGCGATAGGAACAGAAAACAAGTAAGTCCCCCATTCGCAAATACTATAGGACTTGCAAAAACTGTTGAAAAAAAATATTCTCCCAAAAATAAACAAGGCAGTAAGAAAAAGGAAAAAAGCCGTAATAATTAATTTCGTCTTCATAAGCATCAGTTGATTATATTTCCTTACAAAGGTAGTATTTTTTTGTAAGAATAAAAAAGCAAATTGGCGGTAAAATAGTTACATCTTTTTTTATTTCATGTTTTTTGTGTATTAATTCTTTGCGTTCATTGCGTAACCTCTTCGCGCCTCTGCGTTTAAATAATTCTATAATAAAAACTAAACTAAGATTGATCTATTATATTTGATCAAACTGTTCTTTCCACAATTTGTAGTATTTTCCTGCTTTCTCGATGAGTTGTTGATGATTTCCTGTTTCCACCATTTTACCTTCATCAAGGACGACAATACTGTCTGCGTTTTTTACCGTACTTAAACGATGGGCGATCACGATGATGGTTTTTCCCTGTTTAGCCAAGTTATCGAGTGTCTGTTTCACGAATTTTTCCGAAACAGAATCCAACGACGAAGTGGCTTCGTCAAAAATCAGAATTTCAGGGTCTTTGTACAGCGCCCTCGCAATGGCAATCCGCTGACGTTCTCCGCCTGAAAGAGATGTTCCGTGCTCGCCGATTTGTGTCATGTAAGTATTGGGAAGTTTTTCTATAAATTCTCTTATTCCCAACTGTTCGCTCAATTCCGCTATCTTTTTCAAATCCGGATCGAAATCTCCAAGAGCGATATTTTCGATAATGCTGCCTGCAAACAGTTCTATCTGTTGAGGTACAGAGCCGACCAACCGCCTCAAACTTTCATTACTTACTTGAGAAATGGTATAGTTACCAATGTAGATATTTCCTTTTTGGAGAGGGTACAGATTTTGCAGCAAAGAGATTAAAGTGGTTTTTCCCGATCCGCTTTCACCTACTATGGCTGTGGTTTGCCCTTTAGGAATGGTCAGATTTAAAGACTCAAATACCTGCTTTCTTGAACCGTACCGAAAGGCGACATCTTCAAAACGGATATCCCCAATCATATTGCGTTCTAATTTGATTTTTTGCGTTTCGTCTTCTTCACGTTCCAAGTCCATAATTTGAAATAGACGGTCGGCTGCTATCATGGCGTCCTGTATCGTTTGGTTAGAAGAAATCAACTTTCCGACCGATCCCAAGACATATCCTATCAGTGAATAGAAAAGCATCAGCGTTCCGGGTGTCAATTCTTGATTAATCACAAATCGACTGCCTGCCCATAAAATGGCTACCGTAATCCCTGTTGAAACAAATTCAATACCTCCGTTTGCCATAATAGAGCCGTAGATGCTTCTGTAAGTATTCTTGATGAGATGCACAAAACGCATTTCCGTTTTTAGATTGGCAAACTGTTCTATTCCAAACCGTTTAATGGTAGGAACGGAATTTAAGGACTCAACTAAGTGGGCTTCCAAATCCGCAGAACTCTCCATGATTTTCCGCTGATATTTTTTATTCAGACGGTTGAATAAAAAGTAAATCAAGAAAAACAGCGGCGCCGACAGCATCGCGATTGCCGACAATTTCCACGAATAGACAAGCATCAGAGAGAGCGTGAAAAACAGGATTAATACATTAACCACCAAATCTAATGAAACATTGTTGATGAATACCCGAATCTTTACTGCATCATTCACGCGGGATATGATTTCCCCAACCCGCATCGTATCAAAGAACTGCTGGGGCAAAGTGAGCAGATGTTTGTAATAGCCCAGTATCAGCGAAGCATCTATCCGTTGCCCTGTTTTCAATGCCAGAATACTTTTCATGGCTCCAATAAATGCCCGCAGAATGATAATCAAAATCATAATGATTCCCAGCAGATTGAGCAAATTGATGTTTCGATCAACCAAAACATAATCGGTTATCTTACCGATATAAATGGAAGTTGAAAGTCCCAAAATACTGTATATCACTGCACCAAACAGGGCTTGAGTCATGACGCTTTTATGAGGGACTATTAAATCCATAAAACTTCTCAATGTGCTTTTTTTCAAATTCCCTTTTTCAAAGGTTTCATTGGGGCGTATAAGTATCAATATGCCTGTCCATTCTCTCTTAAACTCCGCGTTGCTTTTCTTGTGAAGTTTTCCATCGCCCGGATCCATTACTAAGATATAATCCTTTGTTACCTTGTAGATAACAACAAAGTGTTGCAATTTTTCTTTCACAATCACATGGGCGATTGCGGGCAAAGGTATATGTTGCAAACATTCAAATGGACCTTTCACTCCTTTGGCATCAAAACCTAATTTTTGTGCAGCCTCAATCATGCCCATTATATTCGTCCCTTTGGTGTCCGTAAAAGCATATTGGCGGATACGTGCAACCGGAAAATTCAGTCCAAAATTGGCGGCTATAGATGTCAAACAGGCTGCTCCGCAATCGCTTATGTCGTGTTGTTTTATTTTGATTCCGCGTTTCATTTTTGTGCAAACCGATTACTGTTATATTGAGCAGGATTTATCCAGTCGTCCATTTTCCGGTAAATCAAATCGAATACCGAACGTTTGGTTATCATGAAATGGGACGATATATTCATTCCTTTTTTCAGTTTTCCGGTTACTCCGTTTTTACGAACAAGTTGGTTTTTTTTAAGATTGCATTTCACTTTGTAAAAGGCTCCATTACCCGAATTATCGGTCAGAAAGTCGGACGAGATTTCTGCTACTTCGCCCGAAATAGTTCCCCATTCGTTGTAGTTGAAAGAACTGACTTGAATGTTCACAGGCATACCGAGATAGATGTATCCGATGTTGCGGGGCGAAACATATACTTCCGCGTAGAGTGTCGAGTCGGGACTGATAATGGCTAAGAGGCTTCCTGCCTGAACGCTGCTGCCTTGATAAATCCCTCTGAACTGGTCGAGCGTTCCGCTCACAGGACTTGTAACTACATATAGATCTTTGCTTTTCAATTCCCGATTCATCGACATCTGCATTTCTTCAAGCAAGTTGGAATAGGCATTCAAATCACTCTGCCATTTGCTTAATTGGCTGTTCCTTAACGAGGATAATTCGTTTTTCACCCTGTTATATTCATATTGATACTTCTCGTATTCTTCCTCCGAAACCACTTTCTTATCGAACAGTTGACGGGTGCGTTCCAAATCTTTTTTCGCCTTCTCTAATGTGGTTTCGTATTCATTTATCTGTTGGATAAACAGGGCATACTCCTGTTGCCGTGTTCCTGAACTAAAAATCTTTGGTTTTCCGCCCTTAACCAAAACACTTAAATCGTTGAGATGTTCCTGAAAATCCTTAATCCTTTTTTCTTGATATTGAATTTGATAGTCGGAAGAAGACCGACGAAAAACAAGTATCGTATCGCCCTGATTAAGTATTTGTCCCTCTTTGATAAAAACAGAATCTACAAACTCGGTGATGTTGGCTCTGATTTCGGTTTTTTCGGCTATCGGTCGAATAATCCCGGCTTCCTGCACCGACACATCTACATAAATAAAGGGTAAAGCGATTAAAATGGCAACGACTGCTGCCAATACCACCCAATAGATTTTTTGGGAAGTAGTCGAATATTCGGCAATGTAAGCGTCAATACTGTCTTTTATAAGTTCCGCAGGGATAATATGCATAGAAATATTGTGTTTTTGGTCGGAATTTCGCTACAAAAGTATGGTTAGCAAAAATAAAAATGGGTTATGAGAAAGTTAAGGGAATGTTATTTTATTGTTTTTCTGATCCCTTTTCTCTAAGTATCACCGAAAAAATGTTTGAGATGAACGGATAAGAAAAAAGCCCGTAAATTTCAACATTTACGGGCTTTGTGATTCATCTGGGGCTCGAACCCAGGACCCCATCCTTAAAAGGGATGTGCTCTACCTGCTGAGCTAATGAATCTTTAACACTATTTTTCTGAAACGCGGGTGCAAAGGTAGAAAAAATTTTTTATCTTTGCAAATAAATTTAAATCAATTGATAATATTATGGCTGACGATAAGAAAATCATTTTTTCTATGGTAGGAGTGAACAAGACTTTTCCTCCACATAAACAAGTGCTTAAAGATATTTACCTTTCTTTTTATTACGGAGCAAAAATCGGAATTATCGGATTGAATGGTTCGGGAAAATCAACTTTACTAAAGATTATTGCAGGCGTTGAAAAAGAATTTCAAGGAGAAGTTGTTTTTTCGCCGGGTTATACCGTAGGATTGCTTGAACAGGAACCGTTGTTGGACGATAGCAAAACGGTGAAAGAAATTGTACAGGAAGGCGTACAGGAAACAACGGACGTACTGAAAGAATATGAAGCAATTAACGAAAAATTCGGTCTTCCAGAATATTATGAAGATGCGGATAAAATGGATAAACTTTTTTCCCGTCAAGCCGAATTGCAGGATAAAATCGACGCTACTGACGCTTGGAACATCGACAGTAAATTGGAGCGTGCGATGGACGCTTTGCGTTGTCCGCCGGAAGAGCAGATTGTCGGAACACTTTCCGGAGGCGAAAGACGCAGGGTGGCTTTGTGCCGTTTGCTGTTAAGCCAACCCAACATTCTTTTGTTGGACGAGCCTACCAACCATTTAGATGCAGAATCAATCGACTGGTTGGAGCAACATTTGCAACAGTACGCCGGAACGGTGATTTGCATCACTCACGACCGTTATTTTCTTGACCACGTTGCCGGTTGGATTCTCGAATTAGACCGCGGCGAAGGTATCCCTTGGAAGGGCAATTACACTTCTTGGTTAGAACAAAAGACTTTACGAATGGCTCAAGAGGAAAAGCAAGCCAGCAAACGCAGGAAAACCTTGGAACGCGAATTGGAATGGTCGAGAATGGCTCCTAAAGCCCGTCACGCCAAAGGGAAAGCACGTTTGAATTCGTATGAGCAATTACTAAATCAGGACACGAAAGAGCGGGAAGAAAAGTTGGAAATCTTCATTCCGAATGGCCCTCGGTTGGGGAATAAAGTCATCGAGTCGATTCAAGTTGCCAAAGCCTTTGGCGATAAGTTGTTATATGAGGATTTAAATTTTATGTTACCTCCCAACGGTATTGTTGGGGTCATAGGCCCCAATGGCGCCGGAAAAACGACGCTTTTTCGTTTGATTATGGGTTTGGAAAAGCCGGATAAAGGGACATTTGAAGTAGGTGAAACCGCAAAAATCGGTTATGTGGATCAAAGCCACGCAGAAATTGATCCCGAAAAAACGGTTTTTCAGGTAGTGTCCGGCGGTACGGAATTTATCCGTGTTGGCGGAAAAGAAGTCAACTCAAGAGCTTATTTGGGACGATTTAATTTTTCGGGAGCCGATCAGGAAAAAAAATGCGGCGTGCTTTCCGGCGGAGAAAGAAACCGCTTGCATTTAGCATTGACGTTGAAATCAGAAGCCAATGTCCTCCTGTTGGACGAGCCGACCAACGACATCGACGTCAATACCTTGCGTGCTTTGGAAGAAGGCTTGGAAAATTTTGCAGGTTGCGCCGTAGTAATTTCCCACGACCGCTGGTTTCTCGACCGAATTTGTACGCACATTTTAGCATTTGAGGGCGATTCCCAAGTGTTTTTCTTCGAAGGTTCTTATTCCGAATATGAAGAAAACAAAAGACTCCGCTTGGGTAATGTGGAACCTAAGCGTGTGCGTTATCGTAAATTGATATCCGACTAAAAAATAGCATTTACGTTATATGCAGTACCAATCCCTTGCCTCGGATAGTTTCGATGCTGAGTTTCGGGTCAAGGGAGAGGTATTTGCGTAACGAATTGATATGCACATCTAAACTTCTCGATGTGAAGAAATCGCTTGTTCCCCACAATTCTTTCAAAAGTTCACTTCGTTTAACCACATTCTCCTTGTTCTCATAAAGTTTGTACAAAATTTCGCTTTCGCGGGCGGAGAGTTTTTGTTTCAAATCTTTCAGTTGAAGATACTGTTTTTCGGTATCGAAAATAAATTCTCCAAGATAAATACTACTTGGTTTGTCTGTATTCGTCAGTATTCCGGATCGTTTCAAAACGGCTTGAATATGAGCGCTTAATTCTTCCGGCAAAAATGGTTTTTTGATGAAATTATCCACATTCAGTTTATATCCATCTAAAACATAACGGGCATCTGTATAGCCGGTTGCGAGCAAAACAGGGATTGTTTCGTTCGTTTTCCGGATTTGTGAAATCATTTCCATACCATTCATAACAGGCATATCGATGTCTGCAACAATAACATCCGGCTTGAACGAATGATAAGCATCCAAACCTTCTTTCCCGTTGAATGCGGTTTCTACTTGGTATATTGCTGTTAATTCCAAACTCCCTTTCACAACAAAGGCAAAAGAAGCATCATCTTCAACAAAGAGTAATTTGACTTTTTCCATAACAAATGCATTTATAAAAATGAATACCTGACAGGCAAAGTGATAATAAATTCACTGCCAATCCCTTCCTGACTTAATACCGTAACAGTTCCTTCGTGTGCTTCAATGATTTGTTGCACATAGTTCAATCCGATGCCAAACCCGCTGATTCGATCTCGTTTTATTTCGGCGCCCCGCTCAAATTGTTTGAATATTTTCAACTGATCGCTCGACGAAATGCCAAATCCATCGTCTTTGACGCCGATGTTTATGTATTTTTCTTCGGTTACACATTCAATAGCAATCTTCACCGAATCGCCGGAGTATTTAATGGCGTTATCAATCAAGTTGCTAATGGCATTGTCTAAATAAAAAGGATCGGCATAGACCGTATCACTTTTCAGATCGTAAAAGGTTTGAAATACAATGGATTTGCCAGATTTTACAGTGAATTTGTCGATCAATGATTGAATCATTGTTTGTAGATCAACATCTTGTTTCTTCAATGATAGTTGTTTGTTTTTGATGTATGCGAGGGTTAAAATTCGATTTACGATGGCTTGTAAATTAAGTGTTTGTTCAATAGCAATGGTATTGAGTTTTTGTTGTGCACTGTCAGGATTTTCATTTATTATTTCTTTTTCCTGCTGAACCAAAATCGAATGAATAGTCGATAAAGGGGTTTTCATATCATGAGTCAGCGCGTGGGTGAAATTTTCCCGAAGTTTAATTATATGGTGTTGATCGATAAATACCTTTATTTCATATATCAGGCAGGCAATAATGAAAAAGAAAACTAAAATGGAAACGGTCAAAATAGCCAGCATTTTTCTAAAAACCACAGGGGCGGTAATTTTAACGACAGCATAGATTTTTTCGTCGTTGACAATCGGTAAAACAGTGGTTCTGAAACCTTTGTTAATATCTTGACCTGCAGTTTCCAAAATCGTATCTGTTGAGTTGATATAATCAATTCGGTAAAGAAAAGGATATTGATTAGATTGCAAGAGCAAATGAAATATGCTGTCGATCGCAATCATATTGAAAGGAATGTTGTAGTTCTCCATTAGTTGTTGAAGCATAGCATATTGCTGAGAAACAGCACTGTTACTTTTCATACGACCATAATTTACATTGAAGGAATCTACACGCATATCAGCCTCGGCCAAATAATGCTTTGCCTTTATCTCTAATTCAAGAAATCGTTTATCCAATTCTTTTTCAATAGTTTGATAAAAGAGCGAATTGATAGAATCTTCTACATTTCTCAACTGTAGCCGGTAGGTATTGTACAGCCAAAAAGCCTGCAAGGAAAACAGGCATACAAGTGCAATGGCAAAAATTGATAAAAGGTTAGATAATTTCATATTAATTATACTCGTTTATGTTAAAATACGATAAAAAATACTTCATCAAGCAAAGATATATCTTTTTTGTATATTTTCAAGAAAAAAATAACAAAAAATTAACTTTTGCATAACTTGACATAAAATTAAAAAGCGTTTCCTTTGCACTATGTTTAACCAATTAAAACTTAATTATGGAACAAATTAATGAAACAACAAAAATGAATGTAAGAGAATTAAGCCATGAAGAATTAGACAATACCTTTGGCGGTTCATGGTGGGAAGTAAGAATTATTAACGGAGAAATAGTATTCATTTTTCATTTATGTGATGGTGATTAACTTAAATAAAATCTATCATTGTTAATATATTGATGAAAAGGCTGTTTCACAATTATTGTGAGCAGCCTTTTCAGCTTCAATCTTTTTCACTTATCTTTCCTCTATAAATCTCTCCAATCTCCTTTCAGTTGTATTTTATAAATTGTTCATTTTGCGAAACGGGATATTCTCTGTTAGAGCATTCGCCACAAAGATAGCAGTGTACTTCGAGTACGGCAGTAAGTTTGACATGAGTGGCTGTGATTTTTATTTTAACCGCTTGGATTTATGAAAATTTCATGTAAATTTGTTGCACGAATATAAACAAGTTTCCATGATATTTATTTATTCCGCTTCGGAAAATACACAACGATTGGATTATATCGCACGCCACATTTTCAATGCGATATTGGGCATCGATTTTTCGATTATACGGAATAAAGAAACATTTTTGCAACAAACCGGCGCTTGCATCAATTATTCGGAAGAAAATTTCAATCACGGTTTATGGATTGTTCCACACGGCTTACTGTTTGAAAAAGGAGTGAGGGAACTGTCAAGTCCCGAAGTTACTCAATGGGAAGGCTATCATTGCTTTTTCCGACAGATACAAGGCGATATTCCTTTCGACCTATTTGCGGCTTCTTTCTATCTTCTGACTTTATACGAGGAATATTTTCCAAAACAATTGGATGAGCACGGTCGGTTCAATCACGAGGAGTCATTGGCATATCGCAACGGGTTTCTCGAAATGCCCCTGATTGATCGTTGGGCGTATTTGTTAAAAAAGGAATTACTTAAAAAACACACTGATATACTATTTAAGAAACGGAAATTCAAGTTTGTAAGCACTTTCGATATTGATTATCCTTACATGTATTTAAAAAAAGGCTTGATAAGATCGACCGGAGGGATGGCGCGGGATATATTGAATCAACGTTTCGATGATGTGGCTTCTCGCCTTGCCGTACACTCGCGAATGAAACCGGATCCCTATATGGAG
>Ga0082212_10010440_pt1 | contig 11877 bp, 9 predicted proteins | sample TergutNt197P3_FD_71548 | JGI IMG/M metagenome (GOLD analysis project Ga0082212, IMG submission 71548) | Neocapritermes taracua P3 segment gut microbial communities from Petit-Saut dam, French Guiana - Nt197 P3 | ecosystem: Host-associated > Arthropoda: Insects > Digestive system > Gut ... | reverse complement strand
GCAATGAACCCGGGATATACCCCCCCCTCAAAAGGCTCTTCCCGCTTGGGGGGCGCCGACAGGAGGATCCGCGCCGCCGGGGAGGCGGGCCTTCCGGTCCACGGCCACGCGCTGACATGGCACTCCCAGTCGGCGGAGTGGCTCACGCAAGGGTGTAACCGCGCCGAGGCCAAAGCCAATCTGGAGGCTTTTATCGCGCAGGTGGCAGGGCATTTCGCGGGCAAACTTCTTTCCTGGGACGTCGTGAACGAGGCTTTTCACGAAAGCCCCGGTTCCTCCGTCTGGCGGGACGCGCTCCGCAAAAACTCTCCGTGGTATATCGCCTATGAAAACGGCGCGGACAAATCCAAAGGCGAAAGCGGCGCGGACTATATATACGACGCTTTTGTCTCCGCGCGGCTGGCCGACCCCGGCGCCACACTGTATTACAACGATTACAACGAGACGGAACGGGCCAAACGCGAAGCCATCGCCGCGATGGCCGAGGAATACAACGCCGCGTGGAAAAAAGACCCGCGCAACGCCGAGCCGGACCGTCTCCTGATTGAGGGGCTTGGAATGCAGGCGCATTACTGGACGGACGATCTAAATATCCGCGCCGTGGAGGATACCATCAAGCGTTTTGCCGCCACCGGCGCGGTTATCAGCGTCAGCGAGTTGGATATCCCCGCCGGAAACTGGAGAGAATACAAAACCCTGACCGAATCCGAGGAGAAGAAACAGGCGCGGTTTTACGCGCAGCTTTTTCAGGTCTATAAGGAATACGGTGATGCCATCGAGCGCGTCACCTTTTGGGGCCTGGAAGACCCCGCCAGCTGGCGGCGCCAAGGCAGCCCGCTTCTCTTTGACGGCCATTTCAACGCCAAGCCGGCCTATTACGCCGTCGCCGATCCCGACGGGTATCTGGCGGGCCAATACGACGATCCCAAGACCCGCGACGCCGCGCTGACGGAAGCCCTGAAGCCGGATGCCGCCGCCCCCGCCGAGACGCCCAATCTTTCCACCGCCAGCGGTTGGGCGCGTGACAACATCAGCAAAGCATACGGCATTGGAATCATACCCGCGTCCCTGCAAGATCAATATACGCGAAACTGCACCCGGGCCGAGTTTTGCGCCTTGGCGGCGGAACTGATCGAAACCCTGACCGGCAAACCGATCACGGAACGCAAGGTCTTTGCCGACGACAGGGGCGACGGCCATATCCAAAAAATCGGCGGCCTCGGCATCGTCAACGGCACCGATACCGCCGGAAACCTCTTTTCCCCCGACCGGGGGATACAGAGGCAGGAAGCCGCCGTGATACTGGCGCGCGTCGCGGACAGCGGCCTGAACAAACCGCTGCCCGACGGCGAGATCGCGTTTGCCGATCTGGACGGCTCTTTCGCGGTGGATTTCATTAAGAAAATGCGCGGCGGCGGCATCATGAGCGGCAAAAGCGCCGATACCTTCGACCCGGCAGGCCCGTTCACCCGCGAAGAGAGCATAATCACGATGCTGAAACTGTGGGAATACTATTTTTCGTGATTCTCCTTTTTGCGAAACACGACCGTGACCGACAGCAGGTAATTGAGAAATATGACGACGGCGGTGACGGCCAGTTTCGTTGCAAACTCAGGGAAACCCAGCAGTGTGACAAGGAAAGCGCAAGCGCCGATCTCAAAGAGTATCGTCACGCCGCGGGACGCGAAAAACGCCAAAGCCTCACGCAGAAGAACGCGAACATTCTCACATTTTGTTTGAAAGACCATTAGTTTGTTAATAAAGTAAGCAAATATCACAGCGCCGATTACGGCCAGCGAATTGGCCACGTTGAAGACCGCCGGGCTGCCGCTCCGTTCCGTCAGCATGGCGATTATGTCAAATTCCTGCCCAAGAAAAACCATCAACAGCAAAAAAAGGGCGTAATTGACCAGCGTCGTCAGTCCGCCCGCGATAAGGTAGAGCAGCAGTGTCTTGTGTTTGGCGATGATGATATGCAGACGGGTCATAACGAGATAGCGCAGGCGGCGCGGACAAGCCGGACGCAAGCCTCCACGTCCTCCAGCGCGCAAATCTCCACCGGGTTATGGATATAGCGCGTCGGGATGGAGATCGCGCCGGTAAACACGCCCGACCGCGTGACATGGATCGCGCCCGCGTCGGTGCCGCCCTGTTGCAGTATCTCGCGCTGACGCGGGATATTTTCGCGGTCGGCCGCGTCCTCCAGCCACCGCACCACGCGGGGATGACAGATGACCGAAGCGTCCATGATCTTGACCGCCGCGCCGCCGCGCAGCTTGCATTCCATTTTGGGCTTATACTCGGGAATGTCGCCGGAAGTCGTGACGTCCACGGCAATACTATAGGTGGGATCGATGCCGTACGCCGCCGTTTTGGCCCCGCGGATTCCCAACTCTTCCTGAGAAGAGAACACGAAATAAAGGTCGTTCGCGGTTTTGGGAATGTTTTGCATTGCTTCCAGCAATATAACGCAGGCGATCCGGTCGTCCAAATACGGCGAGGCCAGCAGACCGTCCCCCATCAGAAACGCGGGTTGGTCGAAGACCGCCGCGTCCCCGATTTGCACCTTTTCTCTCGCCGACGCTTCGTCTTTCGCGCCGACGTCGATATATAAGTCGCTCAGTTTGGCCTCTTTGGGGTCGGCTTTGCCGTTGATGAAAACGACGCCGCGCGTGCCGTTTCTGAAACGCACCACGGAACCGTAGATACGCCACAGGGCGAGGCCGCCGATCTGCGAAAACCAGAGGAAGCCGTTTTCGTCGATATGGGTGACGATCAGGCCGATGGAGTCCATATGCGCCGAGAACATGACAGCCGGCGAGCCGGCGGCGGCCTTCTCCGCCAAGGGAGGGACGGAAGCCTTTTTGGTTGCGATCAGGTTGCCCAAGCGATCTGTATACACTTCATCCACAAATGGTTTCGCAAGTTTGGAAATGATTTCCGCCACATCGTTTTCCTGTCCGGACGGGCCGAAGGCCGCCGCCAGTTTTTGCTGGGTTTCGAGAATGTTCAGCATTGACAGAACCCCCTTGCAAGATTATACAGGTTTTCACAGTCCTCCAATGAAACGACCGATACCGGCGCGTGGATATACCGTACCGCCGCCGCCAGTCCCGCCACAGGCACGCCGTCCCGGCTCCGCTGGATGGCCGCCGCGTCGGTGCCGCCCGCCACGGCGCGTTTGAGTTGCCATGGGATCCGTTCCGCATCGGCAATAGAACGCATTTTCTCAAACAGACCGCGGTCATACAGCGTGCCGCCGTCCATATACGACAGCACCACCCCCTCGCCGGGCGCGCAGACGCGTTCCGCCCCTTTGAGGTCAGGGCGGTCGGCGGCGGTCGTGCCTTCGATCACCAGCGCCATATCGGGTCTCAGCGCGTAAGCCGCCGTACGCGCGCCGCGCAAACCGACTTCCTCCTGTACCGTAAAGGCGAACCATGTGCCGTAAACAGGCTTTTCCTCCAGCAGCCGCAGCAGGACGGCACAGCCGATCCGGTCGTCGATCGCCTTGGCTTTGAGAAATCCTTTGCCGAACTCTGTCGGTTTGGCAGTAAAGGCGCAAGCCTCGCCCAACGGCACCTTTTTCAGCGCGTCGTCTTTGGAGGACGCGCCGATATCGATATACATATCGGATAGCTGCGGGATGGAATCGCGCTCCTGCGGCTTTGACAGATGCACGGCTTTGATGCCGACGACGCCGGGCAGCTTTTTCTGTCCGCAGCGCACGGTTTTGCCAAACAGCAGCCGCCGGTCGATCCCCCCGGCTGTGCCGAACTTCAAATACCCGTCGTCGGTCGCGCCGCGCACGATCAACCCGACTTCATCCATATGCGCCGCCAGCATGACGGTTTTCCCATTTTTAGCGCCTTTCCGAAAAACGAGAAGGTTGCCCATAGTGTCCTGACGTATCTCATCGGCGAACGGTTGCGCGGCGCTTCGGATCTCATCCCGCACCTCGTCCTCCCAGCCGGAAACGCCGTCGAGGGCGCATAACCGTTTCAAATACTCGGTCATAACGCCACCACCCATTCCTTAAGGAGTTTCGCGCAGGACTCCATATCCTCTATATGGAGCGTTTCCGAAGGCGTGTGCATATACCGCAGGGGAACCGACAGCACCGCCGTGCAGACGCCCTCGCGCGCGTTTTGGAATTCGGTCGCGTTTGTCCCGGACATGCCGCAGGAGACCTCGACCTGATAGGGAATATCCTTCGCTTTGGCAATCTCTATCAACTTTTCCGTCAGCGCGCGGTTGCAGTCGGGACCGCGGTTGATACAGACGCCGCCGCCGAGTTTATAGGTCCCCAGCGCGGGCGTGTCGGGCGCGGAGCCGTGCGTCACGTCGACAATGACCGCCATGTCGGGAACAACGCCGTAAGCCGCCGTAAGCGCCCCCCTGCCGCCAATCTCCTCCTGCACGCTGCCGCAGATCACAAGGTCGATATTCAGCGCCTCGCGTTCAATCTGTTCCAGCGCCCGCAGGATCGTGACAAAGCAGGCGCGGTCGTCGAACGCCTTTCCTGAAACCAAAGACCCCGCCGAAACAGGTTCGCGGGCAAAAACGCCCGGCGTCCCGGCCGGGACCGGCAAGCCGCCCGTATCCAAAAACAACTCCTCCACCTTTTGCGTCTTGTCGGAGTCCCCCGGCTTGAGCATATGCGGCGGCAAACAGGCGACAACGGCCGCCAGCGTGACGCCGGTTAATAATTCAAACTCGCAGGCGGGCAGTATGCGGGGGTCGATGCCGCCCAGCGTCCGGAAAGTGAGAAACCCGTCCTTCTCGCCGGTGACCATGATCCCCACCTCGTCAAGGTGCGCGTCGAGCAGGACGACAGGCTTGTCTCCCGCTTTCTTCGACCGGACCCACGCCAGCACATTGCCCAAACGGTCTGTCTTGACTTCGTCGGCCAGCGGTTCCAGCAACGCCTTTGCCTTTTGCGCGGCGGCGTTTTCAAACCCCACCGGCCCCGCCGCCCGGGACAGGGCAAACAGCGTCTCTTTTACATCCAAAACTCCGGCCTCCTTTCGATATATATTTTGACATGTTCTCAACAAAAAATACAGAACACGGGCCTCCGCCGCTACAAGGACCGTACGATCTCCACAAAATGCCTGCCGCGTTCCTCGAAATTGGCATAGGCGTCAAAGGCGGTGCAGGCGGGGCTGAGCAATACCGTATCTCCGGGTTTTGCAGCGTCCCTGGCGCGGTAAACCGCGTCCTCCAACCCGCCGCAAACCTCGGCCGGCGGCGCTCCGGGTACGGCGTCCGCCGCCCGCCCGATCGCGTCCGCCGCCTCTCCGATCAGGAAAAGCCGCTTCACGAACGCGGGGAAGAGAGCCGCCAGTCCGTCAAACGGGACATTTTTATCACGCCCGCCCGCGATCAGAAATACCGGCTTCCCATGCGCCCGCAGCGTCGCCTCAGTACGCGCCGGACTGGAGCCGATCGAGTTGTTGTAGTAGTTCACGCCGTCCACCGTGGCAATGTACTCATTGCGGTGCGGCACGCCGGAAAAGGACGCCGCCACCTGCCGGACCGCCTCCTCCGGAACCGCATCCCTCACCGCCGACAGCGCCGCGAGGATGTTTTCGACCTGATAATACCCGCGCAGCCGGATGTCACAGAGCGGTAAAAAGCCGTCGATCATGCCGTCCGCGATCCGGCTGCCGCCAAAGTAAACCGTATGCCCCCTGCCGCGCATTTTATCGGTCACCGGATTATCGCCGTTGAGCACGGCGAGGCCGTTTTCATCCTGCCAATTCAATATGTTGCGTTTGGCCGCTATGTATTCCTCCATATCGCGGTGCCAGTCCAGGTGGTTCGGCGTGATGTTGGTGATGACGGCGGTGCGCGGGCTTTTCGTCATATCAATCAGCTGAAAGCTGGACAGTTCCACGACGGCCCTGTCTTGCGGCTCCATCTGGCCCGCGAGGGATAGCAGCGGCGCGCCGATATTGCCGCCAAGATGAACGGTATGCCCGCCGGCGCGGAGCATTTCCGCGATCAGCGTGGTCGTGGTCGTCTTGCCGTCGCTGCCGGTCACACCGGTGACCGGACATGGGCAGAGGGCAAAAAACTCTTCCATCTCACTGGTGACGCGGCTGCCGTTCGCCTTCGCTTCCAAAAGCGCGGGATGGCCGGGGCGCAAACCGGGGGTGCGGAAGATGATGTCGCCGGACAGGCCGTCCAGATACGTTTCCCCCAGCCGCAGCGCGACGCCGTCCCATTCCGCGCGGTCAATCTTCTCATTTTTATCACAGACGGTGACGCGCGCGCCGGCGTCCGCCAACAACCGGACAAGCGGGCGGTTGCTGACGCCCAGCCCGACGACGGTAACTTCCTTTCCCCGCAGGGACGCTCTGTAGCCGGCAAAAGCTTGGTTCATAAATCACCTTCCAAAGACAGGATAGAGATATTTTACCATATCCTAATTCAACAGTCAATCCTTGGGCCTTACCAGATGGCAGTTATTCCCTCACATCAAATCGCCGTGGATGAATCCGGCCGCAACAGCTGCTTTAGCGCGCGTTTCAGCAGGTATTTTCTCTTGCCCAAATGCTCCAGCGTCAGCGCCTCCAGATGGCTGTGGTATAAGCAGGCGCGCGCGATCTCGTCATGGGAGGGCGGTTTGCCGCCGAAATGCGAGCGCATCAGGGCGTCCGCCATCTCGGCTAGTGTGACGCCGTCCGGCGCGATAAGGCGGTCTACCCGCTCCGGGAAGGTCACAAGGGTCTCCTCTTCCCGCACCGTCAGCCCTTGCAGCGCCAACAGCCGGAGCGTATCGTTATACAGGGCGTCAAGCTGTCTGGCCGGTTCGGCCCAGCGGCGGCGTACGCCGCCGCGCGACCACAGGCGGGCCGCCCTACGCGGCCCCGCCCGCAGCGCCAGCCGGTACAGACCGTATAAAGCCGGGATCAAAAGGTTCGGCAGCAGCCATGCCGGCGTTCCGCCGCTTTGCTCCTCCGGGTCTTCCCGGAGCGGCGGTTCCGGCTGCCGCTCCGGCGGGGAGGGCGGGGGCGAGGGGAGGACATAGGACGCTTCGTTATTCGGACCTGCCTCATTGAGCGGCCGCTCCGGGGTCCAGTCCAGCGGGTCGAACGGCATCCAGCCGATCCCTTCAAAGTACACCTCGCTCCACGCGTGCGCGCTGAGGCCGGTTGCCTGATAGTTGTAGCCGGAATGATACTCCGGCGCGCCGGCCAGCGCGAAACCCTGCGCATACCGCGCCGGCAAACCGGCGCAGCGGGCCAGTACCGTCATTGCGGTGGCGTAGTAGACGCAGTATCCTTCCCGCGTCTCCAGAAAATGCGCCACGAAATCGGCGTCCCCGGGCGGCGTGACCGGTTCCAGCGTATACGCCGCGTTTTCGGCGAGCCACCGGCTGACGGCGAGCGCTTTTAAGTAAGGGGACTCAAGGCCGCCGGTTACGGACGCCGCCGTTTGGCGCACTTCGTCCGGCAAACTCTCGGGCAGCTGGGTATAGCGCTCCAAAACTTTGGCGTACCGTTTTTCGTCCCGGGTCTCTTCTTCCAGCTGTACAAAGAGATCGTCAAAATCGGGCAGATGGGTATTCCATACCCGCGATTGCAGGGTGTATCTTGCCGAACGCGGTATTTGTATGTGCATATAGGCGTCGGAACGCCGGTTGAAATACGCGGAGGATTTTCTTAGCTGGTCGCCGAGGCTGATCTCATAGACCGTTCCGGCCGTAAAAAGCGTGGAAAATCCCGGCCGCTCATGGACCACGGTGATCGCGGCGTCACCGGCAAGTTGCTTGTAAAGACGGCCGGCCCGGGAGGTCCCGACCGGTTTGTCGAGGTCAAACGCCTCTCTTTTTTCACCCCGCCACAGCAGTCCGTTAAACCGGAAATCGCCATCGGTGCGCGAGGCGGCCCATCCGGCGCCGTCATAGTGATCCAAAACGGCGCCCTTCAACAGCACCGGGCGGGGCGCCCGCACCGACAGATACAGGTTGCCGTTCAGCGTGACCGGCCCGCCGAGGCGGCCGGTCTCCGTCCTGTATCCGACCCGATGGAGCTGGAAATTCGCGTGCGCGAGCGGGGGGATGCGGAACGGGCCGGTGAACAGCTTGTTCAGATCCTCGATCCAGACGTTTAGGCGGTGGGATTTCCAAGCCCCGGCGTCGGCCGGCGTGATCCATAGCGCCAGCAGTACCGACAGCACCGCCGCGGGGACGGCGACGGCCTGCATCCTTGCCCTCGACAGTCCGGCGCGTTCCGCCGCCCCGGACGCCGGACCGCCCAACTTTGCGATACGTCCCGCGTAAACGCGGGGCAGCAAAATGACCAGCCCGGCGGCGCCGAGGCATACCGCCGCCGACAGGTCGGCTTTTGTAAAGACCGCCGTCAGAATCACCGCGCCCGCCTGCAGAAAGACAAGGACCGGGAAGGCAAAAAAGCGGCGGATCAGCGCAAACAGGACCAGCGTGATCCCGAAGACCGCCATGACAAAAACAGCCGCCATGAAACCGGGATCGGTCACATCCGGACTATACCGCGCGCCGGCCATGAGCCAGTCTATAAACGCTTTCCCATAGAGAACACCTTCGGCCAGGCCGTCCGTGAGCAAGCAGTAGGCGAGCCAGCCGGCGGCGGCCGCCGCGAGCGCGGCGGGCCACAGCCACCAGCGCCGGTTGAGAAGGGCCGACACGGTTACCGAAACGGCCGACGCCGCCAGACAGACGGTCAGGCTGTTGTTCAATTCGGTCGGCGCCAGCAGCGCCGCCAGCATCCCGGCCGTGAGGGGAACGGCTGACAGCGCGTCCATCAGCAGCCCGCTGCCGAAGATCCGGACGGCAACGCCGGTCTGCGCGTCCGTTTCGGTATGGACGCCGCATATCACCCCTTCCGGCCCGGGGAGTTCCTTTTTCCGTCTCATGACTCCAGCGCCGCCGCGACGTCGCCGCCCACCGTTACCGATACCGTTTGCACGCCGGGGACGCCCCCTTCCGCGCCCGGCGCGCCGCCGGCCGCGATGAACTTCAGATTGATCCGCGACGTATCCAGCCGCGACAGGATCTCCCCGCCTCTTCCGCGCGCCGATATGACATAGACGGCCCGCGCGGGAAATTGTCCGGCGGCTTGCCGAAGGCATGTCCCGAAGTCGGCGTCGGCTTCAAACAGCAGCGCCGTGAGCCTGTTATTGAGTTTTGGGAAGTCTTTGACCGATTTCAGGATAAGGGCAAGGCCGGGGTCGCGGTATATGACGCGGTGTCCGGCTTTCAGGCTGTAATGCGCGATCGCGGCGGCGCATTCGCAGACCAGGTCGCCCAGATACAGCCCCTCTTCCTCCGGAACGTTTCCGACGGCGGTGTCCAGCGCGATCACAACGGAGGTTTCCAGCGGCAAATCGTACGTCCTCACATACCATTCGCGCCGCCGCGCCGAAACGGCCCGGTGGACCCTCTTAAACGGGTCGCCCGGCCTGTACGGTCGCAATCCGGCGTACGATTCGCCCTGTTCGGTGTGCCATTGGCCGGCGTTGCCGATGTGTACCGTATCGTTCCGCCCGGCCGGCAGGACGGTCAGTTCGGTCAGCCGCGGATAGACTTTTAATTCCGCGGGACGGTAATACGGCAATTTGAGCATATTGAAGGTGGTCCTGACCAGCCCGAAACTGTCGTTGATCTCCAGCGTCGTCATCCCCACGCCGTAAATCCCCCGGTACGGGCAGGGGAGCGGCACGGTGAAGGTGATGTGGCTGCGGGGGAGGAGGCTGAAATCCGCATAGGCCCTGCGGGAACGCGCGACCGGCAGGACGGCGAGGCGTATCAGCGGGAACGGAAACGGTTTGTCATTGTAGATGGCCACCCGCATCGAGGCTTGGCCGCCTTTGACGCAGACCTTTTTGTCGATCTCCTGCGTATAGGAAAACGACATCCCCGTCCAGATGTTGAGGCCCAGCGAATACAGCAGGACAAAGCCCATGATGAACAGCAGCAGGAAAAACTCGCGCCGCCCCGTAAGTAGCCCCGCGAGCCAGAACACGGCCATCAGGCCATACCAGAAACCCTTTAGAAGCCTCATGCCCCCGACACCACCGGGACCGTGGCCGAACGGACGATGTCGGACAGAATCTTCTCCGCGCTCCGGTCGCGGGAAACGGTTTCCGCGTTGAGGATCAGCCGGTGGCAGAGGGTATGCCGGGCCATCTTCTGCGCGTCGTCGGGCAGAACATAATCCCGCCCCAGCAGCAGGGCGCGCCCCATCGACGCCCGCATCAGCGCGATCGCGCCGCGCGGGCTGACGCCCAGCGCCACATCGGCGTGGTTCCGTGTGCGCTGCGTGATGTCCACGATGTAATTGACTACCGGGGCCGAGCAGACGACCCCGTCGAGGGCGTTCCGCAGGGCCAGCACGTCTTCCGCGCTCGCGACGGGCGATACCGCCGCCGTCCGGCCGCCCTGCCGGTTGCGCTCCAGGATGGCCGCCTCGTCAAGCTTGCCGGGGTATCCCATGCTGATCCGCATCAGAAACCGGTCCAGCTGCGCTTCGGGCAGCTGGTATGTCCCGGCCTGCTCGACCGGGTTCTGCGTGGCGCACACCATAAACGGGCGGGGCAGTTCGCGGGTGACCCCGTCCACCGTGACCGCGCCTTCCTGCATGGCCTGAAGGAGCGCCGACTGCGTTTTCGGGCTGGTGCGGTTCAACTCGTCGGCCAGCAGGATGTTGCACATCACCGCGCCCGGCAGGAATCGCTCCTCCCCCGAAACGGGGTGGATCATGGTAAACCCGGTGACGTCGGAGGGGAGTACGTCGGGCGTGAACTGTATCCGGTTGAAAGCGCAGTCCACCGAAGCGGCCAGCGCGGATACCATCGAGGTCTTGCCCGTGCCGGGTACGTCCTCGATCAGCGCGTGCCCCCCGCAGGCCAGACAGATCAGCAGCAAGTCAACCGTTTCGCTCTTGCCGACGATCACCGTTTCGATATTGCGCCTGATGGCGGACAGTATCTCGGAATGGTTCATAGCGTCCTCCCGCCGTTTTTGCTTCCAAGGCAATGGGGGCAAACCGAACGGCATATATGGCATTTTATGGTGAACTCCTCGTTGGCGCCGGTACGGAAAGCGTGGGCAAAACACGCGTTTTGATCCATCGCGGACTCGCCCAAAGCCCCGGCGGGGCAGTTGTCTACGCACAGCGAGCAATCATCCTCACAGGGGCTTCCGGTCAGCATCCCGTCCGGTTCCAGTTCCGCGTCGGTCAATATCACGTTCAGCCAGACCATGTTGCCGTATTCCGGCGTAATCAGCAATGTATTCTTCCCGATCCGGCCCAGCCCCGCGGCGACGGCGCTGTGTTTGGCCGATACCGCGCCGCGCCAGCGCCCGGTCTTTTCGTCGAACCGCGTCGGGCTGATCGTACCGGTGGGAACGGCGGCGACGCCGCGGGTCTCCATTTCGGCGCAGAACCGGACCGACAGGACGTCCAGTTCCGCGCTGAGGATGTTCCGGGCGACCGTATAGGGGACGGCGGTTTTACAGCGCAGCGTCCCCGCGGGGATTTTTTTGGCGATAACGACAACGGACCTGCACGGCGGGAAAATGTCGCGGGGACGGAACCCCTCCGGCGCCCCGCCGAAACGGCCGGCAGAAGCGATCCCGCACAAGTCGGCGCCCATGTCATAGAGGAATTGCTTGATTTCGGCTGCCTGCAATATGTAAGCACTCCTTTGACTCTTGGTATTTTACGGCGGTCCGTATATACCATAGCACAAAGCAGAACAAATGTCTATATTAGACCTGTTCTAAAACCCCAATTCAAAGTTATGGATACCACAGATAAGAGAAAAACGCAAGAGGTGCTTACGCTGTTTGTTCCGATACCGATATTGAAATATCTTGAACCGTTTGAT
>Ga0082212_10010439_pt1 | contig 11878 bp, 6 predicted proteins | sample TergutNt197P3_FD_71548 | JGI IMG/M metagenome (GOLD analysis project Ga0082212, IMG submission 71548) | Neocapritermes taracua P3 segment gut microbial communities from Petit-Saut dam, French Guiana - Nt197 P3 | ecosystem: Host-associated > Arthropoda: Insects > Digestive system > Gut ... | reverse complement strand
CGAAGGCGAGAATTGCTTAGCATGATCGGGCTTGAGAATTTCAGGGTTGTTGCGGACAGCAGCGAAGAAAATGTACCGAGCGGCTTGTCGCCGGAGCTAACGGTCAGCGAGATAGCGCTTCAAAAGGCAAAAAACGTATCGCATTTTTGCGATGACGATGATATAATAATCGCCGCCGACACACTCGTATACCTTGACGGGCGGCTGCTGGGGAAACCGGAAAACACCGCGGACGCCGAATCGATGCTCGGAGAACTGTCAGGCCGGAGGCACACCGTATATACGGGCGTGGTCCTTCATAAAGGGGCGCAAACTGTTACGGACGTGGTAAAGACGGATGTGATTTTCCGTGAGATGTCCGATAGTGAGATTTCAGAGTATGTAAAATCAGGCGAGCCTATGGATAAAGCCGGCGCTTATGGCGCGCAGGGGCGCGGTTCTGTTTTCGTCGAACGGATAGAGGGCGAGTTTTTTAACGTCATGGGCATGCCGCTGTGCCGCTTATCAATGATGCTGAGGGAATTCGGGGTGTTTGTGTGAAATGAAAACACTGCTTACGAGAAAAACGATATTGATTGCCGCTATCGCGGTGCTCATTGCTATCACCGCTATCGTATCTGTTAACGTATTTAACAGCAGCGGGCCGGTAACAGGCTTGGCCAACGCGGTAACAAGGCCGGTGAGAAACCTTGTGACGCAGGTCGCGCATGTTTTTGAAAGCATATATGCCTCGGCATACAAATACGACGAGCTTATGGAGAGACACGAGAAAACGTTGATCGAGCTAAACGAACTCAAGAGCAATTACACTGACTCGATAGCTCTCGCGGAACAGAACGAGCAGTTCCGCGCGCTGCTGGGATTCCGCGAGCGCCATACCGGGTATGAGCATGAGTACGCGGAAATCAAAGGCAAGGGCGGGTCGAACTGGTCTTCGTCTTTTGAGATAAGCATCGGCTCCGCAAATTCCTCTATAGTACATGGCAACGGGGTCGTAACAGAACAAGGCATACTCATAGGCCAGGTTTCCGAAGTGGGCGTGACCACTTCAATCGTCGTAAGCGTCCTCGACACCACGTTTGCAGCCGGCGCCCGGGTTGGCGACGGCGGGGGTGACGCGACCGTAAAGGGTGATTTTACACTGATGCGTTCCGGGCTTTTAATGGTCGACGTGTTTGACGACGAACTGATAATTCTGAACGGCGACTCAGTCATGACCTCAGGCGCCGGAGGAGTTTTCCCTGCGGGGCTTTTCGTGGGAGAAGTCGTTGAAGTACACAGGCACGCTACAGGAGTAGGGCGTTATGCGACAGTAAAACCACTTCTTGATCTGGATACGATAACGCACGTATTTGTAATTACCGATTTTGATCTGACGGACTAATAGCCCAACACGAAGCCCAAAGCAGCGGTTTTGTGTTGGAGAGGAGGAGCGACGAAGCGAGCGAGCGTTCGGCTTCGGCCGGAAGCGAGACTTAGCGAAGTCCGCGACGACGACATGACAAGATGGACTTTCGTTAAAAGACGATCCTTGATCGTTTCAATAGTACTTCACGGGCTTTTGCTGATGATCGCCTATATTTTTCAAGGCGTGATATTTCCATATCTGCGCCTGTTCGGCTTTGTACCGCTGCTTCTGCCGATAGTCAGTACAGGCGTGGCTGTGTACGAAGGCCGGTATGCAGGCGGGATCACGGGTATATTCGCAGGGATACTTTGCGACATTTCATTTAACGAACCGGCGGGTGTGTTTACCGTTTTGCTTACTATAACAGGGCTTCTCATAGGAGCGCTCGCCGATACGGTGATGGCCCGCAGTTTCGCGACGTATTTGATCAGTTGCATATTGGTATTTGCAGCTTCCGTGTTCGCTCAAATGTTTCCGCTACTATTCTTCGAGAGAGTTCCTCCGAGGCCCCTGTTGATGACTGCGCTGTGGCAAACCGTCTATTCATTTTTGTTTGTTTTCATACTTTGGTTTTTCGTAAGGGCGCTTGGGAAACGCGCGGCAAAACAGTATTCGCGGCACAATGCGTAAGAAAGCACGAGGATAACCTACATGCAAAAGATGTATAAGCCTGTGAGAGTGGGCGTGGTATTTGCCCTTATTGCTGTTATGCTCACGATTTATGTATCGGCGTTGTACAAGATGCAAATTTACGACGAAGGACCGGCTGTGGCTCAGTTATACCTGCAAAGGACATATAACCGCACAGTGACACTCCCTTCGTCGCGCGGCAACATTTATGACCGCAACGGAGTACTCCTCGCATCGGGAAGGCCTTCATACAACATTACGCTTGACAGGACGGCCCTGCTCTATGACCCCGCCAGGAATGACGTTATTCAGGAGCTTATATACACCACAATGGATGAAAACGTTTTGTACAGCGATACATTCCCGATAACGCGCGGCGCTCCGTTTACATATATATCCGATATGTCCGCCGAGCAGCGGCGCAGGCTGGATATTTACCTTGACTTTTTCAATTTGGATCCGGATATATCGGCATCCGAGCTCCTGGCATGGATGCGTGGGAATTATAAGATCGATTATACTGTCGGCATAACGGAAGCGCGACTTATTATAGGCGTCCGTTACGAACTGGAGGTCAGGGCTATTATCGGCAATCTTGCCCCTTATATTTTCGCGAGCGACGTCAGTCCCGAATTCATTGCGCTTATTGAGGAGCGCAGGCTTACGGGTGTGTTTGTCGAAACCGTATATATCCGCGAGTACCATACGACTTATGCCGCGCACCTGTTAGGGTATATCAGGCCGATGTCTCCCGAGCAGGTCGAAATATATTACAAAGAGTTGGGTTACCCGATGGACGCCCTGGTAGGGCAGACAGGCGCGGAAGCTGCTTTTGAAGAACTTCTGCACGGTGTAGACGGCAAGCAGGTGGTGACGATGAGCGATACCGGCGCCATTACAAAAGTCGTAACACTGCGGGAACCGGAGCCGGGCGACCATGTATACCTGACAATAGATATAGACTTTCAGATGATGGTCGAGCATGCGCTGAGCGCGCACATAGATTTGCTTAACACAGACCGCGAGGAGGAAAGTGACAAGATCACAGGCGGAGCGGTAGTTGTGACCAATGTGAGGACAGGTGAGATACTCGCGGCGGCGTCCTACCCTACGTTCAATCCAATAACGCTGTCGCGGGATTTTTCGAGGCTCAACAGCGACCCGACGAGACCGATGTGGAACCGCGCCACGCAGGGCGGATACAACCCGGGTTCGACATTTAAGATGGTGACGGCGTTTGCCGGATTGCGCCATGGCGTTATCGGTCGCTATACGCCGATAGACGACACGGGAGTGTATAGCGTATTGGGCGATAAGGGTAATACGTACAGGCCGACGTGCTGGTATTATCAGCTCAACGGGGTGGGGCACGGGTCGCTTGACGTCGTGCAAGCTCTTGAGCGTTCATGCAACTACTTTTTTATGAGTGTAGCGGACAGGATCGAAGGCGGTTGGGATACGGGAGCATATGCCCTTGCCGAAGCAGCCCAGGAGTTCGGCCTCGGGCGGACGACGGGCCTTGAGATATCGGAAAATCCCGGACGTCTTGCAACGCCGGAGTTTACCAGCGAAGTGCTGAATACCGGATGGTATCGGGCCGATACGGTCATGACAGGGTTCGGGCAGGGGCATAATCAGTTTACGCCGGTACAGCTTGCGAACTATGCGGCTACGATCGCAAACGGGGGGACGCTGCACGCTCTCACAATTCTTCGCAGGATCAAGAGCGCGGACTTTTCCGAGCTGCTCTATACGCATGAGCCGGTCGTTCTTAATGTTATTGAGGAAACTGAGTATATCGAGATTGTGCAGGAAGGCATGAGAGCTGTCGCAAGAGGCGGCCAGGGAACGGCGCGGTCGGTTTTCAGCGATTATCCTGTCCGCGTCGCAGCGAAAACGGGAACAGTGCAGCAGGAAACGTCGGACATCAACAACGGCGTCTTCATCTGCTACGCGCCCGCGGACGACCCGCAGATAGCGATTTCCGTCGTTATTGAGAAGGGCGGCTCGGGCTCCGCCGTTATGGACGTCGCGAGAATGATTTTCGACTATTATTTCAGAACGGAGTCGACAGTCCTTGCAGTACCGTTCGGGGAGATGATACCTTAGGAGTAACGCGCCGTAACGGCACGTAGGAGTTAGGAGTTAGGAGTTAGGAGTTAGTGGACTGGGGCCGCGATGCCGGTCTGGGTATCAAATGGGCGATTATCAATCGCCGGCCGATGAAGGACAGAGTGGAAATTTGCGAAATAACATCTATATCAAAGGCGTACGCGCCTTATATGTATACAGAATATCAGAAATTAATTAAGAATAGAGAGTATTAAGTGCGTAATAATATCTTCATTAAAGGCGCGCGGGAGAACAACTTAAGGAATATTGACGTCGAACTCCCGCGGGACAAACTGGTTGTACTGACGGGCATATCAGGGAGCGGTAAGTCATCGCTCGCGTTCGATACCATTTATGCTGAAGGGCAGCGACGGTACGTAGAGTCGCTGTCCGCTTATGCGCGCCAGTTTCTGGGCCAGATGGAAAAACCGGACGTAGACTATATCGAGGGCTTGTCGCCCGCGATTTCAATAGACCAGAAAACGACCAGCCGCAACCCGCGCTCGACCGTCGGCACTGTCACGGAAATATACGATTATCTGCGCCTGCTTTGGGCGCGTATCGGCGTGCCGCACTGCCCGGAATGCGGTAAAGAGATAAAGCAGCAAAGCGTCGACCAGATAGTCGACGCCGTGATGACGTTGCCGGAAGCGACGCGTATACAGATAATGGCGCCGGTCATCCGCTCCCGCAAGGGTGAATATCAGAAGGTTTTTGACGACGCGCGCAAGAGCGGTTATGTCCGCGTCCGCGCCGACGGCAGCGTTTACGACCTGACTGAAGAGATAAAGCTCGACAAGAATAAAAAGCATGATATCGAAATAATAATCGACCGCCTTGTCATTAAGGACGATATAGCGCGACGCCTGACAGACTCCGTGGAGACCGCGCTCTCGCTCTCGGGCGGCCTGCTGATAATCGATATAGTCGGCGAAGAGCGGGAATTGATGTTCTCTCAGAATTATGCCTGTGAAGAATGCGGCGTGTCCATCGAAGAACTGACGCCGCGGCTATTTTCCTTCAACAATCCGTACGGCGCATGCCCGGCGTGTACAGGGCTTGGCACACAGCTTCGCGTCGACCCGTCGCTGATAATAACGAACCCGTCTATATCTATCATGGACGGCGGCATCACCGCGTCCGGTTGGGGAAACGTCAAGAACGACGGCATATCGAAAATGTATTTCGAGGCGCTGGCGAAAAGGTATGGGTTTAAACTGACGACTCCTATCAAAGACCTGCCGGAGGACGTAATAGATGTGATACTCTACGGCACAAAAGGCGAAAAGCTGTCGCTTTATTACGACCAGCCGCGCGGGAAAGGCGTCCTGACGCAGCCTTTCGAGGGGATAGTCAACAATATCGAGCGCCGGTACAAGGAAACGCAGAGCCTGTCGATGAGGTGGGAGCTTGAAAGCTATATGTCCGAGCATCCCTGCCCGAGCTGCGGCGGACGGCGCTTGAAAAAAGAAGTCCTGGCGGTCACAGTGGGCGGGATAAACATAGCGGAACTGACGGAAATGTCGATCATGCGCGCGCTGTATTTTATAGACAAGCTGGAATTGTCGGAAAAGGACTTGATGATCGCGAGGCGCATTATCAAAGAGATACTCGAGCGGCTCGGTTTCCTGCGGAGCGTAGGGCTGGAATATCTTACGCTCAGCCGCAAGGCCGGGAGCCTGTCGGGCGGCGAGAGCCAGCGGATAAGGCTTGCCACACAGATAGGCTCGTCGCTTATGGGCGTCCTGTATATCCTTGACGAGCCGTCGATCGGCCTGCATCAGCGCGACAACATAAAACTTTTGAACATGCTTAAACGCCTGCGCGACCTCGGCAACACGCTGCTTGTCGTCGAGCACGACGAGGAGACTATACTGGCGGCGGACTATGTCGTTGACGTCGGGCCGGGCGCCGGGATCCACGGCGGCGAGATAGTATGCGCCGGGACGGCACGTGAAATAATGGCATGTGAGAACTCGGCGACGGGGCAATACCTGAGCAGGAAAAAAGTGATCCCCGTGCCTGTTTCGAGAAGAAAATGCAAGGGGCAGTTCCTTGTCGTCCGGGGGGCTTGTGAGAATAATCTGAAGGATCTGACGGTTTCCATACCGCTCGGCGTTATGACTTGTGTGACAGGCGTATCGGGAAGCGGCAAATCGTCGCTTATAAACGAGGTCATTTACAAAGCGCTCGCCGCGCAGCTCAACCACGCGAAGACCCGGCCGGGGAAGCACGACGCCGTAGACGGCGTTGAGTTTCTTGACAAAGTAATCGACATCGACCAGTCGCCGATAGGGCGCACGCCGCGCTCGAACCCGGCGACATATACCGGGGTTTTCAGCGATATCAGGGATCTTTTCGCCTCGACGCAGGACGCAAAAGCGCGAGGTTACGGGCCGGGACGGTTTTCGTTCAACGTCCGCGGCGGCCGCTGCGAATCATGCTCCGGCGACGGTCTTCTGAAAATAGAGATGCACTTTTTGCCCGACATCTACGTCCCTTGCGACGTCTGCAAGGGCAAACGTTACAACCGCGAGACGCTGGAGGTGCGCTATAAGGGGAAGAATATCCAGGAAGTGCTTGATATGACGGTCGACGAAGCCCTTGAGTTTTTTGAGAATCTGCCGAAGATCAGGCAGAAGCTGGTGACTCTGGCGGACGTCGGTCTTGGTTATATCAAGCTCGGGCAGCCGTCGACGACGCTTTCGGGCGGCGAAGCGCAGCGCGTCAAGCTGGCTACGGAACTGAGCAAACGCGCTACGGGCAGCACGTTCTATGTCCTGGACGAGCCTACGACCGGCCTGCACATGGCGGATGTCCATAAACTGATCGAGGTGCTCGATCGGCTGGCCGACGCCGGGAACACCGTCGTCGTGATAGAGCACAATCTCGACGTGATAAAGACTGCCGACCATATAATCGACCTCGGCCCCGAAGGCGGCGACGCCGGCGGCGAGGTGCTTTTCGAGGGCGCCCCCGAAGAAGCGCTGCTGTGCGAAAAAAGCTACACAGGGCAGTACCTGAAGCGCGTGTTATAACAAAGGGGAACACAGGGGGACGGTCCTCTAATGTTGTGAGTATTTAAGTTACAACTTTGATGCAATTATAGGATATACATTTGTAGTAACTTGATTATACGTTGGGACATGAATAGCAGCCAGGGGGACACAGAAGAACAGTCCCCCTGTGTCATGGAGAGTTGAGAGTTGGGCCCTGAGCGGAGCTGAGAGTTAAAATAGTGATGGACAACGAGAACCAGACAGTAAAAAATGGCAAACCGGCGATAAATACCAAGGGGCTGCGTAAGGTTTATGTGGTCGGTTCCGAGCGCGTTATCGCGCTGGGTTCTGTCGACCTGCGCATCCCGAAGGGCCAGATTTGCTGTTTGCTCGGTACGTCCGGTTCGGGCAAATCGACCCTGCTAAACATGCTTGCGGGGTTGGAAAAGCCTACAAAGGGTTCGATCGTTATACACGGAAAGCGCCTTGACAGGCTCAGCGAAAGGCAGCTTGCGATATTCCGGCAGAAGCATCTGGGGTTCGTGTTCCAGTCGTATAACCTGCTTCCGACGCTGACCGCCGTTGAGAATGTGGCGCTGCCTCTAGCGTTTGCGGGTTTTGGCAAGAAAAAGCGGGAGAAGCAGGCTGTCGAGATATTAAAAGCGGTAGGGCTGGGTGACCGTCTGGAGCACCGCCCGACTCAAATGAGCGGTGGGCAGCAGCAGCGCGTGGGGATAGCCCGCGCTTTTGTTGGTAAACCGGACGTCGTGTTTGCCGACGAGCCTACGGGCAACCTGGACTCGAAAACTACGATCGAAGTCATGGAGAAGATGGTCGATATCACACGCGAGCGTCAAAAGACCCTGCTCATCGTCACGCATGATATTGAGATCGCTGCGTACGCCGACAGGATCATCCACATAAGGGACGGGAATATAGACGAAGATTCCGACACACCGGAGGAGATTACCGAGGTAGTTACTGATAACTCGTCGCCTTGAGTCAGTACACTGCAAGCGGAAAGAAATGGAGATAAAGTTTGAAAAACAAGTTTTCAAACCATAGGTCGGTGTCTGCTGAATGCGGACGGATTGGAGAACGAATGAAACGTGTTTTTGTGAGTGTGGTGCTGGCGGCTGTAATGCTGCTGTCGTTGTTATGTATGCCGGTTTGGGCTGCGGGGCCGCTGGATCCGGACATAGCAATTATTGACGTAGTAAACAACAGCTTGAATACGTCGCTCCGGCCCGGGGGTTCGGCGACGGTTACGATATCCATGCATTTTATCGATTCTTTCAACTACACGACCTACAACAGCGCTGCTGACGACGACAAGGTTCAGGTCAGAGTTTCCGATGCTTCAATTACCGGGCTCTATATAAGTAACGCCGACCTGCTTTACCGGACGATCGATAAAATCGACGCCGCAGGCTGGGCGCAGATACAGTACCAAGTAAGGCTGGATTCGTCATTCACAGGGGCGGCCATCACTATTAAGGTCGAGTTTATGTACTCAACAGAAACACACGAGAAGTCGTTCACTTTCCCTGTCGGCAGCCGTCCGCCGGATCCCGCGCCCGACCCCGACCCGCTGCCTGCGCCGGACCCGACAGTCGCCGCGATTTCCGTAGCGCCGAGGTCGGTGACATTGCACGCGGGGCGGTCAAACAATATTTCGGTCGAGGTCGTCAACAGCGGGGAAAAAGCGGCTAATAACCTGTCGGCGACGCTGACGCCGGTCGGGCAGGAATTTCAGCGCGTTTTGAACGCCAATCCGCCGTCGGCTTTTACCGCGACGCTCAACACCGTGCGCCGCGCAGGAAGTTCAAATTCAGGCAACCGCGGTACTTTCTCATATAACATCACAGCCCCGGACAATCTGAAAAGCGGCGTCTACGAGTTCAGGGTCGGCGGTTCGTTCTACCACGAGACATCAAATAATCTGGGGGTTTTTGAAGGTTCGATACAAGTAGTGGTTATCAACGATTTTGAGCCTGCATCAATGCAAATAGTCGAAGCCGGGCCGCTGTACCCGGTTCGCCCGGGCGAGCTTATCAACGTCAATATCCAGGTGCAAAACACAGGCGGATTGACCGCCGGAAATGCCGCCGTTTCATTGAAAAACGCGTCTGAAACCGCGTTTACGATGGTGGGGAGCACCGCGTCCGGTATGATCGGCCAGGTAGGAGCGGGCCAAACCGGAAACCGTACCCTTACGCTGCGCGCCGCGTCGGCTATACAGCCGGGTACATATCCGCTGGTTTTTGAGCTGCGTTATCTCGATTCCGACGATCAACCGCAGACGACGGAGTATGAAGCGTCGGTCGAGGTCTTAGCCGTGCCGTCGGCGCAAATCGAGATGGTGCGGGCCGTTGTCCCGGGCGGCACTCTCGTACCCGGTCAGAGAGCCGTTATGACAGTGGAACTACGGAACCCCAGCGCGACCGAAGCAACCGACGTGAGGGTAAGGGTATCCGGATTTTCCGGGACCGGGCTTTACCTTGCCGACGGTGAGAACAACCTGCCTACCAAGATCATCGACTCTATCCCGGGAGGCGGGCGCGCTTCAGTCACATATAATGTGATCCTTTCCGGTACCTACGACATGGGCAGCATCGCGCTCCAGGCTGAGATAAGCCATGCATTGCCCGACGGGAGTTTGAGCAGCGCCGCGGAGAATATCAGTTTCGCAGTTATCCTTCCGACAAAGGAAGACCCTTCAGAGACGCCGGGTTCGACTCCGAAACTGATCATCGACCACTACACGATGTCGTGGGAGGATGAGCCCATCCAGAACTTGAAGGCGGGCGGAATGTTCGATTTGGCTTTCACTTTACGAAACACCAGCGCCCTGACCGAACTGCGCAACATCACGGTGACATTGTCGTCGGTCGACGGGATATTCATGCCCGCCGCCGGCAGCAACACTTTCTATATTGAATCCGTCGAAATGGGCGGCGAGGTGGAACTGACGGTCCGGCTCGTGGTATCGCAGAGCGCGGAGACAAAGAGTTATCAGCTCAATTTTGCTTTGGACTATGAAGATGAAAAGGGAGCTTCATTCAGACCGGCTGAGAGCCTGAGCCTGCCGGTCGTTGTGCCTCTTGTCGTAGAACTGGCGAATTTCAACCCGCCGATGTGGGGCGAAATGGGGATGCAAACATATATGATGTTCCAGTATATCAACAAAGGCAAATCAATAGTCTACAACTTTTCGATCGAGATCGAAGGTGAATTCATGGTGCCGGACGGCGCCCTAATGTACATCGGTAATCTATCGCCGGGGTATAATGATTATTTCGAGTGCATGATGATACCTATGATGTCGGGCGAGATTTACGGCGCAGTTGTGCTGCGTTTTGAGGACGCCATCGGCAACCTCAACGAGATGCGAGAGGAATTTGTTATGACTGTCAACGAACCGTTCTTCCCGGATTTCCCGGATGGCGAATTCCCCGGCAGGGGGCCCTGGGATGTTTACCCCGAGGAGAGCGGCGGTTTATTCGGACTGTCGCTGCCTCTCGTTATCGCAGGCGGCGCCGGCATCGCCTGCGTGATTGTGGTGACTGCGATTTTATTGGTCCGCCGCAAAAAAAACAAGAAACGCAAGCTCCTTGAAGACGACCCCGACGATGAATACGAGGATGAGGAAGAATGAGGTTCTTCGATATTATCAGCTTTGCCGTCCGCAACTTTCTCCGGCGCAAGGCGAGAAGCTTGCTGACTATTTTAGGCGTCGTCATCGGCACGATGTCTGTCGTAATAATGCTTTCGATCAGCGAAGCCCTCAATGTCGGCACGGTAAAGCAATATGAGCAATGGGGCAGCCTGACTGAGATAAACATATACAGGAGCTGGGGCGAGGAAAACGCCCCCAAGCTTACGGACGACCTTGTTGCCCGGATCAATTCCATCGAAAATGTAGTCGCCGTCCTGCCGATCCGCTCTATGTATGTCAGGCTGACCAAGGGGCGCCTGGAAGCTTGGGCACAGGTGATTTCAGTCGACGCTTCGGTATTGACGTTTTTCGGGCAAGAACTTGAGTTTGGGCGTTTCATGGAGCAGGACGGCAGCTATGAGGTCGTCATGGGGTATGAGCTTCCGTTCAATTTCATGGACCCAAGGCGCGGGGAGTGGAACCCGGCGGTCGACTATGATTGGGAAAACCAGAACTATACTGTCAACCCGCTGCCTTTCGACCCGACCGAAGAAACAAATATCAGGCTCCTACCCAACGTTTATACGGAACCCGGCCAGCCCAAGCCCAAGAACTACCGGATACACACTGTCGGTGTGTTGAAGTGGGGGCTTAATAACTGGCAATTCAACAGCAGCCTTGTGATGGACATCGCCGCATTTGACAAATTGGAGAAGGAACTCAGCAAATCTCAGGATGGGAATAACATCGGCGGCGGCGGTGGCGGCGTGGTCGTAATGTCCATGAGCAGCTCGGCGCCGATGCGGGCGGGCAGCGCAAGCTCTTCCGGCAGGGGCCAGGAGGAGGATAAGTACGAAAACCTCACTGTCAAGGTCAACGACATGGACAATGTCATGGATATCCAGAAGGAGCTGCAGGATTGGGGCCTTCAGGCTTGGAGCAACATGGACTCGCTTGAATACGCGAGAGAGCAGTTCGCTTTTATACAGATGATTCTCGGCGGCATCGGGCTTGTGGCTTTCCTTGTAGCCGCACTCGGGATTGCCAATACCATGATTATGTCGACTTATG
>Ga0082212_10010438_pt1 | contig 11878 bp, 12 predicted proteins | sample TergutNt197P3_FD_71548 | JGI IMG/M metagenome (GOLD analysis project Ga0082212, IMG submission 71548) | Neocapritermes taracua P3 segment gut microbial communities from Petit-Saut dam, French Guiana - Nt197 P3 | ecosystem: Host-associated > Arthropoda: Insects > Digestive system > Gut ... | reverse complement strand
AAGTGGCACAGTAGACTGCTTAGACAGCGCCTTTACTTGAATGCCAAGCCGTTTTTTTTCTTTGATGATGAAAATATCCGCGCCTTTGGCATTGCGGCAAGTAGGCAGCACATTCCAATCTCGGAGGGCAAGCTGATAGCAAATATAAAAGAGGCCGATGTTACCAGTAGCTTGTGCAGTAGGCGTGTGAATTTTCATGATTCGAGTAGCACTTTTTATTCTCTCTGCGTATAATACACTCAAAGCGGGGGCAGTGCCCATGCCTTGATGATGCTGGTGACAACCCTAGCCCGGCATGTCCGGGATAACCTTGCAAGTCGGATGGGCATATAAAAACACACACCTTACTTTGAGTTGGGTTCCAAAGCACTTACAAAGTATGTGTTTTTTTGCCTCCTGCTTTTTACGGCCCCCATCTCGGCCCTGCATCCGGGTTGTCACTTAGGACGTACTTTTCCAGCACTTCCTGCTCATTAAACAAGGCAGACAGCATTTGCGTGCGCGTTTGCATTGAGTAGGTGAACGCCTGAGTCTTGCTGGTGGTGTAATGCCACCCGGCCATCAATTTTCCATTGGCATCAAAGCCTTGGTGGGCGGGCGGGCCGAACATGGCTATCATCTCTGCCTTGGTGGTTTTATTGACGACGATGCGACTAAGCGCGTCCTGGGTCATTTCCCGGCCCGAGCTTGCTTGGTAGGTACATCCCGCCAGCCCCACCAACAAAAGCAATATCAGAGCTATTTTTCGCATAACACCCCCTCCTGTATATTTGCCTGCCAATGTCCTAATGTGCCGATACATAATAAGTCAAGGGAATGCGCTATATTTGCTCCAAATTTTAAGGAGCAGGTATGGTTATCAGCAATATCAGACAGATAATGGAGAGCAAGAATGTTACTGTCCGGCACATGATGGAAGATAGCGGGCTGGCGAATGAAACCATACTGAGGGCAAGGGGCGAACAGATAGCCCAATGCCGATTGGAAACACTTGAGCGCGTTGCCAAGTGTTTGGGCTGCAAGGTTAAAGACCTGTTTGAGGAAGATTAAAAACCCTAAAAACGCCAGTCACATAATACTTTAGCCTGCGCAAGGGCTTGCACCAACCAAGCCAATCACGCCACATAAGCCTCGGAATCAGCCTTGTCTTGCGTTTTTTGCCTTTACCCGTCCCCTTGTTGCCTTTTAACCTTGTTTGCGTAACACAAGCGAAAAGAGGGCCATTATTACTGGGAGGGCGTGGCGTACTCCGGCCATTGTAAAAGACCCTGCAATATCCTAAACTGTACGAAGCAACACCGTATGCATGGTGTACCCTCCCTTATGGGGACAGTTTTTTGGGTTAATTTTAGGGTTTGTATGTGCATGACACATAAATATATTTTTATATACCAGCGCAATATGCGCTGAGTTTGGCGTACTCTTCCTCCGCCATTCAGTAATTTTGTGAAATTCCCTGCCCACCTGTGGCGCCATGATACCGTTGATGTCACGTTGCACGCAAGCGGATTGCAACTTGGCGAAGGCTGCATGCGCTTTGCCGCCGGCGCATGCCGGAGCGGGCCGGTTGATTATGAGACGGCTCGCAGCGCTTTTGCCTATACGCCAAACCGCTGTTGCGGGCAAAATCGTGGGACTTGCCTTGCCATTGCGCCCTACCTGCCGTATTTTTACCTTTCCGGATGCACCCGTCTTTCGGGTCTTGCCGGCAAGCAAAAGGTGCCGCCATGCCTCATAAAGGCCCGCATATATCCATTTCTCCCGATTTTGTGGTCAACCGCATTCTGCGCATCAACCAACAGGACTTTGAGGGCTGGCCCGAATCCGTCCGCCGTCTCGCCATCGACATAGCCGAAGAGCTGTTCCTGGTGGCCTACAACCCCTTCATTGACGCGCTGACGGTCAAAGACAGCGTCAAAGCCCGCTTTCAGGAAAGTTCCTTTGCCCTGGCCCACCACTATGCCAACTCCATCGGCGAGGGCATCACCATGTTCTGGTCGGCGCATGAAGCCGAGGTCGAGTTCCGCGCCACGCTTGTCGCCCGCCTGAAGGACGTCCTGCCGGATGAATGCGTGATCACCCGTCCGGGCGCGCTGGTGGAAAACGCCACGGACGCCACGGATTTGCGCATGGAACTGCCGCTGCTGGTCGTGGAGCCGGACACCACCGATCAGGCGGCCGCCCTGGTGCGCCTGGCCAATGAAATGAAGTTCGCGCTCATTCCGCGCGGCGGCGGTTCCGGCATGACAGGCGGCGCGGTGCCCGCGCGCAAGCGCACGGTTATTGTGAGCACCACGCGCCTGACGGGCATTGACCCTGTGGATGTCGAACGGCCCAGCATCAGTTGTCAGGCCGGGGTCATCACCCAGCGCGTCACCGAGGCGGCGGCCAAGGCGGGTTTTTTGTTCACGGTGGATCCGGCTTCCAGATCTGCCTCGACCATCGGCGGCAATATTTCGGAAAACGCGGGCGGGCCCTGCGCGTTTGAATACGGCACCACGCTCGACAACCTGCTCTGGTGGCGCATGGTCACGCCCACGGGCGAAATCGTCATCGTGGAGCGCGAACAGCATCCCGGCCACAAGGTGCTGCCGGAAGAAACCGCTACCTTTGCGGTCAAGGATGTCAGCGGCGGGGTGCGCAATGTCGTGGAACTCAAGGGAACGGAAATCCGCTTGCCGGGCCTCGGCAAGGATGTCACCAACAAGGCTCTCGGCGGTCTGCCCGGCATGCAGAAGGAAGGCACGGACGGCATCATTACCGAAGCCTGCTTTCTGCTGCACCCGCGTCCCAAAAAATCGCGCGTGCTGGTGCTGGAATTTTTTGGTCGATCCATGCATCCGGCCGCCATGGTGGTGCGTGAACTGGTGGCCCTGCGCGAACGCATCCGCGGGCAGGGCGACTACGCCCGTATTTCCGCGCTGGAGGAATTTAACGCCAAGTACGTTGAGGCCATTGACTACCGGCGCAAGTCCGAAAAATACGAAGGCGCTCCCATTTCCGTGATCCTGCTGCAAGTTGACGGCGATGACGCCTTCCTGCTCGACAGGTGCGTCTCGGAAATCGTGGAACTGGTCGGGCGGCAGGACAACGTGGACGTCATTGTGGCCCGTGATGCGCAGGAGGCCGAGCAATTCTGGGAGGATCGCCACAAGCTCTCGGCCATCGCGCGGCGCACGTCCGGCTTCAAGATCAATGAAGACGTGGTCATCCCCATGGAACGCATCCCGGATTTCGCGCTCTTTCTGGAGCAGCTCAACCTGGAATGCATGGCCATGGCTTTCCGCAGCGCCCTGCAATCCGCGGGCCGGCTGCCGGGCTTTCCGATGGAGGACAAGGAGCTGAACCGCGAATTTTCCTTTCTCTCCAAGGTGGCGCAAGGCGAGGTGTCGAGCGCGGAAATCTCCGACGACGAACTCGAAGCGCGAGCCGTGGCATTTCTGAATGCCCTGGCGGAGAAATACGGGCATCTGGCGAAAAAGATTTTTCGCATCCGCGACTACATGCTGGAAAGCCGCGTCGTCGTGGCCAGCCATATGCACGCGGGCGACGGCAATTGCCACGTCAATATTCCCGTGAATTCCAACGATCCGGCCATGCTGGAACAGGCCGAGGAGGCGGCCGCCCGTGTTATGGCAGAAAGCCAGGAAATGGGGGGGGAGGTATCGGGCGAACACGGCATAGGCATCACCAAGCTGCGCTTTTTGAGCAAGGAAAAGATGGATGCCCTGCGCGCCTTCAAGGAGCGCGTGGACCCGCGCGACGTGTGCAATCCCGGCAAGCTGACGCAGCGCGAGCTGCCCGTGCAGCCCTTCACCTTTTCCTTCAACCGCCTGATACACGATATCCGTGAAAGCGGTCTGCCCGGCAAGGAACGGCTCATCACCCTGCTGAAGGACGTGCAGATTTGCACCCGCTGCGGCAAGTGCAAGCAGCAGTGCCCCATGACCTATGCCGAGCGATCCATGCAATGGCATCCGCGCAACAAGAACATGGTGCTCGGCATGCTGCTGGAAGCGGTGTACTATTCCCAGGTCAACACCGGCGCCATCGAGGAACGCTTGCTCGGCGAACTGCGGCTGATGGCGGATCACTGCACGGGTTGCGGCAGATGCACGGCCGCCTGCCCGATCGGGATACCTTCCGCCGAGGTGGCCCTTTCGCTGCACGCGGCGCTGGAAGAAGAAGGCGCAGGCGGACACCCCGTCAAAATGCGGGCCTTGCGCTGGCTGGCGAAAGACCCGGCGGCGCGCGCCCCCAAGGCCGCCAAGTACGCGTCTCTGGGACAGAAGATGCAGAACAGGGTCCTGAGCGCGGCGCCGGGCGGCGGTATTGCACGCATCCGAAATCCCCTGTTTTCCAGGGGCCCCAAGCTCGGCTACACGAATGTATACGAGTCGTACAAGTGGCGCAAAGGGCACATCTTCACTCCGGGCGAAGCCAGGCCGGATATGCCCGCAGCCCTGTATTTCCCAGGCTGCGGCGGCGCGCTGTTTCATGACCGCATCGCGCAGGCAGCCATAGCGCTGCTGCTGAAAGCGGGCCTTGCCGTGCTGCTGCCCCCCCGCCACCTGTGCTGCGGCTATCCTTTGCTTGCAGCCGGGGCGGACGCGCTGTACCGGCACAATACGGAACGCAATCTCGCGGCGTTCAGGGAACTTAAGAAAAGCGCCGATACCGCGGGCCTGCGCGCCGACTTTCTGCTGACAGCCTGCGGCACCTGCCGCGACAGCCTGGATCGCCACGGGCTTGCGGAGGTCTTTCCCGGCATCGTCCGGCAGGACGCCGTACAACTGGCGGTCAGCCGCCTGGATCCCGTTGCCGCATACGCCGGGCAATGCTTTGTGTACCACACGGCCTGTCACATGGAATGGGTCGGCCCGCACGCGGCCGCGGGGCATGCGCGGATAGCGGCCGATCTGGAGGCCGCCACCGGCGCGGTTCTCCGCCTTTCTTCCGGCTGTTGTGGGGAATCAGGCATGGGGGCCTTTAGCAGTCCTGAAATATTCAACACCCTGCGGGCACGGAAACGCCGGGACCTGGAAGAACGGCTCGCCGGCTGCGCAGGCCCCGTGCTGGTGGGCTGTCCCTCCTGCAAGGTGGGCATAGGCCGTACCCTGCTGGTCATGCGCGACAAGCGTCCGGTGCTGCATCTCGCGGAATGGCTGGCAGTCGCGCACCTGGGCGAAGACTGGCGGCAGCGCTGCCGTCGCGGCGTCAACGAGGCCAGGGGGCCGGTGCGGGCGGTGGCATGGACGGAGGCGCTGTAACCTTTTTACCCGTCATGGCGGCGCATGGCGAGAAAACTTGTAACAGTTTTTCAGGCCCTTGTTCTCCCTGCTTCACCCAATGCAGAAAAATATGCTATGATTACAATTGAATATGCTTAGCACCCTCGTCCGGCACACAAGTTGCTACCCGAGAAAGCACCCCTCCAACACCATAAACGAGGAGCGCATATGAACACGTTCACGCTTCGCACGGCAAGTATCTCCCTGGCTCTGGCCGCCGTGCTCAGCCTGTCCTGCCTGGCGGCCGCTGCGGAATCCTGCTGCGGGCAGGACGCAACGAAGCTGAGCCCGGAAAAGCGGGAAATAGCCCAAAAACTGTATGAAGACTTCTACCAGAGCACCGAGAAGACGCGCCAGGAACTGATCGCCAAGCGACACGAACTGGGCGCCCAGATGTACAGCGCGCAGCCCGATGACAAGAAAATCCAGGCCCTGGTCAAAGAAATTTCCGACCTGCGCGCAAAGCTCTACAGCGCCCGGATCAGCCTGAAGGGCAAACTGATCAAGGAAGGCATCTCGCTCGGCTACGGCGGCGGCTACGGCCACGGGATGCGCGGCGGCTGCGGCGGTTGCGGTCCCGGCACACGCGGAGCGTTGTAACGTCACAACGGCCCCATGCCCTGCAACGGCGGCAACGGTGGACGCAAGTCCGCCGCGCCGCCACACCAGGAGAATTGCATGCGTTGTCTCCCACTCCTCTGCCTGCTTGGAACGCTCGTTGCCTGGCAGGCGCATGCCGCTTTTTTCGGCCTGTTCGGCGATGCCGTGGAAGAGGTCACAGCCAGGGATGGCGTGATCGCCCTTGATGCCTCCGCCATGGTCAAAATGACCGCACGCCACTATCGCTACCGGGAAGGCGGGCAGACGGTGAAATTTTTCGTGGTGCGGGACGGGAAGGGCACGGTCAGGGCGGCCATTGACGCCTGCGAAGTATGCTGGCGGGAAGGGAAGGGTTATGCGCTGAAGGACGGCGCGATGCTGTGCGTCAATTGCGGACGCAGTTTTCCCATGCACAGGATAGGGCTGGCGGCCGGCGGTTGCAATCCGCATCCTTTTGCGTTCACAGTGGAAAAAGATGCCGTGGCGATCGAGGCGCAAGAATTGCTGCGCCAGGGAACGCGTTATTTTCCGGGGAACGCGCGATGACGATCTTCACGCTGCCGCTGCGCCACGTCAAGGTCAAAGCTCTGCGGGCCTTCCTACTGGTGACGATCTTCACCCTGGGTCTTGCGTCCATGTCCGGGCTGCACCATGTTTCCACCGTCATTTCCGACAGCATGGAAAAAAAGCTGATCAGCTTCGGAGCGAACATCCTGGTCACGCCCAGGCATGATCGGCTGCAAATCAGTTACGGCGGCTATTCTCTCGGCGATGTGACCCTGGACGAGCAGCCAATCCACCTGACTGCGGCGCTCAAGGCCATTGACGGCATTGCATTGCGGGCGAATGTCGCCATCGTGGCGCCCAAGATGCTGGCCATGAGCCGCATATCCGGGCAGGCCGCCGCCCTGGTCGGGGTGCAATGGGAGGACGAACTCCTGCTGAAAGGCTATTGGGAGGTGGATGGAAGCTTTCCGGAACCGGACAGCCCGGATGCCGCCCTGGCAGGAGCGACAGCGGCCCGCAAACTGGGTTTGACGCCTGGGCAGACGATTCAGGCGGACGGGCGCAGCCTCCGTCTCAGCGGAGTGCTCAAGGCGACCGGCAGTGATGACGACACGGTTGTGTTCGTCCCGCTGTCCCTGGCCCAGGATCTTGCCGGCAAAGCGGGCCGGGCCTCCTTTCTGGAAGTAGCGGCCCTGTGCTCCGGCTGCCCCATTGAAGACATCGTGGCGCAACTGCAAACGGCCCTGCCGGATACCGAGGTCCGGGCCCTGGCCCAGGTTGCCGAAAGCCGCATGTATGCCGTGCATTTCGCCCAGAATCTCGCCTTTTCCGTCAGCCTGGTGATCCTGACCACCGCCTGCGCCATGCTGGTCATGTCCATGCTCTCGGCGGTCGCGGAGCGGCGCCGTGAAATAGGCATCATGCGCGCCGTGGGCTTTTCCAGGGCCAAGGTCTTCACCGTCTTTGCCGCCGAGGCTGTCGGGCTGGGCGTCGTATCCGGCGTTCTGGCCTATGTCCTGGGTCAGCTTCTGACGGCGTATGTGCTGCGGCAACTGCATCTTGCGGAGGATGCGCCCCTGGCCTTTCACGGCCTGCCCTGCATGGCGCTCGTGCTGCTGGCCGTCCTGACCGCTGTCGCTGCCGCCGCCTTTCCGGCCTGGAAGGCCAGCCAGGTGGAACCGGCGGAAGCATTGGTTTCGCTATGACAGGCGTATCCGTATGCTGAGAGCCGCATCCCTTGTCAAACGCTATGCCGGCGCGGACAAACCGGCGGTGGATCATCTTGATCTGCACATCCGCAGCGGTGAATTCGTCAGCGTTGTGGGCCGCTCAGGTTCAGGCAAGTCCACCCTGCTGCATATCCTGTCCTCGCTTGTCAGGCCTGACGCCGGGACAGTCTTTTTTCACGAGCTGGAGATCTGCTCCGCGCCGGAAGCGGTGAGAAACCGTTTGCGCAAGACGGCCTTTGCCGTGGTTTTTCAGCAATACCACCTGCTGCCCTACCTGACGGCGATGGAAAACGTGCTCCTGCCCTTTTTGGATTCCTTTGCGCCCGTCACGCAGGGGCATGCCGCCTCCGCGCGCGGCATGCTCGAACGTGTCGGGCTGGGGCACAAGGCAGAGGCGCGCCCCGGCGAATTGTCAGGCGGCGAACAGCAGCGCGTGGCCATTGCCAGGGCCCTGGCGCGCGGGGCGCGCGTGCTCTTTGCCGACGAACCCACGGGCAATCTCGATTCTACGACCGGAACGTCAATTATTGCGCTTTTGCGGGAACTGAACCAGGATGGCGTCACCATCGTCATGGTGACGCATAACGACGAATTTGCCAATGCGTCGGACCGGGTGGTCAGGATGGCTGATGGAAAAATCGTATACGCCGGCTGACCGTCTTTGCCTGCATGTCTCCCGCCTATGGATAGTGGGCCGCTCGCCTGTCATGCCGGGCACCTGCTCTTCCGCCGTAGCCCTGCTGCTCGCGCCCGCGTTGTTCCTGCCGCTGGGCATTGCCGGGCGTTGCGCGCTGCTGGGGGCGCTTTTCCTGTTCGGCAGCCTGATCACCAACCGGGCGGAACGCATTCTGGGCGTGAAGGACCCCCCGGAACTGTGCATAGACGAAGTGCTCGGCATGTGGCTGACGCTGCTCCCCTTTGCCGACCCTTCGCTGGGGCTCATGTTCGCGTCTTTCGCCTTGTTCCGCATCTTCGACATCGCCAAGCCCTGGCCGGTAAACGCCTCTGAACACTGGCTGCCGGGCGGCTTCGGCATCATGCTGGACGACGCGGTAGCGGGCTTGCTGGCCATGCTCGGCGCATGGCTGCTGACTGCTGCAGGCGTGTTGTAGGCAAGGTTGCGGGAACAGCCGGGCTCAGCCTTTTTCGGGGCGCGCCGCGGGCTTGCGCACAGCGCCGGAACGCAGGCAGCGGGTGCATACGCTCAAGGTACGCACGGCGCCGTTGGGAAACTGGTGCCGCACGTTCTGCAAATTGGGATTGAAGCGGCGCTTCGTCTTGATATTGGAATGGCTCACCAAATTGCCGACTTGCGGCTTTTTTCCGCAGATATCGCATTGTCTGCTCATGACTTCCTCCCTCGTCACCTGAAACGGAATTGGGCTTATATACCCATACGCATGAAAAGGCAAGTGGCGGTCCGGCGCGTGCCGGGCCGCGCTGAGACCATTTTCCGCCTGACGGCGGGATTCTTCCTTGACAGCCCGCTGTGTCCGCAGATAAATAGTTGAGTTCGCGAGGCGAGCATGAAGGCGTATTGGGCATCATTGGCGGATCTGCCGCCGCAGGGCGCGGACTTTATCCTTGAAGACGCGGCCATGTGGGACTCGCTGGTGGAAGAGTTCCGGCTGGACTGCCGCCTGTCGCAAAGCCCAAAGGCGGAATTGCATGTCCTGCCCGTGGAGGGCGGCTTCCTTGTGCGCGGACGGATTGCGGGCGTCTTCGTGCTGCCGTGCAGCCGCTGTGCTGAAGACGCCACATCATCGTTTGACGAATGCTTTGAGCATTTTGTCGCCCTGCCGTCCGAAGAGGAAGGCGAGACGGACGGGCAGGAGGAAGAAGCGCATCTGCGTATTCTTCCGGGCGCCGCGCCGGAACTTGACCTTGCCGGCCTGTGCGGCGAGGAATTCGTTCTGGCCCTGCCTGTCAAGGCCTTGTGCGCCCCTGACTGCAAGGGCCTGTGCCCGGCATGCGGAACCAATCGCAACGAAGCTGCGTGCGGCTGCGCCGGCGAGGCGGACCCCCGCCTGGCCGCCCTGCGCGGCTTGAAAATACAATTTTGAGCGGAAAAAGCGCGATCATCGCGTATTTGTAAGGAGTATCCTTCATGGCTGTGCAACAAACAAAAAAATCCCGTTCCAAAAAAGGCATGCGCCGCTCACACGATCGCGTGGATGTCCCCACGGTGGTGTTCTGCTCCTGCGGACAACCCACCCTGCCCCATCGCGTTTGCGCCAGTTGCGGCAGCTACAAGGGGCGCAAGTTCTCCGCGCTTGCGGACGGGCAATAGCGTCCTGACAATGAGCGCGCAACCCATTCTGGCTATTGATGCCATGGGGGGGGATTTCGGCCCCGGCGTTGTCGTGCCCGGAGTCATACAGGCCGCGCGGGAGACGAAAGTAAAAGTTCTGCTGGTGGGCGATGCGCCCCTGGTGGAAGCCGAACTGGTCAAGCTTTCCCCTGGCAAGGCCGAATTCGAAATCGTGCATGCGTCTGAAACAGTGCAGATGCACGAAAAACCTTCCGACATCCTGCGCCGCAAAAAGGATTCCTCTATTCAGGTCGCTTGCCGCCTGGTGAAGGAGGGCGCGGCGCACGGCGTGATCAGCGCCGGGCATTCCGGCGCCACGGTCGCGTGCGGCATTTTCACCATCGGACGCATCCCCGGCGTGGAGCGTCCGGCCCTGGCCGCCTTTCTGCCCACGGAAAAGAATCCGCTCGTGGTTATTGACGCCGGCGCCAATGTGGATTGCAGGCCGTATCACCTGTTCCAGTTCGGCCTGATGGGCGACGCCTTTGCGCGCGACATCTTCGGCTATCCGTCGCCCCGCGTGGCCCTGCTCAGCATCGGCGAGGAAGAAGGCAAGGGCAACAGCCAGGTCAAGGAAGCCTACGAACTGTATAAAATGGCCGAGCATGTGAATTTCGTCGGCAACGCCGAAGGGCGCGACATCTTTGCCGGCGATATGGATGTCATCATTTGTGACGGCTTTGTGGGCAATATCATCGTAAAAATGAGCGAAGGCGTGGCCTTTTCCCTGCTGCGCATGTTGAAGCGGGAACTCTTTGCCGGCTTTGTGACACGGCTCGGCACCTGGCTTTCCAGGCCCGCCTTCAAGCGCTTCATCAATACGGTGGATTACGCCGAATACGGCGGAGCGCCTCTTTTGGGATTGCAGGGCATTTGCATTGTCTGCCACGGCAAATCCAACTCCAGGGCCATGACCAACGCCGTCAAAATGGCGGCGACCTTTGTGGAGAAGGGAACCAACGAGCGTCTGAGGGAAGCCATTGTCACCAACGAGGAACTGACCCGTTTCAGCCGGGCTCTGTAGAGCACGTGAGGTGCCTGTTCATGCCGACTGCCTGTTATGTACACGGTTTGGGCGCGTATGTGCCCGAGCGCATTCTGACCAATGACGAATTGGCCGGCATGGTGGAGACCAGCGACGAATGGATCGCCACCCGCACCGGCATCAAGCGCCGCCATATCCTTGCGGACGACGAACAGGTCTCGGACGCCGGGGCGCATGCCGCGCGCGAAGCCCTGGCGGAGGCCGGCCTTGCGCCCTCCGAGGTGACGCACCTGCTTTTCGGCACCTGCACGCCCGACAGGCTTTGCCCGTCTTCCGCCTGCATTACGGCAGCCAGGCTGGACCTGCCCAATACCGTCATGGCCTATGACTTCAATGCCGCCTGTTCCGGCTTCCTGTTCGGGCTTTTGCAAAGCCGCGCACTGCTGGCCGTGGAGCCGGACGCGCGCGTCCTGCTGGTCTGCGGGGAGGGTTTGAGCCGCCGCACGAACTGGCGGGACAGGTCCACCTGCGTCCTGTTCGGCGACGGCGCGGGGGCCGTGATCTGCTCGGGCCGCAAGGAAGGGGCGCTGGCCCGCCTGGAAGACGTTATCTGCGCGACGGACGGCAGCCTGTGGGAACTCATCAAGATCGGGGGAGGCAGCGCCCGGCGCTATGAGCCGGGAGAACCGGTGGACGAGGATTTTTTCATCTCCATGCAGGGGCGGGACGTTTTCAAGCATGCCGTGCGCAGCATGGCGAAGATCTGCAAGGACATTCTCGCGCGCAATGCGTTGAGCGCCGGGGACGTGCATCTGCTTGTTCCCCACCAGGCCAATATGCGCATTATTGAAGCCGTCAGCAGCCGGCTGGACTTTCCGGAAGAGCGGATGTTCACGAATGTGGCCGATCACGGCAATACCTCGGCGGCCTCCGTGCCCCTGGCCCTGTATGACGC
>Ga0082212_10010437_pt1 | contig 11878 bp, 7 predicted proteins | sample TergutNt197P3_FD_71548 | JGI IMG/M metagenome (GOLD analysis project Ga0082212, IMG submission 71548) | Neocapritermes taracua P3 segment gut microbial communities from Petit-Saut dam, French Guiana - Nt197 P3 | ecosystem: Host-associated > Arthropoda: Insects > Digestive system > Gut ... | reverse complement strand
AGAGCAAGCGCGTTACGATGTAAATAAATTGTGCCTTGGCTGGAATCGTTTACCGGACGGGGAAAAAATTTTCTATATTCCTAATCCCGCCCTTGGACTTTGGGCTCAAAAGTAGTAAAATAGTATAAATAATTTTATAAAAAAATAGAGGCAATCATGTTTAAAAATTTAAAATTGTGGAAAAAAATATTAATAATATCCTTTAGCGCCCTGTTCCTGGTTATTTTGCTTTTAATAATCACTCCGTTCCTTTTTAAGAACCAGATAATGGAACTTGCCAAAACAGAGTTAAATAAGATGTTAATGGCAAAGGTCGATTTTAAAGACGTAAAGATTTCATTTATTCGTAATTTCCCGAATGGTTATGTTGCCCTGGAAGGGTTGGAAATTACCGGAATAGACGATTTTGAAGACGAGTTATTGGTGGCTTTTGACAGCTTTAGTGTAACAGTGGACATAATGAGCGTAATCAGGATGAAGAATATAGAAATAAAATCTGTACTTCTTGACCGGGTGGTTTTTAATGGTCATATCCTGGAGGATGGGCGCGCAAACTGGGATATAATAAAGCCAGGCGAAGAAAAAGAAGAGACGGTTGAAACAAAAAAGGAAGAACCCGCCCCATCTGCATTCAAAGTGGCGTTGAAAAAATTTGAAATACGCGATATGCACATTACCTTTCGTGATGAAGTAAATAATATGACTGCAGAAGTCCAGTCCCTTAATTACATTCTGCGCGGAGATATGACGCTGGACAATGCGGATTTAAACATGGAACTGGGAGCTGACGGAATAGATTTTTGGATGGGCGGGATCCGTTTGGCTAATAAAGTGACTGTTGGATTTATTTCAGAAATAGCGGCCGACCTTAAAAACATGTTCTTTTTAATCAAAGACAATAAATTCAACCTGAATGACATTGTTTTAAAATTTGACGGTTCAGTTGGATTGCAGGAAGAAGACATTAATGTAGATATTACATTTGCATCTGAAAGAACCGATTTCAAAAGCCTCTTGTCGCTCGTTCCGGCTGTTTATATGAATGACTTTGAAGGTGTTAACACATCCGGAAACCTTGCCCTAAACGGTGAAGTAAAGGGGACATACAACGAAAGCACAATGCCAAACGCCGATGTAGAACTGGTTGTTGATAACGCCATGTTCAGCTATCCTGACCTTCCCAAATCAGTTAACAATATCAACATAGATGTTAAAGCGCACTATGACGGAGAAGTATTTGATCGCACAACGGTGGATGTGGACAAGTTAAACTTTGTAATGGCAGGCAATCCTTTTAACGCGGAACTTCACATAAAAACACCGGAAAGTGATATGCAGCTTGCTGCAAGACTGGCCGGTATAATAGATTTTGATTCGGTGGCTGATATCGTCCCTTTGGATGATATGACTATAAATGGCCTGCTGGAATGTGATATTTCGCTTGCCGGAAGAATGTCATCACTCGAGAATGAACGATACGATGATTTCTATGCAGACGGAAACCTGAAAATAAACGGATTTATTTACGAGAGTCCGGATATTCCGCAAAGGGTAAATGTCAATACTGCACAGCTTCATTTTACGTCGCATAAAGTTGATCTTACAAATCTTGATGCCGTAATAGGCAGCTCAGATATCGCGATGAATGGCTCGCTGGAAAATTTTATTCCTTTTATATTCAGAAATGATACAATCAGGGGAACGCTTGCACTAAAATCGAATACAATCAACTTGAATGAATTTATGGGCGGTGAACCGGCAGAAACTGCCGCAGTCCAGGAAGATGCCGCCCCGTTAAGTGTAATTGAGATTCCCAAAAATATTGACTTCGCAATGACTGTAAATATCGGCAATATTCTTTTTGATAAACTTGATATTACCGATACAGCCGGCGCGGTATTGGTAAAAGACGGCAGCGTGACAATGCAAAACCTCCACATGAACATGCTGGAAGGGAGCATGGCGCTGAACGGTGAATATAATACCCAAAATATTGCCCTTCCGTTTATTGATTTTGATATGAATATAAATCAATTTCATATTAGTTCTGCAATCTCATCATTTTCAATGCTGGAGAAAATACTGCCCGAGCCGCAGAACTATGCCGGCAATGTATCAGCTTCATTAACTTTGCACAGCATACTCGACGAACATCTTTCACCAGTATTGGACAAGGTAAATTCTAAAGGACGGTTACAAACTCATAATCTGGAAATACGAAACTCAAAACTCTTTGGAATGACGGCGGATCTTTTAAAAAATGAAAGCTGGCGCACTCCCGCTCCGGGTAATATTAATATTGGTTTTGAAATAAGAGACGGCCGGGTGTGGATAGAAGATCCAATAGTGATGCATGTAGCGCCGGCCAGAGTAGAAATTAAAGGAGACATAGGTCTTGATACGACTTTAAACTACAGGATGGATGCTGTTGTACCAACTTCGGCTATTGGCTCCGGGGCAACGAATATTTTAAGTAATATACCCGGCGGATCGGGCTTGCAGGAGATCAAAGTAGCAGGATTGATCAAGGGAACTGCAAAAGACCCTGACATCCGTCTGAGTATTGCCGATATGGCCGGTGAAATTGTCGGGGCAGTAAGAGATCAGGTAACAGAGACGGTTACCCAGAAGGTGGAAGAAGTCAGAACCCAGGTTAATGAAGAAATAAACCGCCAGATAGATGCATTAATGGCCGAAGCTGAAAAACAGGCGGACAATATCCGCAGCACTGCAAAACAGGCTGCCGACAGGGTGCGCAGAGAAGCCAACACGGCAGCAGACAAACTGGTAAGTGAAGCTGCAGGAAAAAGCGTCATTGAAAGAGGAATGGCCCAAACCGCAGCTAACGCATTGCGCAGCGAAGGCGAAACAAATGCCAGAAAACTGGAACAGGAAGGCGAAACTCAGGCGCAGGCAGCTCTGGCTGCTGCCCAAAAGAAAGCAGATGAATTAAGAAGGAATTGATTGTCCTGACGGGTGTAAATCAGCATTAATGTATATATAACGGAGGCGCGGTCATGCAATTAGCTTCTTATATTGCAAAGATGGGCTTGATAGCGAAAAAACACAGAGATCCCCGCATAAACGCCGGATATATGTCAATAAGGGATTATCTGTTAATGCTTGTTACGTTGTCAGCCATTAACGGTTTTCACATGTGGTTATTTGATCACTTTGTAAATACCGGACTGCTGCAAACCAATATCCGGTTTGTTATAAATATTCTCATGGCATATGTATTTGTTACAGCGGCATTTTTTATGATCGGTATCGCAATTGTCCGCCATGTTTCATGGAACCGTCCGATGCGGATTATCAGCGAAGCGGCAAAAAAAGTAACAACAGGCGATTTTACTGTGCACATACCGCCCTTGCGCAAAGACGGAAAAAAAGACCTTATCGAGGTAATGTACGAAGACTTTAACACCATGACGGAAGAACTTGGAACCAATGTTAAGAATATCAATGAACTGAATAAGCAGCTGCTTTCTGCAAAGGAACAAGCCGAGGAGGCTTCAGAGGCAAAGTCCCTGTTTCTTGCCAATATGTCGCATGAAATCCGCACACCCATGAACGGAATTATCGGTATGTCAGAATTGCTGCTGTCGGAAAGCCTGAGCCCCGGCCAGTACCAGCGTGTCAACGATATTCATATTTCCGCCGTATCCCTTCTGAATATTATCAATGATATTTTGGATCATGCAAAAATACAGTCCGGGAAACTGGAAATAATCCCCGAAAACTACGATTTTCATGTGATGCTTGGAAATATTGAATCAATAATACTTTTATTGGCCAAAAAAAAGAACATAGCCTTTAATCTGGTCATGGAAGGTGAAATACCCAAACATCTTTACGGGGATGATGTCAGGCTCAGGCAGGTGCTTTTGAATTTACTGAGCAACGCGGTCAAATTTACCAACGATGGAGAAATCGTTGCTCATGTCAGCCTGGAAGAAACCGATACAACACACTGTAAAATCCGGTGCCAAGTTATGGATACCGGCATCGGCATCAGAAACGGGGCACAAGATTCACTGTTTCTGCCCTTCAGCCAAGTGGACGGTTCAAGTACCCGAAAATTCGGTGGTACAGGTCTTGGTCTTTCCATCAGCAAAAAACTAACGGAATTGATGGGCGGAAACATCAGTTTGGACAGCGAAGAAGGACGCGGTTCGACATTTGAGTTTACTGCGGTGATGAAAATAGATCATTCCCATGAAGACGAAACTGTCCTACCGGATTTATCTGCATACCGGTTACTGTTATTCGACCTGCATCCGGCGACGCGACAATCCTGGCGGCTTTGCTTGCAAAATACCGGTATTTATATGGACGAAGCAGCAACGCCAACAGAAATGATTACACAAATCACGGAACAGCAAACAAAGGGAACTCCCTACGACCTGGTATTGTTGGACTGTGAATTCCCCGGCTTTTCGCCGAAAGAAATAAAACGGCAATTACAAGACCTGCCAATAAAAACAATCGCCGTTGTTACATTGGGATCCTCAATTAATCCGAACACGTTAGCCATACCGGGACAAGTGGGCTTTCTGACGAAGCCGATCAAACAAATTAGATTGCGTCATGAAATCATGGCTGCCTTTGGCTTGGAAGAAACCGGAAGTACCAACTCGGTACTGGGATTGTTACCCGCAACAGACAAACTGCGGATACTATTAGTGGAAGACGTGAAGGTCAATATCATGGTGGCGGTAGGAATGATTCAAGCATTGGGACATGAATTGGATACGGCAGAAAACGGCTTGATTGCTTTAGAAAAATTACAGGAAAACGACTACGACCTCGTCTTAATGGATTGCCAAATGCCGGAAATGGACGGATATCAGTGTACTGCGGTGATCCGTTCAGGAGTATCAGACGTTCGCAATCCGCAAATTCCAATCATCGCCATGACAGCACACGCCATGAGCGGAGACCGGGAAAAATGTCTGGAATCCGGCATGGACGATACCTCTCGAAACCGATAGAAGCAAAACTTCTCGCAAAGGCAATCCAGAAATGGGGGCGGAAAACAAAAACATCGAATACAGAATCCGAAGCGTAAGCGAAGGCAAATCGGGAACCCCAGCTTATGTTACGGGCTTTGTGTTGCCTTCACAGACGGGTAGACAAAATAGATAGAGAGATGGACGGACTCACTGGCGGACTTGTGTCTACCGCATGTGCGCAATCTTCGTCCCCTCTTGCATTTTCTCTCAATCGGTGCTACACTCAAGGCAGAATTAAAATTTGGTATAGATCGCAAGTTTTTTCCTTTCTACTTCCAAGTTCCACCCGGTACGCCGGTTTGGAAGTTTAGAGAATTCACTGAAAGCGTGCGTCTCCGTAAGGGGGCGTTATGCAGTGAACTTGCAGAGTTTCGGTGTGAGGTTGAGCCCTCGTCATTGTCGTGTGCGCTTGCGCATGGCTCTCTCGTAGTACAGAGGGAAATTCTCTTGGCGATAACATAGCGTTCCCGTCTTGTTGACGGTATCGCCTTCTTGCCGTTCTTGCCTTCACCCTTAACCCTACAAAAGTTATGAAAAAGTCCATCGTCCTTCTCATTTTATTTGCCGCTACCCTTGGCTTTCTGTCCGTCACCGAAGTTCTCGTTGCCCAAGGCTTCAACCCTGACCCAACCGGCTATTTTGCGCGTCAAGCACAAGCACAACATCAGGCAGCACAGGATGAGCGGCTAAGAAATGCCATTATCGGTGGCATCGGTATTGCCACTATCGTCTTTGGCATTATGTGGGCGTACGCTGATTTCACGAAGAAACGAGATGCTGAGCAAAGGAAATGGCAGGAGGAACGAGATAAAAAAATGGAACAGGCACTTCGTGAAAATCGTTCTTCGGACACGCCCGATAAATGATTGTGTTGTGTTTCCGACTCTTCGATTTTCACTTACGCATCGAACTCTGTACCGTTTGCGTTACGGGTCGCCGGTTTCGGCGGACATCGCTCGTTCGGCTCGGCGGCGTTCGATGTCAGCCCAAAATTTTTCACTGTTTCTACGAAGACGTTCCTGTTGCTCTTCAGGAGTCATGTCTTTAGTTTCTTCGTAAATTGCCGCTTGTATCTCCCGCTTCATTTTTACGCAATCGAATCCGGGTATCGGCTTGATTGTGGACAAGTCAAGTGTTGTCATAGTGTGCCTCCATAAATTCATTAGGGGTGAGAATTTTGATTTCGGGATAGCCTTGTGTTGTGTTCACTTCGTTATACTTTGGAATCCTGTGAGGATTAACCATGTCGTCGCAATTCCAACTCACAACAGCATCGGCGTGAGTGATCGTTGCAATCGCAATGTGTTTGCAATCGTTCATGTGATTTTCACTAATCACGTTTGCCCCGACATATTCTGCGGCTAAACGATTGGATTCGGTGGTCGATTCAATCTGTTCGATTTGAGTCTTCGGCAGTGCTGCAAAAAAATCCCGGACAAGTTGCGGTGCTTTTCCCGCTTCATCTGCCAGCACGTCAGAAGCGATAATGACAAATCCGCCCCGTTGCATAGCATTCCAAAATTGCGTGGTTTGCTTAACTCGTTCCGGCAGGTGATCATCGAACATACCGCTAACAACGGTATTGTCAACGTAAACACGTTTGATTTTTTGTTCATGTGGACGTTTCGCGTTCTTGAATGTCGGTGTTATCGTGGAGATCGAAGTAGTCGAACAAAAATTGAATGTCGGTGTTATGGTTGTGTGTCTTTCATACATGGCACAACTTTTTTGTTGTAGTGGTAGTGGTGTTCTGCGATATAACGGGCTCCCGTTATAAAATGCTCGTGTGTCACCGGGTCAATAACCTCGTAGGTAATATCATAATGTGCATTCATGTTACTCCTCTCTGGTTAGTGGGTTGGCATCGTTTACGCGAAATGATTCAAAACATGGTGTTATTATAGCAGAGCCCGCCGCGCAAGCAAGGAACAGAAACGCAATCCGTTAGGATTGCGTCCTCGGTAGAAAAAACTTTAAGTACGCTCTAAAATTCCTCTCTAAATCGCTCAGATTCAAGGGGGTCTGGTCGGTTAATCCAGCGGAAGCCAGTCCTTTCCCGTATCTCATCAAGCCACGCTTCATACGATGTTGTGATCAACTCCCTGAGCCCCGCATCGCGGTACATAAGGACATTCGTCGTTTGGAACTGTTCCCACAGCGCGTCGGTCGATGGGGAACTGCTCGTCACACGAACAATATACACCACCGACTGCGGCTGATTGAATACCACTCCGGCTTCGCCGACTTCGAGCGAATAGGTCATTTCCATGAAATCCGGACCAGGTGCAAAAATCAATGTATTGTCGAACTCTGCACTCCCGACAACCACTCCACTCTCCCGGACTTCCCCGATGGCAGGCGGAATCCGATACATCATCGCCATACTCGGATGAAGTCCGCCGTAGGACTTCCACGTGAAAGGTTCCGTGGTCACTACCGGCACGTCATTGCGACCCGCAAACACTTCGGCGAGCGACTTACCTGACGCTTTCGCTTCACTTGCCAATTCTTCCGCTTTTTTCATCGCCAAAGACCGGGCTTCGACCTCCTTCCAACGTTGCAGAACGACTTCCCGCACCTCTTTGAGACTCGTCGGTTTCAATTCCTGTTTTTCTTCTGTTACCCAGTACAGCACCTGACCATTGCTTCCCGTGAAAACTTCGCCAGTGTACAAAAGCGGCATTCTGCGAAACATCATGGCAAGTTGCCTTTGCTCTTGGGGACCCCTTGCCAACGTGGTCTTCATTGCTGTAAAGACATCTCCGCGCGGCACGGTAACGAGTTCGAGCCCTTGTTCTGCCACGAAACCGGTTAAGTCGGGCATCGGCGGGATTGTTTTTTCTTGCTCAAAGTGTTCGTGGTAAATGTTACCGTATTCCTTCATCTTTGCCTGAATGAGTGGAAATGCCGCCACTGCTTTTTCCCGCGCGAGCATTACTCGAATGGATTCCTTCACTTCGTCGAATGGATCATACAGAATACTCAAGTCAGCCGGTTGGGATACTTCCGCCTCCTCCGCTTCCGCCTCCTCCGCTTTTGTCGTCTCTTCCGATTCTTGCGCCGTCGCAACCGCCTCCTGGGGCACTGCCGGTTCTTTCGTGTCCTCGACAACTTCATCGCTCCTTTCTTCGATAACGGTAGCAGACTCTGTCTCTCCCGTTTGCGGGGCATCTGCCTGTGGAGCGTCAACTTGTGGAACATCTGCGACAACCGGTTCTTCCGCCGGTTCTTCCGCTTGCCCGGCTTCATCCGCTTGATACGAAACAAGCCGCGTCAATACTCTCGACGAATGCGACGTCTCCGTTTCCGGTGCTGCTGGTGCCTCAGGTGCTGGCGTTTCCGGTGCCTCATGTGCTGGTGATTCCGGTGCCTCATGTGCTGGTGATTCCGGTACCTCAGGTGCTGGTGATTCCGGCACCTCAGGTGCTGGTGATTCCGGCACCTCAGGTGCTGGTGATTCCGAGTTTACGGTTTCAGGTACGGCGTTCTCAGTACTGGGCAAGTCGGACAAGTCCGGCAACCCGGGCGGAGTCAGTGTTACCGGACGCCCCGGCGTGGGGAAGGCGGGAAACCCTCCGCTGGGCATACCGGGCATCATTCCGGGAAGTTGTGGCAGTTCTCGCATCGGCGCGGTCGGTCTGCGGAACATCGTATCTTTGTTTTCCTCATAGAATGCCAGCATTTCCTCTTCGGTAACCGAATCAAGCAGTTTCTGTGATGGTTCGTCAACGACGTATTGGAACGCCAACTCCGCTGGCATAATGAAACCGCTCTCTGCAATCATGGGGTTGTATCGTTTCCCCTTATGCTCCTCGAAGAATGCAGTCAGTTGCCTTTCAGTCGGTTCGGCGACTTGACCAATGATCGCATCAATGGGAACGGCTGCCGCTTCAATCGTTACTTGTCGGTAAAGCCGCTGAAACCAATCCCACCGGGTTGCTGGAGAAATTGTACTCACCGACAAATCAAGCCGCATCAATGCCTGTTGCCACTGAATCTGCTGGGCAAGAAGTTGCTCAACCTGCGCATGCGACAGACCAACTGCCTGCCGCGATTCGGTATAAATGTCTTCGGAAATACTGTCTCTCGTCAAGCCTTTGAGCAGATCGGCGGCATCGTCCCAGTCCGGTGAGAGTCCTTCTTCCTGCATATATCGAGTCACAAGCCACAGATTGACGAGGTACTCGGCAGACTGGGATTGGGCAATTTGATTGACAAACCCTTCCAAAGCAGCCAGAGTCTGCCTTCTTTCTTCTCCGTCAACACCGTCAAGAGCAAGTTTCTGGTCGAGATTCCGGAGTAAAACGATAAGGAACCGCTCGAGTACCGCTTGACTGTTGCGGAATCGGTCAAGATCGTAGTTGGTGAATTTCCCAAAACGTCGGGTTTCAGCAAGCGTTGATATCTGCTGACCGCCTCCGCGTCCGTCGAGAAGTTGAATGATCACGCCGAGAAACAGGAAGGAGATAATCGCCAAAAGCGTTGCTCCTGCCATCCATGCTTTTTGATTTCGTTGAAACGACCTAAATGGATGTAATGCCATGAATTGTTGTCCTTAACTGATGATAAACTGATAATATCGGGAACTACATCGTAATTCCACATTCGCACTTTCCTACAAAACTAGCGGAATGATGAGCGAAAAACAGTGTTCCCGCTCCGTCACAATGACACGGGGTTAGATTGTACCATTTCCGTTTCCTTTGTAAAGTCAAGGGACGGCGAGGAAATATCTTATTCTGACTGAATATCCGCTATGAGTTCCAAAAACAAGCCGACATCGACACACAAAAACTACCTTGCAGATCGAGAGGAAAGGAAACACGCGAGCAGTTTACCCCAGATCGCAACAAAAACCGGAATAGAGAACGGTGCAACGACAGCACACTCTTTCTGACGTTATCCTTTTTTACCCGCTGAATAATTCCGCTGAAGCGGTTTGAGACTGTTCTCCATCTGGATATTGAGTTCGAGAACAAACCGAGAGAGGCGGTTCTTGAAGACTTCAAACAGAACCATAGAAGGGATGGCAAGCATCAGACCGATCTGTCCTGTAACCAAAGCCAATGAAATTCCTGCTGCCAGTGCTGTTGCCGGTGGTGCTCCGTGTTGAGCGATTACACTAAACGATTCAATCATTCCCCAAAACGTTCCGAGCAGTCCGACCATTGGCGAAATGGACGCTATCGTCGAAAGATAACTCAACCGGTGTTCGAGGAGCATGACTTCCTCTTCTGCGGAGTCTTCCATTGCTTTCTGAGCGGCGGCAAAATCGTCGGACCCACTGCCTTCAGACATGGCGACAAGACCGACCGCAAAAACCCTCCCGAATAGGGAATCGCTCTCCTTGGCAAGTTCGTAGGCTTCCTGGTATTCCTTGTTCTTCAATCTGGTTTGGAATTGTTCGATCATTTCCGTCGGAACAATCGCGTTTCGTGTGATCGTAAGCCAATTCATAATGACTAGCGTTACAAAGACTATCGAAATGACGATAAAAGTCGGACCAAAAAACCATCCGCAGGCACGGAGGTACCACATCAGCAAATTCTCGCTGACCGGTTCAGCACCGGCAACCTGCGCAAAAAGAACCAAAGCATCCATAGAATGATTGTACATCATCAGTCAGCAGTGTGCAATAGCGAGCACGAGGGTTGCCCACACCGTTTGCACGTTTGGATTTGCGGCGACAAGGTAGGCAATCGACCTCCGGGCGATTGGTTTGGCGGGCGGCAAACTACCCATCTCGATAGAATCGTCAACTGTTCCCGCGCAATTTCCGTTGCAACTCCAACAATTGTTGTAATTTTTCCTCTTCGGACAATTCGGGATTGCGGAGTTTGTTCACATTGTCCAGACGCTCACGCTCTGCTTCTCGTTGGTCAAATGCCGCAGTGATTTCCGCGATCAACTTTGCTTTCAATTCTTTGAACCCCGGCTCTTTCCAACGCTCGCATAACTCCTTCCGAAAGGCGGGGTCAATTTCATCGTCATCATCAGGAAAAAACTTTTTGCGACCAGAAGATTCCAATTCGATAAGATAGTTTTTCATCCACGGGTCATCAAACGCCGTCATCAAATTGTCAAACGTTGCCAATTTTTCCTGATGATCAATCAAATTGCAACACTGCTGGTATATGGACAGCGTGATCGGCGACCGGAATTGCTCTGGTAAAACCTGTTCCCAAAATTCGTAAATCGCTGTCGGATCGAGTATCCAAAGTTCGAGCATGTCCCGCTCCAACAAGTCCGGCATATCCTCTTTATTCCAACGTTCCGGTCGTTCCACTTCGTTACGCTCCCGGCTTTCATTTTCTACTGCGGTCTGTCCACGACTTGTCGTCTTCTGTTGATGCTCTTTTAATTGGCGGCGAATCGAGTCTTCCGACATCGAAAAACGCACGGACAAATTTTGTAACGTCTTTTCAATGCGGAGACGAATCGGATTGTCAGGTGATGTTCCCTTGACGGGTGCTTGAGCGATAATGCCTAGAATTGCATTGAGTGCATTGATCGAGGCGTTATTGTCCTTTCTCAAATCAATGCCTCGCGTCTTTGCTCGAAAAACATGTTCGAGAGCATCGACCGTTTGCGTTTGTAATAACTCATTGAGTTTCTCCGGTCCCTTTTGTTCCAAAAATTCGCAAGGGTCTATTCCTTCCGGCAGTGTCAGCACCGCCATGTCGGCTCCTTGCGAAATAAAATCGGTCAAGACTTGATTGCTTTCGGCTTTCGTTTGCCCGGCTTTGTCGCCGTCGAGCATCAGGATAATTTTTTCTGCGCCCATCCGGTTCAATAGCCGAATGTGAGCAGGACCGAGTGCTGTCCCCAACACCGCCACCGCTTCGCCGAAACCGAAGTGGTGA
>Ga0082212_10010436_pt1 | contig 11878 bp, 12 predicted proteins | sample TergutNt197P3_FD_71548 | JGI IMG/M metagenome (GOLD analysis project Ga0082212, IMG submission 71548) | Neocapritermes taracua P3 segment gut microbial communities from Petit-Saut dam, French Guiana - Nt197 P3 | ecosystem: Host-associated > Arthropoda: Insects > Digestive system > Gut ... | reverse complement strand
ATTCCAGAGGTTTTCGCAAGGCGCATGCCCATCCCTTTCCATACTTTTATTCGAGTAATTATATGTCAGATTCAGAGGCAAATTAGTTTTTATATGGGTAGCTCATCTATGCTGGACAGGAATTTTGGGAAAGGGCTGAAAACATTTAGATTCAGTGCTCTTTTGATATGCGCTAAAGCGCTGCCCACAGCCAGTGCACGGGAGCGTAGTTAGTGGCACAATAATTTTATCTCTGCTGAACTGAACGCATCGGGGATAATGTTGCCACATAGGCGGGGGGAAGGTTAGCCATGAAGACCATTCGGCGAGGTGAAGAAGATGCCACACCAAAGTGTGCGTCGACGGCAGCCTCTTTCTGATTGACCGCGAAAGCGGTCTACATTGCCTATCGGTGGGGGGAAGAACACCCATTCAGACCATTGGAAAGATTGATGTGTTCAGTTCGACAGTGGTATTTTTGTTACCCCGCTGTGCTTCCGGGCACTGGCTGTGGGCAGCTGTATGGTAACCTATTAAATGATTGCAGAAATTACCAGCTCTTTCCGGGCTTTATTCAGGTACTGTGTATGCCAGACTCAACGACAAATTGAGTATTACTTAAAAAACTGCCCCACTATTGACGGTATTGCAATAAACTTCCCGACTATTGCCCCAATGGACGAAAGAAAATATACCAAAAGAGCGCGGGTAATGCGGTTACCATAAATTCCCTTTAAACTTCCTACATCATCATTGATCGATTCGGCATCGGTAACACGGGGTTTACGCAGACTTACTTCGGTAAGGCCGGATAAAAGCCCTACCCCTACAAGGGGATTAACTGCAACCAGGGGAGCCCCAATCAGGGATACAAGGATCGAAAGCGGATGGCCCAAAGCAAGCAGGGCTCCCAGGGCAGCAAGGCCTCCGTTCCAAAGCACCAATGGGAGTATTACTGCGGAAAAAATTGAAGAAAGTCCCAGCTTGTAAATTCCGTAAGTAACTATACCAACAATCAGGACAGGGATAATCCAGCGCAGCAGACCGGAAAAAATTCCGCGCGGAGGGATCTCGTTAAGCGCTGTTATATCGGCGTTTTCTTCTCCGGCGGCGATTTTTTCCACATGGATTTTGATCCCATCCATATGGCCTGCCCCGACAACAGCCAATGGCCGCGTTCCGCCGGCAGTCCAGATTTTAGCCGCGAGGAAACGATCGCGCTCATCAATAAGGGTTTCCTTTACAGGCGGCAGAAAGTTTGCCAGCTCATTCATCATTCCGTCAAGCTCGCTACGGTTTTTTAAATTTTCTATTTCTTCTTCGCTGAGCTTTTCCGTCGAAAAAGCGCTGGCAAGAAGAGAAGCAAGCAATTTTGATTTATTCCAAAAACCGCATTTTGACCAGGCCCTGCGCAAAGTAATCTGAACTTCTCTGTCACACAGGGCATAGGGCAGCCCCATTTCCTTTGCCGCATCAAGGGCGGCTTTCATTTCTTCTCCGGGTTTTACGCCCAATTCGTTTCCAAGCCGCCGCTGAAAACCCGCCAGTACCAAATTAGCCATTAACAAAAAACCCTTGCCTTCTCTTAAAACCTTTGCAACATCAAGTTTTTCCCAGGCATTGTTGCTCATTGAATCGTAACGGCCCTTATCCAGCTCTATACAAACCATGTCGGGTTTTTCTTCCTGTATTACCGTGCGTACTTCGTCTATACTTTCTTTAGAAACATGGGCGGTTCCGATAAGTATGATTGATTTGCCGCCTGCGTTAATTGTCATTCGTGTCTGGCTTTGTTCATTACCCATTACAGCGCCAATCCCCGGGTATCTAAAGCCCATTCATTTAGACGCCATTCGATCATGTCTTTCACTTCCAAATCCCTTACCTGTAAAAAAAGTTTATTTGCGAGGTTTTTATTTCCCCGTATATCGTAAAAACAAGCCAAATAAAAAAGCATTCGTGATTTAACAACAAGGTTTTTTTCCTGATCTATGCGGTTCGAAATGTCCATATCCCCTGTCCAATCACGATAAAGCCGGAGCATTCGGTGTTCAAGCGAGTCCCTGGTTATTTTGCCCATCGCCTCATTTATAAAAGGCTGTGCTGCCTGACGGTTCCCTCCGCGCAGGGCATTTACGGACGCCAATAGTGCATAAGTGCCAAGATCAGGCCCGGAACTGTCCATTAGTAAAGCCCGTCTATATGCTTCCATAAAAGCGTCCTTTGCTTCAAGCCATCTGGATTGACGCATAAGGTGCATCCCCAATCCTTCAAAGGCAAAATAATATTCAGGATTCAGCCTTGCAAGAGTTTCATAATCTTTATAGGCCCCGTCATAGTCCAATAGTTCATCTTTAAGATTTGAACTGAATACATAGGCCATAAAGTAATCAGGATTAAGAGCGATAGCCCTTTGATATTCGGCAAGAGCTTCGGTTTTCCGGTTTAGATTTTTTAAAGCATCTCCCCTGTCACAGGCAATAAAATAATTATCCGGATCCAAAGCTCTGGCTTTGTCCAGATCTGTCAATGCCGCCGGATAAAATCCAACCGATTTTAACAGCCGTCCCCTTTCCTGCCAGGCCATTGCCCAGTCCGGATACAGTTCCACAGCCCTATCAAGCAAGGCCTCTGCTTTTTTTGGATCACGGGCGTTTCTGTATACCCAGGCGCGGCCCAAAAGGGCTTCTCCGTTACCGGAATCAACAGCAAGGGCGCGGTCAAAGTACGGCCCAGCCAGTCTGGAAGCACTGTTACGGATTAAAAGTTTTCCCATGGAAACCAGCGCCGGAACATTTTCCGGTTCTATAACAAGCACCTGTTCCAAAACGGCCCTTTGTTCCCTGTTTCTGTTCTGAGACTCTTCTATAGAAGAAAGAACCAATAAAGCAGGTACATGCCCGGGATCGTTTTTCAGAATATCATCGACTATTGCTCGTGCTTCGCCGCTCTTTCCTGCAGAAATCAGGGTCGACGCTTTTAGAAGTTTTATTGTTACTGTATCGGCATCTTCTATTTTGATTCTGTCAAAACAAACAAGAGCGTCTTCATAATCATCCTGTTCCAGCAATTCGGAAATAAGACGCAGCAGGGAAACTGTATCTGCAGGTTCAGGTTTTGCAGAACTTGCCCTGTCAGACTTTATCACATCGGCGGTATGCGGTTCCCCTCCTGACTCGCATGAAATAATGCTTAGCACTACAGGAATTATACTAATTATTATCACGCAGAGACGTAAAGATCGCAAAGGAAATTGAGGATTGCACCCTAAACTCTGCGTCTTTGCGTCTTTGCGAGAGAAATTTACAGGAGATTTATCTTTAAAGCACATTCTCTTCACTGTGGAAGAATAATAGCATGAATTTGGATATTTCGCTCAAGAGCAGCGTCTCTGGCCATTTCTTTTGAAATTTTTCCCCGTTGCCGTAAATGGGGAGGAGCGTCTCCAATTAGAATAATAATCCGCTTTTCCGCTTCCCAGGTGAATTTAACCGCCGCATCATACAACCCTTCATACACCGCTTCAGGTATATCCCCGCCGCGGCTGGGGGTAATTCCGTTCAGGGTAAGTTGTACCTGGTTTAAATCAGCGGTAAAAGGAACAACTTTGGTCAGGTACTCTTCGTTATAGTCCTTAAAAAGAAGCATTCCTATCCGGCAGGCCGAACCGCCCAGCGTCTGTCCAAGCATGGAAACAAGATTTTTGCGGAGTGCTTCAAATTTATTTTTCATTGAACCGGTGGTGTCAAGGCAAATTACAATGTCCATGGTTCTGCTTTTTTCTTTTTCCAGTATATCCTTTACCCGATCTACAATATCTTCCGGACCAATGGAATAAACCGGACTTCCCGTATTCCATGCGGCAATTTCGGTAAAAGTTTCTACGGTTTCCTTCATATAATTCCCTTCGGGAGGACCCGGCAAGGGCTGCTGGCTTACCTCAAGGACAAAAGGATTGTCAAGAAAACTGCCCCGGTAATCCGCATAAGGCAGGGAAAAAGCACGTATATTAAAATACGTCCCATTGGTTACATATACTTCACCATGCCGGGCATTTTCGTAACCGTAGTGAATTATATAGGGAATATATATATGGAAAGCTTCGCCCAGTTCCTTGTGCAATTCGGGAGTAGAATCAATTAAAGACCAGATCCTTGCCGATTTGGGAATGGGATTTCCGTCCAGAATACGGATTTCATCACCATTAATGGGATTCCATTCCGGTGCACGGTAGGCATAATTGGCAGATCTAAGAGCCGGATCACGGGTAGATTCGGTTAATAATACCGATGCAATACCTGGTTTTTTCCGTATATAAAGATGAAATCCCCCATCCACTCCTTGCTCAATCCGGATGTCATTTTGCTCAATTGTTAATGCAGGGTTATTTTGGGCCTGAGCAAAGAGTAAAATGGGGAAAAAGAGGATAAAAAGATGAAAAAATCGCAAATTCATCTTTATTAAATATCGGTAAAAAAACAACCGATTAAAGTAGAGCTTGTTTTAAAATCTGACATTTTGGAACAGTTCCGGTACATAATCACTCCACCCCTTTAACAATTACCTATTAATATGGTATATTTTAAGTAATGAGCAAATCCGCAAAAGGTTTCCAGGTTAATCAAAAAGTCGTTTATCCCAGTCAGGGAGTAGGGATAATTCTGGCTCTCGAGAAAAAAAGTTTTAAAAACGAAAAAATCCCATATTACCGTATTTATCTTGAAGTTTCGGATATGACTATAATGGTTCCTGTAGACAAGGCAGAAGGGCTGGGTATACGGCCCATTGTGCCAAAAGACGAAGCGTTGCGGGCCATTGAACTGATTGGTGAAGACTACGAACCTATTCCATCCGACTGGAAACTACGGTACCAGATGAACCTGGAATTATTAAAAAAAGGAAGTATTTCCGACATTGCATCCATAGTTCGGTCCCTTTACCACAGAAGCAAAGTAAAAGAACTTCCTATATTGGAACGCAAACTCTACGATTCGGCGCTTAAATTATTGGAAGATGAAATTGCCTATTCAATAAAAAAGTCCCGTGAAGAAGTAGAAACAATAATCTTTAGCAGACTGGAAGCAGAATAGCTCCTTTATGAGTGTCTCTATAGCCGCAATTATCACAGCCGCAGGTTCTTCCAGCCGTATTGGAGTAAAAAAAGAATACCGCCTTGTCGGCGATAAAGTAGACATGGAAGGAAAACCCCTGACAGTACTTGGCAAGGCTGCACTTTCTTTTGCAGCCTGTTCCCGAATCGAAACAGTCGTAATAACCGTTCCTCGTGATCATAATTTGGGAGAGATTGCCGCCCGTGACAGTCTGCCAGCACGTTTATTGCGTTCCCGTGCCAAACCGCGTTTTCTCTTTGTTCAGGGCGGACCAACCAGGCGCAGTTCCGTTCATCATGCGCTTTCGCTGTTAAAAAACATCCGTCCCCGCTATGTTCTGATCCATGACGGCGCACGGCCCTGGATTGAACCGGCTCTAATTGACAGGGTTATTGATGCAATGCTTAAACACAAAGCAGCCATACCCATGCTCCCTTTAACGGACACTCCCAAAGAAATAGACGAAAAAGGTATTATTACACGCCACCTGCGCCGTGTTTATGTTGGAAATGCCCAAACGCCTCAGGGCTTTGCCTTCCCCGCAATATTACAGGCCCATGAAAAAGCCGCTTTAAAGGAAAAGTCGGGCTGGGTTTATACCGACGATGCCGAAGTTTGGGGGGAATTTACAGGAGATGTGTATGTTGTTCCCGGTTCTCCGCTGAACAAAAAAATCACCTTCCCCGAAGATTTGGAAATGCTGGTTAAAAACGAAAGTGATGATGAGAATAGGTCTGGGACGTGATCTCCACAAGCTTGCAGAAGGCCGGCGTTTCCTCCTGGCCGGAGTCGAGATCCCCTTTACAAAAGGAGAAGCAGGACACTCGGACGGCGACGTACTGGCACATGCAGTAATCGACGCATTCCTTGGCGCCGCAGCCCTTGGCGATATTGGAGAATTTTTCCCGCCGGACGATCCTGCCTGGAAAGATGCTGATTCCATGGAACTGCTAAGGCAATCATGGGAAAAAGTAAAAGCCAAGGGCTGGCGTCTTGTAAACCTGGATTGCTGCATTATCTGCGAAAAACCAAAGCTCCTCCCCTACCGGGAAAAAATCCGTGCTTCTCTTGCTGCGGCGCTGGATACTGATATTGGAGCGGTATTTGTTAAAGCAAAGACCGGCGAAGGGCTGGGCAGTATCGGAGAAGGAAATGCCGTTGAGGCGGAAGCGATATGCCTGCTGGACGCCCAACGCATGCACCCGAAACAATGAAAAAACAGACAGTTGCATGGGATAGTATAATCAGCGCATTAAAAAAATGGCATAACGAGTTGCAAAAAACAGGAGCCGAAAACCCTTCGGTAACAACCATAGCCGAACGCTACAAAAACGATCCCTGGGCGGTGCTTGTCTCTACAATATTGAGCCTGCGTACAAAAGATGAAGTAACGCTAAAATGTTCACAAACACTGCTGGCAAAAGCTCCCACTCCGCAAAAACTTTTGGCTCTGGAAGAAGCAGCCATTGCAAAGCTCGCATACCCGGCCGGCTTCTACCGTACCAAGGCGGCAAATCTAAAAAAAATTGCCGCCTTGCTGATAGATCAACATAAAGGAAAAGTCCCTGCGGATTTGGATACATTGCTCAGTCTTCCCGGTGTAGGCAGAAAGACTGCAAATCTTGTTCTTATCGAAGCGTATGATTTAGACGGGATTTGCGTGGATGTCCATGTTCACCGGATTTCCAACAGAACCGGTTGGCTATCAACACGAAACCCCGAAGAAACAGAAATGATCCTCCGTCAAATCCTGCCCAGAAAACACTGGAAAACAATCAATCCCCTTTTGGTACTTTACGGACAAAATGTATGCCGCCCGGTCAGCCCTTATTGTTCACGCTGCGTTATAACAAAATACTGCAAACAAATTAATGTTGAAAAAACACGGTAAATACTTCATGATACATTACCCAACAGACAGATTACGATTCCTAAAAAAACTCAACTGATTTAATTATACTTTCCATAATTGCGTCTTTTGCCTTTGTGTTATCCGCCCAGTAATCCACCGCAATATTCAGAAAATAATTGTTTTTTATCTGACAGCTCAGTGTAAGTATATAATAATCCCTGTAATCGGCAAGAGTTACCAGATAATCCCTTAATTCAAAAGACTTTCCGTTGATGGTGATTTTTTGTGAATCCATTATTTTGTATTCTTCATCGTCTTCGGGTTCCATCATGTATTTTTCCATGTACTCCATATAACCCGGCATATCGCTTATCCCATCAATGAACCGGACATCAAGATCATAGCCCAGGTGATTATCCTGATCCGGTTTTTCCAGATTACCAAAAGCCATAAGCCATGCAACCGAATAGGAATATTCCTTAAAATTGCCATAATAAAAATCCATGAAAATAATATCGCCAATATCGCTTCTTGAATTACCAAGATTCTCTTCGTTCACACTATAAAGCCACCAGCCTTTGGGAATGGCATAAGAAAAGCCCAGGTAATTGTTAAAATATCTGATTTCGTTATCCAGTTTAACAGCTTTCCATTCATTGTCAAAATTATGATCTTCCGCGGATTTATTGTCTCCAAAAGATTCCATAACTTCATTTATGGTTTTGTTGCATCCTGCAAGAATAACAGCAAGAAACAGCAAGATGGACAGTATTTTTTTCGCTTTATTCCTCATTATCATTTTTCCCCTTATTGGATGTCCGTTCCCAATGCGGCAGGTTTTCTTCTTCGGGGGACAATTCTTCCTTCGGTTCTTCATCTGCAAGGTGTTCCGCTTCTTCCGCTGCCTGTAAAGCTAATGCAGCTTCTTTTGCCAGTTTTTCATCCTTTGCAAGTTTACGATTATACATAAAACATCCCAGGGCAGCTATTATAACTCCGTCAAACACATATCTTTCCATATCGCCGCTTAGTCCGATACCAAAAAATTGGCGAACCAGACTGTACACGATGATCAGCACACCCAAAGAGGCTGTAATTATCAGCAGCATATTGCGGGTTACTTTCATTGTTATTCTTTAAGCCCTGTTTCAAGAATCAATTCAACTTCACCGGGGGATATTTTTAAATTCCGCGCAATTTCTTCCGTGCTCCAACCCTGACGGCGGAGGCGTATTACCGCTTCTCTGGTTGCAAGAGGCGGCGCCCCTTTGGGGCTTCCGGATTTTTTTGTTTCATCATGGAGTATCTGTCCAAGCACATTAATATGCTTCTCCACTTCTCTTTTTAATTCTTCAAAACGGGTTTCTTCGCGGGCAAGCCACTCTCTTGCAGTCTGCATTTTTTCAATTCGCTCTTCTATCGCCGTAAGGTTTGTATTCAGAGAGGTAAGCTTGCCTTCTGTGTATTTTGCTTTTTCACTGGCTGCCGCAAGGTTTTCTATGGAAGAACGCATGGAATCAAGTCTGTTTTCATCCATATCAATGTTTTCCCGGAGTTTTCTATGGGCCAGTTCGGTGTTTTTCATCATCTCAAAATTCCGTTCGATGCTGCTGTTGGTTTCTTCCAAAATATGTTTTTTATTTTCTACCCGCTGGTACTTTTCTTCCGTAGCTGCAAGCGTATCTTCCAGTTTTCGCTGGGAAACCTGAAGGTTCTGCAATCTATCGTCGTCAACGGTTGCTTCTTTAAGCTTTTCTTCTACCCTTTGGGATGTTTGCATTAACCGCTCAAAATCCTTTTCCATAATATCCAGGCGGTTTTTTTCGGAAAGAAAACGTGTCATTTTTGCATTAACTTCATCTTCCAGCCGGCGCAGTTTAATAAACTCTGTTTCTAGACGGGTTGCTTCTGCACGGCGCTCTTCGATTCCGGAAAGATTTGCCCTAAGGGTCTCCATGCTGCGATCCAGACTGGTTTTTAGTTCCTCGGCTTTTTCAAAAAGCATGGTCTGGGAACTGAAGTCCTTAAGTCCCCGCCGTATTTCTTCTGCATTGCTGTTAAGACCCGAAAGCCGGCTTTCCGTTTGATCCATGCCATTCTGAATTCTGTCCTGAAATGCATCTGTTTTAAGTTTAAGGCTTTCCAATTCGGAATGAATACGAAGACCCTGTTCTTCTATACGGGTATTAATGGTTTCCTTAAATGATTGTTCAAGGTTGTGCCGCTCTGTCTCCGCAGTTTCCTCCAGCGAAACAAGTCTCTTTTCCAGATTTGAATGAAATTCCTTAAGCCGTATATCAATATCATCGTTGCGTCTTGCCAGATCTTCAAAAAAATCATCCTCAAGCAGCTGGAGTTTTTCCGATACATTGTCATACGCCCGTTTTTTCAGAATATTAAACTCCTGCTCCACAACGGTCATTTGTCTTTTAAGACTATCCGATTCTTCGACAAAAACTGCAGAAACCCGTGCCTGCTCGTTCTTCTGTTCTTCTTCAAAAAGAACAAGGTCGGAGCGGAGTTTTGCTTCAGCCGCTTCCATGGTTTGCCTGAGCTGGCTGTCGAGTTTTAATGCATCATCTGCCAGGGATTCAAAACGTTTCCACTGTGCGCTTTGATCTGTCCGGTATTCTGCAAGCTTTCCTTCGATATTATCCTGGAACTGATGTACCCGCTGCATCGCTTCTTCCCGGTATTTTTCCAGCGCCTCCCCTTCAATTACACTGGCGCTGTTTTTTGCCTTTTCCAGGGCTTCTGCCGCAGCCAGATTAATGATTGAAAGATCTTTTTCCAGTTTGTTTTTTCGTTCCGATTCGATACGATCTATTGCCGCCCGGTGTTCTTCTACCTGCCGTTCAATTGTCTGCGCTTCGCTGCGAAGATCCTCTACCTTGCCGTCCGCCTGGACAATCAGATTATTCACCGCTTTTTCCAGACGGGCGGTATTCTCTCTTTCAAAACGAAGTTCCAGGCCGTTAAAATCCTTTTCCAGTTCTCCGGCTTTCGTTTTTATCCCGTCTATTTTTTTTGCCGTTTCCACCACGAAGACCGATTCTTCTTTTAACCGGCCCACATCTTCCTTTACCCGGTTTGTTATGCGGATAAGTTCTTCCATGGATTTATCATACGTAATAATACGTTCCCCAATCCGGTTTATTTCTTCTTTCCGCTGCATTATTTCACCGGATTTGCCGTTCAGTTCCGCATTGGCTTCTGCAAGACGGTTCAGGGCTTCTTTTACGGCACTCTTTTGAACATCCAGTACAAGACCGTTATCCTTTACTTCCGCAGCTTTTTCTTCCGCAAAGGCGGCTATATCGTCCTTAAGCCGTCTGCCGTATTCCCTGGCCAGATCCACAGAACGGTTTTGTCTGTCCATATACCGGAGGACGAATATTACAAACAAGGAAATGCTTAATACTAAAATGTTTCCAATGGTAAACAAGGCCGTCATTTTCCTCTATATTGTAATATATAATCCTGCAATTGGCGATAGTCCCGGAAAATAAAATCCGCTGTATTAATGCTTCTTCCCGGAACATAACCTGTACTGAAAACACTTCGCCGGATAAGCGCCGCCTTCATCCCTGCGGATTTTGCTCCTTTTATATCAAAACGGAGACTGTTTCCAATATAAAGAATTTCACCCGGTTCAAGATTTAATTCACGTGCCAGAACATTAAACGGTACACCGGATGGTTTAAGAGCCCCTGTTTCTTCGGAAGAAAGAACCACATCGAAAAATCCTTCCAGACCCAGCAGGGAGAGTTTTTGTACCGGAGGTAAATCCGAAAGAACGGCCAGGCGAAACCCTGCTTCCTTTAACGCAAAAAGTGTCTCTTTAAGCCGGGGAAAGATTTTTATTCCGGTAAAATATTTTTCCCAGCCCCTATAAACAAGACGTTCCAGCTTAAGCCTGGTTTGTTCCATGGTCTTTCCCAGTAATTCAGCCATAACTGACGCCTGCCTGTCGTAAAAAGAAGTTCCTTGTTCCGAACTGTCATTGTGATCAGAATGCAGCCGGCGGCGTGCTTCCATAAAAGCACCGTAAAAAAAGGGATTTAACAGAAAGCTGGGGAGAACACGGGAATACAGGCGATAATTCGGATAGAGGGTTCCATCCAGATCAAAAGCGACGGCTTTTATTAATTGAGACAATTCAGAAGTTTTGCCCGGCAAAACTTCATCAGAAAGTGACCCAGTCACTTTCCGCCCCTCCCACAGGCCCCATAGTAATAGGTATAACCTAATATGTCATATTATTCAATAGAATTTGTTTGCATGAGGCTTCCCGTCCAAAACACAAATGCGGAAAACCACTTGTCATCATACTCTGTATAAAACACATCTCCGTAACGATCGACAACCGCCCTGATACTTTGCAGCCCAATACCGCCGTCTTTCTTCGTGCTGACCAGTTGTTCCCCGTCCATTATTGCATTTCCGTCAAAAGTGTTCCGGGCCATAATGGCAAGCTGTTTTCCTTTCTGCTTAATAACCAGTTCAATTCGACGTTTTTGCCCGCCGGCTTTTAATTTTTGACACGCCTCAACAGCATTCTCCAGGGCAAGATATTCCTCGCCTTTTTCATGCTCCCCGCGGCGTATCATACCAAGAGCAGCATTCAGGTGATATTTATAATCGTGTTTCATTATCCGCAGGGCGTTATGTTGATCTTTTATTTTCTTTAGCACTTCTGTTTCCTGTTCCTGGATAATGGCGGTTCTTCGAAGCTGTGCGGAAATACGCGCTCCAATTACACAGCGGCGGCTATTCGCTCTTGCACCATTTCGTTAATGATCCGCCCCGGGCTTTTGTGATCCGCCTCTGCTTTGGACAACAGGTAAGTAACCGTAGTATTGTTCATCCCCAAACGGAACATTTCCCGCTGACTCAGCCAGTCGCTGCCGTTAGAAATTATTCTTGGCGGATTGCG
>Ga0082212_10010435_pt1 | contig 11878 bp, 6 predicted proteins | sample TergutNt197P3_FD_71548 | JGI IMG/M metagenome (GOLD analysis project Ga0082212, IMG submission 71548) | Neocapritermes taracua P3 segment gut microbial communities from Petit-Saut dam, French Guiana - Nt197 P3 | ecosystem: Host-associated > Arthropoda: Insects > Digestive system > Gut ... | reverse complement strand
ATGCTTCGCGTTGGTGGAAACCTGTGTGGTAAAAGTATTGATTTTCGCAAACATGCTGTTGAGATTTTTCAGCATATTTTGCAGCGCAAGCCCCATGGAATCCTGCTGAGACAACAGCGAAATCCGCGTGGTCAGATCTCCCGACGCGACCGCCTCCAACGCCTTGCTGACTTCTGATATACGCCCTACAAAGGAGGCAGATACTTCAATGAGTTCGGTAATCTCATTCTTATTCCCCGTTTGTTTCGCGTATTGATCAATCAAAGCCGTGTATTCGGGAGTAAGCGTGATCACCCCTGTCGTCCCGGCGTTTCTCATGAAAACCGTCAGCGGCGCGATGGGTCTGGATATGATATTCCTGATGGTCATGAAAATCGTCAGCGAGGCGATGATGAGTATCACCGCGGCAATACACACCACGATCCATACGGCGTTGACGATGGGCTGCGTCACGACTTTCACGGGCAGTACGGACACCATGTGCCAGCCGGTGGTCGTGAGCTCGCAGCCGTTATAGTATTGCTTGACATTATTCGCGTTAATGAACTCAACCATTCCGCCTTTAGCGGAAATCTGTCTCCACAAATCTGAATAAATCCCGTTCATAATCGTTCCTAAGTTGCGGAAATCGCCGTTATCGTCAGGCGCGTAATCGCTGTCAGGATGAATCAAAATATCTCCGTTATCGTCGAGAAGCATCGAATAACCGGTGGAATCCAATGTGGCGCCCAATGTGATATTTTGAAGCTCGGTCACAAAAATATCCGCACCCAAAACTCCGACAAGCGTATCCCGACAAACAATCGCGCGTACAGCCGTTATACACAACGCTCCTGTTTGAGCGTCCACATACGGCGCGGTAATATGTACGTTTGAGGTGTCGGTCAAAGCGAGCTTGTACCAGCCGCGTTCGGGGGCCGACCATGGCGTGCCGTTCGCCCCGGCGTAATCGAACCGATAGCCGCTGCCTGTCACCGCCGTACCGTCGGCAAAGCCCATGTATATCTCAAAGAAATCCGCGGTGTTGTCCAGCACCTGCTTTAACGGGGGCCGGAGGATGTCTTCGGTCTGCGCCTCCAAAGTGCCCGCGCCCGCCCGGGCGGTCAGGATCGCGGCCAAATCATCCATCCCAGACAGGACGTTGGCCGTCCCGTTTACGACGGCGGCCCGTCCCGAAAGCCATTCGTCCATCTTCTTGGCTTCATACAGCGTACTTTTGTTCATCTTGGAAAGCGATTCCTGCACCAACATGCCCCCGGAGATGGCCACGGCGACGCCGACGGTCACAGCGATCCCCAGAAGGATGACAGCCAGCATGGTCGCGGTCAATTTGATCCCTATACTCTTCATGATCGTGCCTCCCAGAATTCAAATATCATTTATAATTGTACTATAAATCGGCATACCGCGTCAAGGCTCAACATCTTGAACTGGTTTTGTCCGGCGCGCGGAAATCAAGTATCTTTTTTTGCTCGCCGGGCACACTAAACCCAATATTACGAACGAATGGCAGGGAATGCCCTATGAACGCGACCGAAAAAGCAGCCAATAGACTGATCAATGAACCCTCCCCTTACCTCCAGCAGCACGCCCACAACCCCGTGGACTGGTGGCCTTGGTGCGGCGAGGCGTTCGAGCGCGCCGCCGCCGAGGACAAGCCGGTGTTCCTTTCGATCGGGTACTCGTCCTGCCACTGGTGTCACGTGATGGAGCGCGAAACCTTTTCAGACCCCAAGGCCGCGGAGTACCTGAACCGCGCCTGCGTCTCGATCAAAGTCGACCGTGAGGAACGGCCGGACGTGGACGCCGTATATATGGACGCCTGCGTGGCGCTGACCGGCAGCGGCGGGTGGCCGCTCACTGTGTTCATGACGCCCGAAAAACACCCGTTTTTTGCCGGGACGTACTACCCCAATAAGACCTTTATCGACCTGACCAACCGCGTCAGCCATCTGTGGCGCGAGGAGCGGGAGCGTCTGCTGGAGGCCTCCGACGGGCTGGTCGACGCGCTCCAGTCCCGGCGGGCGGGACCCGGCCGGGATATGCCGCTTACGGCGGAAACCGCCGAGGCGATGGCGCGCGCGGCGTTTGTGTCGCTGGCCAAGGGCTACGACGCGCAGTATGGAGGCTTCGGGCCCGCGCCCAAATTCCCCTCGGCGCATACGCTGATGTTTTTGGAACGCTACGGGCAGCTGCACCCCGGCGCGGACGCGCGGGCCATGGCGCGCTATACGCTGGAGCGCATGGCGCTGGGCGGTTTGCAGGACCATGTGGGCGGCGGCTTTTTTCGCTACTCGACCGACCGCTTTTACCGCATCCCGCATTTTGAAAAAATGCTGTATGACAACGCGCAGTTGATGACCGTCTACGCCGAAGCCGGGCTGGAAGCCGCCGCCCGGCGCACGCTGGAGTTCTGCACGCGGGAAATGCGCTCGCCGGAGGGCGCGTTCTACGCCGCGCTGGACGCCGACAGCGACCACCGCGAGGGCGCGTATTACCTGCTGTCCCCGGCGGACCTGACCCCGCTGGGCGCGGACGCCAAACGCTACGCGGAGCTGTATGATATCACCGACGCGGGCAATTACGAGGGCCTGAACCTGCCCAATCTGCTGGTGTTCGGCCCGCTGCCGGACGAAGACCGCGAGCTGGCCGGACGGTGCAACGCACAGTTACTGGCCGCGCGGGCAGAGCGTGTGCCGCCGATGCGGGATGAAAAAGTCCTGCTCGGCTGGAACGGCCTGATGCTGGGCGCGCTGGCGACTTGCGGGCGCCTGTGGCGGGATCAGGAAGTGATCGGCGAGGCGCGGACGCTAGCGGCGTTCCTGCGCGATAATTTTCGGCGCGACGGACGCTGGCACGGCGTCTGGTATGAGGGTAGTCTTGGAGAGCCGAAGGCGACGTCGGACGACTACGCCTACTTCGCGTGGGGCTTGTACCGCCTGCATCAGGCCACGCTGGACGACGCGTATCTGACGCTCTGCGCGGAGGTTTTAGGGGAAATGCTGGAGCTGTTCGGGGACGCGGACGGCCTGATGTATCTGGCCGGGAGCGACGTCACGGACTTGCCGCTGCGCACAAAAAATACGCAGGACGGCGCGCTGCCCTCCGGCAACGCGATCGCGGCGGGCACTCTGCGGCGTTTGGGCTTGCTGACCGGAGAGGAACGCTGGCTGACGGCTTCGGACCGCCTGACGTCCGCGCTGATGGCCGAGGCCAGACAGTATCCGGCGGCGTATCCGGCGGCCATTTCCGCCGCGCTGCTGGGCGCGCACGGGCGCAAGGCCGAGGTCCCGCACAGCGGGGTTTTGCGTGAAGCGGCGGATCGGTTTCACCCCTACGCCTCGATCAAAGGGGCCGGCGGTGATACGGACAATGCCGCGCGTGTTTGCACTCCCGGGGCCTGTTTGCCGCCCACGGAAGACGCGGACGTGTTTTTGCGGATGATCACGCCCCCGTTCGGAAACAGCAAATAGGGGAGAGGGAAGCGAGAAAAGAGGAGGGCCGTCGATATTACTTTACTAGCACGGTATGGAAAAGTAATTTCTCGCCATAATCAGATATTTTATGGATTATAAAATAGAACAAGAAATATCTATGTAGATGGTGGTGTAAGCGTTGAAATTAAACGATTGCGGAAAATGTGAGGCAGATTATTCTTGCCTAAAAAGGAACATAGATGAAATTTCTTAAAAATGATAAACACATACATTGAGAACCAAATCACCATGGGATATAATCTGCTATCTGTGAGAACAAAAATATGAGGTCAACATAATAAATTGTCAAAAATGAGAACTATAAATATGGGAAAATAGGAAAATTATAGGAATTGAGAAGCGGACAAAATGCGGCATGAAATCGCATTCCAACAATAAGGAATATAATGGACAAAGCGACATAAATAAGGAATTGAACCTATTTATAGGATGTTGGGGACCAGCCCTCCCTGTTCGCCATACCCGCGGCGGTTCTTTTTTTGATCCGGGACATGTATATATAGACCAAACCTGTCCCGGAAAGGATGCGTTGCCATGTCCTCGCCCATACTCTGGCATACCCTGCCGCCGGAGGCGGTCCTAAAAAAGCTTGGAAGCCGCGCGGACGGCCTGACGGGCGCGGAGGCCGTCAAACGCCTGCGTATCCAAGGTTATAACCAGCTCAGAGGGGCCAAGCGCCGTTCGCTGGTCAGCATGTTTTTCTCGCAGTTCCGCGACTTTATGATCTGGGTCTTGCTGTGCGCCGCCGCTGTGTCCGCGCTCGCCCCGGTGATTGCGGGCGAGGGGCCGGAGTGGACCGACGCGGCGATCATCCTGACCGTCGTGGTGATGAACGCCATCCTCGGCACGATCCAAGAATCCCGCGCCGAGGCCGCGTTAGAAGCCCTGCGCAAAATGGCCGTGCCCACCGCCCGCGTGCGGCGGGGCGGCTCCGTCGCGCGTCTGGAGGCATCCTCTCTGGTGCGCGGGGACGTCATCTTGCTGGAGGCTGGGGACAGCATTCCCGCTGACGTGCGCTTTCTGGAAGCGGTGGCGCTGCGCGTCGACGAGGCGGCCCTGACCGGCGAGAGCGTACCCGCTGAGAAAAACGAGGCGGCCTGCGGCGCCGGCGCGGCGCTGGGCGACCGTCTCTGCATGGGCTATATGGGCACGGCCGTCGTGGCCGGGCGCGGCGTGGCCGTCGTCGTGGAAACGGCGATGGACACCCAGATGGGCTCCATCGCCGAAAAGCTCTCCGAGGCCGCGCCGGAGGACACGCCGCTTCAAAAAAAATTGACGCAGATATCCAACACGCTTTCCCTCGGCATCCTGGCGGTCGCGGCGGCCGTGTTCGGCCTGACGATGTTCATGATCACGCCCCCGGCGGGCGAAAACGCCGCGCTGTACGCGTTTATGGTCGCGGTGTCGCTGGCTGTATCCGCGATCCCGGAGGGCATGGTCGCCGTCGTGACCATCGTCCTGGCGCTGGGGATGCGCAAAATGGCCGGGCGCGGCGCGATCATCCGGCGTCTGCCCGCCGTGGAAACGCTGGGCTCCACGCAGGTGATCTGCTCGGACAAGACCGGGACGCTGACCCAGAACCGCATGACGGTCACCGACGTCTGCGCCGTGCGCGAGACGCTGCTATGGGAGGCCATGGCCCACTGCAACGACGCCGCCCCCGACGCGAAAGGGAAGCTGGCCGGCGACCCCACGGAAACGGCTCTGCTGGAGTACCTGATTGCCCACGGCCATCAGACGGCGCAGGGCCTGTCCGCCAGACGCCGGGCGGGCGAGGTCCCGTTCGACTCCGTGCGCAAGCTGTCCAGCGTGGCCGTGCGGCAGGGGGGGCGCCTCCGTATCTATACCAAGGGCGCGCCCGACGTGCTGCTGAAACGCTGTTTGCTGTCCCCGTCCGAGCGCGCCGGGGCGGAGCGGCGCAATCAGGAGATGGCCTCCGGGGCGCTGCGCGTGCTGGCGTTCGGCTATAAGGACGTTGACGCCGCCGATTTCGGCGACCCCGGCTCGGTCGAGAGCGGTTTAACCTATTTAGGGCTTGCGGGGATGCGCGACCCGGCCCGCCCGGAGGCGCGCGCCGCCGTGGACGCCTGCCGCAAGGCCGGCATCCTGCCCGTGATGATCACGGGCGACCACAAAGCCACCGCCGAGGCCATCGCAAACGAGCTGGGCATTCTGGGGTCTGACCGCCGCACGATCGTGACCGGCGCGGAGCTGGAGCGGATGAGCGACGCGGAGCTGGGCGCGCGTGTGGAAAATATCGCCGTCTACGCGCGCGTGTCGCCCGACCATAAACACCGCATCGTGACCGCCTGGCAGCGGCGCGGGCGGATCACGGCCATGACCGGCGACGGCGTAAACGACGCCCCGGCGCTGAAAGCGGCCGACATCGGCGTGGGCATGGGCATTTCCGGCAACGACGTGTCCCGCGCGGCGTCGGACATGGTGCTGACCGACGACAACTTCTCCACCATCGTCTTTGCCGTTCGGGAGGGGCGGCGCATTTATGACAACATTCATAAAACCGTGCGCTTTTTACTGTCCTCCAACGCCGGGGAGGTGCTGGCCGTCTTGACGGCGACACTGCTGGGCTGGAAGCTGCTGCTTCCGGTGCATATCCTGTGGATCAATCTGGTGACCGACACGTTCCCCGCGCTGGCTTTAGGCGCGGAGCCGGAGGAGCCGGACGTGATGGGGCGTCCGGCCCGCGACCCCGCGCGTCCGTTCTTCACCACGCGGGATTGGGCCCGGATCGTGCTGACCGGGGCGGCGGAGGCCGCGCTGACGCTGGCCGCTTTCCTGCTCGGCGGCGGCATGGAAAATCCCGGGCAGGCTACGGCAATGGCGTTTATGACGCTCTCGCTGTCGCAGCTGTTTGCCGCCGTCAGCCTCCAGAGCGAGCGCCATTCGGTGTTCGACATCCGGCTGCGGGAGCATAAGCCCCTCGTCGCCGCCTTTATCGGCTCCGCCGTACTGCAACTGTCGGTCATCGTCATCGCCCCGCTGCGCGAGGCGTTCGCGCTCAGCCCCATCAGCGTGCTGGGCTGGATACAGGTGACCGCGCTGTGTTTTATGATGCTGCTGTTTATCGAGGCGCAGAAATGGCTGGCGCGGGCGCTGAACCGATAGGAGTCAAATCCAGCCCATCTCCAGCCAATGGCGGTTGTCCGCGCCGGGCGTTTCCTCGTTCTTCAAAACGGCCTTGTGCATACCCTTGCACATCAGGAACTTGGCCCTTGTTTTCAGCGACTTCCCCGCCGGGCGGATGTGCGCGTGCTTGGAAGCAAGCCGCCGGGCTTTCCGTATGATGTTACTGCGCCGCTTGTCCGACAGCTCATCCCAAATGACGCCCTCCAACAAGCCTATAGCGAGGCGGCGTATTCTTGAGACGCCCATCCACGAAAGCGCGTTGACGATATCCCGCTGAGAGGATTTCGCCATAAAGCCCGCGCCGATACAGTTGGTCATCACCACCGCGCTCTTGGAAAACATCGCCGGGTCCGGGCGGTGGACCATCCAGCGGACGCAGAAATGATCCAGCAGCGCTTTCAGCCCCGCCGGAATGCCAAGGCCGTAAACAGGCGCGGTCAGCACGATCAAATCCGCTTCTATCACCGCGTTCCAGATCGGCTCGACTTGCGCGTTATGAGGGCAGCGCGCGGTGTCCTGAACGAAGCAGGTTTTGCACCCGCAGCAGAAATGCGGCATATCCCTCGGCAGATAAAATTCCGTGACCTCGTGGCCGCCGCGCAGCGGCGCGAGAAACTCCTCTTTGATGTGATAGGTACACCCCTTGACCTCTGTGCCGTTGATGACTGTGATCTTCATTGTGTTTCCCCCTTCGGATAAATCGTGTATGTCTCCCGGAAACCAAAGTATACGCGCCCCAAATCAGGCTGTCAACATTGGGAAAGAAAATCGAGACGGAACGAGAACCGCGCCCCGGGTCAAATCCCCGGGGCGCGGCCCTTACATCTTCTGCCAGCCTTACTTCTTAACCGGGTAACAAACCTCCGTCACCCAATTCTCAGGGTTCGGGTCATGCCCGGGGCTGACGTGGTAGATCAGGAACATCGGGCCGTTGTAGGTGTAGCCGTTGTCTGAAACCCATGCCGCCACTGATTCGTTGACCGCGCCAACCTGCTCGTAGCTGCCCTTGTAGACAGCCGACGCGATTTCGATCGGTTCAACGGTCTTGAACACCACGTTCTCGGTGTTTTCGTGCTTCCCCTGCACGGCGATCTGGATTTCCACGTCCACGTCGCTCTCTTTGTGGCCTTCGTCGTGGAATACCGCGAGGGAGCAGCAGGGGCTGGCCATCTGCAATTTACAGCCGGTTTCCTGATTCATCTGCTCCCAAAGGATATGTTCATCCTGATAGGTCGGGATGATTTTGCGCAGGCTTGCCACAGTCCGCTGCGGCATGGTTTTCAGTGTAACGTCGTACTTCATGGAATGTTCATCCTTTCTTAGTCGTTTTATGGCTGTTTCGATCCGCGTCAGCCGGTCCCGCACCTCCTGCTCCTGCCCTCTGACTTCCTCCAGCTTGACCGCCAGAAAAGCCCCCAGCGCTTCCGGGTCGTGGTATTGCCGCATGATCCCGGCAATGGACGCGAGGCTAAACCCCATCTCTTTCAGCGCGGTGATGCGGTTTGCCGTTTGAAGCTGGGCCGGGGTGTAGTAGCGGTAGCCGGAAAAGCTGTCGACCGTTTCGGGCTTCAAAAGCCCGAGGTCGTCATAGTGGCGCAGCATTCGGATGCTGATCCGTGACAGCTTTGAAAAATCGCCGATTTTGATCATGGCGTTTCCCTCTCACATATGTGGATTTTTGGGCCCGGTTTCATTGTATAGTATACCATTATGGGAGAGTCAAGGAGGAAAATAAAAATATTTTCAGACCCCTCACTCGCTCACCCATGGGAAGCAAGTGTCCCTTGCGGTACGGAGGCGCGGGGTGTATAATGCCAACGAAAGGCAGGGGCATGATGATGGCGGTTGGCTATGCGTAAATTAAAAAACATCATTTTCCTTGGGCTTGTCAGCTTTTTCACTGACATCAGCTCCGAGATGGTCTATCCGCTGATCCCGCTGTACCTTGTGTCGGCCTTTGGCGCGACGCCGGTGATCGTGGGCGTGATCGAGGGGATCGCCGAAAGCGCGGCCAGCCTGCTAAAAGTGTTCAGCGGCTACATCACCGACCGCTTCCAAAAGAAAAAGGCGACGGCCTTCGTGGGCTACGCCGCCGGGATGGTGTACAAGCTGGCGCTGCTGCTGGCCGGGTCGTGGGCCGGTATTTTAGGCGCGCGCGTGATCGACCGCGTGGGCAAAGGCATACGCACCGCGCCGCGCGACGTGCTGGTCAGCGAGAGCGCGGACAAGGACAGCATGGGCAAAGCGTTCGGCCTGCATAAGGCGCTGGACATGTCCGGCGCGGCCCTCGGCATCCTCGTGACCTTTTTCGTATTGCGAAGCATGGGCGAAAGCTTTGACTACAAGCGGATGTTCCTGCTGTCGGCGATCCCCGCCGCGCTGGGGCTGTGCATGTTCGTCTTCATCCGGCAAAAGAAAAGCCTCCCGGCCAAAAGCCGCGAGCCGTTCTGGAAAAACGTCCGCAAGGTCGACGGCCAGCTTCGGCTGTATCTGTTCGTCGTGTTCCTGTTCACGCTCGGAAACTCGTCAAACACTTTTATCCTGCTGAAAGCGAAGTCCACCGGGTTTAACGACGTGAGCGTGATTTTGCTGTACTTCCTCTTTAACATAACGGCCTCGGTCCTGGCGATGCCGTGCGGACGGTTATCCGACCGCGTGGGGCGCAAGAAACTGCTCGTGCCGGGATATCTGGCGTTCTCCCTGTGCTACCTTGGCTTCGCTTTCGCGTCGAGCCAGTGGATGATGGTTGCGACGTTCGCGGTCTACGGCGCGTACACGGCGATGATCGCCGGGGTGGAGCGGGCCTTTGTGGCGGAGATATCGCCGCCGGAGCTGAAAGGCACGATGCTGGGCCTGCAATCCACCGTGGCGGGGGTCGCGTTATTGCCCGCCAGCGTGATCGCCGGGCTGCTGTGGAACGCGTTCGGCCCGGCCGTCCCGTTCGTGTTTGGCGCGGGGCTGTCGCTGGCGGCGGCGCTGATCTTGCTGGTTTTTATGAAGAGCCGATGACCTCGTACCGGCCGCTGGGCGGGAAATCACCGGGACGGTACGTTTCGATGATGTACTGGTTCCGGCCGTCAAAGCGGATCGTGACGGATTTGGTATAGTCCGCGGCGGCCGGCTCCTTTTCGCGGATCACAAGGCTCGCGCCGCACTCCCGCATGGTTTCAAAGGTGGTCATAAAGCCGATCCCGCTGCCGCCGCTGCCGGCGTAGGTGGTCACGCGCTCCGCCCCGAGCCGGGCCAGCGTATCCGCCGCGAACGGGACGCCGCTGTCGAACACGGTAAACTCATAATGATCCCCCACCAGCCCAAGCCCCGCCAGCACACTGCGGAAGGGGCTGCCGCTTGCGTCTACGGCAATCAGCGCGTCTTGCAGGTGGTCGCCGATCATCGTCCCGAGCTTTTCCCGGCCGATCACACGCTCCGTCATGTAGGGGATGCTGCCGCTGATTTTGACATTGAAGTCGATATTGCATTGCGTAAATTTTTCGGCAAAATGCGCAAACATATTGTCGATTTCTTTGATTTTGGCGGAGGGCAGGGCTTTCTTCCCTTTGATCCGGGCCAGGCCCGCCTGATATTCGCTGTGCAGATTTTGGACCTCTTCCGCCGTGACGGCAAGCTCTTGGCCGCATTCCGCGCCGCCCTGCCGGGCGATGGCGCTCTCCATGGCTTCTATGCGGCGGATCATTTTGTGGTTTACCTCTTGCGCGATCTCGAGGTTGTCCAGCAGGTTTTTGTTTTTCTCCTTCTCGTCCGCTAACGCTTGCTCGAGAAACTCAATGTTGCGAAGCATGGTTTTCCGCCATTGGAACATGGTGATCCCCCTCCTGATCCAGATGATGATACCCGCGCCGATAATGACAATGCCGGCGACAAAGGGCATAAAGGCGAAAAAGTCATTTGGATATGTTTCCCGGGGCGCGCTCAACCACGATGCGAAGACTAAAACAATGCCCGCAACAAGCAAGGCAAGAACCACTGTGTACCGTTTATATACGAATGAGAAGCCATTTCGTAAGCGTCTTATTCGGAAGAGGAAATAGGCAAAAATAAACTGTATCAAAACAACTAAAGCAGTAGCCAAGAAAGAGATGAAGTCATTGAAATCGAAAAGCGTGTCATCCACATACCCGGCGCCTAAAAAGGGAGCAAAGGCAAGGGCAACGAAAAACGTCGCTATATATAGCAGAGCATAGCTGATTCCAAAGGATAATAAATACGCTGATACCGCCACTTCGAACTTGATCCTAGTCAACAACCATACAAATATAACAGACGCCGCGCAAATAAGAGGACTTCCAATCAAAGACCCCCAAGATGAGTTGTAGACATATACAAATGCCCATAGAAAGCTCCATAGGATAAAACATACGCCATGGAGAACTGAATTCTTGAATTTGGTTGATTTACCATAAATATATAAGCTGACAGATAATGTTCCCATGGTAGTAAGTATACTGCCCCAAAATCTTATATCCATCAATCCATCTCCCCCCTGTCCACATAATACTGTATTCCCTATAAAAAAACAAGAGAGAAGTCTGTTCGATCACAGTCTTCTCTCTTATTTTTTTCAAATCCAAAGAACTTAAAAGGAAACAAACGCAAAAAATTGCCACATCCAACTCCACATCTGTGCCGTCCTCCTTTTCGCCGTCATTCGATATCTGACGACAAAAAAATACCACACGGAAGCATAAATTTCCGTGCGGTATAGGGGTGGAGGTGGACGATGCTGCGCGATGTTCAATGATGTTGCGGTAAAAATCGGAAAAAATTACAGCGTATCCCGGATCATATCCGCGTAATAATGAATGAACTCAGTCGGCGTGGGGACCCCGTCACTGCTTTTGATGGGGGCTTTGTAACACTCCTCCAGCGTTTCAACGTCGGTGTGCCTCCACGTGTGATGGATCGCCGCCTGTATGTTGCGGATCACGTTGTTGTAGCGGGTCTGGAATTCGGCGGCCGTCTCGTGGAACACCGATTCCGGCTCGTTTTTGCCCTTGCCGGTCAGCCGGAAGATCGCCGCCCGGATTTGGGGGCGGCCCTTGAACCTCGGGGAAATGCCGATCGCGTTCAATTCGCTGTCGACCCGCTGCATCAGGCGGACGCGCTGCTCTTCCGGCGTCTCCAGCGTGCGGAGTTCATCCGATACGCCGCCGCGCTCCGCGGTATGCAAAAACGGGCGCAGGGAGATCAAATGGCTGATGACCCTCTCCGGGCAG
>Ga0082212_10010434_pt1 | contig 11879 bp, 9 predicted proteins | sample TergutNt197P3_FD_71548 | JGI IMG/M metagenome (GOLD analysis project Ga0082212, IMG submission 71548) | Neocapritermes taracua P3 segment gut microbial communities from Petit-Saut dam, French Guiana - Nt197 P3 | ecosystem: Host-associated > Arthropoda: Insects > Digestive system > Gut ... | reverse complement strand
ATGGCATTAAAGGTATAACAAACTATTAGTGAACATCATATCTACTGCACACAGTACCTCACAACATTCCATGGTGAGGGTACAAATTGTGTGCAGAGAAATGATACATCAGGAGCAACACAGTTCAATTCTTGGTCCAGTACTATGTTCATTATATGCAAATGTCTTTCTGTAATAACAGGCTATTAATGTAAATTTTTCAAATTACTGTAACAGGCATTACTTTTGACGCACTAAGACACCGTGGCACAAACAAAAACCATAAACAAACCGTTTTATAATTACACACACATACAGGCATGACCCCAATATCTTGATGCTTCACATTACAGAATCAGATGGAATTTAAATAACAACTGCTTATGACAACAAATTAATAAACATGTGCTACTTACTTTCGCAGTCTGTGCTGTTCCCTCCACTCTTCCCTCATATCATGTGCACTGAGTGTCAGTGCCATCAACACAGCAAAATACACACTCAGAATCCATATCAAGTTCCATCATTTTACAGAAATGCGTTACTGCAAGACGGTTACAGTCCCTTTTAAAAGTAATTTTAATGACTGTCCGTTATGGCACAAAATGAATACACATTTGGTACTTACATCCGAAGTCCGTGCTTGAAATGGTGGTGGGACACGCTTCTGAAACATTGCCTCCCAATCCACCATCTTGAAGAAATGGTGCCTTAGGATGGAACGTGTGTCACCACCCGCTCCTAGGCGTAGACGCGGATCCGTGTTCAGAAACTGTGATGACAAAAGAGGATTAGTTCACAGTACAATCACATCATTTGTGCCCAAAATGACTGTTGTGAGATTGGAAACAGAGTGCCCATAACTGATTCAAGTAATGCCAATAAACAAATAAGGTGGTGAGTTTCACTGCAACATTAATTAAACAAATGGTGGTACACAGTATCACAGTACGGACTTGAGCAAATATCAATAATTCCATTTGGTAATCCAGAAACCATTTACTTGAACTTTACGTTAATTATTCCATCGGACATCACCAATATCAACTGCATATCTTTCTCTGCAACACTGCTGATTTAAAGACAGTTTTCAACAAAACTACGCCCCTAATCTAATCTAACCTGAAAGGTAAAAATTTTAATTAGACATGGGATAAGGTGCACAGCGTTTACTGAATGGCTTGGTGAACACAACAACACACTGCCTGGTAAAATGCTGGAACCACAGTTGTACAATTAATTCCAGTTCACCAACTATTTTCTACAAAATTCTCAGATATATTCAAACTACAGACACATCATTCTCATTTACCCCTTACGACTATGACAACAGGAATCCCTCAACAACCATCTGGGCACAGCTAAAATAAAATATATTGCAAAGTAACATCAGATTCAAAGCACAAGATACGAAAGGGCTTATGAAACAACATTTAGTGAAACGCGAATACACAAAAGATTACGGGGGTGGGGGAGAGACCTAGAAGTTCCTTGAAACATTACTGTCAAAATGAACTTGAGGCAGGTGCTCATGTGAATCCATGTGTCACACAAACATAGATTTAATACAGAACATGAACATCCAAAACCAACAAATTCTTCCCTAGATCCACATGCACATACCTTCTTAATATTCACACAATGGCAATACAATCAGTGTCCGTAAGTGTGGAACAGCGTTGCATTATAGACACTGTAAGGTATTGCTAGTGCTGCAGTTTACAATTACCTTCCTTAGTATGCATACTGCATCCTGCGTCAGGTGTGGCGGATATCGCTTAGGATGGACAAAAACTTTCTGACGGTGGCACTTTCCTGTCATCATGTCGAACATGACGCACCCAACAGACAACTAGTCCACTTCAGGTCCATGCAGGCGGTCCTCATGAACCTGCCCAAACATTTGGGAAATATTAAAGAATTAGTTGATTTTTAAATTTTATGTGTTCAACACCAACAATAACTTTATAAAACACAGTAAAACCATATTCAGAAAGGTTCCCCACAAATATTTTGTGTGGTGTCGTTACCTAACCACGGTTGTCTATGTGCATTTCAACAACAAAGCTCTATCCAACTAAGGTCAGATATGGGAGCGAATTTGTTAATACAAAAGTAAAATAACTCTAAAAAATGTATCAAAGTCACATTTCCAGAACGTGATATTACCTCGGGGGCCATATACGGATCAGTCCCACACACACCAAATGTCCACTGCGACGTAAACATTCCAACTTCGCACAATCCAAAGTTGGCCAACATGCAGTGTGCATCCCTGCCCAAGAGTATGTTCTCTGGCTTTACATCTCTGCAAATCAAAACACATGAATTAGTTCAGCAATTTTCAGTATGACACTGAACTTCAGACTATCACATGCCTACAGTGTGCTGTCATCACAAGTTTCAGGGGAGAATATATACATATTAAGGTTACCAAATATCCATCACAAGGAAAAAGAACATTTCCCACTTTCTGCCCGTGAAAAGGAATAAACAAAGAGGACACATAAATACATAAAATTTTACTGAGAACAGAGCATTCTCGATACCGTTAAAAATTTCTTTAAATTTCATGGGTATGAAAATCAGACTAAACAGTCCTTAAGAATGTTTTTCACACAGTTCTAATGTGTTGTTGATATTTTTTATATCATTACTCTGCAAGGAGCTGTGAGGACAAAAGTGATGACTCAATGGGCAATTCTATGAGGAATTACAGCAAGTGTTCGAACACTTTCCTATGTACCACATGATAATTGTTACCAGATTTTAATTCAAATTGGGGAGACAATACATTTTCAAACCAACAAATGGGAATGACAGTTCACACAATGACAGTAATGATAAAGGTGTTAAAGTAGTAAAACACAATTCACAGCTTTTAAAGGTCACAGTTGTACGACAAATTTTTCATTTTTGTCTGTCCCACTGAACTAACATTACAACTTGAAAGACACCATCAACACGTGCAACAATGACACTCCATAAAACATTCACCTATTACCATCAGCACCTTATGGTAAGAAAAATTTCCCCAAATAAATATCAGAAAGAAACGGGTAATGCTTCTGTGCTGTTAATAACCGCAATATTATTATGGTTATGATGAACAGTAATGTACCTCTGCAGACAACAGTTTTGTCAACAGAAGTGTATCTGCAATAAATGTGTATCAGTATGAAGATTGGATTCAATGTGAGAAAGACAGTACTCAGAAAGTTACACACAAAATCATACATATATGTCTCACAATATTCCTCCTTTAAGCCAACTCTTACTGAAACTTAAGTACAGTAGGGTCTTGTTTTACAAAGGGGTTACGTTCTCAAATATTTGGTTGTAAATCGAATCATCATACGAGTACTATTTAAATGGTTCAAATTGAGATAGGTTCATGGGCCAAACAAATTACTCAAATAATTTTATAATTTATAACATTTATTTTCATTATGACATACAATTTTTAATTAATGAATTATGTATAAAGAAAATTGCACAGTTAATTGAAAAAATATCAATCAAATCACTTTTTATTTTGTTGAAGAAGGGCCAGGCCATGTTTCAGAAGACATCAAGAAAAAATGTAATGCCAAATGTTTTGAGTTTTTCTCCCCTTCTGTCTTTTTGATGGATGGAAAATACACGATCAACTTAAAAGACCTGCACTAAAATAGAAAAACGAAAAAAAAGCACATACACATCGGATAAGAGTTAGATGTGCACTAAGTACAGGAAAGACGCTTGAGTTGCGACAGCGATGCACCACAAGTCGGGAGCGCTCAGTCTGACTCGACAAGGGTCATAAAAGTGAATTGTCGTAAAACAAACCGTCACAAAATGAGACCCTACTGTGTGTATATTTCACATGTGTTCTACTCTACTGAATACAAAATGTATGCTTCTTTGTTTACAGTCATTTCAATTACAAAGGAGCATAAAAACATGAAAAATTGTCTACCTGTGCACAATGCCAGACTTGTGAAGAAAGTTCACGGCCAAAATAATCTCTGCTGCGTAGAACTTTGCCTCGCCCTCATCCAATCGCCGATACCAGGACAACAGGGAATAAAGAGTACCTCCTTCTAAGTACTCCATCACGTACCACAGCGAGTCCTGCAAAAAGTGACACAGCTGTTAGCAATTCATACAAATATCCAAACAGCTTTGCTCATCATTCTAAACTGAGATGCCCATAAGGCTTCCAGGTAACTGCTGTATAGGATGTGAATAAGAAATGTAATAATTAGTGTTTTCTAACATCAGTGTCTGTTTCTTGATTAAATCAGTGACACCACGTAAACTGCAGTGGCATAGACCGGTGTTCCTCAACTGGTGGTAGGTGGAAGGTCTCGTGGTACAGTAACATATTTCGTAATTATTTTTATTTTTGTAGTGCAGTTTCTAATATATCACATTAAAAGAAATCACACTATTAAAACTGCCGTAAACCTATTTACATACAAATATTTACACAGTATATAAGGTACCTACCACTATTTTATTCTTGAAACAATATAAGATTCTCCACTCACATCTTGTAACTGAAAACTGCATTATTACTGTTTCGAAATGTCATTCAGAATGTCCGAACGGAGGATCCGAGGAAACTACCATATCATATCGCTCATTTGCGCCAACTGTGTCACAACTAAATATGTGTGATTTTTCAGGAGAAAATTTTTAAGGTTTTGAAGTGCTATATTATCTATGGCTGCAAAGACGACACGACTGCTCTCAAGTGGCGAGTTATGCAAACTGCATTATGACACTATACCTGTTAAAAGTTCATCTGCAAACGTTTCTTTCTATACCAATAACTCAAAAATGCACAAATTGTGAGTTGTGACACTCTTGTCATAAATGAGTGATATCATGAAAATGAAACCAGCTAATGCATATGAACCTATAATATATTATGAACACAGTAAACTTCCTACACGCACATGTTTCGGCCACTGTTATGGCCATCCTCAGGGAGGTGATAATATAAAGGATGTGTTATAAAAACCAATGCATAAATATAAAATATGAAGTTTTAAAATGTATGATTTATAATATATTTTAAAATATAAAAAGCAGATAAAATTACTTGAACTAAATATCAGTTAGTAACAAGTGTTCCATGTGGCTACCACACACTGTATTGTCATCCAAATACAGCAGTGCTGTGCGCAGCAGGCACAAGAGTGACCAAAACAACTGCATGTAAACAGTTTAATATCCATAACACAATATATCCTTATATGTCAACATGCAATTGTTGGTTTTTATCTGCATACTGGAACACCTTAATGCATATTCATGGAACTCTGAACACTGCAGCTTGCCCTAACTTCGAAGTATGCGAGCAGCTGAACGAGGAAAGGATGGCCAATTGTTTGTATGAAGACTTCCTTCTTGACGTCGGACATGTGTTTCTTTGGTACAATCTTCAGACAAACACTTCTTCACTGCAGCTATGGCCACCTGGCAATTTCTTCCTTGCCAGTATGACCTTGCCAAATGTTCCTTTGCCCAGACGTTTATTTATCTTGAAATCTTCGAAAGATAAACCTCTCTCTTCTCTTTGGCGATCTGTAGCACAAACCGTAGAAAATACACATCAAATTCCTGTATGTATACTACTAACAGTGTCATTAAAACAAAGGACCATTTACAACGTACGTACCTCTTCAAATTATAACACACTTATGTAACACACACTGTAATGTAAGTAAATAATTCTGTACAAAATGTCCTTTGTGCAGGTTAAGAAAACTGACAAATACAAAAAGCGTACATGTCAATAGTGATGACACACGACACTGATAACAGCAACAGGTATGTTATTTATACTATGTACCCACTTTTCATTTTCTGAGGCAGTCAAGCGGTGTTACTTTCTATTACAGTCGCCAGTAAATCCCCATGTAAATCTCCCAGTTCTGGAGAAGTTTTATGTGAATTATGAACACAATGACACAATTTCGTACCCTGTTCAGTTCCTTCACAAGAGACGACACCTGACTGCCCCGTTTGGTGATTCGTCGGTCTGTAACAAAAAAAAATTATTTGTAATTATAAATTGCAAACAGCCATTTAATGATGATCTACACATTCTCTTACATTAAAACTGTAATTTCAGATGCACAGACACTTGAGGTGATTTACAACAATACATTTCCTTGGTTATGGGAGTGAGAAAACATCCACAACAAACACACAGCATACATTCAATCATTTTCGACAGTGGTAAGCATAGCAGGTATTTATGAAAAAAGGACAATACAAAGATATGGAAAAATCCACTACTCATTCTCCACTTAACCCTGCAAAATAATACATATCTTTGGTTTTTATTTAATCCTTCAATTATGTTCCCCGACTTTCTCTCTCCATTCTCTAATATATCCGAACATACAATGTCTGTGCAAGCCCATGCGTACGGCGGTAACACAGTACTGTAACACATCTCAGCCAACACAAACAGACACACACATCTGTTATACACTGCACTGTGCTGCCATGTTTATTTTAAAACAGCTTCAAAATTTGTCTGATGGGTACCGAAAACAAAGCCATACTATGATTCTTGCAATAATGGAAAAGAGAATTACTGCACAGTCTATGCACATATGTGGGCCGATAAGAATTTCTCACAAAACATCTTCCACCTTCACGGTAAACATTAGCATCTCCACACAGTGATAACATTTGTGCATCTTTCCTCACCTCACAGTATTTGCATGTTTGTTGCTGAAGGACATAACAATCCATTAATTACTGAAGCATGCAAACATCACTCAACATAAACATGAATCACACAATGTTGATAAGAACTTGGTCACACTATCTCCCAAGTATACTTACAGTAGAAGGACCAATCACAATACATTCACATTTCTGTAAATTACTGACACAGGAGCACTTCTCTCAGATGGAAGCTACACGCCCCTCAACAATGCAGTTTACATGAACTGTATAGCAGGATTTAGTTCAGTGACACAAACAAGAAAGAAGTCATATCAGGTGTGACAACACACACAATCATGCTTGACAGTACACATGTGCAGGTGTTTGCAAGAAAAAATTAAAGAATTTGGACAAACTGTCAGGGGTTCTAGACTCTGAATGTCAAAACAAAAGTGCAGGATCTTTTTAGTAAGCATTAACTGCATGGCTGTAACTCACGACAGTAGCTACACTGAACCATTACGTCACGGATACTGGCATTTGCCATGTTAACGCATTTAGCTATGACAGCTTCAATAACCTTAGTTAAAAAAAGCTGATATATTCTTGACAGGGTGCCATAAATTCTAGTACACGGTCATCTGATAAGGCCCCATTAATACCCCACAGGCTTCGTATGCTTACCCATTTCCAACTCCAAGATGTCTCCCCTTCACATGTCATTTTCCAGATGTCTATGATTTCCTGTTGCCTCTCTCCTTCAATCGGCGCCTCATATTGGGTAAATGTCCTTCCATGTGTCGTCTGAAAAAGGATATAACAGTCTGTTAGCTACGACACCATACAAAATCCAATCAACATAAAAACTTCACACAAATAACTTTGGTAACAATTTCGTCAAACTAGTTGCAAATTACAAATGAAGTAGAAGGGCTAATCACGACCTGTTTGTACATTTTTGCCACTCAATGACTCACAAAAGAACTTGAACATTTCTCTTCTCTCAGTCGAAGAAGACGACCAGTCGGTGAATGCGGCGATTGCAAGGAACTGAGTGAAGTGTGAAACGCCGAGTGCATGCACCTCGCCGCAAACATGTAATGAACGAGGTGCTGCGTGCCAGGCCATATCACACTACAACTTACTGCGAATTAATCCGACGTCCTTAAGGAATTGTAGACCGATAGCGTGGTCACTGAATAAGAAAGCCGGGGAAAGTTTATTCGCATCACCGCAAAATCCCAGCGAATCTCGACGAAAAGACATTTGAGGAACATAAGCCATCTCGCGTAGTCTCTTCTGATAGTCTTTAATGATACCACTGATACGTTGCACCATACTTCCAGTCATTTTTCACTCACGCTAGCACATAAACTAACAACATCTTGAATAAAAAAAATGGCGCACTAGCGAATGAAAAAGGCTTAAGCGAGTTGCGTGATGGGAAAGAAGCGGGAAAATCTCGATCCCCATACATAAATAATTGAAGAGGGAGGGTTGAAAAAATATAAACTCTCCATTGTGTAAAGAGTAAAAATATATGTAGTGACAGAAATGACTTTAAACGTTTCTAACGTTTGTCAGAGAAAAAGAAGGTTTAGCGTATGGGAAAGGAGCGCCTAAATCTCGATCCCATTATCCGTGACACAAGAAAAACCGCAGCAACACACGTGTCAGCCTGCTGCGTTTTTGAGACGCTCTTCAGCAGTGCGCCCATTGTGTTTAACATGTTTGCTCAGTAAGCTTCTGGTGAATGTTATATGTGAAAATTACGGAAACACAACATTTGACAAATTACCACAACACAATAGATCACAGATTACTAACTGTCCCAGGCACGGACAATGAAGGTCAAAAATGATCAATCTTTTGCCGTCCCAAACGCTCCATAGCGCTCGGCATTTAAACGTCGCTTGCCGGCCTAAACGCTCCAAAGCGCTGTTGTTGTCCTCTTCGTAAATACATTGCGTTGTGTGAACGAAACAGAAGCTCTCTGTTGCCTTACGTGATGACATCACTTAGTAAGCATGTCTGCACGTGTATAAACATGATCCAAGCACAAACATCGAAATAGGTCATGGAGATTCAAGTTGGAATGTTAGTCTATTCCTGAGGGCTCAGTCGAGGTTGAAATAATGGCAACTACATCTCGTGCCTCGTGTTAAAGAGTAGAAGACGTGGAAATTTTCCAAGTGTTAGAGGAAAGTTCAGATAGTGATGTCACATTATTATCATCTGAGGAAGAAGAAGTGAAGGTCTTAGGAACAGGGTGACTAACATTATTAGAAGATAAATAGATCATATGAAGTTTGCTGCATTTATGGCTGTTTCGTTTATCACATTTATTCATATCCGTTTGTTTCCATTTTGTATCACTGTATATATGGTTGTATGTTTTGTGTGCTTCTGTTTAATTTTGTAAATTATGTACTTTTATTGTTATGTTTATGTATTGTTATTGTTATGTATGTTCCGTTCTGGGTACTCTGTTTCATTGTGTTGTTCTGTGTACTGTACTGCTGCCACCGGGTGTCAACCCAATTGCAGTCAACAAATATATCATATATCATACGAACAAATGTTATACATTGATATAACGTAAAATATTTAATACCAAATTTTTGTACAATGTTTTTATTTATTAAATACTGCTCCGACATGTTTCGGCCTCGGAGCAATAATTAATAAATAAAAACATTGTGCACCAAGTTTGTACAAGGTGATCAAAAATTCTATGTGAACCTGACGATTGTATTGTAATAATCAGGTCCGCAGAGACTTTTTCATCACCCTGTACAAACTTGTTGCACAATGTTTTTATTTATTAAATATTGTTCCGACATGTTTCGGCCTCGGAGAAATAATTAATAAATAAAAACATGGTGCAACAACTTTGAACAGGGTGATCAAAAATTCTATGTGCACCTGAAGATTCTATTGTAATCATCAGGTGCGCAGAGACTTTTTCATCACCCTGTACAAACTTGTTGCAGGAATACCGGATCGTCCAGCTTATTCACTGCACTGACAACGTAGTTCACTGAATGCAACAGCGGTAAAACCAAAAATTGCCCATTTCGAGTTAATATTACGATTCAGACGAAAAATATAATAATTACATCCGACACTAATGGCATCTAGCGGGGTTCGTTTCAACTAACAAGTGTGCCGGTATTGTCGGATGTAGCTGTTACATTCTTGGGCTCAATCGTATTGTTTACTGTAAAAGGACAATTGTTGGGTTATGCCACTGTTGCATTCGGTGAACGTCGTAGTGCAGCGGTACTGAATGTGTGGACCAATACCTCTATTACTCCACTATGGCTATGGTCTGGAGAGTGACAACTTTATTTTTGAGATAGACGTTCTTCTGGGATGTTACTCTACGCTTCATAACATCCCAGAAGAACGCAATCTCACGCACAACGCGGCGGAAAATTGAAATTTATAATGTTATATTTAGAGGCAAATGTTTCCTATTTTATTTTCCCTTTGAACAAAATCTGTCTCTCAAACCGAACTGCACACTGACTGTCACTGCGTGCTCTTAGCTACAGTGCAGTGCGCGGTTTTTGGCCGGTGGAATTTTCAACCGATAGGCTGGGAGCGAGTCACTAGTGCAGCGACAGCGTCATGTTTGGTCTAGGGCCTTCTGTCCTCCGTAAGTACGGGTTACCTTGTCACAATAAAGTTCCAAACAAATAAACACCCACCACTCGCCACTTCACCACACCCAGTAGGTTCGTCCGCCAACTCCGCTAACTCCTCCACCGGCCAAAAACCATCCACTGCTCTATACAAATGGGACTTAGCGGACAGGATCCCATATTTACAAAGTTCCTTAAACAGAAGACTATAGTACCCTGTGAAAGGTAAATCAGTCCCGTTACAGGCCAGGAGTGGCCCAGAGGTTTCCAGGAAGTTAAGGTTCCCAGATTTCATGACAACGGCGCAGGAAGGTGGTTAGGTTGTCAGCCTTATGCACCGGCCGCATTTAACCCCAGGAAATTCTCCTGGTACTCATTTCTGTTAGAGGCTGAGTCGACCGCAGGGCCATAGTGCGATCGGAAGGATCATGTCAGTGAAATATTCCAATAACATCTGGAATCGAACCAGCGACCTTCTGATTCGTAGCACAGCACCTTAACCTCTGTGCCACCGTGGTCCCCATAGTTATTAACTTGTGGTTCGCGAAACACAGTAGGCACACGAAGGGTATTCCGATGGGTGGCGAACATTGTATGAACAGCAATTTTTTATGTACAACTGAGCCTCCATTATCACATTTATTGAAACACAATCAGTCGTTTGTTTTCAAACGTTTGCGGCTCCCTGGAATGTAATGCTTGACCTTATTCTGATTTGCGAAACACTAGTTCAGTAGCCACTTGCATTTAGTCATTGAACCTCCTGTATAACGTGGACTGGACGACCTGGGGTTCGAATCCCAGCAGGTGCTACGGATCTTTATCTTCTCGCTTCCGCACAGCCATGCACTCAGTGGGTACCGGGATTATTTCTGGGGTAAAGCGTCGGGGACGTGAACCTGACCACTCAGCTTCATCTAGTGCCGAGGTTAGGCCTAAGAATGAGTGGAGCTGTACCTCTACTCCACCTATACGCCTTCATGGCGTGGACAGGGGCAATATTACCTTTACCTTTCCCTCCTATTGAATGGGCACTGGGGATTCTTTTTTCAAAAGAAAAGCGGCCGGGTCCTGGCGCTGACCATTGACTTCCCCCCAGTACCATGATTAAGAATGAATGGAATTGAACCTCCACTCCCCCTACACCTTTACGCAGTGCACAAGTACAACTGTACCTGTACATTAAATTGTGAACTTGGGAGGGTGTGGCCAGAAGGGTATAGGGAACAGACTGATGTTCCGCTTTTGCAATGAGCGTTTTACGCATCGTGACTTGATTTACTTTAGAAAGTGGGGAAAGTGTGCAAGAAAACGACATACGTATTGCAAAGTGACCTGTGACTTCACTCTTGCACACGCACCCACAACCTAAGCTGCAACACTGGTGTCTCTGCATGATTCAAGATCGCTTCACGGAACGCAAGAGGCAGTGGAAGTATAGTTCCACACATTCTTATCCTCAGAACTATATGGAAGTGAGTAGTCAGCTTCACGCTCCTGCAGTTTTAACTCAGGTCAGTGACCCCTGATATCTACTGAAAAGGAGGGTATTTAGGCCCCTACAGCCAGTGTGGACGTTAT
>Ga0082212_10010433_pt1 | contig 11879 bp, 11 predicted proteins | sample TergutNt197P3_FD_71548 | JGI IMG/M metagenome (GOLD analysis project Ga0082212, IMG submission 71548) | Neocapritermes taracua P3 segment gut microbial communities from Petit-Saut dam, French Guiana - Nt197 P3 | ecosystem: Host-associated > Arthropoda: Insects > Digestive system > Gut ... | reverse complement strand
GTGCTTGTTCCCGGAGGGGTTTTTACCCTGGGCGGTTACGATCTTCCAGGGATTGAACCAAGAAAAGACCCGTGGCCTGTTGTATTGATGAGTTCTTTTTACATAGCAGCACTCCCGGTAACGCAAAAAGAATATGAGGAAGCTACAGGAACCAATCCCAGTAGTTTCAAGCGTGAAGACTATCCGGTAGATGCGGTGAGCTGGTTCGACGCAATTGAATATTGTAACCTCCTGAGCCGGCGTGACAGTCTGGAACCGGCATATTCTGTAAACGGAACAGATGTAATTTGGGACCGTAACGCCAACGGTTACCGCCTGCCGACAGAAGCCGAATGGGAGTACGCCTGCCGTGCTCCTAACGCATATTGGACGCCGGAAGGACATCCCTGGGGTCTAGAAGAAATGCCCGGGAATTTTTATGAGTGGTGTTGGGACTGGTATGCCGATTACCCAAGTGGAACGTTTATTGATCCGGAAGGAGCGGCTTCCGGTAACCACCGCATCCTGCGCGGCGGGCCCTACTTTACTTCCTGGGACGAACGTGCAGCTATGCGTACTCACGACTTCCCAAGCATTCGCGGAGGTATCCATTTCGGGTTCCGGCTGGTACGCTCCAGCTTCTGACGAAAATGGGTGGTTACTTGAAAAACCTGCTGGTGCCGCTGTTATCCTTAACTCTGATGCTGGGATTTTCTGCCTGCAAGACCGTTAATCCCTCAAGTCAAACTGCCTCTGTAAATACTCAAGCAGATATTTTTGCCGGCCATGAAAATGACGCCACGCGATTCGCGGAAATTTACCCTGTCTCTGCGGAAAACCCCTTTATCATTGTGAGTTTTGAAGAATTGGTTACGCATTTAAAATGGGGAACCGGCGTCATCGTATTCGGTTTTCCCGACTGCCCGCGCTGCCGTAACGCGTTCCCTGTTTTGGAAAAGGCGTTTAAGGAAATGGGCATGGATCGTTACGCGGGCTTTCGCGGAAAAATTATCTATTACGATTTTTATGATGATCGCGAGGCCAATAACGAGCGCTATCTGACAATTGTGGATTTTCTCAAAGATTCTTTACCCCCCGATGAAAGAGGAAATCCCCGTCTTTACAGTCCGGACGTTTTTTTCCTGTCTTCCGGCAGAATAGTGGGAAACCATCTGGATACGGTGCCAAGCCTGACAAATCCCCGCGATTCTCTTAATGAAGAACAGGAAGCGGAACTTCTAAAAATTTATTTGGACCTAATCGCAAAAGTGGAAGATTGTGGCTGCTGAGGCAAGCAATGGCAGCGTTACACAATTAAAAGCGGAATAATGTAGTCAGGTACCCTTTTTGCAAAATTATTTCAACCTTTCCCTAATCTTTTGCGAGGCCTCTGTTTTTCCAAGGCCGCCAAGCGTACACCTTAAACTGCCAGGAAGGCTTTTCCCAATATCGGCAATTGCCCCAATGGTTTCGTCCAGCGGGATCACATTGCAAAAGCCTGCGACAGCCATGGTGGCGCTTGCAACTGCGTTGACGCCGCCCATGATATTCTTGCCCAGGCATGGCACCTCGGTACGATTGGCTACCATGTCGCACGCGAGCCCGGAAACATTTTGTAATGCCATTGCCGCTGCGTCTAAACATTGTGCAACAGTACCGCCCATTATTTGCACGATGCCGGCCGCTGCCATTGCCGAACCTGCGCCACATTCGACCTGGCAACCGGCAACTTCGGCGGCGAAACCGGACCCGTTGGCGATGAAAACGCCGACAAGCGCCGATGCAAGTAACGCCTTGGTAAGCTCTTCTTTTGACAAGTTCATTGTTTCGCCAATGCCCAATATGGTTCCGGGAAGGCAACCGCAAGAGCCGGCTGTAGGAGCTGCGACAATAACTCCCATTGAACTTTTTACTTCCATTATTGCGGTGATATTTTTAATGATATTGTTTAATAAATCATTGGGTAGCAGGGTTTTTTCCTTAATGCCCTTTTCAATAAGATGAGCCTGGGGGTCCAGAATTCGATCGTCGTACTGTGTTCCCATAAGCCCTTCGTTAACGCAGTTTGCGAAAACATCAACAAGGGTGGACATTTTATCAAAGACTTCTTTTTCGGAGATATTTCCCCTGACGCTTTCGTAAAAGGCGGCTAATTGCCACATCTCACGCTTGTTATTTTTTGTATGCTGTAAAAGCTCATCAGCGGTCGAATAGGGGACAGAGCACCCTCTTTTTGACAGGGTTGGTAAAACAGGTTCCAGTTCGGTAATTTCCTTAACATGATCAAGAGCGATTATTCTATTGATGATCTCATTTTCTGCTTTTAATCTTGTTTTTATATTAGTACAAACCAAAGCATCACACTTGCTTTCACTAATATATTCCGGATCGGTAATGAACTGTTCAATATTAGCCCTGATACTCTGATTCGAGATTATCAAAAGCTCATAATAATCTCCCATTATATCGATTTCGAATCCGTTGAGCTTCCATAACTTGATCATACCGCCGCCTGTCGAAATCGCTTCCCAGCTATGCTCACGCCCATCGTCTGTGATTGTTTTAATCCGGTAATTATTAGGATGGATGGCGCCGTAATCCAGTATGTTTATTTGAATCTCAATGCCGCTTGTTTTCGCGATTTCAAGGGCGTTCGGCACTCGTGTATCACTCAGATCGAAACCCAAAAACCCGCTTGCGAGTCCCATGTCGGAACCTTGACCATCATGGGTTTGAGCGAGTGATCCGTTGATGTCATATTCGATGATCGCTCTGGCTATATTGCTTTTGGCGGCCATTCCTATCAGACGTCCTATTCTGGCCGAAGCCGCAGCGTGTGAGCTCGAAGGGCCGCGCATAACGGGGCCTATTACATCGTTAAAAATACTGGTTTGATATTTTTCCATCCGAACTCCGCTCTGCTGTCATCCTTGTGGCTGTTATATTTCCAGCCTTATGCCGTACCCTTTTTCCAATGCTTTATTGTAAAAGTACCTGGCGGCGAATATGTCCATAAGAGCCATTCCTACTGTTTTAAAGACAGCAGTTTCACCCGGTTCGATTGTTACAGGGGATGAAATCAGGCTATGTAAAAGTTTGATATTATCTTTCTTTAACAAGCCCTTGTTGATGGGGATAATTAAATCGCCACTCTCGTCACAGGCATGCATTAAGTCAACGTAAACATCGTTGACCAGGGAAAAAACGCTGTCGGGCAGTTCCCTTACGTGGGGCTTATAGGAACCAACGGCGATGTAGCATTTTCCCCGCAGCAACGCGGCGTCATCCGGCAGAACCGGATCGTCGGAAAAGGTTGTGGTCACAACGATATCGCTTTTCTCAACCAGCTCCGCCGTTCCGTCGCACCGTTCAATCTCTGCATCGGGACAATGCGCACGGAGCCGGGCGGCGAAATCATTCGTGTCATTGAATTTATCGTGCAGGTTGATTTTTTTTATATTTCGGATTGCGCATATACATAAAGCTTGATAGAAACCCTGTACACCGCATCCTACGATTCCCAGGGTACATGAGTTTTTTTCCGACAGAAGGCTCGCGGCAAGAGCGCCCGTGGCTCCTGTGCGCCAGGCGGTAATGCTTTTGGCGTCAAGAAGGCATAACGGTTCTCCCGTTTCGCTGTGATTGAGCATTACCAGGCCGTCAATGGATGGTAGGCCTTTCTGCCTGTTTTCCGGGACCAGGGTCAGGATTTTTGCGCCAAATAAATCCTTTGTGAAACACGGCATGAAAAGCAGTGTTTTATCTTGTTGCTCAAATCCCACCCTCTCCGGCATGAGGAAATCACCTTTGCCAAAGGCAGAAAAGGCGCTTTCCACGGTTTTTATCATTTCAACCGGTTTGGCAATGGCTTCAATCGTTTTTTTGTTAATAAATAGCATGATATTATCCTTAAAAGAGCCAACGCCGTGGGCGTTGACAATATTTACTCTGAGATATTATAGTGTTATGTCTACGTTGTATAGTAATATACATTATCTGCCGGCGGATCGGGTCCTAAAAAAGTATCATCCGCCAAAATAACCAGGAGGATTGATATGACAAAACTATCAAGAGGGATCTTTATCGCTCTCGCGTTTGTGCTTGCCTTTACTTTCAGTCTTGAAGAAGCGTTTGCAGGCGGTTCAAAAGACAGCGGGAACATTAAGATCGGCGTTTTATTACCGGTTTCCGGCTCTGAAGCATTTTATGGAACCGATATGAACAATTCGTATGCACTTGCCGTTGACCATGTTAACGCGGCAGGCGGTGTCCTTGGCCGCAAGCTGGAGCTTTTAAGGCCGGCCGACGATGGCTGTGATGCGCTTATGGCAGCCCAGGCCGCAACCATGATCACATCCCAGAAGCCGGATTTTGTCGTAGGCGGCTACTGCTCAGGGGCAACAATTCCCGCCCTGCAGGAATTCTATGACAATAACCTCATTATGATGATTTCCGCGGCCAACTCAACAAGGATCACGGAACTTGGCCTCAGGCAGACCTTTATGGTTAACAGCCCCGGAACGCATGCAATAGACAGCCTTGTGATGCTGATGAGGCATCTTGGTGTTTCAAGGGTAGCTGTCATACACCAGGGCGATGACTATACCCAGAATCTCTCAGACATTTGTAATCAAAAACTGCCTGCGGCAGGCTTCCAGATTGTTACCACTCAGGTCATGGAAAAAGGCGCGCCTGACGTTTCGGCCATTGTCACGGCAATCCGCAACTCTCAAGCCGAATTCGTTTACTGGGGCGGCTATTTTGCCGACGGTGGTAACGTCATCAGGCAGCTCCGCCAGGGTGGTTACACCGGTTATATCTGCTGTGGAGACGGCTCCGCGTCTACCGAGCTTATTCCTGCCGCCGGCCCCGCAGGTGAAGGCGTCTTTGTCACATCTCCTCCTTATGTTGAGTTCTCTGATGGCGGCAATGAATTTCTGGCCGCTTACAGGGCGAAGTACAATCAGGAACCTGACGCTTACGCCACTCTTTGCTACGACACAATCATGGTTCTTAAAACCGCAATCGAGCAGGCCGGTACCACAGATTACGCGGCGGTGCGCGATAAAATACAAAACATCAGCTATAGGGGACTTTCCGGCCTGATTAGCTTCGCAGCAAACAGAGAGCTTGCCAATTCCAACTTCATAATTATCCAGATACATAACGGCGCTTATCGGCTCTATAGACTCTAAATATTGTTTGCCCCGGCGGGTTTTTACCCGCCGGTTTTTCTGTACTGGATAGGTGGTAAGCAATGTTTTCAACCGGTGAATTATACTTACAACAACTTATTAATGGCTTGATATCAGGTTCTTTCTATGCCCTTGTTGCTCTCGGGTACTCCATGGTTTATGGTATAATCAAGCTGCTTAACTTCGCTCACGGTGACGTATACATGGTAGGCGCGTTTGGGTGTTTTACCGTGTTTAGTATTCTGTCCGCCGTTATACCAGGCCCGGCTTCTCTGATCCTTGCTATTTTGGCCGCCATGATCTTCTGCGCCTTCCTGGGTTTTATGGTGCAGCGCATTGCGTATAAACCGCTTTTTGATGCCCCGCGTCTGTCTCTTTTAATAACCGCTATAGGCGCATCCCTTGTGATCAATAACTCCATCATGGTTCAGACAAACAGCCGCTTCCTCTTTTTTGTAAGCGGGCTGAATAACACCGCCGGGATCAGTTTTGGCGAACATATTACCATAACCTATATACAGATAACTATGGTTCTGGTTACGGCCGCCCTGATGGTAGGACTCACCTTCTTCATCGGCAAAACCATGTGGGGCAAGGCAATGCGCGCCATATCCCTCGATAAGGATACCTGTCGTCTAATGGGCATTAACGTCAGCAAAATAATCGGCTTGACATTTATGATTGGTTCGGCGCTTGCGGCTGTTGCCGGCGGTATGGCGTGCGTGTATTACTCAAACGTACATTACTACATGGGTTACATGATAGGAATAAAGGCTTTTACGTCTGCCGTAATAGGCGGCATAGGCTCGTTGCCGGGGGCTATGTTGGGCGGACTGCTGCTTGGAATTCTGGAAGCTGTCGGAACCCAACGGCTGGGATCAGAATGGAAGGATGTTTTTGCTTTTGGAATACTGATAGTCATGCTCATTTTCCGGCCAAACGGTCTTTTGGGTAAAACCGAAATAGAGAGGATGTAACCTATGGGAAAACTATCCGCCATTCCCGAATTTTTCGGACAGCTCGTAGAAAAGGCTTACATCGCACTGGATAATAAACGGCTAAAATGGGCTGTCCTTGCCGGCCTGGTATTGATTGCTATTATCATTCCGTTGTTTACCAATAACCGCTGGCTTAACGTAATTTGGTTTGCTTTTTTCTACATGCTGCTTGCCATGGGGCTTAATATTATTGTTGGTTTCTGCGGGTTGTGTGACCTGGGCTTTGCTGCAAAGTTTGCCATCGGAGCGTACACTACCGGCATACTCATGAAAGTCTTTGGCTGGAGCTTCTGGCTGACGCTTCCCGTATCGGCAGTCACATCAATAATCGCGGCCTGTATTATCGGAGGGCCGACGTTAAGGCTCCGGAGCGATTATCTGGCAATTGTTACCCTTGGTTTCAGCGAGATTGTTCGCATAACCGCAAGAAATTTAAAAATAACCGGATCGGCTTCCGGCCTTAGCGGAATACAAAGGCCGTACTTTTTCGGCATGCAGCTTACAAGTATAACCCATTGGTATTACGTTTTTTTATTGCTGGTGGTGCTTTTTGTCATTGTTTCTTACCGGATAAAAAACTCGCGTTTCGGCCGGGCGCTGGAGTACATACGCGAGGACCAGGATGCCGCTCAGGCCATGGGTGTTAATACAACGCTTTTTAAGCTCTTCGCCTATATTGTCGGAACTGTGATGGGAGGTATTGCGGGAAGTTTCTATACTGTCAGGATGACCGCTATTTCGCCTAACTCGTTCCAGTTTGTACTGAGCGCCAATGTGCTTCTTGCCGTAGTCCTCGGCGGGATGGGAAAAACACCCGGCGTAATGCTGGGCGCGGCGTTCCTCGCCATTTTCCCGGAGATTTTCCGGAATGTAAAGTATGTCTCTGACGCCCGTATGCTTTTCTTTGGAATATTGCTGATTGTTGTAATGATAAACAGGCCACAGGGCTTATGGCCTGAAAGAAAACGATAAAGGTTTACAGTATGCCATTAATGCAGGTTGACTTTTTAACTATGCGCTTTGGCGGTATAACCGCTGTTGACGACTTAAGTTTTGATATTGAGAAAAATTCGATAACCGCGTTAATTGGGCCTAACGGTTCGGGAAAGACTTCCGCCTTTAATTGCCTGACAGGTTTCTATAAAGCCACTTCCGGCTCGATTAAATACAACAACGAGTCTCTTATTGGGCTCCAGCCATACCAGATAACATATAAGAAAATCATTCGTACTTTCCAGAATGTGCGATTGTTTAAAAATATGACAGTGCTGGAAAACGTGATGAGCGGCGCTCACAGTATCAGCAAAGAGTTCGTTATGGGCGCGCTTCTCCGTCATAAGCGGCAGCGTGAAGAGGAGCGGCAAATACTTGAAAATGCCGAGCGCTGCATGGATTTCATCGGCATTCTGGATAAGAAAGACAAGGTAGCAAAAAATCTCAGTTACGGAGATCAACGCCGTACCGAATGGGCGCGGGCTCTGGCCGCAAAACCGGAGTTGCTGCTTCTTGACGAACCGGCCGCGGGTCTTAACCGTGAGGAGAAGGATAACCTTGTTAATCTGATACGCCGCTTCAGGGATGAACTTGGCATAACGGTATTTCTTATCGAGCATGACATGGGCCTTGTTATGGAAGTGTCGGAGAAGGTTATGGTGATCAATTTCGGCACCAAAATAGCTGAAGGTACCCCGGCTGAGGTGCAGGCCGATCCCCTGGTAATCGATGCATACCTCGGCACCGAAGATGATGAAAAGAGGGACAGGGGATGAGCGACGTCATTTTGAAAGTTGAAAACATGGAAGCTCACTATGGTAAGGTAGCGGCGTTGAAGGGTATTAGCTTTGAAGTCAGGGAAAATCAAATCGTGACGCTTCTTGGCAGCAATGGCGCCGGTAAAAGTACGACTTTAAAAACCATCTCATGTCTCATGCGGGCCACAAAGGGAAAGATAACTTTTTTGGGCGAGGATATAACAAAACTTCCGCCGCATGAGGTAGTAAAACGCGGCCTTATCCATCTCCCGGAAGGCCGGCGCATTTTCAAAGACCTGACCGTTACCGAAAACCTTGAACTTGGTTCTTTTACCCTGAAAGACGATACCGAGCGAAAACGGCGTATTAACCATGTTTTTGAGCGTTTCCCCAGACTTGGTGAACGTGCGAAGCAGATGGGCGGAACCCTGTCTGGCGGAGAGCAACAGATGCTTGCCATTGGCCGCGGACTGATGGCAGGACCCAAATTACTTCTGATGGACGAGCCTTCAATGGGCATAGCTCCGCTTGTTGTCAGGGACATAGCAAACATTATTCGCATGCTCCATTCGGACGGAACGCCAATTTTACTGGTCGAGCAGAACTCAAAGATGGCCCTGGGGCTTGCCGATTACGGATATGTCCTGGATACCGGCAGTATTGTCGTAGAAGGTAAGGGAGAGGACCTCAAAAACGACGATAACGTGATCAAGGCCTATCTCGGAGGACACAAGGGCGGCAATTAAGCCAGAAGTGCCGTTAGTGAGTGATAGATGAATAACGTAAATAACATGGCAATCGGTTTTATCGGCGTCGGAGGTATAGCGACGGCATTGGCAAAGGGTTTCTGCGGGGCAGAGACTTTTTCCGGGAAAATCTACATGTACGATCCCAACCCGGACAGAACAATGGCCATGAAAAAACTATATCCCGAAAAGGTTATCGTTGCGGCATCCAACCAGGAACTGATCGATACGGCGGAAGTGATTTTTCCGGCTCTCCTGCCCGATGTCTTGCGGCAGATCGCGCCAACCCTGAAATTCAGAAAGGAAAACCGCGTTGTTCATATCGCGGCCGGCATTAAACTCGCCGAAGCAGAGTCCTGGTTCAAACCGGCCAATAGCATTGTGCGTTCTGTTCCGCTGCCTGTTACCGCCAGACGGTTCGGGCCCATTGCGCTCTTCGGAGACGACGCAGAGCTCCGTGAGCTCCTGGGGCTTGTTGGTTTCGTAGTCGAAACAGATACGGAAAAAGACCTGGAAGTCCTGTCGGTAATTACCGGGATGATGGTCTCTTTCCACGCTTTAACTGCCGAGACTGTGAAGTGGGGAGTATCCAAGGGGGTTGAGTTCCATAATGCCCTTAAGTACGTCACATCCATGAATGAGGCATTATCGATACTGATGCGACTCGACTGCGGCGAGGATATAGAGGCATTCCTGACTGAAAATACTACGCCACATGGCATGAATGAAATGGGCCTCAAAATGATGAGGGATGCGGATGCATACCGTACCTGGCTGGAGGCTTTGGAGAAAATCGGAAAGCGTTCCAATCTATAGCAATTTCGCTGTAATCATATAACAAGGCTTCGTTTGTTTCCAAATGCCTCGTATTCTTTATTCTGCATTATTCCTTCAAGTATCTCTGCAAGAGCGTAAACCTCGACATAGGTGTTGTAGAGCGCGATAGGAGCAAGGCGAATCACATCCGGCTCACGAAAATCGGGAATTACCTTGTGGCTTTTTAAGGCATTGCAAATACGATACGCGTCATTATGAGTAAGCGCAACATGCCCGCCCCGCCTGGCATCATCTGTAGGGTTAGTGTAGCTGAAGCCAAATTTCCCGAGCCGTTCATCAATCAGGAACATCAGGTAAGCCGTTAAGCGAAGTGACTTTTCGCGGATTCTCTCCATGCCCGCTTCATTATGGATTCGCAGTGCACCTTCAAGCGGCGCCATGGCCAATAAGCTGGGTGTCCCTGTCTGCCACGCTTCGGCGTTAGATGCTTTTTCAAAAACATGCGACATTTTAAACTGGGTTTCCGGCTTGTTCCCGAACCAGCCCCACAAACCCGGCATCAGATTAAAGTGCTTTCTGTTTATATAAAGCCCGGCGACGCAGCCCGGACCGCCTGAGAGGTATTTGTAATTGCACCACACGGCAAAATCAGCGTCCGCCGAAGCAAGGTCATGAGGTACTGCGCCGATTGAATGACAGAGATCCCAGCCGATTATTATGCCTCTTCTCTTTGCCTCGGTACTGAGGTGTGCAATGTCCAGCAGCTGTGCGCTGCGGTAAAATACGGCAGGTAACAGTACGAGCGCGACATCCTCTGTCATCGCCGAGACAATTGAGTCTTCATTGATTAGCCGCCCGTCTGCGCTGGGCACAACCTTTACCGCCTGATTAATTTCATAACCCTTTTGTAATACCTGGGAATGGACGGCATAAATATCTGTAGGAAAGTTAAGCTCATCGACAAGTATTTTATACCGGCTTGGAGTGGGCTTGTAAAATGTACTTAAAGCCTGATGTATATTGATCGTTGTGTTGCCTGCAACAATTACTTCATCGGGAGAAGCTCCGATTAAAGGAGCCGTCAGCCTGGCCAGTTCACGCGAATACTGATAGTAACGGCCTTCCTCAATGTTCCATAGAAATATTCCGTTTTCTTTCCAGACACGGAGCATATTCAGAACCGCCGTTTCCGCCTCCTTTGAACAGAGGCCCAATGAGTTGCCGTCCATGTAAATATGCCCATCAACCTGATAGAACCGTTCGCGGAATGAGCTGAGTTCATCATTCGAATCCTCTGTTTGAGCAAACGAAAGAGTCCCTTTAAATTGTCTGTCCATCATGATGGTATTATATTATCTTGTTCTTGATGTATCAAAAGCCCGGGCGCTTACTTTACAATCCTTCAACCGTGGCTGACCATCATCGCCCATATAAAGACCGCTTTTATAATTACCTTGAAGCCTTGCACGTATCATATTGTCTTTTATTGGACACGCCCCGCATAGTTTGTTAACCGCAGCCATTCCGATTTTGAGTTCGGCCTTGTTTATTATTACCACACACTCGGGACCACCATGCGTTCCACTTCCGTGAACATTTTCGTTCTTTCTAAAAATACCCATTCCTCATGATACCACGAAAAAAGTGCCTTGTTAAGTATGCCTTGTACTGACAGAATGACATTCTCAATAATTTGCTGGTACAATAAAGAATATATTATATGGACGCTATCGTACCCGGCGGCATACGCCCCTTCGGGTCGTTTGCCGAAAAGAATAAATTATATGGGCGCTACCGCGCCCGGCGGCATCACAAGTGCATCAAATTTTGGGGCTATATTTTCCAACAAGGAGCCTTTATTATGCTTGGCGATAAAAGGTGCATATTAATAGTTGACGACGATACAAGGATACTCAGGTCTCTTAGGGATTTCCTTTTGAGCCATAAGTTTCACATACTGGAAGCAACAGACGGCAAAAAAGCCCTGGATGTTTTTTATGACAACAATACTAAAATTGATATGATACTTCTGGACGTGATGATGCCCTATATTGATGGTTTCGCAGTGTTAAAAGAGATTCGGGAATACTCTTCTGTCCCTGTTATTATGCTTACGGCAAGGGGTGAAGAATACGATCAATTGAATGGTTTTAGGCAGGGAGCGGATGATTATATCCCGAAGCCGTTTTCACCTTCCTTGCTTTTGGCGAGGATTGAAGCCTTATTCAGAAGAGTAGGAAAAACTGAAGCTAACGAATTAAACGCCGGGGGTATTCACCTGAATATTCAAAAACGTCTTGTTACAAATGACAGTACACCAATGGAATTCACACCAAAAGAATTTGATCTGCTTTATTATTTCTTGTTGAATCAGGGTATAACCGTATCAAGAGAACAGATATTGGACACTGTGTGGGGATATGATTTTGAAGG